>Ga0247727_10011561_pt1 | contig 15362 bp, 12 predicted proteins | sample WisWelCaveWW1625_FD_202498 | JGI IMG/M metagenome (GOLD analysis project Ga0247727, IMG submission 202498) | Biofilm microbial communities from Wishing Well Cave, Virginia, United States - WW16-25 | ecosystem: Environmental > Aquatic > Deep subsurface > Groundwater > Cave microbial mat | place... | reverse complement strand
CTTTTTTGCAGCAGCAAGAGCATGAGCACCGGAAAGGTCAGCACACACTCCCGGGTGAAGTCGGTCGCGCGCCGGCGATGGCGCGCGACCAGACCCGGGTCGGTGAGCGATTGACGGAGTTGTTCAACGAGAGCGAGCGCACGATGTTTGAGCGGGATGTGGTTTTGCATCCCCAGTGTAAAAGCAGAATGTATTTACTTTGTACATTCAAAAACATCACATCGTCATCTTGCTTCAATGGCAGTGCAGAAAACCCCTCACCCGGCCTTCGGCCACCCTCTCCCCATCGGATGGGGAGAGGGACGGGGTGAGGGGCTTTTCGGAAATTAATTTCGGCAAACAGTCTACTCCGCTTCAATCCGCTCTCTGGCCCATGTTCGAGCGGCGGCTTTCGTCGTCAATTCGTCCTGCAATTGCTTTTCACGGATTTCCGCCAGCAGGCGGCCCATCGCCGGGCCTGGCTTCATTCCGAGCTGGATCAAATCCTGGCCGGTCAACAACGGCGGGCGGACTTCGGGCCGCTTCGCCAGCTCGGCGGACTGCGCGACGAGGAAATCGTAAACGTCGAGTTGGCCGTGCGAGCCGAGGCAGTCGAGGCGGTGCAGTTCCAGTTCCAGCGGAAACGTCGGGCGCAACAGCATCCGTCGCAACGTGGACTGCCGCATCTTCTTCGCGTCCTTGAACTGCATGTGATGGCGCACCGTCATGCTGACTTCCTCGATCTGCCTTCTCGGGAAACGCAGGCGTTCGAGGATTTCCACCGCCAACTTCGCGCCGATTTTTTCGTGCTCGTAAAAGTGGATGCTGCCGGACTTCGGATCGCTTAAGGCGGTCAACGGCTTGGCCACGTCGTGCAACAACACCGCCCACGGCAGTGAGTCGTGCGCGCTGGGTGGGAGGTTGTCGAGCATGAGGCAAAGGTGCTCGAACACCGTTCCTTCAGGATGAAAATCCGGCGACTGGTTGCAGGCGATGGTGGCGGCGATTTCCGGAAGGATGTGTGCCAGCAAGCCGCTCTCGCGCAGCAACCGCAGGCCGCGGGCGGCCGGAGCGCCGCGCGGAACATTGGCCACGGCGTGTTCGGGCGGCCCAAACAGCTTGAGGAGTTCGTCGCGAATCCGCTCGGCGCTGATGAGCTTGATCTTTGGGGCAAGGGCTTGGATTGCCGAAAACGTTTCCGGCTCGATGCGGAAATCCAGCCGCGCGGCGAAACGCACGGCGCGGAGCAACCGCAGATGATCCTCGGCGAAGCGATCCGCAGGCGGGCCGATGGTGCGGATGATTCTCTCTCGCAGGTCCGACTCGCCTCCCACCCAATCGTGCAGCTTTCCGGCAACGGGGTCGAAAAACAGACCGTTCACCGTGAAATCGCGGCGCGCGGCGTCGGCCCGTGCGTCTGCGAACGTCACCCGCTCCGGCCGCCGGCCATCCCGGTAATCGGCGTCGGCCCGGAACGTGGCGACCTGGAAGGGGCGCTCCTCCTCGACAACCACCATCACGCCGAACTTGCGCCCGACGGCGATGGTCCTGCGGAACAGCGCTTCGATCTCCTCAGGCTTCGCCGACGTGGCAACGTCGTAGTCGCCAGGCTCGCGGCCCAGCAGGAAATCCCGCACGCAACCGCCCACCCAGAACGCGGCGTGGCCGGCGGTTTGCAGCGTGCGGACAATAGCGGCCGCCAGATCGCGTGAGGCTGTTTCCGCGGGTGTGTTCATCAACGAGTTACGATGTACGATTTTGGCACCGTCCGCGCAACACACCCGTGACCCAGAAACTGCCGAGCCTCACTCGCCCCAAATCCGCTTCACGTGTTCGATACCGCTCTTCGCTTCGTCAGCGGACAGCGACGGGCTTAACTCGAAGACCTTGATGTGCCCGGGCTTCACGAATTGCTTGAGCGCAGCAAAGTCCACGCTCCCGGTCCCCGGTGGACAGTGATCGCGCGCGGGCGGTTGCACGTCGTGGATGTGGAATCCGGCGAGGCGTTCGGTGAGCGATTCCAGATGCATGGCGTGATGGACGAAGCCGAGGTTTTCCTTGATCTGGGCATGGCCGGTGTCGTGCCAATAAACCACCGACGGGCTGGTGAATTCGCGAAAGAAGAACATGAAGTCGGAATCCAGCGGGATTTCCTCCAGTCCCTCGCGGTTCTCGATGCCAAGCTTGAGGCCCCGCGCCTCGGCCTGGGGCAGAATCTTGCGCAAGGTCTCGTAAGTGCGTTCGATGAACTTCTCCTTCCGGGCCTCGCGCCGTTCGCTCACTTCGGTGCAAAGCCGCTCGTATTTCGGCGTCGCCCGCAGGTCGCGGCCCAGCATGGCCTTGAGTTTCCCGGTGTAGTCCTTCATCTCGATGCTGCCGAGGTGGAGGACGACCAGCGGGGCGCCGACGCGCGTGGCGAATTCGAGCGTCTTGAGCGAGTAACGGATGGCCATCTCGCGCTCGCGCGGGTTTTCGGCGGAGAACTGGTAGAGGTTCGGCGCGGCGAAATTCACGCCCATCGGGAGCGGGCAAAAGTTGTGCAGGCTCGAGATTTTCATTTCGCCGGCGTCCACCGCCTCCAGGATGCCGGCGACGAGGCTGATCCGCGTGCCGTGGCTGAGTTCGGCGTACTCGAAGCCGAGGCCGCGGACTTCGCGGAGCATTTCGCGTCCGTCGGTGTGGCGGTGGGAATTCCAGCAGGTGGAGAACGAATACATGGGCCGGCGTCGGCAGTCCGCGGGTCAAAAAGTTTGTGCCCGTCGCAGTTTGGAAAGTTCCATGGAGCGGAGCCATCCAGGCTGAGGGATCGGCGCGGCCTGTGGTTCACGCCGCGCATCCGGGCCGCGACGCAAAATGCCGCCGGGCGCGGCTGACCGCCCCGCCCGGCGGGTCCAATCCTTCCGTCACAGGTCGGCGTAGCGCGCGTGGAGCATGGCGGAGAACCGGGCCGCCTTTTCCTTGCGGCGCCGGCGCTCGCTCGGCTTCTCGTAATGCCGGTGGCTGCGCACCACGCGCAGCGTGCCCTCGCGGTCAATTTTCTTTTTCAACCGCCGCAGGGCTTTGTCAACAGACTCGCCTTTCTTGAGCTTGATCTCGGTCAATCGTCGTCACTTCCTTTCCGATGGAACCGGGCCGGGTTGGGCCGGGCTCTCCCAGACAGGCGCGGAGCATAGATTTCGCGCCTGGGCCCGTCAACCGGCAAAACGCCAAAACGGCGCTTGCATCGCCACGGGTTTGACGTAATCTAGGCCCGCTCTTGGGAAGCGAGCGTAGCTCAGTCTGGTAGAGCGTCACCTTGCCAAGGTGAATGTCGAGGGTTCGAATCCCTTCGCTCGCTCCATTCTCTCCAGCGGAAATTCGTACCAAGCGCCAGGCCCGACTGACCATGCTCGCAAACCAAAGCCACGTCGTTCCGATGCCTTTCAGTCCGGTCACTGCCATTGGAACAAAAACGCGTGCATCCGGGGAGGACTCAAGACCGCAAGCCATCATGGGTGATTCCTCTGGGAAGCAACTCTGAATTCGGCGGTCAACACCGCTTGGGAATCATTTTTTGAGGGGCGCGAACAGCCAACGGGCCAACCGGCGGGTCGCCGCGAGTGCCATGCGCCCTCTTGGTGCTTTTTTTCGTCTGGCTCGAAACCGGCAACGATGTCAAAACTGCGCCTGACGGGCCATGGCTCATAGCATTGTTTCATCCAACACCCGTGCCGGCGGTGCAGCAGAATCATTTGGCCGGCTGGCTTCGCTTGGCTTCGCTCTGGCCCTGGTCTCCACGACCGCCTGCCGGACCACGAGCGGCCATCGCCCGCACTTCCCCGCCAAATCGTGGGAGACGCGCGAGCCTGCGCAATTGTGCATGGACGCGGCGATGCTCGATCAACTCGCGAAGCGACTTGGCGGGCGCGGCTGTGTGGTAAAAAACGGTTACGTCGTGAAGTCCTGGGGCGATCAGGCGCAGGTTGCAGACGTGCTGTCCTCGGCGAAGCCGGTGTTGAGCACGCTGCTGTTCTTCGCCATCCAGGAAGGGCTGGTGAAAAGCGTGGACCAGCCCATCGTGGATTTCGGCTGGGAGTTGAAGGAGAAAGATCGCGCCATCACGTTCCGAGATCTCGGCGCGATGAACAGCGGCTACGCGCGTCCCGAGGCGCCCGGCGAGGCTTGGGCCTACAACGACTACGCCATCCAGCTTTATCAAAGAACCCTCTTCGACAAGGTTTTCAAAGAGGACGCGAAGATCGCTGCGGAGAATCCAAAGCGACTGGGTGCGCTTGGCTTCGAGGATGGACTGAAGTTTTCCGACAAGCGGCGAATTTCCGCGTCGGTTCGCGACTTCGCGCGCATCGCGTGGTTCTGGGCCAACGTCGGCAACTGGAATGGCAAACAGGTTTTGCGCAGGCGCTACTTCGACGAATTCCGGAAGCCGCAGGCGAAACGAAATTTGCCCGTGAGTCGCGACGCCAGGACGGACGACTACCTGAAGATCAAAACCTACGGTGGCGGCTCGGAACATTTCACGCGCTTCGGCCCAGGCATCTATGGCTTCAACTGGTGGTTCAACGGCGCGGGCGACCGGCATCGCGAGAATCTCACCTGGCCCGATGCGCCACCAGACACGTTCATGTCCATCGGCGCGGGCGGCAACCACGCGGCGATCATTCCGAGCCTGGGCCTCGTGCTCGTGGGCGCGGGTGCGGATTGGGCGGACCTGCGAGCCGGCGATCCGGCGTCGAAGATGAATCAGGCGCTGAAGCTCGTCGCTGCCGCCGCGGGCTGCAAACCGGAGGCTCACGCGAGCGTCACGGGCGAAATGAAAAAGTGGCAGCCGGTCACCGTCTCGTTCCTCGGCCCGGAACTTTCGGAAACCGGAACGCCAAATCCGTTCACGGATTTCCGGCTCGAAGTCACATTCCAGCACGGTGGCCGAAACTTCGCTGTCCCTGGTTACTTCGCCGCCGACGGCAACGCCGTCGAAACGAGTGCGACTTCAGGTCGTTGTTGGCGGGCGCGCTTCATGCCCGATGAAGCGGGTAAGTGGACTTTTCACGCGAGCTTTCGCTCGGGCGAAGGCATCGCCGTTTCTGACAAACCCGCGGCGGGCGAGCCGGCGGCATTTGATGGCCTGAGCGGTTCGTTCACTGTCGCGCCCGCCGGGAAATCCGCGCGCGGGTTCCACGCCAAAGGCCAGCTCGAATACGTGGGCGACCGTTACCTGCGTTTTGCCGAGACGGGCGAGCCGTGGCTCAAGGGCGGCGCGGACAGCCCGGAGAATTCTCTCGCCTACGCAGACTTCGACGACACCACCCCCACGCTTCATTTCACTGCGCACACGAACGACTGGCGGGCGGGCGACGCGACGTGGAAGGACGGCAAAGGCAAGGGCATCATCGGGGCGCTGAATTATCTCGCGTCGAAAAAGATGAACTCGGTTTACATGATCACGATGAACGTCAAGGGCGACGGCAACGATGTGTGGCCGTGGATTTCGCCAACGAATGTGACGCGGTTCGATTGCAGCAAGCTGGACCAATGGAACATCGTGTTCGATCACATGGACCGGCGCGGGCTGATGCTGCACCTGCTCCATCAGGAACAGGAGAACGACCAGTTGCTCGACGGCGGCGACCTCGGCCCGACGCGCAAACTTTATTACCGCGAACTCATCGCGCGGTTCGCGCATCACCCGGTCATCGTCTGGAATCTCGGCGAGGAAAACACGAACACCGACGGGCAGCGCAAAGCGTTCGCGAAGTACGTGCGCGACGTTGACCCCTACGATCATCCGACGGTCATTCATACGTTTCCCAGCCAGGTGGATCAGGTCTATACGAACCTCGTCGGCTATCCGTACCTCGAAGGGCCCTCGTTTCAATTCGGCAAGGCGTCGCGCACGCACAAGGAGACGGTCAAGTTTCTCAAGCTCGCGCGACAGGCAGGCCGGCCATGGTACGCGTGCCAGGATGAAATTGGCCCGGCAAGCGACTGCGTGCCGCCGGACGTGCAGGATTCCGAACGCACGGAAATCATCCGTCACGCGCTTTGGGGAAATCTGATGGCGGGCGGCTCCGGCGTGGAATGGATTTTCGCCTACGACACCTGGCCGCGCGTGCCGGCGAAACATCTCGACATCGCGTGCGAGAACTGGCGTCCATGGGACAAACTCTGGGATCACACCGCCATCGCGCTGGAATTCTTCCACCATCACCTGCCGTTCACACAGATGGACACGGCGGACAAACTCCTGAACACGACCAACGCGTGGTGCTTCGCGAAGCCGGAGGAAGTTTATGCCGTGTTCGTGATGGGCGGCGCGGAGGTGAAGTTACAATTGCCGGCGGGCAACTACACGTGCGCGTGGTTTGACATTCGTAACGGGGGCGATTTGATTCCTGCGGCACCGGTTTCCGGTCCCGGCGAAATCGCGCTCGGCAAACCGCCGCGCGACGTGGAGAAGGATTGGGTGGTCGTGGTGAGACGGAAGCGGTAAGCGTGAACCGGCGGCCCCTCACGCCGGCCCTCTCTGCGTTCGACGGAGAGCGGGAGAATCCTCGCCAGTGGATTTGCGATTCTGGCCGGGCGACAATTGAGCGGCGGTCCAGACGTGTGCCGTCGGAAACTTGACGGGCGCACTTTGCTGTTCCCTCTTTCCGCGGAGGCGGAGGGTCAGGGTGAGGGGGAAACGCGGCGATCAAGTTGAACCTGAAGATTGTATGAAAAAAGAATTGGCGGCTTTCACTCTCGCGGCGGTTTGCTGCGCCGTGCTTCACGCCGCGGACTCCACAGTTGTCCTCTTCGAGGACGGCTTCGGCTCGATGCGCTCCGGCGCCATCGGCACGGAAGTAGGCGCGCATCTGGAATATCACTACCTGCCGAAGATCAACACCGAGGGCGCGTGGACCATCTCGGCTTTTTCGTCCGGCGCGCCATCGCAGCGCGCGTGGCGCATCGCACGGCACAATGGCGAGTCGGTGCTGCTGCAGGCGCATGAAAACAAACTCGCCCACACGCGCCCGACCATCGTGGCCGGTGATGATGTCTGGGCCGACTACACGTTCACCGCGCGTTTCACGCCGGAAACCGACAAGGGCCGCAGCGGCGTGAGCTTCCGCCATCGCAACGACCGCTGCTATTACTTCCTTGGCGTCCAGGATTCCCAGGCGGTTCTGAAAATGGTCAAACATGAGAACGATTTCCGGAAACCGTTCGAGAAGGTTCTGGCGAGCCGCGCGTTTGGCTGGAAGCCCGGCGAGGAAGTGCGCGTGGAAATCACCGTTGCCGGCAACCGCATCAGCGCGACGGTGAACGGCAGCGTCAAACTCGCCGCCGAGGACGACACGTTCACGCATGGCCGCATCGCGCTGACTTCGGATGGTCCGGCACGTTTTTCGCAGGTGCGCGTCACAGCGAGCGAAGCGGAAAAGAATCGCGTGAACGCCGCGCACGCGAAAATCGCCGCCGAAGGACGCGAGCTTCAGGCCGCGAATCCGGCCGCGAAGTTATGGAAGAAATTTCGCACGGACAATTTCGGCGTGGGTCGCAATCTCCGCTTCGGCGACCTGAACGGCGACGGGCAGATTGACGTTCTCATCTGCCAGCAACGCCATCGCGGGCCAAAGGATTCCAATAGCGAAGTGGGTTGCCTCGCCGCCGTGACGCTGGATGGCGAACAACTCCGGCAGGTCGGCGATCCGGATGCGTGGGCGGACGAGCTGACCAACGACGTCGCTGTGCAGATTCACGACATTGACGGCGACGGAAAGAGCGAAGTGATTTATTGCGAGGACATGGAACTCATCGTCGCCGACGGGAAGACCGGCAAGACGAAATACAAAGCGCCGACGCCAGCCACGTCATGTCCAAGCCGAAGTTGTGGATGCGCCGCAAATATACATTGGTCGAAACTTTTCCGGTTTCGAGAACGCGCAGAAAATGTTCCGGCCTCGTTTCTAAAATCGGCAGATGCCGGATGATATTAAACGCCTTGTCCTTGATGGCGGTCTGCCAGCGGTGCTGGGTCTCGTTCTTTTTGAGTTTGACCATTTCATCCATGACGAACTGCCAGTTGCGGGTGGCAATCTGCGGATCACTGGCTGCGAGATAGGCGCGGGCGATTTGCAGGTTCACGGCCGGCTGTTGGACGGCCTCGCTTTTGGAATGGAACAGCCGGACGGCGGTTGCCCGGGCACTGGTGCCGAGGCTTTCCTGTTTGCCGGTCACGTCGTCGTGGATGTAGTAGCGTCCGCCTTTTTTCCGGCGATAGAGTCTGTATCGTTGTCTCATAACTGTTTTTCGCAGCGATGAGGTTACGACGATTGAGGACGAGCCGGTTAGCGGGTGGTGGGCGAGTTACCACTGATATGTCAGAAGCGGCCCGGATACTTTTTTGCTGGCACTTCTGCTGGCCCTCGCGTGTGGAAGAATTCCAAATCCTTGCCGCACTCGCGGTTAGATTTGGAGGCGAGGGTCGGAATCGAACCGACGAATGAGGCTTTTGCAGAGCCCTGCCTTACCACTTGGCTACCCCGCCACCGTCTGCGCTAAAGCTTAATTCCCATCGGCAGCAGAGCAAGCGCAAGTTTCGACGCGCTCGGAATTCAATCCGCGCAACCCATTTCGCGTCGCCGCTGCCACAATTCCGCCGGCTTGAAAATCCCCGCCGGCGTGATGATGCCCGTGATCAATTCCGCGGGCGTCACGTCGAAGCCCGGGTTGCGCGCGCCGCTGGCCGGGTTCGCCACGCGCACGTAACCGCGCGGGTCGAAACGCGGACCCAGGACCCTGTGCTTGCGACTGACCGCGCCCCATGCCCCGAGCACTTCACTTTCGTGCCGCTCTTCAATCGGGATCTCGCGTCCCCGTTTCAGGCGCCAGTCAATCGTCGAAAGCGGAATCGCCACATAGAACGGAATCCCGTGGCGTTGCGCCAACACCGCTTGGGTGTAAGTGCCGATCTTGTTCGCCACCTCGCCGGTGCGGCCCAGCGTGCGGTCGCTGCCCACGATCACCAGGTCAATTTCACCGCGTTGCATCAGGTGTCCGGCGGCATTGTCGGCGATGACTTGATGGGAAATCCCCTGCTGCGCGAGTTCCCAAGCCGTGAGCGTGGCGCCTTGCGAACGCGGACGCGTCTCGTCGCAATAGACGTGGAATTCTCTACCGGCTTCCTGCGCGGCGTACATCGGTGCGGTGGCGGTCCCGATGTCCACGAACGCCAGCCAGCCGGCGTTGCAGTGGGTGAGGACCCTCATGCCGTTGCGGATCAACTTGGCGCCGTGGCGGCCGATGGCTTCGCAGTGACGCACATCTTGGTTCGCGAACTCCTCCGCCGCCTGGAGCGCGAGGGTTTGCTGCTCATGGACAGTGTTTCCGCCTGCCATCACCCGGCGCACGTCGTTCATCGCATTGACCGGGTCAACGGCGGTGGGCCGCGCGGCTTTGAGCGTTGCGTAAACAGCCTCGATGTGGTGCGAAAACTTTGCGAAGCCGCGTCCGCGAAACGCACGGGCACCTTGCGCCAGCCCGTAGGCTGCCGTGGCGCCGATGGCCCCCGCGCCGCGCACGATCATGTCGCGGATGGCGGCCGCGGTTTCTCGGAAGTCGCACGTAGCGACGATTTTGAACTCGTGCGGCAGCAATCGTTGCTCGATGAGTTGAACCGTGTTCCGCCCCGCGTCAAACGTGACGGTGCGGTAATGCCGGGTGCGACCGCGAACGGTGACGTTCATGAGAACAGGCTGCTCAACCGAAGTTCAACCGCCAGCCGCCATTACTGCCCGGCGTTTTTCATCCGCCTCATCGCGTCGGCGATGTCGCGATAGAGCGGGTGTTTGCGAAGTTTCCCGAGATCGGGGTCGCGCGCCAGCCAGTGGAAGTCGCGGTAGCCGAGCTTGATCGCCTTCTTGAGCGCCGTTGCCGCCCGGTCGAATTGCTCGGTCAGGGAGTAGCTGCAGGCAAGGTTGTAGAACACCATCGGATTCTTCGGTTCGAGCCGGGCAAGCCGTTCGTCCACGTCAAGGCCATCGGTGTACCGGCCGCGTCGCGTGTAATCATCGCCCAGCAGTTGCAGCGCGTCCACGTAGCCCGGGTCGCGCCGCACGACCCCCTCGACGAATTCGATCCGCACATCGAGGTCGCGCCGTTCGGCGGTCGTCATTTTCTTCCGCGCACTGCTTCTTGCCGGCATACAACGTGGCGGAGTGTTTCCCAATTGCGCCGGCGAGTCAAGTTTGCGCGTGGCAAAAAACGAAAACGCTTCCGGGTCGCGTTGCCGGAAGATTTCTGTCAGCCTTCTGCCTGATGAAATGCTTCGTCACGGGCGCGTCCGGATTCATCGGGGCGAATCTCGTTCACGAACTCGCCGCGCGCGGGCATGAGGTGAGAGTGTTGTTGCGTGAGAAATGCGATTCGCGCGGCCTGGCCGGCGTGGACTTCGAACGCGTGAGCGGTGACGTTTCGGATCGCGAGAAACTCAAGTCCGCCATGCACGGCTGCGAATGGTGCTTTCACGTCGCGGCGAGTTATCACCTCTGGCTGCCCGATTACGCGCCGATGTATGCCGCAAACGTCGAAGGTACGCGCAACGTCATCGAAGCGGCGGCGCGGGCGGGCTGTTCGCGCATTCTTTACACGAGCACCGTCGGCTGCATCGGTTTGCCGGAGGAAGAGAATGGCCGCATTGTGCCGACGGACGAAACCGCGTCCGTTTCCGAAGCGCAAATGAGCAACCATTACAAGCGCTCCAAGTGGCAGGCGGAGTGTGTCGCCATGGAGCTCGCGCGAAGGGGATTGCCGGTGATCATCGTGAACCCGACCGCGCCCGTCGGCCCGCGCGACGTGAAGCCCACGCCCACGGGCCAGGTCATCGTGGATTATCTGAATCGCGCCATGCCCGCGTATCTCGACACGGGATTGAACTGGGTTCACGTGCGCGACGTGGCCATTGGCCACATTCTCGCGGCGGAAAGCGGGCGGGTGGGCGAGCGTTACATCCTCGGACACGCGGACGGCAACTGGACGATGCGCGAAGCGTTCGCCATGCTGGAAGAAATCACCGGCATTCCTGCGCCGCGCACGCGCATTCCGTATTGGGTTGCGCTCGCGGCGGCTTATGCGAACGAATCGCTTTCCGCCATGACGGGCAAACCGCCGAAAGCGCCGCTGGCCGGCGTGCGCATGGCGAAATACAAAATGTTTTTCAATCCCGGCAAAGCCATCCGCGAACTCGGCCTGCCGCAAACGCCGCCGCAACAAGCGCTGGCCGGCGCGGTCGAGTGGTTTCGCGCGAATGGGTACGTGCGGAAATGATTTGTTCAACCCGGGAGCGCTGGCGTCCCGCCGGCGAATTCGTGAGTGCTGGCCGAAACGATGAAACGCTGGCCGGGACGGCGGCGCTCCCGGGAGTTCAATTTGCAACCAGCCGGAAGAATTGTTGCGCGCCGGTGACGGGATTGGTGTAAGGACTCGTCGAATTGGTGATGGTGGTGAAGGGGCCGGGGAGGACGGACGAGGTTTGCAATCGAAAACCCGGGTTGGTCCAACTCAGCACCAGTTGATTGTTCATCAGTTGAAAATCCAAAGGAACGGGCGACAGCGCAGACGACACGCTCGAAGAGTATTTGATCGTCACGTAACCCGGCACGGTGGTGGCCCCGCCAGTCACGAAGATGTTGCCGCTGGTGTCCAGCACGATGCCGCGGGCGCCAGGAGGTCCCTGTCCGAAGAGGTTGGTCCAGAGCGGCAGGCCGGCGCTCGAATACGCCACCGTCGCAAAACCATTGGTGCTGCCGTTGAGGGCCACCCGCCCCGTCACTATGACGTTGCCGCTGCTGTCCACGGCGACGCCAAAAGGGCTGTCATTGCCGTTGGCCGGTCCATTGTAGCGATTGGTCCACAGCGGCACGCCTGCATTGGAATACTTGATCGTCGTGTAATCCACTCCGCTCCCGCTGCCGGTGGAGTATGCGGCCACAATCACGTTGCCGTTGCTGTCCACAGCGAGAGCGTTCGCCCCGTCGGGCGAACCGCTGATGGCCCCATGGAATCGGTTGGTCCAAAGCGGCACGCCCGCACTGGAATAGGCCAGCGTAGCGGCCTCGATGTTATCGCCGCTCACCACCGAGTATCCGGTCACGAACACGTTGCCATTGGTGTCCACCGCGACAGCATTGCCCCGGTCGTTGCCGTTGGCCGGGCCGTTGTAGCGGTTGGTCCACAGCGGGACACCGGCGTTCGAATACTTGATCGTCGTGTAGTCTTCCCCGCTTCCGCTGCCACCCGAGTATCCCGTCACGACCACGTTGCTGCTGCCGTCCACCACCATCGCGAGGGCGGAATCTGTGCCGTTGCCCGGGCCGTTGTAGGAGTTGGTCCAGAGGGGCAGACCCGCGTTCGAATACTTGATCGTCGCGAAATCGAAACCCGACGGGCCGCCGAGCGCTTGTCCCGTGACAAACACGTTCCCGCTGCGATCAGTGGCAATGGCGTGAGGATTGGCAGTGATGCCGGCCGGTCCGCTGAAGTAGTTCGTCCAGAGCGGCGCGCCGGCGGCCGAATACGCCACCGTCGCGTACTGCGGCGGACCCGACATGAGCGGCGAATATCCCGTCACGAAGACTTTCCCATTGCCATCCACCGCGAGGCCAAACTGCACACCGCCGCTGTTGGTGAGACCGGTGTAACGGTTGGTCCACAAGGGCACACCGGCGTTGGAATACTTGATCGTCGCATAATCTTGTAGTGCACCGCTCGCGCGGAGCGAATCGCCGGACACGATGACGTTCCCGCTGCTGTCCGTGACGATGGAATTGGCCAGGTCGGGTGAGGTGGACGGGCCATTGTAGCGATTGGTCCAAAGCGGCACGCCGCCGTCGGCGTAAGCCGGCACCGCGGCTACGGCGAGCGCCAAGTTGAGGACGAGGATTGTCCTTTTCACTTTGGGTAGCTGATTTCGTCGCTCTCGTAGCAGATTTCCCCTCGCCGGACAAGGAATTCTCCGTCAGCGCGAACGGACGCGCGCTCCGATTCGGCGTTTGGCAATTTGCGTTTGGCCTTGCCAATCCCACTCTTGCCTTGTGCGCCGCGTTTGGGAAAATGCGCGTCCTTTATGGGACACGTTAAGCTCCACATTCCGGGACCGGTGGAGGTCAGCGAGAAAACGTTGTCCGCGGAAATGACCAGTTCTCACTTTTTCATTGTCTGTTTTGAAGATTTGCCAGAACCGTTCCCATCCGATAGCTTTCAACCGTGAAGACCAAGCCCCTCATCCAGAGCGATCCGGAAATCCTCGGCGGCACGCCGGTGTTTGTGGGCACGCGCGTTCCCGTGCAAAGCCTCTTCGACCATCTGGAGGCCGGGGATTCGATTGACGATTTCCTGGAAGGCTTCCCCAGCGTGAAGCGCGAGCAGGTCATCGCGGTGTTGGAGCGGTCGCGCCAGCCGGCCCGGCGGCCGGAAACGCCGCAAGTTTCATGTTGAACGCGGCGGGAATTCTCCGCACATTCCTCTCATGGGCAAAGTGATCGTAAAAATCAAGCTGACGAATCTGTTCGATCTGGCGTTCTACAGCCGGCAGGTGTCAAAGAGGAAACCACGCCAGGTGGAAGTCGAATCGCTCGTGGACACGGGCGCGACGCGATTGTATCTGAAACCGTCGGTCATCAAGAAGCTGGGCTTGCAGCGGGTGGATGCGATCCGTTCACAAACCACCAACGGAGAAGCCATCCGCTTCAAGTATGAGCCGGTGCAACTGGAATTGATGGGGCGAAAGGAGAATTTCGACGTGATTGAAGTGCCTGAATCAGTCCCGAATCTGTTGGGTCAGGTGCCGCTGGAGGTCCTGGACCTGGTGGTGGACAGCAAACGTCAGAAACTCATTCCGAATCCAGAACATGGCGGGGAGCAGATGACGGAGGAATATTGGTCGGGACCGGCGTTCAAGCCAGTCCAGCGACCGCAAGATCGGCGGTATCGGCTCCTCAAACGCAAGCACGCCTGATCGTGGTGGTGGGAGACGCCGTCGTCTTTTCAAATACTCGCACGTGCCGGCCATGTCCCCAGCGGATTGTCTGAAACGCTTCCACTTGGCTTGAATGTGGCGGCCGCCAATTGAGGGCTGGCCTTTGCCAATCCCGTTCTTGCCTTGCCGCGCGCGTTGTGAAAAATTTCGCGCCCTTATGGGACACGTCAAATTACACATTCCGGGACCGGTCGAGGTCAGCGAGAAAACGTTTCGCGCGATGAGCGCGCCGATGATCGGCCATCGCGGGCAGGGCTTCAAAGACCTTTACGCGAAAATCCAGCCGCAGCTCCAGCAACTGCTCGCGACGAAGCAACTCGTCTATCTCTCCACCTCCAGCGCGTGGGGCGTGATGGAGGGCGCCATCCGCAATCTCGTCGCCCGGCGCGTGCTCAACTGCATGTGCGGCGCGTTTTCGGACAAGTGGTTTGACGTGTCGAAGCGCTGCGGCAAGGACGCCGAGGCGCTCCAAGTGCCATGGGGTTCGCCCATCCGCGCCGAGGACGTGGACAAGAAACTCGCCACCGGCCAGTTCGACGCGCTCACCGTGATCCACAACGAAACCAGCACCGGCGTGATGAGTCCGCTGGCCGAGATCGCCGCGCTCAAGAAAAAATATCCCGACGTGATATTCATCGTGGACTCGGTCAGCTCGATGACCGCCGTGCCGCTGAAGTTCGACGAGCTGGGCATTGACGTGTTGCTGGCCGGCACGCAAAAGGCTTGGGCCATGCCGCCGGGCTTCGCGGTGTTCGTCTGCTCGCCCGCCGCGCTGGCGAAGGCTTCGACGGCGAAGGACCGCGGCTATTACTTCGACCTCGTCGAGTTCCAGAAGAACGCCGAGCAGAACATGACGCCCAGCACACCGAGCATTCCGCACGTCTATGCGCTCAGCGCGAAGTTGGACGAATTCTTTGCTGAAGGATTGGAGAATCGTTACGCGCGCCATCGCCAGACGAACCAGATGACGCGCGATTGGGCGGCGCGGCACGGCTTCACGCTGTTCCCGGAAAAAGGGTTCGAGTCCATCACGCTCACGTGCATCAACAACGGCGCGAGGCCCGGCGGTCGCACGGTGGATGTGGTGAAATTGCAGAAGCTCGTGAAGGACCAGGGCTTCCTGATTGACGGCGGCTACGGAAGAATCAAAGGCACAACCTTCCGCATCTCGAACATGGGGGATGAGACGGAGGGGACGATGAATCAACTGTTCGCGGCGCTGGACAAGAGCCTGGGGCTGCTTTAACCGAATCCATGCAGTAGGAAGTTGATTTTTCATGGGATTACCCGGTGAAAGCCGGACGATTTTCTACTGCATTGCAGTTGGGGATCGGACTCAAAATCTTTTCCCACAAGCGTCGCCACCAAT
>Ga0247727_10011560_pt1 | contig 15363 bp, 17 predicted proteins | sample WisWelCaveWW1625_FD_202498 | JGI IMG/M metagenome (GOLD analysis project Ga0247727, IMG submission 202498) | Biofilm microbial communities from Wishing Well Cave, Virginia, United States - WW16-25 | ecosystem: Environmental > Aquatic > Deep subsurface > Groundwater > Cave microbial mat | place... | reverse complement strand
GGGCTTCCAATCTCTTGCGCCGCCGATTGTGAGGCTCGCTCGCCCTCGGGCTCGCTCCCCTCACAATCGGCGAAAAGGCCCACCACTTCGTTAATGCGTGTCCGATCTAGTCCAAACTTTTACACATTAGCTGACGCATGGAATGCCTGCACCTCAGCGCAATTGCCCCGAAGCAAGCGCATGGTCGACGCACTCATTGATGTGCGCGGTGAGTACGATCTTCGCGCGAGTTGCATCCCGTTTGAGCGCGCTTTCCATCAGCTGTTGATGCTGGCGAGGTACAATCTCGCCGCGATAGCTCAGAGCCAAAATCAGATAGCGGAAATACTTGTCGAAGACGGCCGCATGAGCCTGCATCAAAGCACGCGAGCCGCAACTTGAGATCAGCGCTTGATGAAATTCTCCGTCATAGTGCTTCCAGAGCTGCTGGTTGGACTTCTTTGACGACATGCCGCGCTCGGTAGCCGCCAATTTGTGGTGCGCGCATACGACCCGACCCTCCCACTCCATGTCACCGATTGCGAACGATTGCTCCATCGCATGCGATTCCAGCAACAGGCGCAGGGCCGCGAGTTCCTTGAGGTCTTCAGCCGAAACAGGCGTTACCTCAAAGCCGCGTCGACCCTCCGCAACCACGAAACCGTCCGACGCCAATCGGCTCAGGATCTCTCGCAGCGTGCTGACGCTGACTCCGTAATCTTCCTTGAGCGCTTCGAGACGCAACTTATGACCAGGACGCAACTTGCCGAAGATGATGTCGGTGCGAATGCGTCGATAGCCATCATCGCTAATTGTCTCGCCATCTTCAGGCCGGTCGAGCACAGCGTCCTCCAGGGTGCCTCCACGCAGTCTCCGACTGACACAACAGGCCGCAATTCGCAACTGCTTACGACAATCCGGCAATAGGACTTTCGTCAGAGACTTTCTTTATCATCTGTTGACTCGCTCTTTCTCACATGGTTTATCGTCCGGCAAAGTAAGTAGGGAAGACTGACCCCAAGGCGCGGCTGGGCGACAAGGCCGCGAAGTCAGCCACTCAAACCGGAGGAGGCATTCATGCATCCCAATCGACGCATGCTGTTGGCCGGCGGAGCATCGCTGCTCGCGCTTGGTGGGGCACACACGGCGCAGGCGCAAACGAAGCCGAAACTGCGCTTCAGCAGCGCATTCCCCGAGACCGACCTTCGCGCCGAAGGCTACAAGGCATTTGCGGCGGCGATGAAGGATGATTTCGACTTCGAGCCGTACTGGGCGAACACGCTGTTCAAGCAGGGCACCGAGCTCGTCGCCCTCCAGCGCGACAACCTCGAAGTGTGCAATCTGGCTCCGGCCGATATCTCCAAGCAGGTTCCAGCTTGGTCGCTGATGACCTCCGCCTATCTGTTCCGCGACTACGATCACCTCAACAAGACATTCAAGAGCGACGTCGGCCAGGAACTCATCAAGCTGGCGCGCGATCAGCTGGGCGTCGAATTGATCCGTCCGGTTTACTTCGGCGCGCGTCAGATCAACCTGAAACCGACCAAGAAGATCAACACGCCCGCGGACATGGCCGGCATCAAGCTGCGCATGCCGCCGGGCGAATTCTGGCAATTCCTCGGTGAATCGCTTGGCGCCAATCCGACGCCGGTCGCTTATGCGGAACTCTACACCGCGCTCCAAGCCGGCGCGGTCGATGGTCAGGACAATCCGCTGGTCTCGGGCCGCTCGATGAAGTTCTACGAGGTCACGTCCCAGTTCGTTCTCACCAACCACGTGCTCGGCTACGACATCCTGACGTTCTCGAAAAAGACCTGGGATGGCCTCAAGCCTGCTCAGCAGGCGAAGGTCCGCGCCGAGGCCGAGAAGGCGTTTGACGCGAGCGCGGTGAAATACGATGCGCAAGAGAAGGAAGCGATCGAGTTCTTCAAGAAGGAAGGCAAGGAGGTCTACGCGCCGGATCAGAACGCCTTCCGCACCTTCGCGCAGAAGAAATATCTCGACAAGTACGCCAGCGAATGGCCGAAGGGCGCGCTCGAGAAGATCAACGCGGTCAAGTAAGGACCTCTACGCACTCGTTGCGATAGGGAAGCCCGGCCATCGTCATTCCCGATGGCGGCCGGTTTCGTCTGCGCAGGCGTAAATCTCCGACAGACAATCACTGCAAATCAGGCATAACTTTGAGGCAGGCGATGACAGCGGAGGGCGTCGATGTTTGGGTCGGGCGCGCTCGCTGGCTGCGCCGACGCGCCGAAAATGTCCTAGCAGGACTTCTTGTGGCGATGTTTCTGTCGTTCATGACCCAAATCATCGCGCGATACGTTTTCAACTATCCGTTTGGCTGGACTGACGAAGTCAGCGTGTTGTGTTGGCTTTGGACCGTTTTGTGGGGCGCCTCCTTTGTCCTGCGCGAAAGGGATGAAGTGCGGTTCGACATTTTTTATAGCGCACTCAGTGTAAAAACCCGTTGCGTCTTGACAGTGGTTACCGGCGTCGCAACGATCGTGTTGTTCGCGATCGCCCTGCCCGCAGTTTTCAGTTACGTGACATTCCTGAAGGTCGAGAAGTCCGCGTATCTCGGCATCCGGCTCGACCTACTGTATTCCATCTACGTCGTGTTCTCTCTGGCGGTCATCGTGCGATACGTCGCGCTGGTGTACTTGGCGCTGCGCGGCCGGGCGCCGGAGATTCAGCTCGGCGCAGGCTCTGCACTATGACCGGCTTCCTCAGTCCATTCTCGATTTGTCTGTACGTCATCCTCGGGCTCGGGTTGCTCGGATTGCCAATCGGCTATTCGATGATCGTGGCCTCGATCCTGTACCTGCTGCTGGCGGGATTGGACATGGGAACGTCCGCTGAGCAGATCCTGAACGGCCTCTACAACAGCTATGTGTTGCTCGCTGTGCCGTTGTTCCTGTTCTCCGCCGAGCTGATGAACGTCAGCAAAATGACCGACCACTTGCTGCGCTTCTGCGACATGCTGGTCGGCCGCTTCAAAGGTGGCCTGGGGCACATCAATATCGCGCAGAGCATTATCTTTGCCGGGATGTCCGGCTCAGCGATCGCCGATCTGGCCGGCTCCGGCCGCATCAGCATCGATATGATGACGCGCAACAACCGGTACCCGGTAAGCTACGCAGCCGCAGTTACCGCGGCGTCAGCCGTCATCGGACCGATCATCCCGCCGTCGATCCCGATGGTGCTCTATGCGCTGATCTCGGACACCTCCGTCGGCTACTTGTTCCTCGGGGGCGTCATTCCGGGCCTGCTGATGGCACTTGCGCAAATGATCATCAATACCATTCAGGCCCATCGGCACGGCTACCCGGTCGAAAAACCGATACCGCTGCGCGAATGGCCGATGATCACATTGGTAGCGATGCCGGCTCTGTTGATGCCGGCCATTCTGCTCGGCGGTATCTACAGCGGCGTCATGACGCCGACGGAAGCCGCGGCGGTCGCAGCTGCCTATGCGTTTCTGGTTGGGGCTGTTTGGTACCGCAATATTTCGTTGCAACAAGCCTATGACGCAACGCTTAGCAGCGCACGATCGACGGCTTCGATCGGCATGCTGATCGCTGGTGCGCTCATCTTCAACTATGTGGTGACGATCGAGCAGATCCCGGTGACCGTGAAGGGCCTGCTGGCCGGTTACGAGCTGTCTGCGCCGATGTTTCTGTTTTGGGTCAACATCATCCTCCTGGTGCTGGGCTGCTTGCTCGAAGGCAGCACCATCATTCTGGTGATCCTGCCGATTTTCCTACCGACCGTGCAGGCGCTTGGCATCGATCCCGTCCACTTTGGGGTGATGGCAGTGTTCAACATCATGATCGGGCTGATCACACCACCCTATGGATTGTTGCTGTTCATCATCACGGCAATTTCGGGCGCGCCGCTTCGCTTGATCATTCGCGACACAATGCCGTTCGTCTACGCCATGATCATCGCATTGCTGGTCATCACCTACGTTCCGGAGACCGTACTCTGGTTGCCGAAACTTATGGGATACAAGGGCTGACGCCCGAATGTTCAAAGGCCCGAGCGTCTCGCGCCGGAAGCGCTGCACTGGGAAGGCCTACGTACATGACCATGGTGCGTTTGGAGGCTGAATATGCAAACCGCGATTGCCACCGTCTGCCTCAGCGGCGTGCTAAACGAGAAACTGGAAGCCATCGCCGCGGCCGGGTTCAAGGGCGTGGAAATGTTCGAGAACGACCTGTTGTCGTTCAATGGAACGCCTGCCGACGTCCGCCGCATGATTGAAGATCTGTGCCTGCGAACCATCACGTTCCAGCCGTTTCGGGATTTCGAAGGCATGCCGGAGGACCGGCGTGCCCGGGTATTTCAACGCGCCGAGCGCAAGTTCGATCTGATGCAGGAACTCGGCTGCGACTTGCTGATGATCTGCTCCAACGTGTCGCCCGAGAGCCTCGGCGGCATAGACCGTTCAGCTGCCGACCTGCACGAGATCGGCGAACGCGCGGCCAAGCGCGGGTTGCGCGTCGGGTTCGAGGCCCTAGCCTGGGGTCGGCATATCAACGACTACCGGGATGCATGGGAAGCGGTGAGGCGCGCCGATCATCCGGCGATCGGCGTCGTGCTGGATTCTTTCCACATCCTGGCGAGAAAGACGGACCTCGGAGCCATCCGCTCGATCCCGCCCGACCGTATCTTCCTCGTCCAGATTGCCGACGCGCCCCTGCTCGAAATGGACTACCTGTCCTGGAGTCGCCACTACCGCAATTTCCCGGGCCAAGGCGAACTGCCGTTGCAGGCGTTCATGCAGGCGCTGCTTGCGACAGGCTACGACGGGCCGCTTTCGCTGGAGATCTTCAACGACCAGTTCCGGGCCGGCTCGGCGCGCAGCTTGGCGATCGATGGACACCGCTCCCTCATTTATCTCCTCGACCAGGTCCGTTTGCATACAGGAAACGCTTCGAAGCTGTCCGCGCCGCTGCCGCCGCGCTCACGCTGCCTCGGGACGGAGTTCATCGAGTTCGCCATCGACGAAGGCAGCGCCAAGCAGTTGGAAAGCGTACTCGCGAGCCTCGGTTTTCGGCGGGCCGGGCTCCACAAGTCGAAGTCGGTGACACGGTGGCAGCAGGGCGGCATTAACCTCGTGGTCAACACCGAGAAGGAGGGCTTTGCGCACTCCTTCAACATCACGCACGGCTCCGCGGTGTGCGCGCTTGGGCTCAAGGTCGAGAATGCAGCGGCGACATTCGAACGGGCGACCCTGCTACTGGACCAGCCTTTCCGGCAGCCCGTCGGTCCGGGCGAGCTTGATATTCCGGCGGTGCGCGGCGTCGGCGGTAGCCTCCTTTACTTCTTGGATCAAAAGAGCCAACTCGGCCGGGTGTGGGAAATTGAGTTCGAGGAGACCGGCGAGGACGGCTCAAAGGCAGCTGGGCTTACGGCGGTCGACCATATCTCGCAGTCGATGCAGTACGAGGAGATGCTGACCTGGCTGCTCTTCTACACCTCACTCCTTGATCTCAAGAAAGTGCCGGTGCAGGACGTTGCCGACCCTGGGGGGCTGGTGAAGAGCCAAGTCATCGAGGCTGCCGACGGCAGCATTCGGATCATCCTCAACGCCTCACAAAGCCAGCGCACGCAGTCATCTCGCTTCCTGACGGAGGTGGTCGGCTCGGGCGTTCAGCACATCGCCTTTGCCACCGACGACATCTTCGCGACGGTGGCTCACTTGAAGCAAAACGGCGTGAGGATTCTCCCAATCCCGGAGAACTATTACGACGATCTGGAAGCCAAAACGGATCTGTCCCCTGAGAAGCTCGATGCGCTGCGCGCAAGTAACATTCTCTATGACCGCGAGGGCGACGGCGAATACCTGCAGGCCTACACCGATACCTTCGAGCAGCGCTTCTTCTTCGAAATCGTGCAGCGCCGGGGCTACCAGGGCTACGGGGCGACGAACGCACCGATCCGGCTCGCCGCGCAGACGCGCTGACGTCCGATCAACAGGGCCTCTGACAACGGTAACCGAGGTCGCACCTCTATGGAGAGAATACATGGGCAACAGATTGATGGTCCTCAACGGTCCAAACCTGAACATGCTTGGGGTGCGCGAGCCGCACATTTACGGTTCGGCCACCCTTGGCGCGATCGAAGCGAGCTGCGGGGAGTTTGCGCGGTATCTCGGGGCGTCCCTCACGTTTCATCAATCGAACCATGAGGGAGCACTGGTGGAGTTGATCCAGTCGGCGCGGGAGAAGGCCGACGCTATTATCATCAACCCCGCCGGCTTCTCTTTCACGTCTATCGCCATCCTCGACGCGCTGAAGACCTTCGAGGGGCTGATCATCGAGGTGCATATCTCCAATATCCATGCCCGCGACGAGCTGCACAGGCACTCTATTCTTTCGGGCACGGCGAAGGCTGTCATCTGCGGCCTTGGCCCATACGGCTTGTCAAACGGATCGCAATGTGGACCCCCGATCGGCGTCCAATCTTGACCCCTCGATCGCCTGAAGTGGTCAGCGTCTAGCGCTTGTATTTGTGGAACTTTCAGGCGAGCGCGGCGCGCGTGGTCAGTAGCGCACGGATGGGTGCTGAGCGCGGTGTGGCGGGGTCAATCACCGGCGCCGATGCACACGGAGAGCGCGAGATCCTCCTCACCTGCAGGCGTTGAGACCGTGCCGAGCAGGGTTCGTTCTGGATCGAAGATGAATTCCATAGCCAAGATCAGCTCTCGCTCGCCATGCCGGCGGAAGCTGGCATGTGATCTAGCCGCAGCTGCTAAACGCGCTGCCGTCATGCGCCACTTGTTTGGGGTGCGGGCGCCGCTGAGGAAGAGCTGGTCTCGTGTATCGAGTGATGCTGGAATCCCTTGCACACAAGGATACCGCGCCGCAGACACGAGTCGGCGCGGCAACAGTGGGGATAGCCTCTCCGCTTCGCCCGAAATGCTGGACCGGCAAGTGAGAGCCTGGAATTTAGGTCAGCTTCCGAGGTAGACCTGCCTTAGAGGGGGTGGCGTCCGGCAGGTTAGTGCCAGCTTCGGACTCGTGCACTGCAGCACCAGCCGGCGTGCATCTGCTTGCTCAAGCGTTGATTCCCTCGCGCCTGGCCCCATCGAATCGCGGAACAACAACCGAAAACGAGGGTCGGCGTCTGGAAGCCAGGTTTTGTTTCGCCAGCCCGACGCCGCGGGCGTCCGGCGGCGAGGAGAGACGATCTCGCCGCCGGGTCCTTCGGCCGCCTGTCGCTCAGTACTACCGAGCCGCACTGCTGAGACGGTAGAAGGCGTAAGCTAGGATCGAAACGCCAACCATCGAGCTCACGTGGAATACGTACTCAATGGCAATCAGCGGCCACATGTCGAGCGCATGGTGAATGTGCAGGTTGTCGTGAGGCCACCACGAGACGAGCAACCACGCCACCGACAGGTAGCTTGCCCATCGGAGCCACGACGGTAGCGCGGTTAGCCGCTGCATAAACTGCCAGCCGGACAATAGGAAGACCACGCCAATGCCAAGCGCGATTGCCTCGGCGATCGAAATGCCGATGAGAAAAGGCACTTGCGCCTCAGTCGGATTCGGCACCGTCGGATGCGGCGGCCAAAAAAAACGAGTGGACAGGAACGCGCCGACAGCCGCTGCGAACCCCAGAATCCACACCACCATTGTTCGCGCGGATGACATGGTATTGCTCCCCGTTGGGCGGCTGCGCTGAATGTTAGCCTCGAGTTGACGCCCGCGCCAGCGCTCAAAGTCCGTTCGGTTTGGGTCAGATGCGTCGCTTGATCGACGTTCACTGTTGGTCTGCTGGACCTCCAATATCCACCGTCGGTCCTTAGGACGCCAGCTCCGCGCTCTTGTCGGCGCACTGCGCCAGTTCAAGTCGCACGTCGAGGAGATAGATGCGCTCGCCGGAAATGCGGGTTCGTATTCCGCACTCACCGCAAAACCGCTGCGCCGGGCCGATGAACTCCGCTGGCACCAGCCCCCGCACGCCGCTCGCGTCGCAACGGGCGGCGTAGGCCTTGAACACGCTTCCGATTTCAACGCGCCGGCCCTTCGCGGGCTTCAACAGGTCGGCCATGATGTCCGGTACGTTGCCTGCTTTCGGCTGGTCAACGACGATAGGCTGCGGCGGGGCCGAATAGGTGACGCCGGCGGGGCCGGTGGCCGGTGCTTCGCGGTCCGGCGCTGCCGGCCCGGCGGGCACGTCTCCCCTGACCGGCAGGGCGGGGCGCGCGGTCCCGCGGCGCAGCCACCAACGCGGCAAGGGCAGCTTTCGCAGCCCGTTAGGTGCCGAGGTCCCGCCGGCCGCCGGCGGCATATCCATGTGCGCCCCCAGCGACAGGAACACGCCGGCGAGGATGGACAGCACCAGCGGCAGGAACAGCGGTCGATAAAGCCGAACCTGTTCCTCGGTGATTCGGTCCCCGGTGTACGCGGCAATGCGCTCGGCGAGTGGGTCCGTTTCTTTGACTGGCGCTGTCAGCAGGGCCGCCCGGGCGGCGTCGACCCGCCTTTGTGCGGCGTCCCGCTTGCTCTCCGCCTCGAGGCATTTGGCTCCGCGACGCTTCTCCGGTGGGCCGGAATTGCACTCCGTGCTGGCGGCCTCGGTTGCTGTGGTGAGCGTGGCCGTAGCCTCCGTTTCGGTTCGCTCGGCAAGCGCTCGGGCCCGCGCATCCTTGGTTCGCTGCTGCTGGGCAAGATCGGCGGTGCCTCCTGTGCGGTCGATCGCTGCGAAGAACACGACGCCTACCGCGAGGGGGAAGATCAGCCACAAAGACGCGGCCCGCGCACGTTTGCCGGCGCGCCAAGCCATGCCGGCGAACACGGGCAGAAGCGCCGTGCCGATTGTGACGCCGCAGCCGGCCTTCACGATATAGTTGAAGGAGCCTTGGTCCTTCATCAGGTATTCGTATGTGCCCGACGTCTCGCAGTACGTGAGGAACACGCCGAGGGCGAGCGCGGCAGCGCGAAACAGCAGATGCATCGCGCCGTTCATTTCGAGCCCTTCGCGATCAAGGCGTCGACGGCCGCTTCGATAAACTCTATGGCCGAGCCGTATCCTAGGCGAGCCGAATGCTCGGCCACTTGTTCCTTGAACCCCTCACGGACGCGCAAGTTGTATTGCACCGTGCGGCCGGTCTTGCGCAGGCTGCGCTTATCGATGCTGCCGGCGAGCTCCTGTCGCTTGGCCTTGGCCTTGCTGTGCGATTGCATGGCTTCTTTCTCGGCCCACTTCCGTCGAGCCGCGCCCATGTCGAATGCGTCGTGATCAGCCATTGCGGCGACCTTTCTTGGCGAGGCTGGCCAGTTGTTGAATCCCGGTGACGCCCGCCAGTTCTTGAACCTCAGTCCACAGCGTCGCGGCTTCGGCGCCTAGATCGCTGTCGACCTCGGGGCCTGTCCGCCCCTTTGTCAGCGCGTTGACGTAAGCCAGCTTGTGGGAGACCCGCGCGGACAGGACCGGCCCCATTTGGGCGAGCGCGGCCGCGGCGGTGGTGTTCAGAGACTTCCATTGCGCGGTGACGTCGCACAGCACGAATGCGAAGGGCTTGCGGTACTGCTGGCAGATGCCGACGATGGCATCCATGGTGCCGATGTCGAGGATGGATGGCCGCACCGGCACGACGACGGCGTCGCTGATCGCCACGGAGGCCTCGACGATCGCTTCGGCGTCTAGGCCCGGCGGGGTGTCAATCAGCAGCCAATCGTAGCCCGCGTGCGCGAGCACTTTGACATCTCGCGCAAGGTGCTCGACTTCGACGATGTCCGGTCCCGGGTGGCCTTCTCGGGACACCTGCCACTGGCCGATGTTCCCCTGCTCGGCGTTCATGTCGAAGATCGCCACCCCCTGCCCCAGCCGGTAGGCCTGCACCGCGAGTAGCAGCGTGATTGTCGTCTTGCCGCTGCCACCCTTCGGCGCGGCCACAGCAATCGTTTTCATCCGCCGTTCCCTTTTCAGTAGCTGCTAGATACGGGCGCTGCATAGCAGCTATCGAATCATGTAGCTGCTATGCACCGGGCTCTTGATAGCTGCTACATGTTTCGGAATAGTTAGCTGCTACTTGGTCACTCGGTAGCCGGGTGGCGGCGGGCCCCGCTGCGGGCGCGAGGCGGGATGGTGTTTAGCGCTCCGCCGGCAGGCCGTAGGACGGCGCCAACATCCGGGGCGCGCCTTGCCTTCGGCCACACCATGGCGCGCGCCAGGCGCCCCGCGGCCCCGCGGCCAACCTAGTCTAGCGATAAGCCGGCCGTGGTGAAGATGCCGACGGGCTTGTTGGTGCGCCCATCGAAAACTCGGACCATGCCGTCGCCCCGCGCTTCGTCGAAATAGTAGGCGGATACAACGCTGACGAAGCGCCGCTTGTCGTCAAAATCTAGGGTATTGAACGCGGGGCCAACCCAAACGCGCGGCAGGTTCCCGGGCACCCCTGTCTTCGTGAAAACGCGGTGCGCGATGAGGTTTTGGATCAGTTTTTCCCGCTTGGCTTGCGCCGCAGGAGATTTGTCCACCGTTGGGCGAGGAAGGGCGGGCACAGGCTTGGCGGCATAGGCCGTCTTGTTCGCCTCCGCGCACCCCGCTGGATCGGCGCACGGCTTGAAGGTCGGGACCGTGCCCGATGCGGGCATAAAGAACGCGGCGACAACGACAATGAGCACCAGAATTCCAAGACCTTTCATGATCCGGCTCCTGACCGTCTGTGGCCTGTCTTCAGGAAGTGGATATCTGATTTGCCGGTTGGTGTCCCGCGGAAACACTGTTCGATCGGGGGTGCCGATGCGCGGGCCGGTGCGACACACTCGGCAGAAAGCCCTGTAACTGGACATAAGCAGGTGCGACACGTTTCGCCGCCAACCCCTTGATTTGCTTAGGTCCGATTGCTCCGCCCCTGGGCACCAAAATTGTGTGATTCCAAGGGCTTATCATTCCCAAGCCTGGAAAATTCGCCCATTGAATTGCAAGGGCTTTTTCCGGGAATTCCCAAACCTGATCCGTTTACGCATCGGCGATGATGCCGCTGCGTGTGGTGCCGCGCATGCGGCGGTTGGGGTGAAGGAGAAAGTGCGATGCAAGGTTCATTGAATGGCAGGGGCGAGACGGTCGAGCAGGAGAAGGGAGGCAAGGATCGTCATGCGATGCTGTCGCCGCAGTTGCTTGAGCTTCTGGGTGATATGACTGGTATCGCTCGCGCGGCCTGAGGTGTGGTTGTTCCCTGGACAGAACCCGGTGAACCACATCACCACGCGGCAGTCCTCGCGCGTCGCCACCAACACGATCCGCGCGGTGATGAGCCCGCTGGATCGTCTCGTCGGCTGCGGTTTCGGTGCGAAGGATTGTCCACACCTGCAGCAATATAACAGATTATACCAGCCTTCATGGAGATTGACCGATAGCGGCCCAGCTTCGGGTAGCGATGGACTTGATGCGGCCGGTCTCGGCGATGAGCTTTTTCCAGGCTGAGCAGCAGGCCTTGACGACGGCCTTGTAGTTGTCGAACACGCGGTTGGAGAGATGGGTCTGGCGCAGGTACTGCCAGATGTTCTCGGTCGGGTTCAGTTCCGGGCTGGCGGACGGCAGATGCAGCAGCGTGATGTTGGCCGGCTCGTGCAGCTTCTTGGTCGTGTGCCAGCCGGCCTTGTCGAGCACCAACACGGCGTGAGCGCCAACTGCGACGTGACGGGCGGTCTCGTCCAAATGCTGCTGCATGGACCAGGTGTCGGCATAGGGCAGCACGAGCGCGGCCGCCCGTATCGCGTGCCGGACAGACCGCGCCGAACACGTAGGCGTTGGCATAGCGTTGATCCTTCGGCTGGCGCGGGCGCGTGCCCTTCTTGGCCCACTGGTAGACGAGGCCATTCTTTTGGCCGACCCGCATCTCGTCCTGGAACCAGATCTCGATTGGCGTCTCGACTGGGAGCGCCTTGTCCTTCAGCGCTTCTGCCACGCGCGCGGAGAAGTTTCTTTAAAAGCCTCGATCGCTTGCGGATCTTGTTCGGGATGCTTGGGTCGCGGGCTCACGTGCGCAAAGCCCAGCTCCTTCAGGACACGGCCGACCGACACTTCGTCAAGATCGACATCGAAACGCTCCCTGATCACCCGCTTCAGGTCGACGCAACGCCAGCGTACGACGCCGTCCCTGTCAGGATCGGGCCCGGCTTCGATGATCGGCTTCAACTCCTCTTTCTGTTCTGACGTGAGCTTCGGCTCGGGGCCGGGAGCCTTGGCATTGATCAGCCCTTCGGGACCCTTCTCGTTGAAACGGTGCACCCAGTCGCGCAGCGTTTGCCGCTCCATTGCGCCAATCTCGGCAGCCGCCTCCCGGCTCATGCCATCGCGCACCGCCGCCAACGATAGCAGGCGACGCGCCTGGTCCGCATCCTCCGCCGCCTTCGCCAGCTGCCTCAACTCGCTCGCGCTGAAATCCTCTCGCAGTCCAACCGCCGCGCCCATGTCCGCCCCCGCGAATCAATCTTGCTTGCGGCACACAGAATCAGAGCGCGATTCGCAGGGGAATCCCCACCCAAAAAGAGTCATCATCCATGAAGGTTGGTATTACATACAATCGCGTGATCGTCGCGGTGCAGGGCGTCTCGCTCAAGGTGCCGCAGAACGCGATTGTCGCGCTGCTCGGCACGAACGGGGCGGGCAAGACCACCGCCGTGCGCGCCGTCTCCGGATTTTTGCTGGTCGACGACGCGCAGATCGAAAAGGGCTCCATCCGCTTCGCCAGCCGCGCGATCCTGGGTCTTCCGCCACAGCATGTGGCACGACTGGGAATCGTCCTCGTTCCCGAACGGCGCAAGATCTTCGAGACGATGACCGTCGCGGACAATCTGCGCATCGGGCGGGGGGAGAAAGCCCAGACGGCCGACCGCGAAGCGCGAATGCAGCGGCTGCTCGAGGTCTTTCCCGCGCTCGCCAAGAGACAAGGCCAGATCGCGGGCTATCTCAGCGGCGGCGAGCGTCAGATGCTGGCGATCTCGCATGCGCTGCTGTGCGATCCGAAGCTCCTGCTGGTCGACGAGCTCTCCCTCGGGCTTGCTCCGCACCTAGTCAGGGACCTCATGCAGCAGGTGCGCGAGTTGCGGGAGACGTCCGGCATCTCGGTCCTGCTGATCGAGCAGGACGCCACGTCGGCGCTCGGCATCGCCGACTACGGCTACATCATGGAGGGAGGACGCATCGTCTACGAGGGTTCCGCAGAAAAGCTGCGCAGCCACCAGGACGTGCAGGAGTTCTATCTGGGCTCCGGCGATTCCGCGCGCGCGAGCTACCGCGACGTCAAGCAGTACCGCCGCAGCCGACGGTGGTGGGGATGACGGCGGTTCTGGAGATCGAGCGACTCTCGCTGCGCTTTGGCGGCATCGTCGCGCTCGACAATGTGTCCCTGTCGGTCGCGGTCGGCGATCTTGTGGCAGTCGTCGGGCCCAACGGCGCCGGCAAGACCAGCCTGCTCAACTGCATCACGGGCGCCTACCGGCCAACGCACGGGCGCATCGCGTTCGAGGGTACCGACATTACCCGTGCCGCGGCCCACACGGCCGCCAAGCGGGGAATCACACGCACGTTCCAGCGCAATGAGCTCTTTCCTCAGCTCACCACGCTCGAGAACCTCCTGCTCGGCCGCCACGCGGCTCTCGGCTACGGCCTGATAAGCGCGGCCATGTATGTCGGCCGCTGCCGGAACTGGGAGATTGAGCAGCGCGACAGGATCGAGGCCGTGATCGAGTTCTTCGAACTCGAGCCGTACCGCAAGCGAGCCGTCGGCGATCTGCCCTATGGCGTGCAGAAGGTCATCGGGCTCGCGCGGGCCTTCGCCAATGAACCGCGCCTCGTCTTGCTGGACGAGCCGTCTGCCGGTCTGAACAGGCAGGAGAAGGAGGACGTCGCCCGCTACCTGCTCCGCGTGCGCCACGATTTCTCGCCGACCATCGTCTGGATCGAGCACGACATGCAGTTCGTGCGCGATCTTGCCGATCAGGTCTTCGTGCTGCACTACGGCTCGAAGCTCGCCCTCGGCACGCCGGAACAGGTCCTTTCGGACCCGCGCGTCATTGACGCCTATCTCGGACAGCACAGGAACGTGCAGTAGTCCCTTTGCATTGGAAAACTACGCAATGACCATGGACTCGACTTTTACTGCCGAGTTGCCGCACCCCTTCTACGGTGATCACGTCCTCTATCACGCGTACGACCTCGGCCTGCCGGTGCCGGTCGTGCGGGCATGGCAATTTAGGGGTTGGCAAACAGAGAGCATGTCGTGGAAGACGGGGTGCTACATCCATGCCGGGCTCTCGCGCACGGGCCCCGTCTTGATCAGAGGTCCCGAGGCCCAGAAGTACCTGCAGGGTCTCGTCCAGCATCAACGGGATCAGGACCGAGATTGCACGCGTCGGCATGACCGGCAACCTGGCCTACGAGCTGCACGGGCCGATCGCAGACGGCCCCGCCATCTACGAGGCGGTTTACCAGGCAGGCCGGGAGTTCGGCATCGAGCGGCTCGGCTGGGGTACCTACCTCGTCAACCACATCGAGGGCGGCTTCCCGCAGAGCACGTGGACGTTCGTTCCCGCGGTCAAGCCCGCGCTGTGGCCACAGACGATGCGACGCTGGCAGGTCTCGGGCTCCGTCGATCCGACCAACATGCGGGCCCGCACGCGCACGCCCGTAGAGGTCAGATGGCACAGCATGACCAAGTTCGATCATGATTTCATCGGACGCGAGGCGCTCGCCGCCGAGATCGCGAGCCCAAAGCGGACCACTGTGACATCGCGCTGGAACCCAGATGACGTGCTGGACACCTACGCCTCGTTGCTCCGTCCAGGCGATCCCTACAAGCCAATCGACCTGCCTTACGCGCCGCAGCGTTGGCCGATGGCGCATGCCGATCACGTCACGTTGGACGGGCGCCAGATCGGCTACTCCTCGGGTATCATTTACAGCTCCTCGTTCCGCGAGTTCCTTTCCCTGGGGTGCCTCGACATCGAGGCCTCCAACATCGGAAACGACGTCGTCGTCCAATGGGGCGACCATGGCGGTCCGATCAAGGGCACTCGCGCTACCGTCGCCCGCTTTCCTTACCTCACCGAGGCGCGGAACAGCGACATCGATGTCGCCAGGCTTCCCGCGGGATGAATAGCCAGCCAATTCATCGACGGCAGCGTGTGGGAATGACCTCTCCGTCTCTGGCCAATCGCCAAATCGTTGGCGCTTGCTGTCACCGGCTTGCCCTGTCCGGCGAGGGGTAACAGGGCTACCGGGACACTCTTGTAGGCGCTAGAGCAGATTCCGATCACACGGCACCATATCCTGCGGCTTTGAAGTAGTTGCTGCAGTCTTGTGGATTGATCATCGGCAAGGCATTGGCGATGGCGTTCCAGAGGTCTTCGATGGTGCGTGCTG
>Ga0247727_10011559_pt1 | contig 15365 bp, 17 predicted proteins | sample WisWelCaveWW1625_FD_202498 | JGI IMG/M metagenome (GOLD analysis project Ga0247727, IMG submission 202498) | Biofilm microbial communities from Wishing Well Cave, Virginia, United States - WW16-25 | ecosystem: Environmental > Aquatic > Deep subsurface > Groundwater > Cave microbial mat | place... | reverse complement strand
TACCGTTTGGTCGTGGTCACGGATGAAAAACAAGAGACGGATCTGTTATTGATCAAGTACGCATGGGACAACGATTTTGAATGCATGTGCGTAGAAGAGTGGGTTTCTACTGACCCGTTCATTATCAGGCGAACTGACCTGCAGAAGATTGGCACGGTAACCGCGGATGATTTCTTGGGCTTGCGTGGAGGCTCATCTTTGCACACGCAACAGAAATATTATTACTACCCCTATCCCTGTGTAGCTGAGATATTCGAGTTGCTCAAGCCCGTGATGGACAACGTGGTGATGCCTCAAGAGTAATAGGCAGATTGAAGGGAGCTGATATGCAACCAGTAGTTAAAGGCGCAGCGAGCAAACAGTTCGCAGACGCATTGAATGCCCTTAAGTCGTTGCCAGCACAGCTCGAGCAATTCGCAACGCAGCTGGATGTCTGCGAGCGGCTCGATGCGATCGAAGTTCGTTTGGACAAGATCGAGCGCGATCATACCGAACCCGCTCTCGTGAGGGATTTGCAGGAACAGAGGGACAAGTTTCAGCAGGACCTTTTTTACAAACACTTTTTGGCGAGAGTGCACGAGGGCCTCGTGAGACTCTTGGATCGCTTGCTGGAGCTGCATACATCCTTCGAGGAGATAGCCATGCCCAGCAAGTCCTCCGTGCTTGAGAACTTGCTGGGCTTGATCACTGAGGTCAAGCAGACGCTGGAGAAAGAGGGCCTCACAGTCGAGCAGATTCCAGCGGGGAGCGAATTCGATCCTGATTGTGCGACCGTGGTCAAGGTCCTCCCCGTGGAGGATGAGAATTTGGACGGGAAGGTGCTCCGCGTCGTGCGGCCCTTGGTTCGCTACGGGCGGAGAGTGATCAGAGAAGCTGAAGTTGTCATCGGCGCCAATTCCAATACACCAAAGGAGGTAAGAGAGAATGGCTCCCACAAATAATGAGTTGATAGGCAGCATTGACTTTGGAATGGTCAACACCCGAGTGGCTTTCATGGAGCTGGGAAGGCCGAAAGTGGCCCTGAATTCCAAGAATTCGACCACGACACCGACGGTGATGCACTTCCGTAAAGACGGCACTCCCATCATCGGGGCGGGAGCAGCGAAGTTCATGGTGATCGACCCTGCGAATACGATCATCGATTTCAAGGTCGGACTGATGAATGGCATGACGTACACATCTCCTACGGGGCAGAGCTACACGGCGGACGAGCTGGCTACGCTCTTTCTCAAGGTCCTGCGTGAAGAGGTCGAGACGGTGTTGGGCAAGAAATTGGGCAAAGTGGTCCTCACTTGCCCTACTGATGCGAAGCAGGCATACCGCGAGACGCTCAAGACGGTGGCGAACAAAGCAGGCTTCGAGGTCGTTGGTCTTCGGAATGAAAGCGAAGCCGTTGGCTTGGCGTATGACTTTGACCGGCTGAATGTGAACGGCAACATCTTGGTAGTCGACATCGGCGGAGCCACTTGTGATGTCTCTTTGGTCGAGAAACAAGGCAACAGCCTCGACATGCGGGCAGGGGCTGGGGACAACCACTTAGGCGGCAGGCGTTTTGATGACGTGCTGCTCCAGTATGTGTCCCAGCAATTCGCGGACAAGCACGGGTTCAACCTGCACCGAAAGCTGGAGAATCACGCCAGAGTCCTCGAACAGGTTATCGAGGCTAAGCACTCCTTATCAGAAGTGGACAAGGTCGTAATCCCCCTCAGCGCAGAAGGCCACGCCCTGGACCTAGAAGTCAGCCGCGAGACCTTCAACCAGCTCATCGCTGAGTTCGTCGAGCGCGCGCTCACGCTGGTGAAAAGCGTGCTGGCCAGCGCGAACCTCAAGCCGGGGGATGTCAGCTTTTTGGTGCTTAACGGCGGCTCCAGTGTCATCCCGCTCTTCGAACAGAAGATGGTGGAGTTGGTCGGCAAGAAGCCAGTTTCCGGCGTGAATCGTCAGTTGGCCGTCGTCATCGGCTCAACTCTTGACGCTGCTCGAAAGACGGGAGCCGTAGTCAGGGACGAGAACAGCCAGAGCCTGCCAGACATCAGCGTGAAGACCCGCACCATCCACGGCTTGGGGCTCCTAGTGGAAGATGCGCAGGGCAGAAAGAACTATATGATGATCCCTGCCGGTACGGTAACGCCCTATAAGTTCAGTCAGACATTCACCACTAAATACGACGACCAGACTTCAGTCTCTTTGGTTCTGCTGCAGGGCAACACCGAGGACGTCTCACAGTGCACTCCGCTCGTCAAGGAAGGGGAGCACGTGCTTTCCGGAATAGCCAAGATGGCGAGAGGCGTGCCGCAGATCCTCGTGGCGTACCAGATCGACGAGAGCGAGCTGGTCGCAATTGACGCTTCGGAGAAGTACTCGGGCGTCTCGACCAAGTTCGCAGTTCAGGCCAAGGGTGTCACGGAGTAAAACTAACGGTAGGGCAGGGGCGCGGTCAATGGCGGCTGCGCCTCTCTCCTGCTAAAAGCAAAGGGAGAGCTATGTTCTCGAATAGGGAAAAGAAACGGAAACCTGAGATTCCCCTCATCAGACTGTCGGGTTCTGTCGAACAGAAAAATAAGCCTGTTGAAAATTTGCGCATCGGAGTTTCGCCCGCAGGGTATGACAACATGCTTCCGATTTTAAAGTCAATGAACCTTAACGCGATTCAGATCCCCAACGAACAATTGGCAACGGTTCTTTCGAAGCGGGCCATCGACTGCTATTTGGCTAATTGCGGCAGCGGGCCTTATTCGAGAGACGCGATTGCGGAATCGCGGCGTTTTGTTGCGGACGGAGGCGTAATCCTGGCCTCGGACTGGAAAGACGAATTCATCCAGAAGTGCTGTCCAGGAGTCTTCAGCACGGAGCGCGATGGGCGCGTGGGTCACATCGCTGCGGAAGTTGTGGATAACGAATTGCGGGTACTCATCGGCCCCAGCATTGAACTCCACTTTGACATGGCGGCATGGCGCTACGCCTCATGGGTTAGCGACTACCCGCAAGTAATTAAAGGCATAAATGCATCGCCGGTCAAGGTGCATCTAAAGTGGGATAATCGTCCTTTGGTTCTGACTTTTTCGTATGGCAGAGGTTACTTCATTTACACTTCATTCCATAATAGCGCCCAAACGAGTGCGCAAGAAAAAATTCTCCTGAAGTTCTTGGCGCTCAAACCGGTCTCGATGGCGTCGGGCATTCCAGTGCCTGTCTTGTATGAGCAGTTCGGGAAAAAGGGATGAGCATGGATATTCAGCGCTTTTTGAACCCTTACGGAGACCCGCTTGCAGGCTGGATCATCAATGCAGTCCAATGGCTTGTGCTTATCGGGATTCCAGCAGCCATCTTTCTGCTGTTTTTCTGGGGAAGCTGGCAGGGTGTAAAGCAAGGCCGAATCCTGGCCTTCTCATACGTGTTCGGCAGCTTGATATACCTGGCGTTTGCCAGCTTCGTTGGAGTCGGCTTCAAGTTCTTTTGGCTGACGATTGCCTTGTTCTTTGCCGGCACAGCCATCTCGTTCGGCAAGTTCAATCTCACTACCAACGCCTTGATTGATGCTGCTTTGGCGGGAGCATTAATAGCACTAGTAGGCACGCAGGCAGTGAGCGGGGCAGGACTCGTGCTCAGCACGGGGTTTGCTCCACACATGATTGGCTGGCTGGTCGCTTGCGCTCTTGTAAGCATTGTCGCTAGCGCAAGGTCATATGTAAAAGGAAAGCCGTGATGACCAATCCACTGGACTTCGGCGATTTCGACTCTGAGGCGTTTGCCAAGCTGGCAGGAGATATCCTTAACGGTGTCATTGCTGGAGAGAACGAGAACATAAAAGAGATAGCACTGAGCTTGAGATCAAGCCTCACTCAGTTGACTGCGACCCAAGCGGCTCTCGCTCCAACTCACACCAAAGAGATAGAAGTTTTAGCTACACATTTGGAGCAAAGGATGAAAGAGTTCGGCGAGAGCCTTCGATGGAAGAGGCTCTTCTCGTTTGGAATCAGCGAGCAAGATATCGAAGAGCTGAAATTCGAGATGGGTTTGGAGGAAGCGAGGAGGCTACGTGAAGTGGTCTCCTTCGTTTCCCATTCGAGCTTAAAAGAACTCTACCAAACTCAAGTTCAAACGACGCTCGTGTTGACACCAGAGTTGGTGAAGCTCGTTGAGTCCGAGAAGGTGAGAAGCGGGAGCCTCGATGCGGTGAAGTTGATTCTTAACAAGCTGGTGACAAATGGAGAATCTTAATCCGACTCTCGAAGAAATCCTGAGACTCACTCAGCTCTTGGGATTACAAGAGAACGAAGATTTTCAGCGGCGCTTTCAGAGGGCTATTCGAAAGAATGATGGCCGAGCTTTATTCAAGCTACTGAAAAAATTGAGAGCGTATGCTTCTGCCAAACTTGCCAATGGCAGTTCTTTTCCAATTCCCATACCGTCGCAATTGGGGGATGAAGAAAAGGGTGTGCTCATCGGCCATGAGCTCGACACAGGGCTGCCCTTTTTTTGGAAAGATTTTCATCTCAATCTTTTGGCATTCGGCTCGATCGAGCAGGGCAAGAGTAATCTTTTCCGGCGACTTGCTCCCAGCATTCAAGAGCGTGGGGGTACGATCTGGTTCATGCAGCGCCGAGCCGGAGATTACGACGGCTTTCTCAAGTGCGGGCTGGCTAACGTGACCGTAATTCCGCAGCTCAAGCTCAACTTGTTTTCCCCGCCCCCTGGGGTCAATTGGGAAGGGTGGCGCAACATAAATGTGACAGTCTTCTCTCATGTTTACGATCTCATGGTGGGTAGCTATAGTTACTTGAGCCGGGCTCTCACGAAGTTGCATGAAGAAAAATATGCCGGCACAGAAACGTACCCCACCTTCAATGAGTGGCACGAATACCTTGAGGAGAACGTGCCCGCGCAGCGGACGGACCAACGAGGCTATCATGATCGTTCTTTTGTAAGAATCGAGGACATCGCCACTAAATGGCCACACATCCTGGACTATTGTCGCGGCTACCCCATCGAGAAACTGACCGAAGGAAAGCAGATCGTCGTCTTCAATCTAGAGCCGTTCGATCAAAAATTCTCTGAATATCTTTCTTTAATGCTGGTGTACTTTGCACGGAGATATCGAGAGGCCAACCCGAGACCCGCAGGGTTTCCACCGCTGTTAATTTGCTTTGACGAGTGCCAGCATATCATTATGTACAAGCCAGCTCAATCGGGGCATTTCGTGACCGACTTCGATTCGCTGGTTACTTCCAGCCGCATCGTCAATATTGGGTTTGGATTTTCAGAACAGCTTCCCAGCGTGGTCTCGAAAGCAGCCGCCAGTAACACGGCTCTGAAGATTTGTTTCAATCTGCAGCCATCGGAGGTCTACTTTGCCAAGCTCATCATGGGCTTATCCGATAAACAAGCCGCAGCAATCTCCAGCCTGGATAAGAACAAGGGTGAAGCGGTATTAAGATTCACGGCGGGTATGCTGAGCACCCCTATTCGTGTAGATATCCCCCTGAGTGGGTACGATCAGCTAATGCAGCCGATCCCGCCGAAAGAGTTAGCTGAATTGACCAAGCCGGGATTGGCCGATCTGGAAATGGCAGTAGTTTGCAGAGAGCCCATTTGCAAGGAAGGGCCAAGCAAAGCAGTAAAATTAGAGAACAAAATAGCGCAGAAGCCAACCACGGGCGGGATGCTCTCCGAGGATGAGAACAAACTGTTTGCATCGATCCGCCAGCACCGGTTGCTCAACAACAAGCAAAGGGCCAAGGAACTCAGCTGGGTAGAGTCTAGGCTGTGCGCTATTGCGGACAAACTCAGCGAGAAAGGGCTGATCGAGGCGGTGGAGTGTGAAGTCGGCGGGCGGGGCGGGAGCTCAGTGACTCTGCTTAGACCGTTCGGGGAGGATCGCAACATCTGCGACGATTATCTCATCAGCCAGCTCGATACCCACTTCAGGAAGCTGGGGTTCGCCACCACCGTACACAAGAGAGACGAACACGGCAATATCCCGGACATTATGGTGAAGCTATCGGTGATGGACTTGCCGGTGGAAGTCCAGGCGAAAAGCGACCTCAACGATGCCTTAAAGCATATCCAAGAGCTTTCGCAGCGCTATTTTTGGATTCTGATGGTGACGACTTCGGCAGAACTCAATCGCCGCATCAAGGAGGAAGTGAAGCGACAAAATCTCCTGGGATCGTCAAAACTTTGGATTCTGACTTTCAGGCAGGCGCTGCGATTGGATTCAGAGGAGTTTACCCGATAAGGACAGTAATTTAGTGCATAACGCGTCCGGAAAGTAGTGTTAAAGAGAATCCAATGGAAAGAGAAAATAAGAGGATGAAGGCGCAACTCGAAAAGTTGCTAAAAAGCTCCACACCCCCGTGTCGAACTTGTTTGGGGTGTGGCCAGAAAGGAGCGCACAGCCATGTCCAGCCGTGACGAGCTAGACCGTCTGTGGGAGGAGTTCAAGAAGGCCGAAGAAGAATATTTAAGGCTTGAAGTGCTGACGGGCAGCCCAGAGCCAGATAAGTGGCCCCAGCCCGAAGAGCTTGAAGGGGCCAAAAACAAGCGTGATGAATCACTGGAAACGTACAGAGCCGCCAGACTTAGAAAGAGCGTGGCTGCCAGAAAAGAGAAACTAGTCAGATTGCCTACGTCAAAGAACCGCTTGGAGATTGGAATGCGGAGGCGTAGTTTGCACCGACGCAGAGCGTCTGGCAGAGGCAGACCTAACTCGATACACAGGGACACGTCTGTCAAGAAGCAGGAACCCGATCCGACGCCCGTCAAAGACTTTAATCGGGATTTTGCGGGCCTCAAAAAGCTTTCCGTAGGGAACGAGCCAGAGGCAATTCCCTTGGAGAGGTGGGAGGAGCCGCTGCCCAACCCGAACATGATGGGGCTGGACGAATACGAAAACTGGGCAGCAAAGAATATAGAGGGATACGGCCACCCAGCAGGAAGGCAAGCGCAAATTGACGACGATCTACGACGACAGTCTGAAATCACAAACCTTGAATGGATATTGCAAGAACCGATGGGGCCGAGAGTTGGGGCTACGGCTATCTCGCCAGACCTTGCTCCATTAGCCCTAGGGAATCCGGGCCAAGTCAGTCAGGCGTTGACAAGCCCCTTAGCTGGAAGCCTGGTGGGATCAGCGGTTCCCGGGTTGCTAGACCCTGCCGATCCGATGAGGCCGGTTTGGTGCCAGTTGCCGAGTCTACCGCCGCCGGTGGAAGACGAGAGAGAAGTTAAATGAAATCTATCTTTTGATCAGGTACTGTTTCCCCCCAAGGTCGAGCTCGATGGAAAGCGAGTAGAACCTGAATCAGTTCTTTTGAATACCGGCATTCCTCCATAGGCATGGGATCAACGGCGCAGAGCAGCCTGGATGCGAAAGTGATAAAGAGGGATTATGGACAAGGACAACGATTTTGAAGGGCTGAGCAAAGAAGAGATGATCGAGTATGTGGACGAGCAGTATCCGTCGAGACGGTTCGAGGATGCTAAAGTCTATGAGCCTGCGGACCAAGCTTATGAGCGTGTGATGGAGGCGTACCGAGAGATGGTCTCTTCGTACATAGGCAAGAGCCATGTTGCTGACGCTTTGTGGCTTCTGCATGGGCAGGGCTTTGACATTTACCAAGACCGTCCGATATTCGGCAATGTCATTCGCAACATCGGTTATCACCTTTCGGGTGCGGCTCAGCAGGGAATTCGGGTGGCAGAACCCTACATCAAGCTGGTGAAACCGCCGTCGGCGTGGGGGGAACAGATGGAGTTTTACTACGAGCATTGCGACCTAATCAAGCCGCACATCCAACGTTGGGATGACTGGGTTGCGAGGGCGAGGCCAGCGGACTATCACTCGTTCCAAGAGAACGCGAAAAGTTGGCATGTGAAATTCCTAGAGAAAACGGACCTGAAACGGATCATTGCCGATCAGCAAACCCAACTGCCTGAGATGTTTGCCAACTGCGCCACCGTTGGTTATTGTGCGGCCGTTTTGCCCACACGCAGCGGAGCGATGTCTGACCTGTACGATGAGCTGATGGGCCTCTTACCGCCTGGGCAGCGAGCGCAAGGGAGAGTCAGCCGAACTCTCGTTGTAAACGCTTCTGAGACCCAGAAGGAGGCTGACGCTTAAGGGGGCAGTCGAAGGATTTATATCCCCAATCCAAAGAGGAAATGCATGAGCCGCAAAGTCAGCCCGAAAGAGAAACCGAGAGACCTGTATGACCCGGAAGTTTTATTCGGCATGATGGCCTCGGGCATTCAGCCGCATGAGATGGAAGATCCCCGCTATCGGTTTGCTATATATGATGGCCCGCGCTTCGCCATGCATGGCGTGTCGCTCCTACTGGAGGCGCTTCAGGGTCAGGGAGTGACCCTTGACTTCAGGCAAGACGTGATGCACAAGCTGACCGATTTCGCAGGCCGCTACATGCTGAGGACAGCCGTGTGGCTGTATGAAGGCCTCCTGCCGCTGAAGCCCCAGCCTGCTGACCCGAAACTGTTCGCAAAGTTTACCCTGAACAAAAACGAAGATTTATTCAATAAGACAGCAGAGGAAGATGCGAAGGCTTGTGCCGTTTATGAAGTACCTGGCTTGTTTCTGCCAGCAGCAGGTGGCCGAGCAGGTTCCAGAAATTGCTCAGCTAAAAGAACATGCAAGCATCCAACCCTTCGCCACGGTCGTGTGGGAGACCAGCGCTTATGCGCATATCCAAGCAGACCCGCAGAAATATCAGGCCTTACTGGACGAGTGGGAGTCACGCAATGAGAAGCCGTAAAACGATAATAGACCTCTTTCATAAGTACGGTTTAGCTTGATTCTCGCCCGCTACAACGATGAAATTTGCTCACCTTGGTAGACTTTCACAAGAGGTCTAATTTGTGAGAAAGTTTTGAGCGCAACGCATTTAAGACAAAGAGGCAATTGAGAGGTGAAGGATATGTCCAATGACGAGACATGCAAAGCCTCTTGGGATCAATTCGAGCAAGCTCGGCGGCAGTTGAAGGATGCGGTTCATGATTACTGCGTGCTGCAGTCCGAAGCGTATGAAGTCTTCAATATCTATCTGGATGAAAACGGACATTTTTTGGAGCACCCCGAGTTGCAAGACATGTGGGATGAACTGCATAGCGGCGGGGCAATGGAGTCCAAAATAATTAGCATGTTGAAAAAGCCGAAGTCCTACCAGAAACAGCTCAAGAAATTTGAGTGGGAGGAGCTAGTCTACGGCCCGCTGGAGGAAGAGTACTTGGCCCGTGGGGGCAAGTAGAAGGAAATTTGCACGCAGGGGCAACCCAAGGCTCAGACAGCCATATGGCGCATCCCCTGTCACATCAATGATGCGTGGTCGGCTCTCGTTGGCCACATTAAAGAAGTCGGTATGAGCTTTGCTTTAGCCCGCCCACAACCACACAAGGTGATTTGTATTTTCTTCATCGGTTATGGAATAAGTAAGAAACTTTAGCTGCCTGATTGTTCAAGTGCGCTTCGCTTATCCTGCTGCGCAGGCAGCCTCCGCTCACGCTGCGGTGCTCGGCTTCGCTCGCACCCCTTCGACCCCATATGGTCTCAGGGGCTGGTTCGCCCCCAGGGCTCACATACCATCCCCAAAAGCACAAGCAAGCACCCACATTTTCATATCGGAAAACCTAGCGGCCCTGACTTATCTGTTTGATTTTTTCGCTGGCCATCGTGTAAACGATTTTGTTGTAACTTTGTTGGCCTCGGATGATGTCCAACAACTCTTTCGTTTTTTGGCTGATCGAGATGGAAGTGCTCATATTGAGTATTGGGAAAACCCGTATTTAAGCTTGTCTTGTTGCTCACCGTAGCGGCATAGCGGCACGCCGCTATCTCCAGCTTTATAAAGGCTCTTGACCCATATCTTAATAAGAGAGTGAGAGATAAGACAGTGAGGTGAAAGCATGGCAACATACACAGGGCTTTGCGTTTGCGGCAGGCAGTTAGAAGTGGCTCGACATCCGGAAGGCGGGGTGTTTATGAACTGCTTTGACTGCTTTCCGCAATTCGAGAAAGCCAAAGGCAATGATGCAGATAAGCTGAAAGAAAAAATGGAGGAACAGATATACGAGTCAGAGGAGCGTTGATTTTTGCTCCTGAGACAATCAATTACAGGAGGGATGAAAACTATGCGATGTGCAAACACGAGATGCAAAATGCGGGACTGCCCCCACAAGACAGAAGCGATCACGGGCTTCTGTCTTGAGCACGAATGCAGGTTATGGGTGGATGGACAAGATGAATTGAGTTAACGCATTTTTTGTCGGGGCGATTCTTTTTACGCCCCGCAAGTATTTAAAGTTTACCTACTAAAGGAGGTGATATATGAACCAAAACGAGGATGAGTTATTCAGTGAAGCAGATGTAGTTTTCCGTTACACCGATGAGCAGGCGATCGAAGACGGAGTGCTAATTCCTTTCATAGCGGGCGGGAGAGATACAGGACATCGCATCACGGGCAATCTTTACCACGATCTGAAAGCGCACTACAAAGAATACAATTATGACGATCCCGAGTATTTGAAGTTTTTCCTAAATGAGCTCTTGCCCCTTGTGCCCTACGCGATCAAAGAATGGGATCAGAAAAACATGTTGCAATCAAACTACGATTTCAAAGTTGGAGAGCAGGGCGATGGAGAAAAGATTTGGTATGTGCCCAATGAAAAACATGGCGTCACTATGATGCACCCTGAGGACTATTAAACTTAGAGAGCTAGAATCACAAGTGAGGGGAGCCACTTTACAAAAGCGGCCAATAAAAAAATAGTAGGGTGCTCATACTCTATAAAAAAGCAGGACATAAGCATCCGTTGTGTAAGCCCTCTAGAAGCCAATCTGTGCAGGTCAGTCGCTTCGCAATTGTGGGGTCATCATTAAGAAACAGGGAATCCACGGCCACAAAGCCTGGGATAGTACGCAGAAGCGAGCGGAAGAAGGGGAGTCTAGCCTTTTATTTGAACCAAGACGCGGCGGTCTTCAACCCGTGCTGGTGGTCTTCCAAAGTGACCTGGGATTTTATGCCTCGGCTGGTCAATAGGTCCATGTATTCGCCGACAGACAGGTCAGCCAACTGTGCGCCTTCGCCTAAAGAGACTTTGCCCTCAGTGAATAGTTTGACTGCATATTCTTTACGCAAGTCAGCCAACCCATAGCGGAATACCTGCTTGACCATAAGCTCTTCTTCCACAGGCTCATACTGGCTCAGGTTCTTGAGGAATTTCTTCATCTCTTTAGGCACTTGAAGCTGCATCTAGCTCACTCCTTGCCCATTGCAGGTCGGACTTGTCATACCATCCATATTTCTCTAATTGATTCAAAGCATTAAAAAGCTTGGGCTTGGTTTATTATACCCTGGCGCAACAAGCTCAACACTACCCCCAGGGCAGTAGCGAATTGCAGCCCCAGCGCCTTGCAGGCATTGATGCCTTTGCGGTCGTCGACCAGAACGCCACAGCCCAGCTCGTGTGCGAGCGCGACAGTATCCCGTTCTCCCCCGTGTAGGCGAAAGAGTGTTTCAATTCGTTGCAGGCTGACCTGCTTCGGGCTACTCAGCTGGAAATGGCCGGCCTGGTAAAAAATTTCTAGTTCATAGGAATCGGCGTGACCTTTGACTTTCCCTTTGATGACGGCCTCTTCGTAAACTTTGTCCGTGACGATAAGGTCAAGGTGTTTTGCCACCAGCTCAAAGAGCCCGCTTTTTGCCAGTAGTATCAGGCTGGAGGCATCAGTCACGACGGTTTTCTTTTTGGCGGCTTTCTTGGTGGCCATCAGAAATCAATGGGAGCTTAGAGTTAAAAATTTGGAAAGGGAAGGACATGTTTCTCTAAAGTAGCGCCCATCGAAGCGAGGCCTTCTTTTTGCGGCGGTCGCTGGATTTTACGGCAGAGATGATGATGCTTTTGGTAGTGACTTTGATGGGGGCTTCATCGCCCGGGTGAAGGTCGATTGATTGCACAAACTCAGGCGGGAGTTTGAGAGTTCCGTCCTCGCCGATTCTCAAAATATGGACTTTAGATTTTTTAAAGACCTATTAACAAGTTGAGTGATGCTAGCCCCAAATTCTGAGGGCTCAATCGGAGTCAGTGCGATGGGCTTGTTCAGCCTTATTGTAAACCATTTGGGGATTGTTCAAGCTAATGCATTGCGCTGTGCAGTATTTGCAAACCACTCGTATTCTTTTCACTGAATGAAGCGGCCAGTGCAGAATTATAGGCATAACGCAAGCTGTCCAACCTCAGAAATGTGCAGGGCTTGTGCACAGGCTATTAGCCAAAGTGCATAGCGCGTTGCTGTTGGTACACGGCTTCCATAGAGCTGTCCAGAATCCACTGGATTTCTCGAGTGCGCCCATGCCGCCCTTTGGAGTAAATCTTGGAGCTGATCATGCTGGCCATCTCCAGTTCAGCGATCAAGTCCACCATCCGTCGCTGAGACTTGGGTCGTAATCCTAATTCTTGGCATACTTGCTCGTAAGTGCGGTAGGCATCCATCGTGTCCATCACGTTCTGTCGTTGCGAGTGAAGGCGGAAGATGGCTTCGAGCACGGCAAAGGGCTGCTTGGGTAGGTTGCGCAGTTGATCGGCCATTTTGGAAACTTCGAGCATACCATCGGCGCGATCGACGGCGTCCAAGGTTATATGGTCTTGCTGGAAGAGCTCTTCGCTGATGCGACCGGCTTCGATCATTAAATCGAGAGCGTAGCGAGCCGAGCCCCATTCCTGAGCGGTCAGCGCGGCAATCTTTGCCAGGGCGGGCAATGACTTCTCCTGGGGCTCCGGGTGCAGAGCGCGGCTCGATCGTTCGGTGAGGATGTCTTTGAGTTGGGAGGAGTTGTATTTGGGAAAGAAGATCGAGCGCAGCTTGAGCGTAGAGAGGGTGGGAGGAGTCAAGGCTTCGGCCAAATCGTTGGCGTTAATGTTGCCGATCATAATCAGGCCGAAGTTGCCTTCCACTCGGCTGAGATAAAAGAGCAAGCGATCCAGGCCAGCGGGATCGTTCTTCACCAAGAACTGGATGTCGTCCATCACGACGATGGCGTTCTTAACGCCGGAGAGGGCTTGTTCGAACTCGGAGTAATACACCGAGAGACTGTCCTTAGGATGCAGCCGCAAGCGAAAATGGCTTTCCAAAAAAGTGCGCAAGAAGGAATGATGGGTGGTGTTCTTGTGGGCCCGGGCATAGAAGACCGAGAGCTCTTGCTCTAGACTGGCCAAGACGTGCTTGGTGGTGTGGGTCTTGCCGGTGCCCGGCGGCCCGAAGAGCAAGAGGTTATTGGTGATGATCCGGTACTTGACGAAAGTAGACAGATAATAATGGAGTTGCTGGATTTGCTCGGTACGGTGTTGCAGGCTCGGCGGCATGAATTTGTCGGTCAGCACGAACAAGTCTTTAAAGATCGCCGGGGGAGTGAGTTCCATTCACATTATTGTCCTTTGGAGAATAAATGCCTGATGGAGCCTACGAGCATGGTTGTCGGATGGAAGCCCAAGGAGTGAGCGGCATGATCATATTTGTCCGATGGAAACCGGTAATTAATAATTTTCATTGAAAGATATAACAGTGTTATGGTTTAAAGTATTCACAGAAAAAATGTTTTGCGCAATCTCCATCAGATATTTATGCAGATGAGAAGGTACTTTGTCACCTTCGAATAACCGCGTTATATAGTCTCCCAGTCAATGAATGACCGAAGGGATTTGACAAAGACCCTGAGAGAACTGCTACAATAAGGGAGCAGTCCCGAAAGATAAAATTTAAGACCCACACTCTCTCCACCCGGATCTATGTCTACACGACCACTGAAGCTGGCACACCCAGTCAGCTTCGGTTTAGAAAGAAAAGTGGTTTCCCTTAGCAAACCCTTCCGAAAAGAAAGCGTTCGCACGACGCGCCGCTCGGGCGCGCGCGTTTCCTTCATTAGCCGCTCGGAGGAAATAACGAATATGGCGAAAACAATGCAGATCACCGCGAAGGCGAATCTGAGAATCCAGGGCAAGCGCCAGTATCAGTCTAAACTTAGAAAATTCTTAGAACCGGAACATCGGGGAGAATTTGTGGCCATCGAGCCGGAGTCGGGAGACTACTACTTGGGTCAGACGATGTCCGCGGCGTATCAGCGAGCGATCGAAGCACATCCGCAGAAAAAGTTCTACCTGGTTCGGGTGGGCTACAAGACGGCGATCCGTTTCCAGCGTCTGCAATCCCGTTGAGTCGGTGCGAAGGACCCAAACCTTTATACGGCTTCCCTTCCAATTCAGGAATGGCAAAGCATAGTACCAGTCAACAGATCATCGGCGTGTTTGACGAAGAGCTGGCACCGAGAATTCAAATCGCGAGCGCCAGCACGCGCTTTAGCGTGGTGGTCGATACGGGGTTCAACGGCGAGTTGATGCTGCCTCGAGCGGTGCTACACGAATGCGGCTTTGTCTACAGCATGAAATCCGAAGCCGAGCTCGCCGATGGTACGGTCGTGGAGGCGACCCTCTATAGCGGAGTAATCCATTGGTTCGGTGAAGCACGCTCCGTGCAAGCCATGCTGACCGATTCCAAGAGCGCCTTGCTGGGAACGGAAATGTTCTTTGGTTTGACCGTGCTCCTAGATTTGGATGAGAAGAAGGTCGTGCTGGAAAAGAAGGAGTAAGCGATGGTCTCACGGCGAAAGCCCTTCCCAACGCAGTTTCTTTATAAGCCGCTACATGCAATCTAATTAAAGCCAGACAAACCGCACAGACAGACAAATGAGTCCGACAGACCAACCAGACCGACGAAGCAGACAGAGTCCCGTCAGACCAGACAGACAAATGAGACAAGCACAAGAGACAGCGGCACTGCCTTCACCGCGGGTAGTCGGTTAACTTTAGTCGAGAGAGAACTATGTGGTATACCGTTTACGGCTGGAATAAGAACCCCTTCAATATCCGACCCAACCCCGCCGTGGTGGGACTGGAAGAGGCCAAAATGAAGCTCACCGCCTTTGTAACCTCCAGCGCCTCTTGTCAGCTCTGCGGCGAAACGGGTTTGGGGAAATCTTCTCTCTTGCTCTGGCTGACCAAACATCTCGAGAGCTATTACAGCACGGTCTACATAAATTGTGCTACGTGGGGCCAGGCGGCTAATCTGGAGCAAGAACTACAAGCACGGCGGAGCCTGAAAGATAGGCTGTTGTGGCGCAAGCTTCCGCCCAACCTCGTGCTGCTCCTCGATGAAGCGCAGCAACTGGATACGAAGATGGCTGAAGCGATCAAGGGATATTTCGATGATCACCGCATCACCGCCATCGTCTTTGCCTCGATTGACGGCAAATTGAATAACTTGTCTGAATCATTCAAGAACCGGATTGGCGGCAGGCAGTTGT
>Ga0247727_10011558_pt1 | contig 15366 bp, 12 predicted proteins | sample WisWelCaveWW1625_FD_202498 | JGI IMG/M metagenome (GOLD analysis project Ga0247727, IMG submission 202498) | Biofilm microbial communities from Wishing Well Cave, Virginia, United States - WW16-25 | ecosystem: Environmental > Aquatic > Deep subsurface > Groundwater > Cave microbial mat | place... | reverse complement strand
ATCGGGTCGGACTCGTCCTGCTCCTCGAAGGTGTTCTGGCGCGTGTCGCCGATCGTGTGCTTGGTGACGTAGTAGAGGTCGCGGATGCTGGTGGTCTTGCCGGAATCGATCAGCTCCTTGCAGGCCTCGCTAACCAAGAACGTTTGCATGAACTTCTTGGCCATCGCCACGTTGAAGAAGTAACGCTTCTGCTTCTGGTTGCCGAGCTCGACGAGGCGCCGCTTCTCGCTCCAGCTCACGTTGGCGAGCGAGCGCACGGGGATGTCCAGGAAGGGGTTCTTGCCGTTCGCCACCGCCTTCAACACGCCGTCGGCGAGCTTCTCGATCTTGGCCGTCGTCTTCTTGGAGACCGCGTCCTTGCGCATCGGCCCTACTCCTCAGTCGCCTCGGAGCGGGCTCTCGCCGGCTTTGCCTGGCGTGCCTCGAGCTCCAGCGCCCGTTCTTCCTCCTGCATCTCCGCCGCCGTGACCCGGTGTGCGACCCGCAGGAACTCCCGCTTGATCGGGCCGGGTTTCCTTCCCGTGATCTTCCCGATCGCGGCGGCGACCTCCTCGATGTAGAGCTCGAAGATGCTGCGCCGTTGCGCCTGGTAGTCGGCGGCCTTGCGCTTGCGGATGAAGCTGGCGAGCTTGCGGCCGCATTCCTGCGCCGCGAGCTGGATCTCCTTGATGATGTCCGGGTAGTGGGCCACGGCCTCCTTGGACTCGCTGGTGAACGGCACCCACACCGAAGCAATGTGGACGAGAAGCGCCATCGGTCCCACGGGCAGCGACCCCTTGGGCTGGCTCAGCTGGTAGTTGCGCCAGTCGGTGCGCACGATGGCCTCGGTGACGCCGCAGGCGCCGCGCTGGAACAGGAGCGGCACGCGGTTGGCGAAGCGGAACAGCTCGATCGTCTTGTCGGCGGGCCAGCTGCCCCCGTAGGCGAGGCCGACTTCCACCTGGAACGGGTTGCCGCGGTACACCTTCGGCGAGCGGGTGACCGTGGCGATGAAGTAGTTGTGGCCCTTGATCTTCTCGACGCCTTCTTCGGGCGTGGCATCCGGCACCGACGCCTGCGCGGCGGCCGGTTCCGCTTTCGCCCGTTGCTTTCCGGCCGCGGCGCTCTTCCCGGCCTTCTTCGCGGGCTTCATCCCGGCAGAATCGAGATCGAGCTGGGCGTTCTCGTCCCCGCTGTCGCCCTCGCTCTCGATCACGTTCAGGAAGCTGACGAGCCCTCTTCGCATCAGCTCGTCGCCGATCGGGCTCAGGCAGTTCGTCGGAGGGCTCATGAGCCGGGTCGCAGTGATCGCCTTGTGCAGCTCCTCGGCCATCGCCCGGTTCTCGCCGAGGGCGCGAGGCCTCACGAGCTTCTTGCCCCACGGCACCTTGGCCAGGATGTCGCTCGCGGCCGAGGACGAGACGCGGCTGAACGCCATCTGCAGGAAGCCGCGCACGTCGCGGCTCTTCGACTCCCGCGCCAGCAGCATCAGCGCGCCGAGCTCGACGCCGTGCGGATGCGGCTTGATCTCTACCGCTTCCTTGGGCAGCTCGGTCGCCGCCCGCGGGAACGACAGCGTCTCGTTGCCCGGCCGGTTGACGTGGTCGGTGCGCTGGGCCGCGGCGACGGGCCGCGTGTAACGGATCGCGGCATGCGGGTTCGCGAGCGCCGTGTGCTCGACGTAGCGGTTGACGAAGCGCTGGCCTTGCTGCCAGTTGGCGACGATCTCGAGCTCGACCCGTGTGCCGTGCTCCTGGTGCCAGTCGTCCAGCATCTCGTCGTGCGTCACGACCGGCTCGTTCTTGCGGGTGTCGATCTGGATGTCGAAAACGTGGGCCTGCTTCCGCTTGCCCACCCGGCTCGTGACGCGGATCGGCTTGCCGGTGGTGATCTGCCCGTACATCGCGGCCGCGGAGATCCCGATGCCTTGCTGTCCACGTGCTTGCTTGAGCCTGTGGAACTTCGAGCCGTAGAGCAGCTTGCCGAAGATCTTCGGCACCTGGGCCTTGACGATCCCCGGACCGTTGTCCTGCACGACCACCAGGAAACGGCCCTCGCCCCTGGTGAGCTCCGCGTCCTGCTTCATGGCCTCGAGCGCGAGGTCGTGGACTTCGACGTGGAGCTCGGGGAGGATGCCGGCCTCTTCGCAGGCGTCGAGCGAGTTGTCGACGGCTTCCTTGATGGTGGTGAGGAGCGCCTTCGAGGGGTTGTCGAAGCCGAGCAGGTGGCGGTTCTTGGCGAAGAACTCCGAGACCGAGATCTCGCGCTGCTTCGAGGCGAGCGACTCGGCCGTGACGCGCGGGGCTTTTTTCGGTGTGGCCGTGCGCCCGGCGCGGGCGGAAACTTCTTCGGCCTGCGGGGGCGAGGGCTCCGTGCTTTTTCCCTTCGGGGTGATGACCGCGGACCCCGTCGAGGCTGTTGCGGGGCCGGGAGCCTGCCGCGGCTCGCTCTCGTCTCCGAACAGGTCGAGCTGTGGCCGGACCGCCTTGCGGCCTGGTTTCACGGCGGCGGCCTTCGTCCTCTTCGGCTGCTTCGCCAAATGACTCCTTCGCATGACAGCGTCACGAGACCCCGCGGGGCCCGCGCAAACGCGGCAGTCTAGCATCGCACGCCGAGCGGCCACGAGAGGTCCGCAGTCGACGCAACCGACGGCCGACGAGCCGACGGGCCGAGGGAGCCGACGCCGACGGCCGACGAGCCGATGCAGCCGACGCAGCCGCACGCGACGGGCCTGCCCAGAAACGCATACGATGGCACGCGTGAGCAGCGCCGGCGCGGCCCTGGAGCGAATCGCGGTGACGGCCGTGTCGTGGCCGCTCTTGAGCCGGATCGTCGGCCGCCTGTCGGACCTCCATTTGCCGCGAGCGTTGCGAGTTGCCGCGATCCGGGCCTACGCCCGCGCCTACGGAGTCGATCTGGAGGAGGCCGCACTGCCGCCTGCGGCGTACCCGACCTTCAACACGTTCTTCACGCGGCGCCTCCGGGACGGCGCGCGGCCGATCGAGACCGCGAGCGAGGTGGTGGTCTCGCCTTCCGACTCGCGGCTCAGCTCGATCGGACGCGTTCCCGCGGACGGCCGGCTCGATCAGGTGAAGGGCGAGACGTATGGCGTCGACGCGCTCCTCGGGTCGGCCGAGGACGCGGCCCGGTTCCGGGCCGGCCAGCATGCCACGCTCTACCTGAGCCCGGCCATGTACCACCGCGTCCACTCACCCGTGGACGGAGAGATCGTGGCCTGGCGCTATCTGCCCGGGCGCCTCTTCCCGGTCAACGCCGCGGGGGTGTGCTCGGTGCCGGGTCTCTTCACCCGGAACGAACGCGTCGTCGTGTCTGTCGAGACGGTCGCCCACGGGAGCGTCGCGATCGTCCTGGTGGGGGCCGCCAACGTCGGGCGGATCAGCCTCGCCTTCGCAGAGCTCGTGACGAACCGCGGCTACGCCCCAGGCTTCTTCCAGCCTCCGGCCCCGATCCCGATCCGCCGCGGCGACGAGCTTGGCATCTTCCACCTCGGTTCGACGGTGGTGCTGCTGGTCGCCGATCCGGGTCTCGTCCTGGCCGCGCACGCGGGCGAGCCCGTGCGGATGGGCCGGGCGCTGTGGCGACGGGCCGTCCGTGGGGGGGAGGCGGCTGCGTCAGAGCGAACTCGAGACAGGTCGGCTTGACGAGGTAACAAGCCTTTCTGGCGTAGGATCAGGCCTCATCCAATGCATGTCGAGCGGGGGCGCCTGGCCGCCGCGACGAGGAGGGATCGATGGAGTCTAAGCTGAAGACGGTGAGCTGGGTTCTGCTCGCGCTGGTCGGGGTCGTGGTGCTGGTGTTGTCGCTCTTCTCGGCCAACGCCGCCTATCGCCAGGACTTCGCGGTGGGCGGAGTCTCGATCAGCGAGATCGCGACCGGCCGCCAACTGGTGGTGGTCGGCCTGCGCGGCGCACGCGGGACCGCGGCGGCCTGGGCCGCCGCGTGGGCAGCGCTCTTCCTGGCTGTCGTGCTGGGCCCCTACCGCCGCGGCGACGTCGTGACTTGGTGGGGGATCCTGATCTCGCTCTTGGCGCTGGGTGCGGTCGCCGGGGCTCGCGTCCCGTTCACGGGAGGCCAGGCCGGGACGGGCACGCCGCTCATGCTCCTCGTCGTGGTGCTGGTGGCACTGCTGCTCGACGTGAAGCGCCTGTCGGCCCCCCATTGAAGCAGGGCCGGCGCAAGGCGCCGGAGCGAATCACCGCCGTTGCGCTGCTGCTGGCCTCGGCGCCCCTCATCGGAGCAGCCGAGCCTGGGCTCGTGCTACGCCCGGGCAGCGCCGTCCGCTGGCCCGGCGAAGGCATCGAATGGTGTGCGGCGGGCGGGCCCCGCTTCGAGCCGCTCGCCGGGGCCTGCATCGTGGCCATCGACCTGCTGCATCCGGCCGGGCCACTCGAGCTCGTCCGCAGCCGGGGCGGGCAGGTGGAGAAGGCGACCGTCCGCGTTGGGCGCTTCGACTATCCGGTGCAGAAGCTCACCCTGCCGAGCCGCATGGTCGACCTCTCCGCGGCTGACCTCGCGCGGGTGCGTCGCGAGAACCGCGCGATGGCGCGACTCTGGCCGCGGCGCGGCCCGCGCCGCTTCAGCCTGCCGCTCGAGACACCCCTCGACCCACTTCCGGAGGGAGGCCGCTTCGGCCACCGCCGCGTGATCAACGGAAGCCCACGCATCCCCCACGGCGGGGCCGACTTCGCGGCACCTTTGGGCACGGCCGTCCGCACCGCCGGCGACGGCACGGTGGCGATGGTGGCGGACCACTTCTTCGGCGGCTACGCGGTCTTCGTCGACCACGGCGACGGGCTCATCTCCCAGTACTTCCACCTGAGCCGCGTCGACGTGCTCGAGGGGCAGCCGGTCAACCGCGGCGATCGGGTGGGCGCGGTCGGCGCCTCCGGGCGCGCAACGGGCCCGCACCTTCACTTCGGGATCCGCTGGCGCGGCGCGCGCGTGGACCCGGCCCTGTTGCTGTCCGCCCCGTCCGCGCTGCCTTGCCTCGACTCGTCGGCGAGCCTAGGATGCCGCTGAGCATGCGATCCGCGACGCGGCGGCGGAGCACGGAAGGCTCGCGGTGATCCCGACCCGCTTGCGTCGCTGGATGCGCAACCAGTCGATCAAGCGCAAGCTCACCGCGATCGTGGTGGTCACGAGCGGCGTCGCGGTGGTGCTGGCCTCCGCGGCCTTCCTGGCCTACGACTACAACTCGTTCCGCGAGCGGATGGTCACGGACCTCGCGACCACGGCCGACGGGGTTGGCTTGCTTGCCTACCCCGCGCTCGACGCCGAGACCGCGGACGGCGTCGCGGGCGGCGTGGGCACGCAGGCGCGCGAGGCTCTGGCGCTCATCATGGGCTCGCTGCGCGCGTACCCGAGCATCGACCACGGCGTCGTGTTCGACGCAACCGGCCGTGCCGTCGGCGGCCACGAGCGCAATATCCTGGTCAGCCGAAAGACGCCGGCGATCATCGCCAAGAACACGCAATCCTTCACCGACGAGGGGCTGGTGGTCTACCGCCGCGTGACGACACCGGAGGGCCGCTACGTCGGCCTCATCTACCTGCTCGCCAACACCAGCGAGCTCGCGGCGCGCCTCGAACGCTACGTGGGGATCCTGGCCGCGGTCACGCTCGTCTCGCTTTTGGTCTCGCTGCTGCTCGCGTCGCAGCTGCAGAAGGTGATCTCGCGGCCGATCCTGCACCTGGCCGAGGTGGAGACGCGCGTCTCCCGCGAGAAGGACTACTCGCTGCGGGCGGTGAAGGAAGCCGACGACGAGCTCGGTGTGCTGATCGACGGCTTCAACGACATGCTCGGCCAGGTGCAGTCGCGCGACGCCGAGCTGACGGTGGCCAAGGAGGTGGCCGAACAGGCGAACCGCACCAAGAGCACGTTCCTCGCCAACATGAGCCACGAGCTGCGCACGCCGCTCAACGCGATCATCGGCTACGCCGAGATGCTGGAGGAAGAAGCGCAGGACCGCGGGCTCGAGGATCTCGGCCCCGACCTCGGCAAGATCCACGGTGCCGGCAAGCACCTGCTGGCGCTGATCAACGACGTGCTCGACCTGTCGAAGATCGAGGCGGGCAAGATGGAGCTGTTCCTCGAGGACTTCGAGGTGCGCGCCCTGGTTCAGGATGTCGAAGCCACGATCCGGCCGCTCGTCGAGAAGAGCGAGAACCTGCTCGAGGTGCGCTGCCCGGCCGACATCGGCCAGATCCACGCCGACCTCACACGCCTGCGCCAGATCCTGTTCAACCTGGTGAGCAACGCGGCCAAGTTCACGCAACGCGGCCGCGTGGGGCTCGAGGTGCGGCCGGTCCGCATCCAGGGCGAGGAGTGGATCGAGTTCTCGGTGGCCGACACCGGCATCGGGCTCACGCCCGAGCAGCAGCGGCGCCTGTTCCAGTCCTTCTCGCAGGCCGATCCCTCCACCTCGCGCAAGTACGGCGGCACCGGCCTCGGCCTCGTGATCAGCCGGCGCTTCGCCCAGATGATGGGCGGGGACATCCACCTCCACAGCGAGTTCGGTCGCGGCTCGACGGTGACCGTGCGCCTTCCTCGCGTGGGCGGGCCGGCGCGGGCAGCGCCCGGCTACGCGGCCTCGACCGCCGAGCTGGCGCCGGCCTCGCCACTGGTGCTGGTCGTGGACGACGAGAAGGCGACGCGGGAGCTGATCGCACGCGGGCTGGAGAAGGAGGGCTTCCGGCTGCTCGCCGCCGCCTCGGGCGACGAGGCGCTGCGGCTCGCGCGTGAGAAGAAGCCGGACGTGATCAGCCTCGACGTGCTGATGCCCGGGATGGACGGCTGGACGGTGCTGCGGGCGCTCAAGGCCGATCCGATCACGGCCCCGATCCCGGTGGTGATGGTGTCGATGCTCGACGACCGCGACATCGGCCACGCACTCGGCGCTTCCGACTACCTGACGAAGCCGTTCGACCGTCAGAAGCTGGTGACCGCGTTGCGGCGCTACCGCCGGGAAGGCGCGCTGCGGCCGGTGCTCGTGGTGGAGGACGATGCGCCCACGCGCGAGGTGATCCGCCGCGCGCTCGAGCGCGACGGCTGGGCCGTGAGCGAGGCCGACAACGGCCGCCGCGGGCTGCTGAGCGTCGCGCGCCAGGTGCCCGACCTGATCGTGCTCGACCTGATGATGCCCGAGATGGACGGCTTCGAATTCGTGGCCGAGCTGCGCAAGAGCGAGAGCGGCCGCAAGATCCCGGTGGTGGTGGTCACCGCCAAGGAAATCACCGAGGAGGACCGCCGCCGCCTGAACGGCCAGGTGCGGCGCGTGCTCCACAAGGGGTCCTTCTCGCGCGAGGAGCTCTCCTCGGAGCTGCGCCGCGCGCTCGAGTCCGGCCGCAGACGATAGGCGGCACGAAGCCCGATTCACCAGAAAGCAGCCGGGTCAGGCCACGACCGGGAGCGACGGGTAGCGGCGGAGCCGGAGGGCTCCCATGGCGGGTCGCCGACTCTAGCGAGTGGACCCGTCAGGGGATCCCGGTCCGCCGCGGAGACGATGACCACTGTCCTTTCATCAGGCGGAGTGGCCGAAAGCCATGGCCATTCACTCGGGCGAAGCGAGCGGGGGTCAAGGGGGGTGCGGCGCAGCACCCTCCTTCTCAGGATCGCCTGGCCAGTAGCGCGTCGATCTTGGCGGTGAGCTGCGGGAAGTCGACCGGCTTAGTGTCGTAGTCGTCGCAGCCGGCCGCCAGCGCCTTCTCGCGGTCGCCCGCCATGGCGTGCGCGGTGAGCGCAACGATCGGGACACGGGCCGTGGCCGGCGAGGCCTTGAGCCGGCGCGCCGCCTCCCAGCCGTCGATCACCGGCAGGCTCATGTCGAGCAGGATCAAGTCCGGCGCCTCGCTCTCCGCCATCAGGATCGCCTGCATCCCGTCGGCGGCCATCAGCACCTCGTGGCCCCTGCGCTGCAGACGCCGCGACAGCATGTCGCGGTTCATGTCGTTGTCTTCGACGAGCAGTATCCTGGCCATTGGGGGAGGGCCCTGAAGAGAAGACGGTTATCACAGTCCCCGCCGCCGCTCAAACCCGCCCCTCCGGCCGCCCTGGTCGCGGTGGTAGGCTTCGTGCCGGAGGGTGGGGCGCGTGGCTCTCGTTCCTGGCTCGAACGCCGGTCCCTACCGCATCATCGAGCCGCTCGGCCGGGGCGGAATGGCCACCGTATACCGCGCCTACGAGCCCAAGCTCGACCGCTACGTGGCGCTCAAAGTGCTGCCGCGCGAGTTCCTGCACGACCCGAACTTCGCCAAGCGCTTCCGCCAGGAAGCCCAGGTGATCGCGAAGCTGGAGCACCCGAACATCATCCCGATCTACGCCTACGACATCGAGGAGGCCGAGGGCATCCCCTGGATGGCGATGCGGCTCGTCGCGGCCGGGGCGCTCTCTGAGCTGATAAGGCGCGAACGGCTGCCGCTCGCGGGCTCGGTCGCCATCCTGCGCGGCGTGGCCGACGCCCTCGACTACGCCCACGGCAAAGGGATCGTCCACCGCGACGTCAAGCCGCAGAACGTGCTGCTCGATGACGCCTCTCGCGTCTACCTGGCCGACTTCGGCATCGCCAAGATCCTCGAGTCCTCGGGCGGCCTGACCGCGAGCGGCATGATCACCGGGACCCCGCAGTACATGGCCCCGGAGCAGGCCACCGGCCTCAAGATCGGGCCGCGCGCCGACGTCTACGCACTCGGAATCGTGGCCTACGAGATGTTCACGGGGAAGGTGCCGTTCGCCGCCGACACGCCGGTCGCGGTGCTCATGAAGCACGTGCAGGAGCCCTTACCGCTGCCCCCGCCGGACGTCGTGCCTGAGCCGCTGCTGCGCGCACTGCTCAAGGCCACCACCAAGAAGCCCGAGGACCGCTGGCCGACCGCCGGGGCTTTCCTCGACGCGCTGTCGGCCGGGCTCGGCGCTCCCGCTGCGGCTCGAGCCGCGGCACCGACCGTGGCGATTCCACGAACGCCGTCGAGCGTCGCGCCACCCACGATCGTGTCCCCGCCGGCGACGGCGCCGGCCGTGCCGGGAACCGCGCCGCCTTTGCCGCCGCGTCCGCCCTCGATGCGGCCTCCCGCGGTCCGGAGCGATCCGGTGGTGATCCCGCAACGGCCAGCGCGGTCCGGCACGGTTCTGCTGGCCCTCGGGGCGCTCGGCGTGCTCGCTGTCGTCGCGGTGGTGGCGGGGTGGCTGATCCTGAAGCCAGGCGAGCCGCCTCCGCCTCTCGAGGAGACGGCGACCCCGGCGGCCGGACCGACAGGCACCGCCCTTCGGAGTGAGACGCTTCCAGCGGCCCCCCGCGATTCGGCCTCAACCGTGCCTGGGCTACCGCCCCAGGTCGTTCGTGAGGGCGCTTCGCCCACTCCACGCTTGGACGAAACTGCGCCGAGCCGCGGGCCCGTCGGCCCGGTTGGCGGGGCGGCGACGCCTTCTCGTGCGCACAGCCTTCCGGCGGGTACGCCTTCGCCGACGGTCTTGTCGGCTTCGGGCTCGCTGCCCACGCCGGTCGCGACTCCGCTCCCGAATCCGACGCCCGAACCGGCGCTAGCCGCCCCAGGTCCGGCGCCGGCGCCGGCCACGCCCGCGGTCGATCCCGAGGTGCAGCGGCTCGTGAGCGCGCTCGCCGAGAGGGACAGCGCCACGCGGCGCCGGGCTGCGCAGGACCTCGGCTCCATCGGTCCCGGAGCGGCTCCGGCGCTCGCCGCCTTGACCACGGCTCTCGGCGACCGTAGTCCCGACGTCCGGCTGCGCGCCGCCGAAGCCCTCGGGCGCATCGGCCCGGCCGGCCGCTCGGCCGTCCCCGCTCTGGCTCAGGCGCTGCGCGATGCCGACGTCATGGTGCGTGCCGAGGCCGCGAAGTCCCTCGGCCTGATGGGCGAAGCCGCGGCGCCGGCCGCGGGGCCGCTCGGCGAGGCGCTCGCGAACCCCGACGTCGCCGTGCGCCGGGAGGCGGCGAAGGCGCTGGCACGCGTCGGCCGTAGCGCCGAGCCCGCGCTTCGCGCGCTGCTGGGCGCGCTCCACGACAAGGACAAGACGGTCCAGGCCCAGGCGGCGCGCGCGCTCGGACGCATCGGCCCGGCCGCGCGGGAGGCCGTGCCACGCCTCACCGCCATGAGCCGAGACCCCGACATCCTGGTGTCGCGGGAGGCCGAGAGCGCTCTTGAGAGCATCGCCCGCTAGTCGCTAAGCTGGCAGGGTGAGCCGGATCACCCCTTTCGCGTGAGGCGCGTCACGGACCCGGCGGGCGTATGCTCTTCGTCGGGGAACACCGCCGGCAGGGCTTCGTCCCTACGGGTGGGGAGGTCGCGATGGCACGGGGTATCCGAGCGGCATTGCTGGCGGTCGGCCTCAGCTCCACGGCCGCGGGCCTGCTCGCCCAGGACGAGCCGGACAAGGGGCGCGGCGAGAAGGTCGACGGATACGCGGAGTGGCAGGTCGGCGAGTGCCTGATCGCGGACGCCCAGCGGGTGTGCCCCGCACCGACGCTCAAGTTCAACGGCGAAGGCGAGGCGAAGAGCTTTGGCTCGATCCCTCCCGGCTACGAGGTCAAGGCGAAGGGGAAGCGCCAGCGCGACGGGACGCTCCTGGCCCACGAGGTCGAGGCGAAGCCCAACGGATCAGGCATGTTCGAGGGCGAGGTCCGCTCGGTCACCGACAAGGCGGAGGCGGAGGCCCGCCAGAGCGGGCGTTTCGGCGACGCCAAGTCGCCCGTGGGCAAGCTCTTCGAGAGCGGCCCCCAGGTCGAGCGTGTGCGTACGATCGTCGACAACCTGCTGCCCTCGTACATCGATCCCGACGCCGTTCGCGTCTACGTCATCGAGAACAAGGAGTGGAATGCCTTCGCCATGGGCAACTACTCGATCTACGTCTTCTCGGGGCTGCTCGCCGACATGGACGACGACGAGATCGCGATCGTGCTCGGCCACGAGCTGGTGCATGCCAGCCACGAGCACTCACGCAAGCAGTTCAAGAGGGACATGTGGATCCAGCTCCTCATGATCGGAGCTCTCGGCGCGACGTCCACGATCGACAGCGACACGAAGCAGACGATCTTCGGGCTCGTGGTCCTGGCCGGGGCCTCGGCCTGGAAGAACGGGTACGGGCGCGGCATGGAAGACCAGGCCGACCGTGTCGGCCTGCGCTACGCCTACGAAGCGGGCTACGACATCACCAAGGGCCCGCGCCTCTGGAAGCGCTTCGCCAAGAAGTACGGCGAAGGCAACAAGCTTGGGAACTTCTTCTTCAGCGACCACTCGCAGTCGGCGGCACGCGCCACCAAGCTCGAAAAGGAGATCGCGTTCAACTATCCCGAAGGGCCCAAGCCGGATGGTCCCGCACAGGCGCGCCGCGGGACCGACACCGGCTCGACGACGATCGCGGCGGTACCCATCGCCGTGCCGGAAGGCGCGCTAGCGTTCGCCCCCACGCCCGTCCCTGCCGCGCCCGCGCCCGAAAGCCCCACCGTTCCTGCGGCCGCCGGCCCGAAGCGCACCGAGATCAAGGCGGGCATGACCGCCGACGAAGTGCGCCGCGCGCTCGGCGAGCCGCAGGCCGAGGTCGTCTTCGGCGACAAGACACGCTGGACGTACGCGGGAATGACCGTCGTCTTCAAGAACAACAGGGTGGCCGACGTTCAGTTCTGACGGGCGCTCGCGGCTAGCCAACGAACCTGCAGCCACTCGATGGTGACGTGGAGGGGCTATTTCCTCCTGGGGATCCCGAGCTCGGCGAGCTTGGCGGCGATGTCGGCGCCGGCGCTGTCGACCTTGACGGCCTTGTCGACGAACAGGATCTTGCCGTCCTTGCCGATATAGAAGGTCCAGCGTTTGGCGAAGCCCACCGCGGGCATCAGGACGCCGTAGGGCTCAGCGGCCGACTTGTCGGGGTCGCCGAGGATCGGGTAGTCGGCCCCTAGCGATTCGGCGAACTCCTTGTTCTTCTGAGGCGTGTCGGTGCTGGCGGCGAAGTACGCGACGTCGAACTCCCGGATCTGGGCGCCGCTCTCACGGAGCGACTTGCACTCTTTCGTTCAACCACCCGTGAACGCCTTCGGGAACCAGGCCAGAACGACCGCCTGCTGGCCCTTGTAGTCGGAGAGCCGGTGCGTCTTGCCGTCCGACCCGGCGAGCGCGAAGTCGGGGGCTGTGTCGCCCGTCTGGAGCTCGGCGGCGGGCGCCAGTGTGGATAGCAAGGCGCCGGCGGCCGCAAGCATCGACGTCAGTTTCATCGGACGCTCCCTCTTTCCTTCGACTCTGGCCGCAAGCCCCTAGAGCCACGACCCTCCGGATCTCCGGATTATGTGTGCCGTCCGAGGCGCCGGTCAACGGCCGTAGAATGCCCGGGCTTGCTGCGCCTGCTGCCCTTCCTCGCGCGCGTGGCGTTCGCCGCCACGCTGGGCCTCGTCCTCCTGGCCGCCTCGCGCTGGTGGCCGGTCGCAGCCGAGCCTCCCGTGGACGTGCGCGCACTGCCCCTCGCTCTGCCATTGCTGTGCTTCGCGGTCACTGCGGCCCTCCTCGGCCGGCCCCGCCGGCCGCGCCGTCTCGCGCCCGTCGCCGTCACACTCCTGGCCGCGGCCTTTGCCCTGGCGGCTTTCGTGAAGTGGCGCGGACCCGCCGGACTGTCCGCCGACGTGGGCGCCGGTGCCGAGATCGTCGGGCGCACCCGGCCAGGCGGCGTCGAGATCACGGGGCGCGACCTGGCGGCGTTCCCCGTGGGCCGGCGTGTCGTGCTGCGCTGGGCCGGAGAGCTGCGCGTGCCGGTCTCGGGGCGCTACGAGCTCTGGGTGGAAGGCCGCGGCCGCGTCGGCGTGTCGCTCCACGGCCGTGTGGTCCTCGAAGCCAAAGGCGATCCGCTGCGGGCAGAGGCGGCGCTCGGCCTCGCTCGCGGAGCGACCTCCCTCGACGTGCGGTTTGATCATGCCGGACCCGGCCCCCGCCTTCGTCTCGGCTGGACCCGGCCGAACGGCCGCCGCGAGACGATCCCGGCACGTCATCTGGGTGCGCCACGCTCCGCGTGGGTGTGGTGGACGACCGACGGCCTCGCGCTCGTCGTGGCCACGCTGGCCGCGATCCTGGTCTTCTTGCTTCCGTGGGACGTGCGGCGCGCGGTGCCGTTGCCCAGGCCGGTGACGACCGGCGAGATCGGCGCCAGTGTCGTGGGCTACGCACTCCTGCTGTCGGTGATGAGCTGGCCGCTCGTCCTCGATCTCGCGCACACCGGTCCGATGGACCGTCCCGACGGCCGCCTCAACGCGTGGATCCTGGCCTGGGCGGGGACGACGCTCGTCGAGGATCCCGCGCGCCTCTTCGACGCCCCGGCCTTCCATTCGCTCCCGGACGCGCTCGCGTTCTCCGAGAACCTGCTGCTGCCGGCGCTCGTGGTCGCGCCGCTGCAGCGGGCGTTCGGCCCCGTCTTCGCCTACAACGTGGCGCTCCTCGGCAGCCTGCTTCTTTCCGGCCTCGCGGTGCAGCTCCTCGTGCGGCGCGCCAGCGGCGACCGGCTCGCGGCGTTCGTGGCCGGCGCCTTCTTCGCCGCCGGGCCCCACCGCTGGACGCGCCTGTCGCACCTGCACGCCCAGGTCACGGTCTTCCTGCCGCTGGCGTTCTTCGCCTTCGACCGCTTCTGGGAAAGGCGCTCGCTCCGGCGCGCGCTCGTCGTCGGCCTGATGCTCGCGCTCCAGGGACTCTCCTCGGTGTACCTAGGGGCGATCACGGCGACCGCGCTCGGCGTGGCCGTGCTCGTGGCGCTCTTCGGGGGCCTGAAGCTCCGGGATCTCGGTCGCCTCGCGGTCGGCCTGCTGCTCGCGGCCGTGCTGCTCTGGCCCGTGACCGAGCCCTACCTGCGCATGCGCGCCTTTCAGGGGCAGGAGTTCACGCTCGAGACCGTCTCGATCTACGCGGCCACGCTGCCCTCGTACGTCGCCGCGGGCACGCAGTTCTGGGGACCGCTGACGCAGCGCCTGCTCGACCCCACGCTGATCCGCGACACGCTCTTCCCGGGCCTCGCCGTCCTCGTCCTCGGGACCCTCGGTCTGGCTTCGGCGCCGAAGCGCTATCGCGCCGTCGCCGTGGTCGCATCGGCCGTGGCGGTCGCCTTCTCGCTCGGCCCCGAGACGGCCTTCTACCGCTTCCTCCACGAGCAGCTGGTCCTCGTGCGCGGCGTGCGCGCGCTCGCGCGCTTCGCGCTCGTGCCGACGCTTTCGCTGTCGGTTCTCGCGGGGCTCGCGCTCTCGGGCCGTCGCCGGCTCGTCGTGCTCGCGGCACTGCTGCTGATGATGCTCGAGTCGGCCAACCTTCCGTTGCGCCTCGAGCGCTACGATGGGCCGTCCGAGGCCTCGCGCTGGCTCGCCGGGAAGGAAGGCGCGGTGCTCGTGCTACCGCTTGCCGAGAACGATACGCTCGCGATGCTCGACGGCCTCGCGCACCGCCGCCCGCTGGTGAACGGCGACTCGGGCTTCATCCCGCGCCCGTTCGACCGCGCGCAGGAGCTGCTCGAGCACGGCCTCGACGACGAGAGCCTGCGCTTCCTGAGGGCGGTGGGCGTGAAGCACGTCGTTTCGCGGGAAGCCGCCCAAGCGATGGGCACGGCCGACCTGCCGTCCGGGGTGCGCGAGGTGGCGGCCTTCGACCGCGAGCGCGTGCTGGAGCTCTCGGATGGACCGCGTGCGGCCGCAGCTCGACCGGGCGACCCCGTAGCCACGCGCTGGTCCTCGGCCGGGGTGGTGCTGACGCTGCCCGAGCCGCGCCGGATCGGGCGCATCGCATTCGAGCTGTCGGACGCGCCGTGGGCCGCACGCCCGAGCGTCGAGGTATCGCTCGATGGCGTCACCTGGAAGCCGCTTGAGGGCCACGCCAGCCTCGCCGATGCCACGCTCTCGCTCTACCTTGATCCGCGGGGCGGGCGCGGCCAGCTCCGCATCGAGCCGTGCGAGCTCCGCTTCGTGCGCCTCGACAGGCACCTCCCCGCGCGGGGAGGGCCCCTCGAGGTGGGGGAGTGACGGGTCAGTCGTCAGGGAGCGGGATCGGGAACGCGGGTCGACTGCCAGAGCGCCATCTTCCACGCGCCGCCCTGCTTCAAGTAGAGCTCCGTGAAGCGGAGCTTGACGTCGAGGTCACGGCCGCCGGTCGTCACCTGCACGCGGCAGGTGCCCGACACGATGGCGGTCGAGTCGCCGTGCAGCCGCACGCGCCGGTCGTCGAACGTCATCGACTTGTAGCGGTACTTGCCGGAACGGATCGCCTCGAGGAACTCCGCCCTAGAGGCCCGGCCGGAAAGCCCCCGCGAGGAACGGACGCCGGGCGGACGCCGGAACGGCCAGGGCACGTGTCGCCACCGCCTGCGGGAGCTGAGCCGAGGACTGCTGGATCGTGCAGGAAT
>Ga0247727_10011557_pt1 | contig 15367 bp, 13 predicted proteins | sample WisWelCaveWW1625_FD_202498 | JGI IMG/M metagenome (GOLD analysis project Ga0247727, IMG submission 202498) | Biofilm microbial communities from Wishing Well Cave, Virginia, United States - WW16-25 | ecosystem: Environmental > Aquatic > Deep subsurface > Groundwater > Cave microbial mat | place... | reverse complement strand
ATTATAGCAACTTCAAGATCAATAAGCAATGAAAACGAAAGCCAGTACTCACTCTTGACCTCCCCCTAACCCCCTCCTTAAAATAAAGGAGGGGGAATTTCACGTTCCCAACTTTGGCATCGCGTACACCGTCTTCCAGCCCGGACTTTGCGGCTCTTTCAAATACGGCTCCATTTCTTTGGCAGAGCGCAGACATACTTTTTCCACCGGCGGGACGGTTCCCGGCGGGAAGGCTTCGAGAATCTGATCGTTGATAAGGGTCAGGTATTTCGAAATCGCGGCGATGCAACGCTTCGCCTTTTGCGGCTCGCCCAATTCCGGATAACCTACCACGCCCTCCGGCGTCGAGGCTAACTCGATGCCGAAGTGTCCCTGACCCCTCGGACCAACTCATGGGCCGTTGGTAGGGATCGACTGCTTTATCGAAATGGCCGTCGGGAAGAAAGCCTTCGGGTTCCGCGGATTCGACCACCGACATATCCACGGAGTCTTCGCCCATCAGCAAACGAATCACCGCAGTTTCGGCTTCGTCGGCGTGGATAAAATCGGTGTCGAACGGGCCGCCGCCGCCTTGGGTGCGGAAGAACTCGCGCACCGCCCGGTGCCAGTCGATGGTCCAGAAAATTCCATGCTCTTCGCTCGAGCCTGTTTCGATTTTGAGATCAAAGAGGATCTATTTTTGGTTTCGATTAGCCGCCGTGATGCTTCGGTTATTAACACAAATGAAATACTATTGGAACTGTGCGGCCACACATAGTATCGGTATATTCAAAAAATAGAAAAGTAGGACGGTGAAAGCAACCCATTTTTTTGCAACATTTTTGTGCGCGAACCGGATTCTTCATTCAACTAAAAGTTATCAGATTTTCGACTTGCTTCTTTTATTCCATATTTCTAATTTCCTTTAACTCTGAAGCAACCAGAATCTGCTGCATGAAAATCGGCGTCATCTCGGACACTCACGGATTTCTCCATCCTAACGTCTTCCACGCTTTTGAAGGCGTGGAACTTATTTTACACGCCGGCGATATCGGCACGGAGGACATCATCACCAGCCTCGAAACCATTGCGCCGGTGCGCGCCATTTACGGCAACATCGATGCTTTTCCATTATCCACTCGCTATCCGGAAGTCCTTGCCCTGGAAATTCATGGCGTTGGGATTTGCATGATTCATCAATTCATCAGTATTAAGACATCGCCTATTCAAAACGCTCTGCGCAACTTGCCTAATGGCAAACTCGATCTGGTGATCTGCGGGCACACCCACGAAGTCAAATTGGAGCGCAAAGAAGGCGTGCTGATTTTTAACCCAGGCTCCGCGGGCAAGCGACGATTTTCTTTGCGGCAAGCCGTGGGAATTCTAACCATCCACGACGATGGCCGTTTTTCGCCAGAGATTGTTTACTTGGAGAATCAATAATCGCAAAACATTCTTGAGAATGTACTCGAAAAATTTAAAATCGTATATAGTATCCCTTTAGATTCACGCCGCTAATAAGTACGAATGATATGCTTTCCGGCATTTACTTTTTGAGAATTACCAGCAACAACTGGACGGCATCGAACAAAGTCCTCATTCTGCAATAGTAATAATCGGCCCTATTTACCAGAATAGACATATTGGTCGGATATCCGTCACTCAAGAACCACAGTAGACGTGATAAATGGAGCTCGGCGGGGAAATCGCACAGGTACACAAAGAGTGGCAAAAGCGGTACATTCCTCTCAACAAAACGATGCGAAAACTTTTTGTTGATTTTGAGCCGAAAAGTGATTACGTTTTCGTCGTGAAAATCAGAAGTATCTGGGCGATTAGCTCAGCTGGTTAGAGCGCTGGTCTCACATACCAGAGGTCACAGGTTCGAATCCCGTATCGCCCACGAGGGTAAAAAACTCATCAAATAGAAATGACTGGCCTCAATCCTTGTACCTTTACAAAAAGGGCAAAAGGGAACACTTTGAAAGTTTTGCTTTTTAAGAGGTGCGCAATGCCCCCCGTAGCTAAATAAAGCATCAAGGATGGCCGATCTCGGAAGAATACTAGAGGTTTGAAAGACGGTGGGAATTTCTATGAGAAGGGACTTGCCACTAATTGAGGGTCATTACCGCGATTAACAACACTTAAGCCTTAGACCAAAGTTCAACACTTGGACCGCTTCCGGAATGGATACGTCAAGAATCATCGGCAAACGTCAACAGATGAAATCATTGACAAAATGGAAAATCATTTGATGCGAATCTTAGTATCCCGAGAACCCAGTACACACCATTCCAATGCCGCCATCGCGGAATACAATTTGTTTCGCGCCTGCCGAAATGCAATGCTTTGAACTCCGTCGAGAACATCACTAGACACGTCTTCTTCCCGCACCGCTGGAAGGTCATGCATGAACACTGTTCCCGATGGCTTCGAGACGCTGGCCATTAAAGCTTTTGTTACGCTAAAAGGTTTGAAACGCTCTCGCCAATTCGGATCCTTTTTTGAGGTACCTGTTGTCTGCCAACGCGTCGTGTAAACAACATCTACATTCTTTGGCAGCTTCTCAACGCTGTGATGTTCTTCAAATACAGTATTGTACTTTCGGGCGAACTCATGGGATAAGTCGAGTACATCATGAGCGAGGCCGTAGCCTTCTGGAGTGAGCATCGTCAGTCTCATTCCTTGTATCCGACTAATGGCCAGCGCAAGAGCAGCAGCTGTGTTATTGCCTTCGCCCAGATACAAAACGTTGATGTCATCAAGACGGCAAAAGTGCTCTTTAATTGTCATCAAGTCAGCAAGCGCCTGTGTTGGGTGCTCGTTATCGCTCATGGCATTGATAACGGACATGTGGTCCTGGTTTGCTATGATTTTCATTTCGGACAAGCTTTCGGCGGTGCGAATAACCAAAACATCCAAATAGTTTGCCAGAACCCTAGCCGTATCTTGAATGCTTTCTCCCGTGTTGGTTTGAAGATCATGAGGGCCATACGCTACTACGATTGCCCCCAGTTTAGCCGCTCCCACCATGAATGACGAACGGGTTCGTGTCGAAGTTTTGCGAAAGTACACCCCAACCACTTTGCCCTCCAATGGTTTCCTTTTTTCGTCTTGTGACCTTGTTATCTCCAATGCGCGGTTGACGATGTACAGAACTTGGGCCGGCTCCAAGTCCAAAATCGATAAAATATGTCTCTTGGGCATATAGTTCTCCTTTCCTGATTTTCAAAAAAGTTCAGGAATTCAATTGCGTTTTGAAATAGTGATTGACGTGAAATTCAAGTCTTCAAAAAAAATCGACTCTTTTTTTAAAAAATCCGCTAGCATGGGATTGAAGTCCTTCCCACCTTTACCATGTGTATATAATGGAACGAAGAGGAATCAATGCGAGTATAGTAATCTCAGACAGGAAAGCAATCCGTCAATTCTTCTTCAAAATCAAAATGTCATGAATTCTGGAAACAGCCAACAACAATTGTTGCCGATCGATAGCAAAGGACAGTCTAGTCTCGGAAAAATAGTAAGTCTGCGGTAGAATCTGCATTTCTCCGAAGACCTGCAAAACCTTTTTAATGACTTCGGAAGCGAAACTGATCCCTACTCCGACAACTGAAAGCAATCCGATGTCATGGTTGATTGTATAGTCAACGCCGTTGAATTGCCCGATTCCCGCGTCTATCAAGCTTTTTGCAAACTCCAGATCATCTTTTTTCAAAACTAGGCAGCATTGCTGTTCCATGTCGTAAATAAATTTAACGTCTACGAATTCCCGGACTAGCTTTGAAGCAATCGCAAAATTGGCACCCTTAGAACTATTTTTCAAACAAACTAAAACAACATTTTCATCAAATACGACTCCGGTAACTCGAGGGTTATACCAAGAACCATTGGTCACAACGGTACCGATCACTTCGGTAAAACTCGACCCGAGGTGAATGGTAACATCATGGTTTTTCGCAAATTCTACCGCAGTCGTTTTCAGTACCTGACTACCGAGTTCCGCCATATCGAGCATCTCATCATAGCTGATTTTTTCAAGTCGCCGCGCGTTAGTCACTAACCTTGGATTTGCGGTGTAAATGCCATCCACATCCGACATAATTTCGCATCGTTCTGCCTTCAAAGCCGCGGCTAAAGCAACTGCGGTTGTATCGGAGCCACCACGGCCAAGCGTCGTAATCTCATTGTCTCCACTGATTCCCTGGTATCCTGCAATCACCACTATTTTACCCTTGCTAAGCTCCTTTTTAATACGCTCCTTTTTAATCTCCAAAATCCGTGCTCTCGTGTAGTTATTGTTTGTAATAATACCAACCTGATTAGCTGTTAACGATATAGCCGGGCAGCCGTTTTCCTGAATCGCCATGGCAAGCAGAGCAATCGAGATGTTTTCGCCCACGGACAAAAGCATATCCAATTCTCGGCCAGGGGGGTGTTTAGTAATTTGCTTAGACAAATCGAGAAGATGATCCGTGGTATCTCCCAGCGCGGAAGCCACCACGACGACATCGTAACCCAGTCGCTTGGTTTTGATCACCCGTTGGGCAATACGATTGATGAGTAAGGGAGTAGCTAAAGAGCTCCCGCCATATTTCTGGACTATAACTTTCATAAGGATTTGAAGGCATTAGGATTGATATTGTGACATTTCAGCTTCATGTAAAAATTCTTGTAATCCATCCCTGCCAGCCGTGCCGCTTCTCTAATCACTCCATTACTGCTGCTTAGAATACCTTCTAGGTAACGCAACTCAAATAATCTCCGGGCTTCACTGAAGGTCGAAAGAGGCCCACTACTATTGTCATTTTCGCGAAAGTTCTGAACTTCTTCTGGTAGATGTTGAACTCCCAACTCAGCGTCATTAGACAGGAGGACCGCCCGTTGAATGATGTTCTCCAATTCTCGGATGTTTCCGGGATAATTATACTGCAGCAATAACTGTTCGGCAGAAGGACTAATTCCAATCGGATGCCGCCCATACTCACGATAAAACTTATCTAAAAAGAAGCGCATCAGCAAAGGCAAATCGGCGCGGCGTTCTCGCAACGGCGGCAACTGCAGGGAGACGACATTTAGACGATAATATAGATCAGCGCGAAAAATACCCTTCTCCACCAGAACCTTAAGATTGCAATTGGTTGCGGCAATAATACGAACATCGCTCTTGCGGTTCTCATTGGTCCCCAATGGAGTGAACTCTCCCCACTGCAACACCCGCAGGAGTTTGACCTGAGTTGGCGGCGCTAATTCGCCCACCTCATCCAGGAATATCGTACCTCCATCCGCAGCTTCAAACTTGCCCTTCGCATTCTTGATAGCGCCAGTAAAGGCTCCTCTCTGATAGCCGAAAAACTCCGATTCTATCAATGACTCCGGTATCGCCCCACAATTGATGCAGATCAATGCCTTGTCGGAGCGGCTGCTATTATAGTGTATAGCCTTTGCAATCAGCTCTTTGCCAGTACCGCTCTCCCCTTCTATTAATATTATTGCATTGGTAGCAGCAATTAGAGGAAGATTTTTTAGTAATGAGAGGAACTGAGGACTTTCGCCAATGAGATCTGGGAAATTTGTTAATTTGGAAAAACACCTTCCATTCAGTTTATGATTTACGTTGTTAGGTTCCATGGTATCGCCATTCCTGTAAAAACGTATCCATTACCAAATGCATACTTGCCAGTCATAGAATTACCCTTGTGAAATTTACCGCCAACGTCAACCAAAACAATTGCATGAAATTCATTACGGGAATGGTCCACTAAAACATGCACATCAAGAAAATTCAGCCATTGCTTGCTGATCAGGTACTGACATTTATACAGGCATTCCTTAGCGCTAAAAATTAACGCAGCTATTCCTTGTTGTTTGCACGAGGGTAAAGAATGCAGATAACTTAACTCGGGCGGGGTAAAGAGATGTCCCCAATATTCTTTTGATACTTGGTTTACAGATTCTACATCGACCCCTAAGCTTAATAGAACGGATTGTCTGGCCACGGCAACACCACAATACCCATCCGTATGGGTTATACTTCCCACAAAACCGGTGGGCCAAATGGGTGATCGGTCGTTATTAACCAGTATTGGGAAATTCGTAATGCCAAAACGGGCTAATGCCTTTCGCGCACACAGACGTCCGGCAGTAAATTCCCCTTTTCGCTTAGGGACCGCTCGCTGTATATAAACTTCTTCCTCAGGGTAAAGCCGGCCGCTAATTAATGCTGGGTTGGCATCGCACGTTACAACCTCTTGCGGAAACAGAGCGGCGATCATTGTTGTTGCGGCTCAGGTATAAGCATCTCGTTTAATGACCCGATAGTATTCGTTCTCATCGACAGGTTCCAGGTGGCCGCTCCCATCGCATGTTGCCAAATCGATATCGGCTACACAGCGCACCTTATCATAATTCAAAGTCAAAAACCCAACCAGATGAACTGTACCATTTGACATATCAAAATCACCGGTCAATTTACTGTCTTTACGATCCAATTGGATCCCGACTTCAGTGCCAGTTTTTTTGAATTTTACATGTACATAATCTCGATCGATACACTCTTTTAGGGCTTTAGATTTTTTCTCTGGTCGCACTACTTCAACAGGTTGGGCCTTAGTTAGCCTTTTTACTAGTTCGTTCATCGAAGGGCTCCTATAAGACAAAATCCTTATTGAATTCAACTCTCCAATCCAATTGGGAAAGTTTTTTCTCGTCATTTTTGCGGTAGATCAGCCGCGGATGTGTAGCTAACTCTTTCCAGATTTCATCAAGCTTTGAGTCCGCACTAGGGGTGAGGAAAAAAATCGCTGCGGTCAGACGGGTTAAGATATTCTCATAAGGAAGTTCCCACTCTTTGACCATGCCCTTTGTTTTTAATTCATCGAGGTCCTTTTTGACCGCTTTAATCTCGGGAACATTACCTACTTGTACCATATCCCCTCCATTTTTTGGGTGAGTTTATAAGAATCTGGTTTGTAAGTTTTGATGGACATGAAATTAGTAATCAAACATTGTACCATCAAACCCGGCACAATCAATGTAAGCGCTTAATGTTCATAGCTTTAAAATACAAGTCTTTGAAAAAAAACTAATCATTGCTATGCTCTTTTTCGATGTTAAAATGCCATAAAAGATGGCAAAAAACCATCGAAACCAACGTCAAATACACGTTGCCCGGGGAGACCGGTCAATTAGGATACTCGCCTCGTTCATCACAATTAGGATTGTGGATCTTAGTCCATTCTTCCATAAGCTTCAATCGTTGCTCGTGTGAGGACTCAGGCAACGGATGGTAAACCAACATTTGTATCCAAGGTCCTTGCATAAACTTCCTGAGTGACTCGTTCGGCTCGGTCTCAAAGTGCTTTTGGATGCTGTCGTGCAAATTATCGGTTTCACCAACAAAGCGGCAATGAACCGGCTTATCATGGATAATGGCGAAAATTCCATACACGGCTCTTTCAGCGGGAACCACGTCAAGGTTATGCCTCTTATCGAGATTATAATCGCGGTGAAAAATTTCGGCTTGGACCACTTCTTTCGTTTCCATGGCACGCTCCCTTTGTTTGAATTAATTCAAATGAAATTTAGCTTTAGTCCTAATTTGTGATTTTCACCATTAATTCGGATAACTGATTAGCAAATTCGATGGGATTTTCGAGTTCAGTACCTTCAATCAGCAAGGCTTGGGATAGCAACAATTCACTGTACAATTTTAAATCACCATTCTTGGACCGCTGATAGATTCCCTTCAGAATCGGAAGAATTCTATGATCTGGATTGATTTCCAAAATGCGTTTTGCTCGGGGAGCCCTTTGACTCGTTCCCCGAAGTAGCATCTCCATGTTAATACTCGTACCCGTTTCGTCTGATACCAGGCAAACGGCACTCGTTTTGAGTCGCTTACTCAATCTAACCTCGTCCACTTTACTGCCGAGTTGCAACTTGATAGCTTTAATGACATCGTCGAAGCCGCCATTGGTATCATCGCCAGGCTTTTGATCAGATTCCTTTACTTCACCCTTCGTTGAATCATGTAAAGTCAAATCCCCACGTCGAATGGACCTTAATTTTCTGCCACCATATTCATCAAGATTTCGAATCATGAATTCATCGATCTTGTCAAAAAAATACAACACCTCGATGTTCTTGTACTTAAAGACCTCAAATTGCGGAGAATGCTCAATAGAATCACGATCGCGGCCGGTGGCATAATAAATCTCTTTCTGATTTTCGGGGGCGCGCTCAAGGTATTCCTTCAGGGTGGTCAGTCCCTCTTTCATTTGAGAGGAGGAAAACAACATCAGGTCCTGAAGACTTTCCTTGTTTTTATACTCCATGTAAATTCCCCCTTTGAGAGCTTTGCCAAAAGCGTCCCAAAATCTTTCATATTGCGTCCGCTCTTTTTGCAGCATCTTTTTCAGAGCCTCGATGGTTTTCTTTTCCAGGTGCTTGCCGATGAGTTTCAACTGTGTGTCATGCTGCAAAATTTCCCGAGAGATGTTTAAAGAAAAATCGGGCGATTCAACAACGCCAGTCACAAATTTCAAATGTTGTGGCAGCAACGACTGGCAGTTGTCCAGAACAAAGACGTTTCGGGAGTATAATTTTATGCCCTTTTGGTATGTGGGCGAATAAAAATCCATAGGGGCATAAGTGGGGATAAACAAAAACGCAATATATTCAATTTTGCCCTCGGCCTTGAAATGTATAACGTCCAGCGGCTCGTTCCAGTCATGAAAAACATGTTTGTAAAATTGAAAATACTCCTCCTTCTTTATTTCCTTGCTGCGACGTTCCCAAATCGGCTTCATGGAATTTACAATTCTGGTATCGATAATAGTTTCCGTCTGACCATTTTCGATGATCGTGCCGTCTTTATTTTTTGGATTTTCCTCCTTGATAAAATCCATTTTGATAGGATAGCGGATATAGTCCGAATACCTCTTGACGAGGTTTTGCAGGGTGTACGGATTCAGAAAATCCTCTTCCGGTTTAGCCTGCTGGCGATACTCTTCTTTCAAGGTCAAAGTTACAGTTGTCCCGCGCTCACTTTTCTCGACATATTCGATACTATATTTTCCTTCGCCGGAAGACCTCCATCTGACGCCTCGCTCCTCGCCGACGACGTGCGTAACGACGTCAATGTGATCGGCCACCATAAAAGACGAATAAAATCCCACCCCAAATTGTCCGATGAGATCGTTGCATTCTTTGGTTTTTTCCTGGTTTTTAAGTTTCTCCAGGAAGTCCTTTGTCCCGGATTTTGCGATCGTTCCGAGATTGTCGATTGCTTCTTCATAGGTCATCCCGATGCCATTGTCAGAAATGGATACCGTATTCCTCTGTTTATCGGTTCGAATGTAGATTGCAAATTCAAAGTTGTCTCCTAAAATATCCGGGTTAGTCAACGCCTGCAATCTTATTTTGTCTATGGCGTCGGACGCATTGGAAAGCAATTCCCGGAGAAAAATCTCTTTATTGGTGTAAACCGAGTGAATCATCAAGTCCAATAATTGTTTGGTCTCTGCCAGAAAATCTCGCGTTCCTAAACTAGGCATATAACCCTCCTTCCAATGTCTGGTTTATAATCCGAACAACATCTTCCGCATAGCCGTTGATGAAAAAATGATTACCATCAAAATAATACACCTTGCAAAGCTTGTTGGTGTGCCTCCTCCAGCCGTGGACTTGTTCGGCGGTTTGTTCATCATCTTTGCCAACCAACACTGTGATATCGAAATCGAATGGTTTCAGCTGCCCATCGAATTTGTATCGTTCATGGATTTTAAAATCGTTTTTTAATAAAGGCAGCACAAGCTCCAGTAGCTCCGGATGTTCAAAAAGCTCTCTGGGTGTCCCACCCAACTCCAAAACTTCTTTTCTGAAAACATCGACCGGCATAGTATGGAATATTTTTTCATCTTTATCGATCACATCGGGCGCCCCGCGACCGGAAAAAAACAGATGCATTGGCGCTGACAGCCCGTTGTGCAGGATTCTTTGGGTCAATTCATAAACAATGATGCTTCCCATGCTGTGTCCAAAAAACGCGTACGGGCCTTCGCAAAGTTGTTTATGAATGCCACCATAGACATCTTCCACAGCTTCGGATATGGACTCGTAGAAACGCTCATAAATTCTACTCCCTCTGCCGGCAAGCTCAACGGCGTGCAAGTCGATGTTGCTCGCCAAATAGGATTTCCACCTATGATAAACCATCGCCGAGCCACCGGCATAGGGCAAACAAAACAGTTTAATCTTTTTCATACTATTCCTCTTCAACTAAACTTGTTTCTCGCTCCGCTGTAATTGCAAAACGGTCTTCAATAACATCTATTTTTCCCAAATCCATTTTGATAATCTTGTCAGAAACATCGAAGTAGTGATCATCGTGGGTTATAGCAATCACTATTTTCCCCATCTGTTTCATCGTCATCAAAAGGTCACGGTAAAAAAACCGGCGGAATTGTGGATCCTGATCAGCGGCCAGCTCGTCAAAAAGAAAAATTGGGCGGTCTTCCAGGTAGCACTGAAGCAATGCCAATCTTTTTCTCTGCCCTCCGGATAAATCAATAGTGCTGTAAGATTTTCCTTGCATCGTCACTTTATCAGTCAAATCCAGCAATCTCAAAAGGTCGGCAATGGCCTGCTCATTCTTGGTAACGTCTATCTCATATAATTTAGAAAACAAATGGTACGGATTATAGACGGTTGTAAAATACTCTCCTAAAAGTGGCATACTGACGCTTTTTCCGTTGATCTTGATGCTTCCCCCATCTGGGGGATAGAGCCCGGTGATGATTTTTGCCAGGGTGGTTTTGCCGCTGCCGTTGCCGCCCACGATGAACAAGATTTCACCTTGATGTACCTCAAAATCAACTGGTCCTACTGAGAAATTACCATTTCCATTGTGATCGTTTTTATAATGGAAAAACAAATCGCGAACCTCGAGACTATGGACCAGTCTATTTGTGGGCAGGGGAAGATGCGCCATGTGCTGCAGGTCGAGATTAGCGGGTATCTCTCTGAGGAATTGCTGGATGCGTGTCCAGGCAATTCGCAACTGCATAAAGGCTGGCGCAGATCCGAGAATGGCGTTGATAGGACCAATTAAGTACAGCAAAACGATAACAAAACTCCACAGCGTGTACGATGGTAGCTCAGGAAACATATTCGGAATGGCAAACGCGACCAAAGCCAAGACGATTATCAAAAGGGACTCGCCAACCAGAAACGCGTTAACCAATCTTATGCGAGCTGCGTTAGATTTTTGGCGAAACGTGGCGCTGGTTTCTTCCAGGTCCTTTTTATATTCTATCTTTTTATTATAATGAATGCTGAGTTCTTTAAAACCATTGATCAAACTATTGATTTGATCCATATACACATTGCGGGTGTCGCGGGCTTCTTCAAACAGGACTTTGACTCTTCTGTCCACCAGATAGTAAATAGTGGTAATCGTAAGAATCATGAAAATCGTCAATATTGTTGCCCAAAAAGCGATGGTCGCGAGATATAAAAAGGCCACAACGACGGTTATTACACTGGTGATTAGACTTACAATCACACCGGCGGCATTACCTATGGTGCCCGTGTCGTCGTTCAACGTGGCGTAAACACGGCCGCGGTTTATCTTCTCAAATTTATCGTATGAAGTCGATAAGATTTTTTCGATAAGATTGATTCTTAAATCATAGATGATGTCGGTGGTGATATGAATTAATTTCGTCTGCACGAATTGCCTTCCCAGAATGTAAACCAAGAAGGTCAGGCCGAAATAGTACAGAACGTACTTCAAATCACCGCTTCTATTTATGGATGAAGTTATGATCAGGATCAGAATCATGTTGGAAATGCCCGAAAGCAGGCTGAGAACAATTAGCAGGGGAGCAGACTTTTTGTATTTATCACTCTGCGGGAAAAACAGCGAAAACAAATATGTGAAGTAGCTAAGAATGACGGAAGTTAAAACCAATATCATGAGCACTGTGAAACTTATCGGTGTCCAGACAATGGCGGCTTCCCATGAGAAACCTGCCATGGCCTTTGGCAGCAAAAAAATGCCATAGAAAAACGGCGCCATGATGAGCGCTGGCAACAGCAGTTTGCCGACTTTATCACCGGAGAGAGGCTCGAGGCGGCGTCTTCGACGCAAAATTTCCACAACAATTGAAATAAAATAAACAACCACACTAAACAGATATGCAGCAAAAATGAAGGAGAGTACCGAAAAGGCCTTGTCGAGACTGTGATCGGGACCGAAGTCCAGTGTCTCGCCGGTAAGCACGTATTCGCCGATGCGGAGCAATGCGCTGCTGTTTGAATTTGCCAATACCACGACTCCAAGCTTTTGTTCGGGTCTGAAAGCCACAAAAGCTGAAAAGTTTGGATTCAAACCAGCATGATATATTTCGCCATCGCCCCTTAGAGATACATTCCAACCCATCGCGTAGGATGATAGATCATATCTCCTCGGACCCACGGTGGTATCCCGCATTTGCGCTTTACGGACCAGGTTTCCTAAATCGGATTTAATTATCCCCATTTGCAGTTTCAACCAAATCAACATGTCTTCGGCATCTGAGATAACATACGCAGACGGATTGTTGCCGCGATATACTGGGGCATCGTATGCCCGAGGAGCAAAAAACCCAATTTTATAGCCGGTTGCCAGATTCGACTGATCGGCATTTCGACCAATCCTGGTGTTATACATATTCAAGGGCCCAAGAATGTTCGCCTGGGTATAGCGTTCAAAACTGAGCCCCGAAACCTTTTCGATAATCGCTCCCAAAATATCATAATTGACTGTCGCATACTCGAATTCCTTGCCAGGCGGATGATTAAGTTCGGTTCCGACAATAGCTCGGATGGTCTGCGTCAGGGCACTCTCGCCGTCACTTTGTGGGATTTTCGAGATGGTCTGCCAGGGGATTCCACTTGTGTGATGCATGAGTTGCTGCAAAGTTATTTTTTGTGGTACATTTTTATATGTTACCCGAAACCAGGGCAGGTAGTCGGAAACATAATCATCCAAATTAAGACGACCCTCGATTTCAAGCTTAAGAATGGCCAGGGCTGTGAAAGCTTTGCTGCATGAACCTAACTCGAACAAGGTTTTAGTGGTCACCGGAATTTTCTTTTCCGAATCTGCATACCCAAAACTTCTCAGATATTGCTTATTGCCGCGAACGATCACCAGACTCATTCCCGGAATCTTGCCTTCTTTCATGAACTCTTGTGCTTTCGTTTCAATGTCGGACATAGATAATTCACCCGGCCTGCCGTTGGCAAAAAACGCGATCAGAAAAGGACACCACAACTTTTTCAGTTGCACCATTGTTCTCCTTAATTATTTATTCCGGGAAAACAGTCAAAAAAGAAATGCTCTAAAATGATAAGGGATGAAGAGTGGAGGATGAACACCAAGCCTCAAGGCGTTCGGCTGGTGTCCCATATGAATTTGGGACCGTCATCAATCCCGACAATTTGATTCTGAGAACGTTCAAAGGGGTATCCCAAACAATGGGAGATGTATAAAACTCCATCTATCTCGCAATGGCGGTTTCGATGTTGATGGCCATAAACATGAATTTTTGATCGCAGTTTGCGGATTTGTTCATCCAATCCGATACAACCGGCGACCCGGCTGAAGTTGAAACCAGGCGGTTTAAGGGGTGAGTTATTGGGTTTATAAGTATCGCTAAACATCAACTCTCGACGCGGAAGAAAATGGCTGAACGAAATTACCGGCGCATCATAAGTCTTATTAATCGACCCGAGATTCATGGCCAGAAAATAGTCGGCGGCAGTGACATGTTCCGCAAAAGCCGGCCAAGTGATATACTGATAGTCGTTCCAGATACTCAAATCGGGATTTTCGTTCGTTCTTTCCACATATAATCCACGCGCGGACTCTTCAGGCGAAATGTACCATGAAAAGAGAGGAACGACCCATGCGCTGTTGCGATCACCCGCTGCCAACTGGCTGGCTTCACATCTGATGTCTAAGGAACGGCAAAATTCCAAAATTAGTTTGAACTTCACTACGGAGTCGCTACATTCTTTGCGGCGAATCCACAACTCATGATTTCCCGGAACAAAAAAGACTTCAGCAAACTTGTCTCGCAAAACCGACAAAAAGGACTTCATCCTCTCTAAGTCATCGCTGACATCTCCTGCCAATATGAGGGCATCATTTCGATAATCGGTGTCTCGCAGAAACCGAAACCACAACAAGTTCAATGGATGATCGACGTGGACATCGGAAATCGCAAATACCCGCATTACTGATCGTGTCCACTCAGTACGCCATTAAAAATCGTTGCAATCACATTCACTTTCTCGGCCTGCAGAATTGAATAATGATCGCCATCAATTTTATGAATTTCTATCGGCCGCGTGGCGAAAGTTTTCCAGAGATTTCTTATTTTAGGATATGAGTTACTGGCAATGAAGTGATGAACACGTGTATGGATTTTTCCATCTGGCAGATACGAGCTGCGGGCATTTGACAGCGTGCGGACCAAGTTCATGAACCTTAACAGTTCGCGAAGGTTCAGTTGAGCGGACTCAGGTATCTTCAAGGACTCCACCTCTACGATGATTCTCCCAATCGCTTCAACATCGTAATTATTCGCCTCCAGGTGCTCAACAATACCAGACCAAAGGTGGTCGAGCTTGCCAGCATGATTGAAAACTCCGTTATTTAAAGATAAATACTTGCGCAGCCATTTTATCTCTGATTGCACCGTAAACCGTCTGACAACCTTCGGTTTTCGTGTGTCGGGAGCAACGACATCAATCATCGCCAAGAGATCAACGGCCTCTTTTTTTCGCTCCAACTGTCTGACCATTTCAAATGCGATGGTGCCGCCAATAGACCAACCACCGATACAATAGGGTCCTCTGGGCTGGACTTTACGAATCTTTTGAATATATTGCTTTGCAAGTTTTTCTATGGTCAAATTCTGTGGGCCCAAACCCTTATATGAATCTGCGCGAATTCCCCAACAATTAAAGCCGGAATTGAGTTGATTACAAAACTCAATATATCCTTCTACACTCCCTGTACCATCATGAACTAAAAACAGATTCTTTCCGTTTGCATTCACATACTTTAAAATGACCAATTGGTTATCGTCTATGAGAGTTATCTTCAGGTCATTGTACCGAATGTATTCGGCCAGTTGCTTGATGGTTGGCTTGGCAAAAATTTCAACCAATGGTATTTTTATACCAAGTGTCCTTTCGACTTTGGCAGCCAGCACTGTGGCCTTCAGCGAGTGACCGCCTAACTCGAAAAAGTTCCGCTCGATCCCGATCACCTCCGCCCCGACCCCCAACACCTCCGACCACAGTCCCACTAAGCTCCGCTCCAATTCGTCAC
>Ga0247727_10011556_pt1 | contig 15368 bp, 14 predicted proteins | sample WisWelCaveWW1625_FD_202498 | JGI IMG/M metagenome (GOLD analysis project Ga0247727, IMG submission 202498) | Biofilm microbial communities from Wishing Well Cave, Virginia, United States - WW16-25 | ecosystem: Environmental > Aquatic > Deep subsurface > Groundwater > Cave microbial mat | place... | reverse complement strand
CATTTGCAATTTGTCGCTTTGGCTTTGGCGCGGATAAACCAAATAACTCACTATCGTGCCGCTGGCGGCGCCGACGATGACGTCGCTCAAATAATGTTTTTTGTCGTGAATGCGCGAAAATCCCACATAACCCGCCCAACCGTAAAACACCCCGAAAGACACCCGCTTCCAGCCGCGCGGCGAAAGCAGCGGTAAATGCCCATCGCGGCGTTGCGCCAGCCCGTCGATGAACTCATTTGCTTCGAGATAAAGAAAAGTTGAAGTGGCAAACGCCGTTGAAGTATGGCCCGAAAAAAAAGAATATGTGTCGGAATTGTCCGGGCGGTAGCGTTGAATGTTGCGCTTCGCCAAATGCGTGACCACTTTGGTATAAAAAAGCGCCTGATGAAAACGAAACATGCGGCCATAACTTGCGGCGGAATAATCGTGCAGGCCGATCGCATCGGCGAGCAACATGCCGCCGAAGCGCCACGTAGCGGTGACGCCGGGATAATAAAGCGGGCTGATCGCGCCGAGCGACTTTTTGCCATCGACCCGCGCCAGGCTTTCGGTGATTTCTTCATCTAATTCGGACGGCGCCAACTTCAGACCTTGCACCGGCTTCTGCTGATCGAGCCAAGCGCAAGAAGCCAGGCTCACCAAATCCCAGCGCGTAAAGCTCATTTGCGCGCCGGCCAATAAGCGCTCGTAAACGCGCGACGAATTGCTGTGCGAGAATGAGGAGGTGAAATTTAACAATGAAGGAGGTGAAAACCGCGATGCAGAGTCAGCATGAAAGGTTTGGGCTGAGGCCGGACAATGACCCAGCGCCACAAACGCCAGCCAAAAGGTGATCGGGCTGCCAGAAAGCCGCATGTTCTCTCCGCGGAAGAAAAGTTAAAACCGGTTGCTAATTAAACTGCCGTAACCCAAGCGCCCAAATTTATCCTTTCACAGCGGTAATATGCTCCTCAGCTTTTCCGAAAAAACGATGATTAAATTAACGATCTGCCGCGACAAATGCAAGAAAAAGATTGCTTTTCTTTGCATTTTGTGCCTATTTTTGTAACACCCGTTTAAACGACCGCAATTGACAAAAATTCACACGAGTAACCGTTTATGATCAATTTACTGTTCATTTTGTTTTGGCTGCAAACCGACGGCAAAGCGCTGCCGGAAATCAAAAGCTACGCTTTTAATAATAAAAAAATCCCCTCCGTAAAATTGGCCGCGGCGTTAAGCGAAGCTTCCGGTTTGGCCTTTACCGGCGAGGGACGGCTGCTCGCGCACAACGACGAGCAGGGCATTATTTATGAAATCGATCCGCGCACCGGCGGCATTCGCCAGCGTTTTTTTATCGGCAAGCCACTCATTTACCGCGATGATCTCGAAGATATTGCGACGAAAAAAGACACCATCTTCATGGTCAATAGCAGCGGGGCGATTTTGCGCTTTTTGCCGGGCAAGGATAAAGAGAAGGTTGGTTTTCAAACCTTCAAAACGCCGCTGTCCATGCGCAACGACGTGGAAGGGTTGGCGTATGACCCGGTTACCGATTGTTTGTTGCTCGCCTGCAAGGGCGAGGCGGGAATCGAATTTAAAAATTCCGTGCCGGCCCAGCAGCGCGCGGTTTACGCTTTTTCGCTCAAGACTTATAAGCTGGCGCTGCAACCGCGCTTTCTCATTCCGATTGCAAAAATCACCGCCCAGATCAAGGAAACGGATTTTGCGCCCTCGGCGATCGCGCGCCATCCGCGCACGGGAAATTTTTTGGTGCTGGCGGCGCGCGGCAATGCGATAGTCGAGCTTGAAGCGAAAGGCAATTTGCTCGCGATCTCGGCGTTGCCAAAATCGGTACACGCGCAACCGGAGGGCCTCGCGATCGCGGCGGACGGCACGCTGGTGATTTGCAACGAAGGCGCCGGCAAAGACAAGCCGGGTCGCCTGGTGGTTTACGCGCCGCAGTGAAAATTCCGCCGCAGCTAAATTGTTTTTTAAAATTTCAACCTGAGCCTCTGAAAAGGATCGTTTTGAATGAAAAGTAAAAACGTCGATCGCGCCACCGACACGATGTTTCGCATCGTGATGCAAAATCATCTGCAGCTCAGCGAACTGGCCGATCAAAAAGCGAATATGATCATCACCGTTTGCTCCATCATTATCAGTCTCGTGATCCCGCGCGTTTTTGACGAGCAATTGCGCCATGCCGTCATGGCGCTGGCGTTGACCTGTTTGCTCAGCATTCTTTTCGCCGTCTATTCGTCCCTGCCCAAATATGCCGGCAAGCGGGAAGGCGCAATGAAAACCAAGAATCCGAATTTCAACGTGATCTTCTTCGGAGATTTCACCCATCTCGAATATCCGGATTTTGAAGCCGAATTGGAAAAGGTGATCAACGATCACGATCTCGTTTATGAATCGCTCGCCAAAGACTTGTACGCGCTCGGCCGGGTGTTGCATGACAAAAAGTATCGCTTTGTCCGTTATGCGTATTTGACCTTCATGTTTGGGCTGATCGTCAGCGGATTGATTCTGGCGATTACACTGGCGTCGCCGGCGCCAGCGCAGCCGTGAGGCTTGTGTTTGCTTTTAAAATTTTCTCTCAGTAAATTGTCGTAAGTTTTCAAATACTGATTCTTCAATATAAAAAGGTTTATCATGAATTCAATCGCTCAACACAAGCAGTTCGTCACCGATGAAAATGGCAACCCTATTGGCGTTATTTTGCCGATGGCTGATTATTTGTTAATTGAACCCTTCCTGCATGCAGACAAATTCAAATTGGAAGCGGCACGGGAAAGTCGGCGTCAAAAATTACAACGCGCGGTCGAGATTATGCGCGAAGCGTACGAAAAGGACAGTGAACTTACGGCCTAAAGTTTAATCGATCGTCTTGAGGAACCTCCCATGGAATCCAAAATCACCAAAACGCGCAAATACCGCCTCGACATGAACGAAAAAATTCTGCACAGCGGCTTCAAAGATTTTCAGAAATTTTTCGCGCTGGACAACAAAGCTTACCTCGAAGGCGGCATCCCGGTTAAATACAAAGAGCTGATGGGGCTCGTCGGCAGCATGGTGCTGCGCTGCAACGATTGCATCTTTTATCATCTCGATCGCTGCGTCACCGAAGGCGCGACGCGCGAAGAGCTGCACGAAGCCATGAACATCGCGCTGATCATCGGCGGCTCGATCGTCATCCCGCATTTGCGTTACGCGTTTGAAATGCTGGACGAGCTGCTGGCGGGAACATAATGCTTAAAACGTAATGCACATATAGGACAAGCCACAACCATGCGGGCGCAGCCAAAAAGATTAACAGGAGAAAACAGAGCAAACAGAGAAAGCAATGATTAGGAAATTTTCGTTAGCTTTTTAAGCTCTGTTTACTCTGTTTTCTCCGTGTTAAAAAATCTTTGCCTGCGGCCGTAGGCTTTTTTGTATACATTATACTTGTTAGAGATAAAACGTAAATTTCGCACCCAATTCCGTTGCCAAACTTTTAAAAAATTCATCATGACTAAACCCACCGCCGTCGTTGCCGTTAAAAATTTGCACAAATCGTTTCACGGCAACGCCGTCATCAAAGGCGTGGACTTGCAAGTCGCGCCGCGCGAATTGACCGTGCTCATCGGGCCGTCCGGCTGCGGCAAATCGACTTTTCTCCGCTGCCTGAATGGTCTGGAAATTTTTGATCAAGGAAAAATTTCTATCAACGACATTCATCTCGAACGGGACACGGCCCATGCCCCGCTGCAGGCGCACTTTCATCAGCGGGTCCGCGAGCTGCGCAAGCGCGTCGGCATGGTGTTTCAAAGCTTCAATTTGTTTCCGCATCTCACGGCGTTGGAAAACGTCATGAAAGCGCCGATGGTCGTGAAAGGCGTGGCGGCGGATGAAGCAAAACGCCAAGCGTTCGATCTGCTCGGCAAAGTTGGGTTGAGCACGCACGCGCAACATTACCCGTCACAGCTTTCCGGCGGCCAGCAACAACGCGCCGCGATTGCCCGTGCGCTGGCGATGGAGCCGGCCGTGATGCTGTATGATGAACCCACCTCCGCGCTCGATCCCGGCCTCGTTGATGAAGTGTTGCTGGTGATGAAACAGTTGGACGACGAAGGCATGACGCAAATCGTGGTGACGCACGAAATGCGCTTTGCCCGCGACGTCGCCGACAAGGTCGTTTTTTTTGAAAGCGGCAGCATCGTCGAAAGCGGTTCTTCCGAGCAAATGTTCTCTTCACCTGCCGACGAGCGCACCAGGAAGTTTTTGAAAAAATTTTTATGAGAAAGATCGCTTATCATTTTAAAACGCGCAACTGAAAACATACGGGCAGAATAATTTTTCGGCATAATGATTATAAAATTATCCTGCCGATAAATTATTCAGCCAGCGCATTTTTTTTCTGCAACCCAACGGCCGCGCTCATTTGAATACAATGTCCAAAAAAAATCTTTTCCTGATCTTCTTATTTTTTAGCAACGCCATAAGCTTGGCGCAAACACCAGCAGCAAAGACGTTGCGCTGGGGCGCAGATTCCGAAGGCGGGGCGCCGTTTATTTTTCCCGATCCGCAGAATCCCAGCCGCCAGCTCGGCTTCGAAGTCGATCTCGTTGCCGCCATTGCCGCGGAATTGCAGCGCGAGCCGGTGTTCGTGCAAAATCAGTGGGATGGTCTGGTGCCGGGCTTGCGCATCGACAACTACGACATCGTCGTCAACGGTCTCGAAATTACGCCGGAGCGCGAGCAGGAAATCAATTTCTCGATTCCGTATTACGCGACCTTCGAGCAATTGACGGTGCGCAAAGACACGTATGACCTCAACAGCTTGCCAGATTGCGCCGGCAAAATCGTTGGCACGCTCAAAGCCTCGCTCGCCGAGCGCATTTTGCAGGCGCAGGGCAATATCGAGATCCGCCCGTACGACGGCCAGATCACGGCTTACGAAGATTTGGCGCTGGGCCGGCTCGACGCCGTGCTCATGGATCATCCAATTGCGCTCTATTACGGCTATCCCCATCCGCAATTAAAATTCGCCGGCGATCCCATCGGCGAGATGAAATACGGTATCGGTTTGCGCAAAGAAGACACGGCGCTGCTACAAGAAATTAATGAAGCGTTGCGGCGGTTGATTGCCAACGGCGCCCTGCGCACGATTTACGAGCGGTGGAATATGTGGACGCCGCGGCTCACGGAATTTTTTCAGGACACGCGCGCCTCAAACATGCCGCCGGAAGCGTGGCAAAGCTTTTTGCGCGAGCACCAATTGGAAAAAACCTGGCGTGACAAACTCCGGAAATATTTCAAAGATTATTTGCCGCTGCTGGCGCGCGCCGCCGTGACCACCGTCGGCCTGTCGATTTCTTCGATGCTGTTGGCGATTCTTTTGGGACTGCTGCTGGCGCTGACGCGATTGTATGCGCCGGCGCCGTTTGCAACGCTCGCCACCATCTACATCGAAGCGATTCGCGGCACGCCGTTGCTGGTGCAATTGCTGTTCATTTATTATGCGCTGCCGCAATTGCTCGGCATCAAACTCTCGCCGGTGATCGCCGCCATCGCGGGATTGGCGTTCAACTATGCCGCGTACGAAGCGGAAAACTATCGCGCCGGCATTCTCTCGATTCCGCGCAGCCAGATGGAAGCGGCGCTGGCGCTCGGCATGACGCGCTGGCAAAGCCTGCAACACGTCATCATTCCGCAAGCGCTGCGCCTCGTGATTCCGCCGGTGACCAACGATTTTATTTCGCTGATCAAAGATTCGTCCATCGTCTCCGTGATTGCGATGGTGGAGTTGACGCGCGAATATCAGCGCCTTGCCGGCATCGATTTCGACTACCTCGGCCTCGGCCTGCTGGTCGCCGTGATGTATTTCGCGATCGGCTTTCCGTTCGTCCGCCTCGCCGGCTGGGCGGAAAAATATTTTGCGTTCGACAAACGCGCGCCGGAGCAGCAGCAAAAAGCAAAAGGCAAGGAGCAAAAGGCAAGTTCAATCGCATAACCATAAAAGTTTGTTTGATTATGTTCACTTTCATTCTCGTCGCGCTCGCCGCGATTTCATTGATGATCATTGTTTGGCGCTGGATGGCGTTGCAGCGCCGCAACCGGCGGGACGGCGAATCGTTCGCCGGCCGATCCACCATTTCGGAATTGTTTTCTAAAGACAAACGCAACAAAAAAAAATCATAGATTCATAAAACCATTCACCTCAAAATCCGCGAACTATTTATGCACGGCGTATTGGCAGTGATCGACACAACCGGCAAGGCGGCAGCTCCGGCAGCGCCATTCTGGGAAAAACTAATTCTGGAGTTGCTCAAAAATCCCAGCATTCTCTGGGTTATTTTGGTGAGCGTCGTTTTGTGGCGTTTTTATAAACCGCTGCGCTACGAACTTTTGCCCAATCTCAGCGGCTTCAAAGTGATGGGCGTGGAATTTTCTTTCGTGCAGGCATCGATCGCGCACGCCTTCGAATTGGCCAAAAAATCCAAAGACTTTCCAAGGGTGGCGATCACCGATGAAGAGCAGAAGCGGGTAATTAACCGCGTGAAGCGCAATGCCCCGCTGTTTCGCGGCAAGCGCATTTTGTGGATCGACGATTTTCCGGATAGTCCGGCCAACGAGTGCGAGATGCTGCAAAACCTGCTGGTCAACGTGGAGATGGCGGACAGCACCGCCGCCGCGGAGAAAAGGCTCCAAAGCAAAAATTATGACCTCATCCTTTCCGACATGAAGCGCGGCGCTGACAACGCCGCCGGCATAAAATTTTTGCAGGACTACGCCAAACAAGAAAAACGCGCGCCGGTTATTTTTTATATCGGAAATTCCGACCCCTCTAAAGGCGTTCCGCCGCACGCTTTCGGCATCACGCATCGCCCCGATGAATTGTTGCATTTGATCATGGACGCGCTGGAGAGAGCGAGGTCGTAAGAGGAATCTTTGTGAAACAGATTTCTCGCTGCGCTCGAAATGACAAATTTTAACTTAACGCTGTCAAGCTAATTGTTGCGGAGTAATATTGTAGAGCTTTCGCGCCAATTTGAGGCCGAGGATAAAATGGATAAAGCCAAAGATAAAAAATTTGCGGAAATCCGTATTATCCGCGTCATCCGTGTTCAAAGCTTTTTACTTTGGCCGTCAACAGAGCTATGCTAAATTTTAAATTGCGACGACTTCGGAAACCATAAATGAACCAAGCCGATCAGCCACTCCCTCCGAACATCGACTGGGAGCCGTTGCTCTTCAATCTCAAACGCCAGAAGCTCGTGCCGTTTTTGGGCGCGGGCGCGGCGCTGGGTGCGGAAGGCGCGCCCGGTTTGCCCGGCGGCGGCAAGCTGGCCGAAACGCTCGCCAACGAATGCGGCTATCCCGGCGGCGAGTCGCGCGATTTGCTCCGCGTCGCCCAATATTATGCGCTGAAATTCGGCGAGTTGCGCTTGCGCGAGTCGATTTATGAAAAACTCAGCACTGCCGAGGTGAAGCCCGGCGAGGTGCACAACCTGCTCGCGGGCTGGCCGCTCAAGGTCGTGCTGACCACGAATTACGACAATCTCATGGAGCGCGCCTTCAGCAAAAAAGACAAAGACCCCGCCAAAACCCTGTATCAGCGCCACGGCGATCAGGAGCAGATCAAAACGCCGCCCACTGTTGACAAGCCGCTGGTTTACAAACTGCACGGCTCGCTCGACGACGTCGATTCGATGGTGATCACCGAAGACAATTACATTGATTTTCTCATCAGCCTCATCGAAGGCAATCCCAAATTGCCGGATGCGGTGAGCGCGATTTTTCGCTCCGACAGCATTTTGTTTGTCGGCTACGGCTTGAAGGATTGGAACATTCGCGTGCTGCTGCGCTATTTTCGCAAGGACAATGACATTCGCTCGTTTGCGGTGCAGCGCGATTTGCGCGTCGCGGCCAACAACGACGCCAGCCGCGAGTGGGAGAGTATCGTGCTGTATTGGGAACGCAAAAACATTTCCGTTTATAATTGCGATGCGCTGGCGTTCGTGCGCGAGCTGGATCGCCGCTATCGGGAGAGCATGGCCAATGGCTGAACAACTGCGAGCGTTTCCCGGCTTGCATTATTTTGAAGACAACGCCCTCGACCGCGCGCTGTTCTTCGGCCGGGAAACTGAAATCAAACAACTCGCCGAGCGCATTATTGCCGAAGATCTCACCGTGTTGTTCGGCAAATCCGGCGACGGCAAAACCTCGCTGATCAACGCCGGGTTGAAACCGGCGCTGCGGGAAGCGGGCTATTTGCCGGTGCGCGGCCGCATTTTCAATGTTCCCGCCGCAAAGACGCCGCTCGCGGCGCTGTACGAAGTGATTACCGAGGAAGCAAACGCGCACGGCTTGACACTGCCGGCAAATTGGCAACGCGAAACTTTGTGGGAAAGTTTTCTCGCGCTGCGGCCAACGCCGGAGAACGGGCTAAAGCCCATCGTGCTCGTGCTCGATCAATTTGAAGAGTTGTTCACGCTGATGGCCGGCCGCCCGCAGGCGCAGGAAAATTTTATTGCGCAATTTGCCGATCTCGTGCGCGGGCGTTTGCCGGAATCCGTGCGCGAAAAATATCGCGCGCAATTGGCGGCGCTGGCGCCGCAAAGCGAAGAAGCGCGCCAACTCGAACAACTACTGTACGGCTCGTCCGCGCCGGCGCTGCGCATTTTGCTTTCGCTGCGCGAAGATTATCTCGCGTTTTTGAATAACCTCGGCCAGCGCATTCCAAAAGTTTTTGCGAGCCGTTATCGCCTTTCGTCGCTAACCATCGACCAGGCACGCGCCGCCATTGCTCAGCCTCCGGAGCAGGACGTTCTCGGCGAAAAAAAATTTCGTATCGAAGAAGACGCGATTGCGGCGTTGCTCAAATTTCTCACCGTGCAGAGCAGCCGCTCCGGCGTCAATGAAGAAATCGTCGGACCGCCGCAATTGCAGGTGCTGTGCCAGCAGTTGGAAGCGCAAATGCGCCAGCGCGGCAAAAGCCGCATCAGCGTCAATGATCTCGGCGGCGAAACCGGCATGCGTCAATTGCTCTCGCGCTATTATCGCGGTATTTTGGAAAAATTTCCGCGCTTGCGTTTGGGCCCGGGGCCGCGGCGTTTGATTGGCATGGGGGGAATCTTGCGCCGTTTGCAGCCCGCACACTCGCCGCGACTGGCCGTGCGCCGCTTGTGTGAAGATCGTTTGATCACCGCCGGCGGCAACCGCAACAGCCGCCACGAAGACGAAATTCTCCGCGAGATCGGCGTCGCCCCTGCGGATTTGCAGCAGTTGGTGGAAAGCCGTTTGCTCCGCCGCGAACCGCGTTTGCAGGAATCGTTTTACGAATTGAGCCACGATAGCCTCGTGCCCTCCCTGCAAACCGCCGGCGGCCTGCGGCAGGCGTGGATGACGAGCTTGAAGCTCGTGGCGATTTTCGCGCTAGTTTTTAGTTTCTTCAAGTTGGGCTTGCCGTATGTGCAGAGTTATTACGAGATGAATAGCCTGTATCAAGCATTCGCAGCGGCAAAAATGGATGAATCAAAAGTGGCTTCCTTCCGCGACCGGCTGGAGCAAGCGCGCCCCATCGTGCCGGCGAAAAAATTTGCCGCGCTTAAAAAAGAGTTTGAGGATTGGCGCCTCGATACGCTGCAAACGGCTTTTCTGCAATCGTCTAATTTATACCGGGCTGATACACTGCTAAAAAAAATCGTCGATGAATATCCTCGTCAAACCGATTTGATCTCGACTCTTGCCGACACGCTGTCGAGACGCCAAATTCGACTGATTGCCAAAAGGTATCGACGCCTGGTCACAAGGAATGCCGTTTCCGCGGATACCCTCGCACTGGCCAACGATTTAGTGGACTCAGCCTTCGTCGCTTTTAAAGCCGATGTTGGTATTGCCAAGCTGAAAGAAGAGTTGGAATTAAAACTTGGAAATACGAAAAAAGCGCAGGTATTTGCCGACCAAATCACCGGCGAACTCATCAAAAATCAGGAAGTGTCTAAACTATCAGTGGCATTAGCCGATAAAAACGCCATGTTTCGCCTGCGCCGCGAGCCGCGCCAGAATTTGACGGAAGAAGACGTGCAAAGGATGATCAAACAATATGGTTTTTATTGCAGTGGAACTTGGCCGTGGAGCAATCCAGAGGGTAAAGGCCTTGAAAACTATTTTACCACGCCTCATGCCGGAGAAACGGTTTTAGATGGCGCGACGGGTTTGTTGTGGCAACGGTCGGGTTCGCCTGTACCCATGACCTTTACGGAGGCGCAAAAATATATTGCAGAATTGAACCGGCAAAAATTTGTCGGATACAACGACTGGCGTTTACCGACGCTGGATGAAGCGATGTCGATCGTGGAGCCGGCGGGAAAGCGTGATTTGTACATCGATGCGAAGTTTAATGCGAAACAGTTGTTGATTTGGATCTCGGATCATTATAGCGCGGAACTGGTGTGGGTGGTCGATTTCAGCTTCGGCGGTTGCCGCCTTCTTGTCCCCGGCGATTACTTCGTCCGGGCTGTTCGCTGAGGGCAATCAGGAGCATTTGATTGTTTGAGTTATTGGGTAATTGAATAGAGTAGGCGGGAAATTTTTTGAAAATCACTGCGCAAAATAAAGTCCGACATGGGTACAAGGATTTAGGAAATTCCGAAGCGGTTGTTGCCCATGTCGGACTTCGCTTTTTTCTCAAGGAGTGAAATTAAAAAATGCCGCTGAATAAAACGCGCCGTAAATATATCTTGACGTGGGCCATATTGGCTCTGTTCGTCGCCGGCTGTTCCAAAGAATCCGCCAATCCATTGTCGTTTGATGAGGAAACTTCGCTGGCGGGATTGGATCCGTTTGCGCAAAATGCCAAATTGGGCCGCGGCATGAATTTGGGCAATGCGCTAGAAGCGCCGAATGAAGGCGAGTGGGGCGTCACGCTCAAAAGCGAGTATTTCGATCTGATCAAAAACGCGGGTTTCACTTCCGTGCGGATTCCCATTCGGTGGTCTGCACATGCGGCGACGAGCGCGCCGTATGCGATTGCCAGCAGTTTTCTGCAGCGGGTCGATTGGGCGATCGATCAGGCGCTGGCGAAAAAATTAGCGGTGGTGATCAACATGCACCATTATGATGAGATCATGCTCGATCCGGCGGCGCACCGGGCGAGGTTTCTTGCGCTCTGGCAACAGCTTGCCGCGCATTATCAAGATTATTCCGGCGATCTTTTTTTCGAGCTGCTCAATGAGCCGAATGCTTTGCTCACCAGCGCTCTGTGGAATCAATATCTGCAAGAGGCCATCACGATCATTCGCCAAACCAATCCCGGCCGTATCATCATCGTCGGGCCGGCGAATTGGTATTACCTCGGTCTGCTCAACACGCTCGCGCTACCGGCTAATGATCGCCAGCTCATTGTGGCGTTTCATTATTATAATCCGTTTCAATTCACGCATCAGGGCGCAGAATGGGTGGCGGGCAGCAATGCGTGGCTTGGCACGCGCTGGACCGGCACGACCGCAGAGCGGCAAACCATCCAACAAGAATTTGCCGCGGCGGCGCAATGGGGCGCGGCCAATCGCCGGCCGCTGAATCTGGGGGAATTCGGCGCGTACAGCAAAGCCGACATGGCCTCGCGCGCGTTGTGGACGGAATTTGTCGCGCGCACCGCCGAGGCCAACGCCATGAGCTGGCATTATTGGGAATTTATTGCCGGCTTCGGCGTTTACAACGGCGCGGCAAATGATTGGAATTATTCTTTATTGAATGCGTTGGTTCCCAAAACCTTCATTTCGTTGAAGTGGCAAAATACGGCAAACTAACGATGGCCCGTCCTTGCGAAACGGCGAAGTGCATTTGGGCATCATCGTCTTTCGTATCCATTCCGGTTTCATGAGAGCTGACGGCGTCAACGCCACTCATGCGCAGGCGTTGCGCAATCTCATCGCTGAGATTCTCATTCAAGTACAGCTTGATTTTCATTTTTCGCCTCGTGCTCTTCGGTCGAAAGCTCATCGTAAGCCCGTTCATTGGCTTCGATGAACTCTTCGATCTCGTCCTTATGCTCGTAATAATACGACAACGCATCGTACAACTGGGCGGCGGTTATCGTTGGAAAACCCTTTAGAATCTCCTACTCATCCATTTCCCGTTTGTGGATCTTTTTCCCGCCCCAATCAAGCCAATTCTCAAAACCTGAGCGTAAACACCGTTGCCACATTCGGCTCCGATCGCGCGGTGATGGTGCCGCGGTGCAGCCGCATGATCTGGCGGGAGAGGCTGAGGCCGATGCCGGAGCCTTCCGGTTTCGTGGTAAAAAACGGAATGAAAATTTTCTCCAACACTTCAGGAATGATGCCGGGGCCGTTGTCGCCGACTTGAATGATCACGCGGCCGCGTTCATCCAGCCGCGAGGTCAATTCGATTTTGGCGTCGGGCTTGCCGTCCAGCGCTTGAATCGCATTCAACAAAAGATTGATCAGCACCTGCTCGACCATCTCCGGATCGGCAGTCAGCTCAAGACTCTCCGGGTCAATCGTGACGTTGAGCAAAACGATTTTTTCCTTAAACGAGGCGCGCAGAAGCTGCTCGACGCCGCGGAACAATTCCGCCACGTGAAAAATTTTAAAATTCGGCCGCGGGATGCGCGTCAGGCTGCGATACGCATCGACGAAGTGCAGCAGGCCCTCGCTGCGCCGTCGAATCGTTTGCACCGCGCCGCGCATGTCGCTGACGTATTCGGGCGTGATCTCGCTGTGCGACTTGGGTTTCTCCAGCAGTTCATTCACGGTCGAGGCCAGCGACGCAATCGGCGTGACCGAGTTCATGATTTCGTGAGTGAGCACGCGAATCAAATTTTGCCACGCTTCCATTTCCTTTTCTTCCAATTCGCTTTGAATATTTTGAATGGAAACGAGGGTGAATTGCTGTTCGCGTAATTTGAACGCGGTGGCATAAATGGCCAGTTGCAGGAACTCGGTTTTGTCGTCGATTTTAATCAGGGCTTTGCCGCCCGACTCCATTTGCAGCAACGTAGCGACAAATGGCTTGCTCAGCGTCTCGAGGGTTTTAATGTTTTTGAGCCAGGCAACGCGGAGCAGGCGCTTGGCCGCGGTATTGATCAGGCCGACTTCGCCGTCGCGGGTGAATGCGATCAAGCCAATGCCGACGTGCTGCACGACCGTTTGCAGATAGCGAAAATGCTCCTCTTTCTCCGAGCGCGCGCGGCGGAATTGCTCGATGACTTCGTTGAACACTTTTTTCAGCGGCTCGAACGAGGAGCCGAGCCCGGTGCTGGAAAACGTTTGCGCGAAATCGGTGTATTTGATGGCTTCGAGAAAGCGGGTGAGATCGCGGTTGGTTTTTTCGACGTAATGAATCAGCGAATAAATTTGATAGAGAATGATGCTGGCGACGATGACGATCGTCGCATAAAGGATCGTTTGCAAGAGCAAATAAAAAAAGAGATAAATCGTCGCGCCGAGCAGGCCGACGCGAAAGATGCAGTGCAGCCGGAAATTTTTATAGACCATATTTTTCGAGCCGTCGATACAGCGCCGCGCGCGTCAGCCCCAGTTCCTTCGCCGTGTGGCTGATGTTGCCGCCGTGCTTGCTCAACGCTTTTTGAATCACCACTTTTTCCACGTCCTCCAAATTATAATCCTCAAAAATCAGCCCGTCTTCTTTCGACTCCGGCGCGGTCAGGAAAAAATCCGCGGGCTGCAGAACCGGCGCGTCGCTCATGATCACGGCGCGCTCGACCGCGTGTTGCAGCTCGCGCACGTTTCCCGGCCAGGAATATTTTTCCAATTTCTTCAGCGTCGCCGGACCGAGGCGCCTCGCCGGCTTCTGATATTTTTTTGCATACGTCGCGAAAAAATGCTCGACGAGCAGCGCCACGTCCTCGGCTCTTTCGCGCAGCGGCGGCAAATGAATTTCCACGGTGTTGATGCGATACAGCAAATCCTGCCGAAATTCCTTGTGTTTCACCATTTCGTAAATCGGCATGTTCGTCGCGCAAATCAGCCGAATATCGATGGGACGCGCTTTATTGGAACCGAGGCGCGTCACGAGTTTGTTCTGCAGCACCGTGAGCAGCTTGGCCTGCAGCGGCAGCGAGAGGTTGCCGATTTCATCGAGAAACAGCGTGCCGCCGGAAGCCGCTTCAAACCGGCCGGCGCGATCTTCTTTGGCGTCGGTGAACGCGCCTTTCACGTGGCCGAATAATTCGCTTTCAAAAAGGGTTTCGCTCAACGCGCCCATATCGACGCTGATGAAAACTTCGCTTGCCCGCGCCGACTGGCGGTGCAGCTCACGGGCGACCAGCTCTTTGCCCGTGCCGTTTTCCCCGAGAATCAAAATATTCGCCTCGGTTTTGGCGACTTTTTCAATGGTGGCAAAAACTTTTTGTATCGCCGGACTCGCGCCGACGAAGCCCTGATAGGGCTGATCGATATCGGCGCTCAAAAGCTGTTGCTGCGAACGAAGCTGATCGACCTGCAAACGCGACTCGTGCAGATTCATCGCGGCGGAAAGCGTCGCCAGCAGTTTCTCGTTCTGCCACGGCTTGAGCACGAAATCCGTCGCCCCTTCTTTGATCGCGCGCACGGCCATTTCGACGTCGCCGTACGCCGTGATCAAAACCACCACCGCCGCCGGATCGAGCTCGAGAATTTTCGTCAACCACATGAACCCTTCGCGGCCGCTGCTCACGTCGCGCGTGAAATTCATGTCGAGCAGAATGACGTCATACGTTTCGTTCCTGAGCAGCGTCGGGATCAGCTCCGGATTTTTTTCCGTATGCACCTGCGCCACGTGCTGCTTGAGAAACAAGCGGGCCGCGAGCAGAACGTCCTCGTCGTCGTCGACCACCAGAATTTTGCCGAGTTTTTTGGTCATGGTATCAATGTAAGAAATCGGGGGAGAAAGCCAAAACATTTTTTGCGGTATTGCGAATTGACGGTTTTTCTTGAGGAAGGTTTATGGCAAACACACGAGGGCGCTTGATGGTGGGAGTGTACAAAAATATCCTCGCCGGTGTGCTAGTGGGGAGATAAATAAGGCGAAGCGGGAATTCTTAAGGCAAATCAAGAGGCCTTTTTCATGTTAAAAATTTAAAACGAAAAGGCGAAATTTGCGAGCTCTTTTTTAATGAATATCGCGGGCGGCTATTTCGCGAGTAACATCCGCTGCACTTGCCGGATTTCACCCATTTGCAAAACGGCAAAATACACGCCGCTCGGCAATTGGCGGCCATTGAACGTCACTCGATGCCTCCCGCGTTCCCGATAGCCGTCCGCCAGCGTTGCCACTTCCTGGCCGGCAACGTTGATCACTTTTAGCGTCACACGCGCGCCTTCCGGCATGCCGAAAACAATCGTGGTCGAGGGATTAAATGGATTCGGATAATT
>Ga0247727_10011555_pt1 | contig 15370 bp, 12 predicted proteins | sample WisWelCaveWW1625_FD_202498 | JGI IMG/M metagenome (GOLD analysis project Ga0247727, IMG submission 202498) | Biofilm microbial communities from Wishing Well Cave, Virginia, United States - WW16-25 | ecosystem: Environmental > Aquatic > Deep subsurface > Groundwater > Cave microbial mat | place... | reverse complement strand
GGACGGCCGGGTGGATCGCGCCCCCTCGCTCCTCGCACCGCGAGCCCAGGTCCCGATGGCGTTCGACCGGGGCCGCGGCCGCATGGTGATGTTCGGCGGCCGCACGCCCAGTTCCTTCGAATCGAACGAGACCTGGGAACGCGATGCGAGCGGCACCTGGCAGCTCGTAACAACCGGGGGACCGGCGCCACGGTTCGAGGCCTTCATGGCCTACGACGAAGCGCGCGCCGTCACGGTGCTCTTCGGCGGGCGAGTCTGCAACCAACAGGACTGCTCCACCTTCTTCACCGACACGTGGGAATGGAACGGCACGACGTGGACCGAAGTACCCGCAACGGGGTTTGGCCAACCGACGTACTCCATGACGTATGATCCCGTTCGCCAGCGCGTGGTGCGGCTCACCCATGACACCCTTCTCTACGAGTGGAACGGTACGGCCTGGACCGGTCGCGCGACCGTTGGAGATCCAGTGGGGGGGTCCGCGGTGGGACCGAGCGGCTTCGTGAACCGCTCGTTCGCGTTCGACCGCACCCGCAGCGTGTACGTCGCGACGTTTGGTCCCATTACGTTCGAGATGAACGGCTCGGGGCAGTGGACACTACGGGAGTTCAACGCGGCTGGAGTCGGGAGCCCAGCACCTACCGAACAGGCTGGCATGGTGTTCGATTCCGATCGGGGCCGCACCCTGCTCTACAGCATCAGCCAACACGGGTCCAACATGCACGAGGGCAGTCTTTGGGAATGGACCGGCATGACCTGGCAGCGGCAACCGGCACTCCTGCCCATGGGATTCCACCACCTCTCCACGGCCTACGACAGCGTACGGCAGCGTACGGTGCTCGCCGGGATTCAGTACGACTTTCCCCCTTCGGCCGACGTCTTCGAGTGGCGCTACTTCGCCGACGACCCGACTTGCAGTCTCGGACCGCCGTGAGGAATAGCCGCCGCAGAAAGCGCTGACCGTCGGTCTCCGGTGCGGCTATGGCACGGCCGGAGACCGGCCACGGCGTGACGATGGGTCGATCTCGCGCGCGGGATCGGGAGGATGGCGCACGGGTCGAGGGGACGCTAGAACCGGTCCCCCGCCTTCACGTAGAGCTGATATCGCGACACGCCATCGGGGGGGTTGATCGGAACGGCGACGTCGATGTGCATCATGCCGCCCTTGGCAGAGCGGCTCGAGCTGAGCCTCAAGCCGAACCCGACGTCCTGGAGGAACGGCTGCTGGGCCGCCGCCACGTCCCCGGCCCACCAGGCGCTCCCGGCATCGTAGAAGACCGCGGCGCCCACGTGGAGGAGCCTCAGGATGTGCCACGGCATGTAGAAGCGCTGCTCCACGGTGAGGAGGACCCTCCGGTCGCCTTCGAGGTATCGAAGGGGGTAGCCCCGGAGCCCGCTGTCGCCGCCCAGGAGGAGCTGGCTCTCGGCGTCCATGTTGCTGGCCACGTCTCCCCGCAGGGCCACGTAGAACATGTGCTCGCCCAGGTCGCGGACGAAGTATCGCGCTCCGCCGGTGAAGAGCAGGTTCTCGACCCCTCCCCCGCCCCACCGGCCCGACAGGCGCCCCCCCAGGAACAGCACCTGGGTGTTGCCCGGGTTCATTCCCTGCGAAACCGAAGCGTCGTAGATGACGCGGGCGCGGTCGCCGCCGAACGCGGGGGAAGAGTACCCGAGCTTCGCGCGGGTCTCGCGTCCCAGGTTGTGGTCCTCGGTTCTCTGGATCCGGTCCATGTCGCGCACCGTGAAATAGCCGTCCTGGACCTCCTCGAAGCCGATCCATGGGTACGCAAGCGTCCGATCCTCGGGAGCGGTGGCAACGGGGGCCGCGAGTCCCTCGGGGAGCGAGAATCGATCCTCCTCGTAGGTGAACCCGAACGTGAGACGACGGGCACGTCCCGCCACCAGACCTCGCGACAGCCCTCCATAGGCTTCCGCGCGCGTGGTTTCATGGCGGAACTGTCCGCTGACGATGCCGCGGGAATAGAGGGAATCGATGCGCGCGTCGGAGCCCGAGACTCCGCCGACGGCCCAGCGCGTGGAGAGGCTGTAGAACGGGCGCTCGAGAGAGTACACCGTGGTCTTCCCGTCGCTGAGGTCCGCGTACGAGACCTGAAGGCGGCCCTTCGTCCCGAAGAGGTTCGGATCGCGGTACCTGTAGAGGGTTTCCGTCCTGTCGACGTTTTTCGAGTAACGGACCGTGACGTCCTTTCCCGTTCCCAGGAAGTTCTGGTCCTGGATCCCGATGTGCGAGCTGTTCTCTCCGCCCGCGCGGCTCACGCCGAGGCCGAATGCGAGGGTCCACACGTCCCGGGTTCGGACCTCCACGTCCACGCGTTCGCCGTCGTACCGCACGGGGCCGATCGCGGCATCGTAGAGGTAGCCGCTGGCTCGGAGGGAGCGCGCGGTCTCGTCGAGCACGCTCCGCGAGTAGCGGTCCCCGGGACGGAAGAGCAGCTGCCGGCGGATCGTGTTCTCCCGCGTGTTGACGTGGAGCTTGTTGGCGATGCGGAACACGACGTTGGATTCGCCGGGGTCTTCGGGGTCGAAGATCTCGCCCGCGTGGATGATGACCTCGCCGATGACGGCGCCGGCCGCCTCGAGCGTGGCGTCGTCGGGTACCGCGTGCGCGACCGGCTCCTCGGAGGCCGCCTGCGAGACCGGGGATCCGGCGGTGGACGTTGGATCGCCCCCGATCGGAGAGAGGAGCGCCGCGCCCTCTGCGGAGGCGATCGCGACGAGGTCCGCGACCGCCGGCGCGGAAACCGCCGTACCCAGGCACGCCGCGAGCAGAACGGCGAGCCGCCGCCGACTTCCTGGGGCGCCAGAGCACACCTGCACGCCCACCCTCGGATGGACACACCCGGCCATGCTTCAAGCTTACCGCCACCGTGGCCAGCAGCCCACGACCCATTGTGAGATCTGCGGACCGGATGCCGCTGGAAACCGCCGACGGGGCCGAAAAACGCTACTGCGGCGCCAGGGATCGCACCCGCTCCAGATTGCGCCGCACCCGCTCGTCGTTCGGATTGAGCCTCAAGGCTTCCGAGAGGTGCGCGATCGCCTCGGCCGCTCTCCCCCGGCCGGCCAGGAGGGCCCCCAGGTTCGCGTGCGCGGTGGCGTCGTGGGGGTCGAGACGGAGCACCTCCACGAGATGGGCCTCCGCCTCGTCCGCGAGACCTTGTCGCAGGAGCAGCGCGGCGAGGTTGTTCCGGGTCGGGACATCCCGTGGATCGGCGGCCACGGCCGCGCGGAGGTAGGGCGTCGCTTCCCCGTCCTTCCCCTGCTGCGCGAGGACCGAGCCCATACCTCTCCGGGCGAGGAGGTCGTCGGGGGCCACCCGCAGCGTCTCCGCATACTGGGATGCCGCCTCGTCGAGGCGTCCCGAGCGTGCGAGTGCGGATGCGAGATTGATCCGCGCATCGGTCCATCCCGTCGAGAAGCGAACGGCGTCGCGGTAGTGCGCGATGGCGTCGTCGAGTCTCCCTCTGTCGTCCATCTCGAGCCCGAGGATGTTGTGCGCCGTCGCATTCCGTTCGGTCACCGCGACAGCGCGGGTGAACAGCGTCGTGCTGTCTCGCCAGTAGCCCACCTGGACGAACGCCGTCGCCGCGAGAGCGACGATGCCCGCGGCCGCCGCTCCGGCCGAAACGATCCGCGGGAGCCGGGCCGCACGCCCCCACAGATCGGCCGCTCCCCACACGACGAAGAGGAACGGCCCGACGAGAGGGATGTAGGTGTACCGGTCCGCCATGGACTGCGTGCCGACCTGAACGAGCCCGATCACCGGCACGAGGGTGATCAGGTACCATGCCCATCCGGCGCACAACCATGGCCGGGAACGCACCCAAAGGACAGCGAGGACGGAGATCGCGACGAGCACGAGCGCGGCGGCACCGACCCGCGACGGGACGAGGCTCGCCGTGTCGTACGGATAGGGCACCGCGAGCCCCACCGGCCAGACCATCTTTCCCAGATAGCCGGCGCACGACACGGCCGCGTTCGCGATTCGGGTCGCGAAGGGAAACGACACGAAGGCCTGCACCGCTCCCCCCGTCGATTGCGCGTGGAGCGTGATCCAGCACGAGCCCGCGGCGAGAACGAGCAGTGGGATCTTCTCCCGGAGGAGCTGTGCCAGCGCTTTTCCGGTCGTCAACCTCTCCAGCGGCCAGAAATCCATCACGAGGAGCACGAGGGGAAGCGACACCAGCATCGGCTTCGACAGCAGCCCCAGGGAGAAGAAAACCAGGAGCAGCGAGTACCTTCCGGCGCCCGGACGCTCGGCCCACCGGGTGTAGGCGAGCATCGACAGCATCCAGAAGAGCGTGCTCAGCACGTCCTTCCGCTCGACCACCCACGCGACCGACTCGACGTGGAGCGGATGGACTGCGAAGAGCGCCGCGACGCAGGCGCTCCGCCCGCGAAAGCGTGTCATGCGCGAGAGCACGTGGAACAGGAGGAGGACGTTCGCCGCGTGCAGCGCCACGTTCGTCGCGTGAAAGACGCCAGGCCAGCCGCCTCCGAGCGTGGCGTCCAGCATGAGCGAGAGCCAGGTGAGGGGGTGCCAGTTCGATCGGTGCGTCGTGGTGAACGCCCATGCGGCCCCCGCCGGGGTGAGCCCACCGAGCACGTGCGGGTTCTCCGTGACATACCCGGGATCGTCCAGGCGAACGAAACCGAAGGTGACCGTGCGCGCGTGGACCACGAGCGTGAGGAGAACGAGCGCCAGCGGGACGAGCGAATGCCGGAACCGATCGATCCTCTCTGTTCGACCCATGAGGACCCGAGAGTATTCGTTCCCCTCGGCCCTGGGTCAACCTCGCTGTTGGTTGGAAGGTGGCGCGATCCCGGAGGCGTCCTGATACCGGGTCCCGCCGGCCCCCGGGCGGGGAGGAAATCAGGTACCCGGGAACCGGCGGGGTCGCCTGGCGAGCCTGGAGAAGAGCAATGAGCCTGCCAGCCGCGTGGGGGGCATCCGGGCACGCTTTCATGGGACGCGGAGCGGCGGAGGTCGAAACATTCGCCCACTGAGGGTCGACGGTTCCTACTCGGGGATCACGGCCTCCGCCTCGATCTCCACGAGCATCTCGGGCTCGATGAGCCGGCTCACCTCCACCATGCTCGTCGCCGGACGAATCTCCCGGAAGAACTCGCCATGGGCCCGACCGATCTTCTCCCATTCGCGGATATCGGTCACGTACATCCGCGTGCGGACGACGTGCGCCAGCCGCGCCCCGAGCCGGCCGAGCGCCGTCTCGATGTTTCGCAGTGCCTGGACCGCCTGAGCGTACGCGTCTCCGACTCCGACGATCTTCCCGTCCGCCCCCGTGGCCGTCGTGCCGGAAACGTGCACGAGGGGGCCGACGCGAACCGCCCGCGAGTAGCCCACGATCGGCTCCCAGGGCGTCTCGGAAGAGACGTTCTGTCGTTCCATGGCCCGACTATTGAACACGGGCGAGACCCCGTCAAGACCGTGGGCGAACGACTCGGCTCCCGGACCCCGTCAGAATCCGGATCCCTGGGCCCCCAACGCCCCGGGCCCCTGGCGCGTCTAGTAGGCTGTGTATCCGACGCTCATGACCGCCGCCATCACCGCCGAGGGAAGCCGTGAGAGCTCGTTCGAGCGGGTGGCGCGCCTTTTCGAGGCCCATCATCAGAGGCTGTACCGTCTGGCGCGACGGCTCCTCGCCGAGCCGGCCGAGGCTCAGGACCTTGTGCAGGAGACGTTCCTGCGCGCCGTCCGCCGCCCCTCTTCCGTCCCGGCGGAGGAGACGGCCGCCGAGGCGTGGCTGGTGCGCATCCTCGTCAACCTCTGCCGCGACCTCCATCGCCGGCGCAGGGTGCGCGAGCGTCCGGCGCCTTCGCCCGCGCCGCTCGTGACGCGGGGACTCGAGGACGTGGTCGTGGCGCGCGCCACGGTCGAGGCCCTGCTCGCCCGCCTCTCGCCGCGACGTCGCGCGGTCCTCGTGCTCGCCGAGCTGGAGGAGCGCCCGACCGCCGAGATCGCCCGCCTTCTCGGCATCGCCCAGGTCACCGTGCGCTGGCATCTCGCCGCCGCGCGGTCGGCCATGTCCCACCATCTCGCGGAGGACTCCCGATGACCGCCAAGCCGCCCGACCCCTCCTGGATCCGCGCTCTGCTACGCCGCGGCGATCCGGCACTCGGAGAGAGCCTCGCGCCGGAGGAGGTGGCGAGGCTCCGCCAGCGGCTGGCAGACGAGGTGGCGCGACACGAGGCTCCACTCCTCGGACCTCGACGTCTCGTCTGGGCGGCGCTCGCGGCGGTGCTTTTCGCTGCTGTCGTGCTTCGCCTGCGCACGGCGGCGCCGCCTGCTCATACCGAGCCCATCTCGGCGGCCCCGGCGGTGCTCGCAGCCGACGTGAAGGATCGGCAAATCCATTTCGAAACCCCCGGCGGCACCCGGATCGTCTGGGTGCTGTCTCCGAAACTCAGCCTGTGAGGACCAAGACCATGCGTCACCGATCGCTTCGCTCTCTCGCCCTGCTCGCCGTGCTCCTGGGCTCGCGGCTCTCCATCGGCGGCGCAGCCGCGGCCGACACACGCACGAGCTACACGTTTCAAGCCGTCTTCCTCCTCGCCGAAATCTCGGGGGCGGGCTCGCTCGAAGGCGTGCCCGCCAACGCGCAGAAGGCGCTACGCGACGCGGCGTCCTTCCTTCCCTACAAGAACTATCGGCTCCTCGATCTGGCGTGGATCCGCACCTCCTTCAAGGGATCGGCGCGCTTCGCCGGGCCCGACGGCCGCGGTGGCGAGCTGCTCCTCACCGTCGATCCAGCCGAAACCTCCAAGGACAAGCTCGTCATCCATGAGCTCACCGTGCAGCCGCTCAACGTGTCCGGGCTCGCGGAGGGCCGGCCGCTCCTGTCGAGCACGTTCAGCCTCGCTCCGGGAGAGACCGTGATCGTCGGAACCTCGAAGCTCGACGGCCCCGGCAAGGCCCTGGTGGTCCTGCTCACCGCCATTCCGTAGATGTTCGCACGTCTCAGAATTCCCAGAGTACGCTCACGGAGGGTGTGATCCCGAGCCAGAAACCCAGCTCGCGCCGCACGTCGACCGTTCCGTCCGGCCGGACGTCGAAGAGGAACTCGTCGACACAGCAGACGTTGTTGCGGTCCGTCAGGTTCACGACCTCGAGATCGATTCTGAGGCGTCCCGGTGCGAACAGAATGGCGCGGCTGGCCTTGACATCGAGGCGTGTGTAGGTCGGGAAACGATCGGAGTTCCGGGGGCCGAGGACACGCTCGACCCCCACCGAGCCATCCGGGAGCGTGGTGGCCTCGCCCGAGACGGGCGTCGTCGGCCACCCGGTGTGGGCCGTTCCACTCAGCGAGACGGACCAGCCGGGGTCCCAACGGTAGGCGACGAGGAACTTGCCGGCGTGCGTCTGGTCCCAGCTTCGGGGGACGTCGGTTCCGTCGATGTCATCCTCCGCCGAAGACCATGCGTAGCTCGTCCACCAGTACAACGGCCCGCTCGAATCGCTCCGCACGAAGAGCTCGACTCCCCGAGAGCGGGCGTTCTGGGGTGCCACCCGGACGCGATCCTGCTCCGTCTCGGGAAACAGCTCCATGGGATTGAACAGGTTCTCGTACCGCGGCTGCACCCGCGACAGTCGTCGGTCGTACGCGTCGAGACGAACGCGAATGCGCTCGGGAATATGATGCTGGAACGTGAGCTCGGCCTGTCGAGACAGCTCGGCGGGAAGAAAGCTCGTCTCGCCGTCCTCCACGTCCAGCTCGTGCACGCGCTGGGACTGATAGAAGCGACCGATCCCGAACCGCACCTCCGAGCGGGGTCCGGGCCTCCAGATCGCGTGGAATCGGGGGCTGAATTGGTTGTCGTCCGTATGGGTCTGTCGATCCCAGCGAGCACCAACCTCCGTCGCGAGACGCTCCGAGATCGCCGCTCGATAGGCCCCGTACCCCGCGAGCGACTTCCCGGACGGGTCGTCCCGGAACCGTGTGGAACCATCCGGCCCGTCGAGCGAGTATCGGTAGTCCGCATCGACCGGCGACACCTGGAATCCTCCTCGCAGCAAGTGGGAGCCCGAGATCTCCCATGACGTGCCGTGCCTGAGACCGAGGAAACCGACGGTCCGATCGTCCTGGACCACGAGCGGGACGTCCTCGGGCTCCGAGACTCCGCGTCGGGAGCGCTCGAGCCATCCGGCGGAAACCGTGGTCTCGGAGAATACCGAGGGCGACCAGGACTGGAGGGCCCGGAGCCAGACGTACGCGCTCCGGCTGTCGGCGTCGACCCGCTCGTTGCCGTCGGTCTCGACGAACTCGAGCCGGTCGTAGGCCGCCAGCGCATGGGCCGAGACGACGCTCCGTGGGGAGATCGGAAGCGAGTACTTGACGTAAACGTCCGCGAAGCGGGGATCGACCCCGACTTCACCCATCTCGATCGTGTCCCGGACCGCCTCGGGATACCAGGCACGCATCGAGAGCAGAAGAGAGCCGGAGGCCGCGGGGGCGCCGAACGACAGGCGGCTGTTCAGGGTACCGAGCTCGATCCTCGTGCGGTAGGGCTCGGTGGGCAGGCCCGTCGACATCCCCACGAGGCCGCCGTGCCGGTCCCCGAAATCCACGGTGAAGCCGCCCCCGACGAAGTCGATCGTGTCGACGATCTCGCTATCGATGAAGCTGAATGGGCTCTGAAAGCCCTGCAGGTGGAACGGCTCGTACAGCTCGAGCCCGTCGAGGACGAGCGCCACGTCCTGGGCCTCGCTGCCGCGGACGTTGAACGCGGCGGAGTTGTCTCCTCCCGCGACACCGGGGAGTCGCTCGATGACCCGGCTGATGTCGCCTCCGATCGTGGGCACGAGAACGGAGTCCGGGTTGTTCAGGGTCAATCCCGCGGCCTGGTCGTCCTGAACGATCGCATGTCGGCTCGGCGTGACGACGATCTCCTCCGCGTAGGTCGGCCGCGCCACCATCGTCACGAACAACTCTCGTGTTTCCCCGGGAGCGATCCGCACGTCGGCGACGCTCCGATCGACAAACCCTTGGGCGCGAAACGTCGCGGCGTGAATCCCGGACTGGACCTCGACGATCTCGAACGTTCCATCGGGAAGCGTGGTCGCGTGAGCCGTCGTGCCGGCGACGCTCACGGACGCGCGAGCGACCGGTGTGCGCCGACCGTCGGAGACGACGCGCCCCCTGATCTTGCCGGGCGCCGGAAGAGCGGCCCGCACCACGAGAACCGCGCCGCCGGGTCCGTTCCTGGCCTCGAGGCCCAGCGGAGGCAGGATCTCGTCCAGGATCGCCCGGGGCGTGGTCGCCTTCGGCTCGACGGTGACGACAAGCCCCTCACCGACCACGGCGGTGCTGTAGATGAGGTTGAGGCCCTGGGCCCGCAGGCTCTCCAGCACCTCGGTCAGCGGCCGCCCGAGATGCCCGGTTCCGTCCTCGGCCCAACCGAGCCCGTCCTGCAGAGCCAGGAGCGCGACAAGCGCACGGAGCATCCGGCCCGCGCCCGTGTTCCGGAGCTCAACGGCTTGCAGGCTCATCCGCGGGCCCGACGAGCAGAACGTCGCGGTCGATCCGATGCCTCATCCGGCAGGTCGGCAACACCGACTCCAGGGCCTGATCGAGCGTCATCCCCTGGATCGAGCCGCTCAGGACGACCCCGGAGGCGGAGCTCGCAAGGTCGTCGGTTTCAAACGCGAGGCGTAGTCCTCGCTCCCGTACGATCCAATCCAAAAACTCGCGCAAGGATCTCTCCTCGAGCTCCATCATCGGAGTGATCTCTCCGATCCAAGACCATTCTGCACCGAAAGCGGTCCTCTCGCTTCGCGAAGTTCTCCCGTCGGCGGAGACTTCCAGCTCCAGCCCGGCGCTCACCTCGAGGCGACCCTCGTCGCGGTCGACGAAGACGGCGCCCTCCCGCACCCGTACGCGAAGGGAGCTGCCGTCCAATCGGGCCTCGAACTGCGTGCCCGTGTCCCGGATGCTCCCGAGGCGGGTTCGGATCTCGACGGGTTCCTGCGCGGTGCCGTCCGGTCCTCGGGAGTCGACGTAGACGGCTCCACGATCGAGCGCGAGCACGCGTTCGGAGAGCACTCTCACGCGCGTTCCGCCGTCGAGTCGCACGGAATGCCCGGTCGTCAGGCGCACCGCGAGACGCGCCTCGTCGTCCGTTCCAACCTCCCATCCGACCTCGATGTCGTCGCCGGGCCGGAGCGCCGCGCGGGGGACGCTCGAGCCGCCGGATGCGGGCTCTGACCACGCGGAAGCGACGATGATCTCCACCCGCCCGGCTGTCGCCACGCTCGGCGGCCCTCCGGCGCGCCTCCAGGCTCCGAGCCCGAACGCGACGACAACCGTCGCCGCCGCGGCCAGCGCCGCCGCCCACACCGTCCGCCGCCGCACCCGTCGGCCCACCTCGGCCTGCCAGTGAGCGCGGACCGCCGCGTGGACCCGTTCCGCTCGATCGGGGGCCACGGCCGGCCGGCGACCGGTCGCTCGCAGGAGCGCGTCGATACGATCGCTCAGCGGGTCCGGAGGCTCCCGCGTCGATCCGTTCCCCTGGTCGAAGTCATTCATCGTGCCATCCCGCTTCAGAGCCGAGTGCGGATGCCGGGACAAGACGGGGTCGCGTCAGGGTCGAGAAGGCTTCACGGAAGGTGACACGGGCCCGGACGAGAAGTGATTCCGCCGCCTTGGCCGTCAGCCCCAATCGCGCGGCGATCTCCTTCACGGACGCTCCGTCGACGTACTTCCACTCCAGAGCATCGGCGTAGCGCGCGGGCAGCCGGTCCAGCGCCACGTGCACGAGTCGAGCGATCTCCCCGCGACGCAGGGCCTCGTCGGGGCTCTCTCCGGTCAGGACCCAGAGGGACTCGAGGGCGCCGAGCACTTCCTGGCTGTCCTCGACCAGGTCGACCGTGGCGGGCTGCCGGGACGACCTTCTGTAGAAGGCGGAGATCTCGTGGCGGCAGAAGGTGCACAGCCACGTGAACAGCGCCGCCTCGCCACGGTAGGTGCGAAGCTTGGAGATGGCCCTGCACAGCGCCGCCTGGACGACTTCCTCCGCGGCGTCGGCATCCCCGTCCAGTCGTGTCCGGGCGAACCGGTACAGGCCGGGAAAGTGCCTCTCGAAGAACTCGTCGAATGCCGCCCCCTCGCCCGCGAGCATGCGCCGGACGAGGCTTCGATCGGAAACGTCCTGGACCGACCCCTCTGGAACCCTCACTCGTCATCCTCGGCGCATGCGTCGCTGTGCGCCTCTGGCGGCCCGTCGCCAGCACATCGAATCTACAGCATCTCCTGGCGACGCTCCGGCCCGGGCCCGGTGCCGGTCCGTTAGAGCCCCGGGGGCGAGGAAATCCTTCGGGCTGGGGTCATTTGTTCGCGGTGTCGGACAGGATCGTCCGATGGTTGGCGCGCCATCTTGCTCACGGGATTGCGGCGCGGCTCATGACCTCCCCGGCTCCTGCACCCCGCCGATCCTCACCGACCCTCCGGACGTCTGGAGGGTCAGGGTCGCCCCTCCCGATCCGAGCGTGCCCGTGAGACTCGAGCGCCGCGCCTCGCCCACGACCTTCACCGGGAGGTCGGAGACCACCGAGCCCCCCGAGGCCCTGGCCTCGAGGTTGAGGTTGACGCCGGGATCGAGACGCACCTCTATCCCTCCGCCCGAGGTTTCGAGCGAGCCGCCCCGCTGGTTGCCGCGGGCGAAGGCGGCGGAGATCGAGCCGCCCGACGTCACGGCGACGACCTTGCCGCCCGCCTCCTCGATCGCGATCGATCCGCCGGAGGTGCTCACCTCGAGGTCGCCTCTCACCCGGACGACCCGGATCGAGCCCCCGCTGGTCTCTCCGGTCAGGCTTCCCTCGATCCCTTCGGCTCGGATGGAGCCGCCGGAGGTCTCCACGCTTGCGCTCCCCCGGACGTCCTGGAGCTCGATTCCACCCCCCGACGTCTCCGCCGCGACCTTGCCCACGTGCTTCGCCACGGAAATCGAGCCGCCCGATGTCGAGAGCTGCGCGTCTCCCTCGAGGTCCGCGGCCTTGATCCCGCCCCCTCCGGTCGCGATCTCGACGCGCGTCCGCGTGGGCACCTGGACTTCGAAGCGCGGAGAAGGAGAAGAGGTGAACAGAAAGGCGAGCCAGCTCGAAGACCCGTCCTTTTTCCTGGCGGTCACGTGGACCTCGCCGGGCAGCTCCTCGAACTTGAAGTCGAACTTGGACTCGAGGTCGTCCGACCGGGAGGTGACGACCACTCGCGCACCCTCCTCGTCCGTCCCGATGACGCTCACGCTTCCCGCGTCCGACTGGACCACGAGCTTTCCTCCGGGGGAGAGCTTCAGGGCCTTCTCGATGCGGCTTTCGGCCGAGGCGGTGGCCGCGGCGGCCAGGAGGACGACGAGGACGACGGCGGCGGTTCCGAGGGAGCGCTTCGACATGGGAATCGACCTCCTTTGCCCCGGCGCGTGGGGCTTGTTCACCTCGATAGTACGGCCGAGGCGGGTGGAGGGTTCCCGGAAGGAGTCGTCGAGCTTCTCGGGCCGATGGAACGGGACCCCCCGCCGAAGCGGGGGATCCCGGTGGAGTCGCGTCAGGGTCGTTCAGGCGGGCCAGCGCTAGTCGACGAGCTGGTCGCATATCTGCCCGGCGATGCGGCTCGCGGCGCCGAGGTGCTCGCGCTCGATCTCGGCCCGGATGGCAGCGATCTGTCGGTCGAGACGGCGGGCATCCACGGCGCTGAGTGTGTGCGCGATGCGGTCGCGGGTCCACTCCAGGACGACGACATCGCCCAACGCAGCGCCGACATCCTCGTCCTCCGCGTCGAGTACCAGCACACAGGCCCGGATCTGCAGGCGGGCGAGGTTGATCGGCGGCACGGGGCGATGCCGCAGCTGCAGGTCGTAGGCGGAGAGCATCACTTCGAGCGCTGCACGCCGCGCGCCGTCCGCGTCGCGCGTGGCCACGGTCTCTTCGAGAGCTTCGATCTTCTCCGTCATGCGCGCGCGGATCAGCGGCGGCACCTGGCCGGCGCGGTAGGTGTCCCAGTCGTCGACCGTGGCGCTTGCCGCTTCGGCGGCATCGCTCCAGTCGCCGTCGTCAGCGGCGTCGAAGACATCGGTCGCCCCATCGACCATGGTGAGCAGCTGCGCGGGTATGGGGCCGGGGAGCGCATCGGTCGGCGAGGCGAGCGCAAGCGACTCGAACTCGCCGCCGATATTGCCCGTGTGGAACTCGCCGTAGCCGGGAGCGAACTGTTTGTCCTCGCGCGTGCCGTCCATGTGCAGCTCGTTGACGGATATCGCACCGGGGACGGGGCCATTGGGTCCGTTGACGGTCACGCCGACCTGCGTCACGGTGACCTCTTCGAAGACGAAACCGGGCGCGTTTTCCGGGCGATAGACATCGCCGACCTGCGGGTGGGCCGGCATGATCATCGCGGCGGGGCCGTCGCGTCCCGCGAGCCAGGTGCCGTGAGTGTCGGCGACCTCGCCGTCCTCGTAGTTGAACACGTCCTCGCCCAGGTACCAGACCGCCCCGTCATCGGCCTGTGCGTAGAAGTCGAGCGCGACCTCGTCGATCTGGCCGTCAATGAACGCGGCGTACTGCGAGACGACCGCCTCGACGTTGACGCCGTGGATGTTGATGACCCTGGTGGTGGGGAGCAGCGTGACCTCGGTCCTGAACTCGCCGCCGTCGACTGTGCCATGCATCAGGACGGACGCCTGGCTGCTCACAGGGAACAGGGGATTCGTGATGTTCGTCGGATTGCAGAACACCGGCGGCACCAGGTCGGCGCGCTGGCTCTCCGGTGCGCAGCCGGCGCCGTCGAGGGTGCCGCAGGTTTGCGACTGAGGGAGCGGTATCGGCGCGCACTGGGCGGCGAAATGCGCGCTCGCCGTGCCCGATGACACGGCGAGCACCGCCGTCGTGAGGAGAGCGCCTGCCGCTGTGGTTCGTGTCCGGGATCCCATGCGTCTCGACATTTCGATGACTCCTATTGGCACCGGAACCGTGCCGGTTTCCTCACCCCTCCTCGCCTCGACGCCATCGCCTGCCGGCAATCCATCGACGACGGACGTTCGGAAGCGGGGCGCTGGGTTCGCCGGCCGATCGGCCGCGCGACCCCGCTATGCGATGCTTCTCACTGGTTAGAGGGGAGCGGCGCGGGGATCCTTCGAAACAAATCCAGTTGGACTCTCGGGCTTCACCACCGCGATCGAGAGAGGCGTTGAAGAACTCGGCACCGGTGTTGAACAACTCTACGATGCGATGGGGCGCCGAGCCATCCGCGGTGGCCTCTTCCGGCTCTCCGGCGGGGTTCTTCTCAAGTTGAGGATGGCGCTATACTCAGCAGACAAAGGGAGTCCTGCGATGCCGAGATGGATCCTCGAACCTGGACATACCGCGGCGGAATTCTGCGTCCGGCACATGATGGTCACCTACGTTCGCGGGCACTTCAAGAACGTTCGCGGAGCGCTGGAGTTCGATCCGAAGGATCCACGAAACGCCTCCGTTGAAGTGACCCTACCGGCCGACGGGCTCTGGACCGGCGAGAAGGACCGAGACGCGCATCTGCGCGGCGCGGATTTCCTCGACGCCGAGCGCCACCCGGAAATCACTTTCCGGAGCGACCAGGTGAAGCTCGTCGGCGACCATGACTATCGGGTCGACGGGCGGCTGACGCTTCGAGGCGTCGCCCGTGAGGTCGTCCTGAACGTTCGGTACCTGGGCCAATGGGAGACCCCGTTCTGGGAAGATGGGGCGGACAAGGGGCCCAAGACTCGCGCCGGATTCGTCGCGACCACGACGCTCAATCGCCATGACTACGGAGTGAGCTGGAACCCCGAGATGCCGAGGGGCGGTGCGGTGGTGGGCGACCTCGTGGAGATCACCATCGACGCGGAGGCGATTCTGGAGTCGTAGGCTTCAGCGCGGAGGTACGACATGAAAGAGATTCTTCCCGGCGTTTTTCACTGGACCGCCCGGCATCCCAGGATCAAGATCGAGGTGAGCTCGTACTATCTGGCCGACGAGGGCGTCCTGATCGATCCGTTGGTGCCCCAGGAGGGGATGGGCTGGTTTCGCAAGGCCCCCGAGCACGTCCTCCTTACCAACCGCCACCACTATCGCGACAGCGGCAAGTTCGTGAAACGGTTCGCCTGCACGGTCTGGTGCGCCGAGAGCGGGCTGCACGAGTTCACCCACGGCGAGGAGGTCAGGCCCTTCCGGTTCGGCGATACGCTTCCCGGCGGCGTCGTCGCCGTGGAGATCGGCGCCCTGTGCCCCGACGAGACCGGGCTCCACATTCCCCTGGGGGAGGGCCTCGTGGCCCTCGCCGACGGCGTGGTGCGGGAGAAGGACGGAGCGCTCGGCTTCGTTCCC
>Ga0247727_10011554_pt1 | contig 15374 bp, 14 predicted proteins | sample WisWelCaveWW1625_FD_202498 | JGI IMG/M metagenome (GOLD analysis project Ga0247727, IMG submission 202498) | Biofilm microbial communities from Wishing Well Cave, Virginia, United States - WW16-25 | ecosystem: Environmental > Aquatic > Deep subsurface > Groundwater > Cave microbial mat | place... | reverse complement strand
TCTTTTGGAAGCGGGCGGCGTGCTGGCCGGGCTTGATGCCGCGCCCGCCGCCTTCAACGCCAATCATGCGCACGTTCTTGTCGCGCAAAAACGCGTGGAAGAGGCCGATCGAGTTGCTCCCGCCGCCGACGCACGCCACCAACGCGTCCGGCAAGCGTTCTTCCTGTTCAAGAATTTGCCGGCGCGCCTCCCGGCCGATGACGCTCTGGAAATCGCGCACCATCATCGGGTACGGATGCGCGCCGAGAACGCTACCGAGAATGTAGTGCGTCGTGCGGACGTTGGTCACCCAATCGCGCATCGCTTCGTTGATCGCTTCCTTCAACGTGCGCTGACCGGCCGTGACCGCGCGCACGTCGGCCCCGAGCAAACGCATCCGGTAGACGTTGAGCGCCTGCCGGGCCATGTCCACTTCGCCCATGTACACGACGCATTCCATCCCGAACATCGCCGCCACCGTCGCCGTCGCGACGCCGTGCTGGCCGGCACCCGTCTCGGCGATGATGCGCTTCTTCCGCATCCGTTTCGCCAGCAGGATTTGACCGATGGTGTTGTTGATCTTGTGCGCGCCGGTATGCAACAGGTCTTCGCGCTTGAGATAAATCTTCGGGCCGGCAAGTTCGCGTGTCATGCGCTCGGCAAAGTATAACGGCGTCGGCCGGCCGCAATACTCGCGGAGGTAATACTCGAGCTCCTGTCGGAACTTCCGGTCGCGCCGGGCTCTCGCATACTCGCGCGCCAATTCCTGCAACGGCGCCATGAGCGTCTCCGGCACGAACATCCCGCCGTACGGGCCAAAGTGACCGGCTTTGTCGGGTACCCCCGCATGCTTCGGGGTAAAAGTTGTCAGGTGCTTCGACACAATTCGATAAATCTCCGCAGTTTCTCCGGGTCTTTCTTGCCGGGCTCGCGCTCGACGCCGCTCGACACGTCCACCGCATACGGGCGCACACGCCGGACGGCTTCCTGGACGTTCCCCGATGTCAGCCCTCCCGACAAGATGACCGGCGGCGCGAGGAGCACTTTCGCTCGCAACGCCAGCGCCCAATCGAACGTTTTGCCCGTTCCGCCGCGCTCCGACTCAGTGTAAGTATCCAGCAGCACAGCGTCAACATCGTACTCCGTCGCCGCGCGCAATGAAGACTCGTCGCGCACTCGAATCGCCTTGATGCTCTTTGCCGGGAACTTCTGGCAGAAGCCGGGCGGCTCATCGCCGTGGAATTGCAGCGCGTTGAGCAAGCACTCGTTCAACGCTTTCTCGATCTCATACTCCAACTCGTCCACGAACACGCCCACTTTCGTCACGAACGGCGGCAACGCGTTGCAGATGTCGGCCGCCTTGCTGACCGGAATGTAACGCGGACTCTTCGGATAGAAAACGAATCCGAGCGCATCCGCGCCGAGTTCGACGGCCAGTTGCGCGTCCGGCAAGTTCGTGATGCCGCAAATCTTGATTTTCGTGTTCATGTGCCGAGCAACTCCTTCACCTTGCCGGCCACATCGCCGCTGCGCATCAACGATTCGCCGACCAAAATCGCGTTCACTCCCGCTTTGGTGACACGCTCGACGTCAGCGCGCGTGTTGATGCCGCTTTCGGCCACGACGGAGCGTGGCCCTCCAATTTTCGCGGCAAGGCGCTCCGTCGTCGCGAGATTCACCGAGAAGTCCCGGAGATCGCGGTTGTTGATGCCGATGATACCGGCACCCGAGGCGACGGCGCGGTCCAACTCGCGTTCGTCGTGCACTTCCACGAGGACGGAGAGCCGGTGGTGCTCGGCGAGTTCCCGGAAGGCTTTCAGTTGCCGGTCATCGAGAATCGAGACGATGAGCAGGATCGCATCGGCTTTACCGGCAACAGATTCGTACACTTGCAGTTCGTCGATGATGAAATCCTTGCGCAGCAACGGCAGTCGCACCGCGTCGCGGATCGATCCGAGATACCCGATGCGGCCTTGAAAGAATTGCTCGTCGGTGAGAATCGAAAGTGCATGTGCGCCGGCCGCTTCGTATTCCCGGGCAATGTGAATCGCGTCGAAATGCGGCGCGATGACCCCGGCCGAGGGCGAGGCCTTCTTGATCTCGGCAATGAGCGATACCGGCTTGATAATCGCACCGGCAAAATCGCGGAGGTCCTTGCGCGCGACAGCGGCCTGCTTGAGCTTGCCGGCTTGTGGACGCAACAGGGCGATCTCTTCGCGTTTCACGGCCACAATCTTGTCGAGAATATTACTCTTCATCTGTGACGCCTTGTTTGCGCGTTCGCGGCTGGCCGCCCTTGAGCCAGGCGCCGACGAAGCTGTCGAGGTCGCCGTCCATGACTCCCTGCACGTCGCTGGTTTGGTGGCCGGTGCGCAAATCTTTCACCATCTGATACGGCTGAAAGACGTAACTCCGAATCTGATTGCCCCAGGCGATGGCGCCTTTCTCGCCGTAGAACTTTTCCATCGCGGCGCGCTTCTCGTCCTGTTGCTTTTCAAAGAGACGTGACTTGAGAACCTTCAGTGCGAGTTCGCGGTTCTGGTGCTGACTGCGTTGGCTCTGGCATTGGACGACGATGCCGGTCGGAAGATGCGTCATGCGGATGGCGGTTTCGACCTTGTTGACGTTCTGGCCGCCTTTGCCGCCGGAGCGGTAGGTGTCGATCTGGACGTCTTCCATCTTCAGGTCCACCTCGTCGTTGTCGGCGAGTTCCGCAATGACATCCACGGAAGCGAACGAGGTGTGCCGGCGTTTGTTGGAGTCGAACGGCGAAATGCGGACAAGCCGGTGGACGCCGCGCTCGGCTTTGAGGTAGCCGTAGGCGTAGTCGCCGGTCACGAGAACCGTGGCGCTCTTGATGCCGGCTTCGTCGCCGGACTGGATGTCCACGAGTTCGTTCTTGAAGCCGCGCTTGTCACACCAACGCCGGTACATGCGCAGGAGCATGTCGGCCCAATCGCAACTTTCTGTGCCTCCCGCGCCGGCATGGATGCTGACGATGGCGTTGGATTTGTCATGCGTCGCGCCGAGAAGGTTTTCGATCTCGAACTGGTTGAAGCGTTGCTCCGCGGCGTTGACCTCGGTGGCGACGCCGGCTTCGGTTTCGCCGAGATCAATCAGCACCTGCGCGTCCGATATCTTGCGTTCGAGTTCCGCGAGTGTGTCAATCTTGCGGCGGATGCCGGACGCTTCGTCGAGAATCGTGCGCGCTTTGTTCTGGTCCGACCAGAAGGTCGGGCCGGCCATGATATTTTCGAGTTCGATCAGGCGGGCGCGTTGTTTCGGGACGTCAAAGATACCTCCCCAACGCCGCGTGGCGTTGGTGTAGGTCGCGGACTTTGTCTTTGAGGTCCTCAATCACAGCGCGCTACCAGACCATAACCGGCCGGGCTTGTCAATGCGCCGGCGTCCCTAGAGCAGTTTTTCGAGATCGGCGCGTGAGCCGCGCGCGGCGAGAATGTAGAGCCGGTCGCCGCGCGTCCAAGTGGCGGTGGCCAAACCGTTGGCCGTGGCGAACCGCGGCGCTTCGGTGGCCGGGGCATCGGGAACCGTCGTGCGTTCGGCTACGAAGAACCACACATCGGCCTCTGCTGGCCCCGTTTTCTGGTAGCACAGCACGGACACTTTGCGCCCCTCCCAACCGAGTACGTTTCCGCCTTCGAGGCTGAGGGCGGCGAGGCCGGGCACCAACACGTAATCCGTGGGACTCCCGCGCTCGGCAAACAACCGCCGCAACGCCTCGGCGTCTTCCGTCTTGATGTCCATGCTGTAGCCGCCGCTGGCCCAAACGGTCGTCATCTGCAGATAACCGGCGAAGTTGTTCTCCGCGATGACCGGCGTCTCGCGCCAGAACACGAAGTAGCCGGCCAGATTGACGCCGAGAGCGGCCACGACGACCGCGGCCACGAAGGCCGGCCGCGCCCACCACGACGCGCGGGCGCGAACGGGCTGCCGGGCCAGAATCCGGTCGCGCAAATCTTCCGGTATCGGCGTCTGCCGGAGTTTGCGGCGCAGGGCTTCGTAGGAAGTGCAATGCGCATCGAGCCACGCGGCCAATTCCGGGTCGCTCTTCGCCAATGCCAGCGCCGCGGTGAACTGCGGGTCCCCGTCGTCCACCCGGGGCCGGTAGTTCTGCAGAATCTGTTGGGCCTGCTCAGCGTTCAATGGTGCGCTCCTTGTCGGATGATGTTGTCTTCAAGATCAGCTGCTGCAGCCGTCGTCTGCCGCGGGATAAGCGCGACATCACGGTGCCCATCGGAACGTCGAGAATCTGGGCGATCTCCGCATACGAGTGATCTTCGAGATAAAACAAAATGATCGGCGCCCGGTACGGCTCTTCCACTTCGCGCACACAAGCGATGATCGCGGCGGCATCGAGCCGGTCCACCAAGTTGGCGGAGAGGCCGGGCAATTCGTTCTCCACCTCGCCCAGTTCGACGTGCGGAAACCGGGAGGCGCGACGGCGTCCCTTCAGGAACTCCCGATATAATGTTGTAAACAGCCATGTCTTCACCTTCGAGCGGTCGCGCAGCTGGTCGCCCTTGCGCGCCCACAAATAAAATGTCTGCTGCGTCAAATCGCAGGCGTCGGCCTCCGAGTGACTCAAACTATACGCAAACTGATAGAGCCCGGCGTAGTACCGATTCACCAGGCCCTCAAATTCCAGTTCCGGCAACCTGTCTGCTTTCCCGCTCATACGAGCCCCGACACGGCATTTCATTCCCACCACGTACGATACACGGTTAGGTTGCGTCAGCCCCATCAAAAACGCGAGCGGAAACTCCACCGCGGGAATAAACGCTCGGCCTAGTCTTCTCACCGGTGGAGGCTCGCCAAAAATGAACTTCTCCGAAACCAAACACATTAGCCTGCCGGTACTGTGCGCGGCCCTGATGGCCCTGACCGCCGGCCAAAGTTCCGCGCAGTGTGATCCCGTTTGGAGCATCGTCAACAGCCCGAACATCGCCAATCGCGACAACCAACTCAGCAAAGTTGCCGTTGTTTCTCCTAACGACATCTGGGTGGTCGGCAACTCCGCCAGCAGCCTCACCTCGCGACAGACACTCATTCAGCACTGGAACGGCTCGACATGGAGCATTGTGCCCAGCCCGAACGCTACCGGCCGCACCATCAACTGGCTCATCGGCGTCCAAGCCGTCGCATCGAACAACGTGTGGGCCGTCGGCTACGCCGGCAATGATCCCGACGGCGCCGCCAGCACCAACCGCACACTCATCATGCGTTGGAATGGCGCGACGTGGAACGTCGTCTCCAGCCCCAATCCGCAACCGAATAACCCCGACCTCGGCGGCTATCCGGTCGCCAACGAATTATTCGACCTCGCCGTCGTCAGCGCCACCGACATCTGGGCGGTCGGCCACTCCTACACGTTCAGCAACGGCCAGCCGTTGATCCTCCACTGGAACGGCACCGCGTGGTCGAACGTTCCCGCGCCCGATACCGGCGACTACGGTCGCCTGTATTCGGTGGACGCCGTCAGCGCCAACGACGTGTGGGCGCTCGGCACCGAATATCACAACGGCAACCAAGAGAGCATCGTCCATCATTGGGACGGGATTTCGTGGAGCCGTGTGCCCAGCGCGAACGACGGCCCGTTCGTGCAAGAGTGGCTCGGCATCAAGGCGCGCGCCGCGGACGACATCTGGGCGGTCGGCTATCACAACGAAGTGTTCGGGGTCAACCAGCGGTACCAGACTTCGATCATGCACTACGACGGCACGAGTTGGAGTGTGATCCCCAGCCCGGATGTGAATCAGGAGAGCAACTATCTGTGGGATGTCGTGGCAATCGCCAAGGACAACGCCTACGCGGTCGGCTTCTTCGATACCGGCGTCGCCTACCAGACCATGATCCAGCACTGGGACGGCAACACCTGGAGCATTGTGCCGGGCACTCCGAATCGAAGTGATTTCTGGAACTCGATCTACGGCGTCGCCGCCGTCAGCTCCAACGATGTGTGGGCCGTCGGCGAGAATTTCGACGGTTTCTTCAACTTCGAGACGTTCATCCTGCGCTTCAGCAGTCCGTGCAGCAGCGGCGCGACGATGCACGTCGCCGACATCACACCGACCGTCACAACGCTGAGCAACGGCCAATTCCGGGTCCGCGCCACCGTCACGATCCGCGACGCCGGCAACGCTGCCGTCTCCGGTGCCGCCGTCACCACACAGATCAAAACCCCGAACGGCCAAATCATTACCCGCACCGGCAACACCAACCCCGCCGGCCTGTTCGCCCAAACCATCACCAGCCGGCAACACGGCACCTACACGGTCACCGTCACCAACGTCAGCAAAACTGGAGCAACGTATGATCCCGCAAGCAACGTCGAGACGAGTGACAGTGTCACAATCCCGTAGATTCCTCACCGGCGTCATCGCCGCAGCGGTCGTGTTGCCGGCCATCGCGGCCCACGCCCAATGCGGCCCCGCTTGGAACATCGTCGGCAGTCCCAACGTTTTCCGACGCGACAACACACCCAGCCGGCTCGCGGTCATTTCACCCAGCGACGTCTGGTTCGCCGGTAGCGCCGCCCGAGGCACCGACAACTTACAAACTCTCATCCAGCATTGGGACGGATCATCGTGGAAAATCGTCCCCAGCCCCAACACGACAAACGCGATCAATCTCCTGATCGGTCTCGACGCTGTCGATGCCACCAACATCTGGGCCGTCGGATTTTCCACGCACGACTTCGGCGGCAGCCTCGAGACAACACTGGTCGAACATTGGGACGGCACAGCCTGGAGCATCATCCCCAGCCCCAACCCACAGCCGCACAACCCGGACCTCGGTCCGTACGAAGTCAGCAACGAGTTGTTCGATCTCGCCGTTGTCAACGGCCACGACATCTGGGCGGTCGGCGAGTCGGTCACATTCAGCAACGGTCAACCCCTGACGATGCATTGGAACGGCAACAAGTGGACCGCCATCCCGTCGCCCGTGACCGGCGACTACGGCTTCCTGCGCTCGGTGGACGCCGTGAGCGCGAATGACGTGTGGGCTATCGGCACGCAGTACAACCAAGGTTTTCAGGAGATCATCATCCGCCATTGGGACGGCACGCAATGGAACATCGTGCCGGCGCCGCCCATCAGCGGCAGCGTGCCGGTCATGACCAGCATCAAGCACGTCGCGGCCAATGACATCTGGGCCGTCGGCTACCGGCTCGAAGTGTTCGACTATCGAACCACGATCCTGCATTACGACGGCACCGCGTGGAGCGTCATTGACAGCCCCAATGTCAACGAACGAAGCAACTTCCTCCACGATCTTACCGTCGTTGCGAAGAATGACATCTACGCCGTCGGCGCTTTCGAAACCGACTTCGCGACCGGCGAGTCGCTCGTCATGCATTGGGATGGCAATGCGTGGACCATCATGCCCAGCCCGAATCGCAGCGACAGCCTGAACGAATTGTTCACCGTCGCCGCCGTCGGGCCCAACGACGTGTGGGCGGCCGGCGATGATTTCGGCGCGGCCAATTACGAGACATTCGTCGTTCATCTCACCGATCCGTGCGCGACCCCGACGATGCACATCGCCAACATCGCCCCCAGTTCGCAGACACTCAGCAACGGCCAGTTCCGCGTCCGCGCCGCCGTCACCGTGAAGGACGCCGGCAACGCTGCCGTTGCCGATGCGGTGGTCACGATGCAATTCACGCGACCGGATGGACAAATGATCACGCGTACCGCGAACACGAACCCTGCCGGCGTCGCCGCGTCCACCATCACCAGTTCCGTGACCGGCACCTACACAATTGCCGTTACCGCTGTCGCCAAGGCCGGCAGCACCTACGATCCGGGAAGCAACGTCGAGACCAGCGACACCGTGACGATTCCTTAGCGGTCCTATGCGCGCTTGGCGCGCGGGCCCGCGGGTGTGTCCTCGACGGTCCAGCCGAGTTTGGCGAGTTCGTCGCGGACGGCGTCGGAACGCTTGAAGTCCTTGGCTTTGCGGGCTACCTGCCGGTCGTCCACAAGTTTTTGGATCTCGGCCGGTACTTCCGACCTCGCCGGTAAGCCGAAGCCCAGCACTTCGTCGAAGCGCCGCCACGTCGCGAGGATGGCAGCCGCCTCCCCGGCGGGAATCGTGCGTTTGTTCGCTTGGCGGATAAACTCGAACAGCGAGCCAAGTGCAGCACTGATGTTCAAATCGTCATCCATTGCCGCGTTGAATTGTGATTCCAATCCGGGCACCGAGCCGGCCGGCGTCGCATCTAGCTTCAGGAGAAACTCGTCGATGCGTTGGAGTGACGAGCGAGCGGCTTGGAGTCCGTCCATCGTGAAGTTCAGCGGATCCCGGTAGTGCGCGGAGAGCAGGACGTACCGGATCTCGCGGCCGGTCCAGCCTTTCGCCATGAGATCGCGCGGCGTGTAGAAATTGTTCAGGCGTTTGCTCATCTTCTTGCCTTCGACGAGCAGGTGCGCGTTGTGGAGCCAGTACCGGACGAACGGCTTACCGGTGGCGGCTTCGCTTTGGGCGATTTCGTCTTCGTGATGCGGGAACACGAGGTCCTCGCCGCCGGCATGGATGTCGAACGTCTCGCCGAGATGTTGCATGCTCATCACGCTACACTCGACGTGCCACCCCGGTCGGCCCGGCCCCCACGGCGAATCCCATTTCACCGCGCCGTCGGCTTCGTCCCACGCTTTCCACAATGCGAAGTCGGCCATCTCGGCCTTGTCGTAGTCGTCGCTCTTGATGCGCGAGACGGTCGTGTCCTGCTCGCCGACGTGCCGGTGCGACAGCTTGCCGTAATCGGGAAACGATTTGATGGAGTAGTACACGCACTTGTCGTCGCCGACGTAGGCATGTTTCTTGGCGACGAGCTTTTCGATCAACGCGATCATGCCGGGAATGGACTCTGTCGCGCGCGGCGTGACGTGGCCGCGTTTGATGTTCAGCGTGTCGAGATCGCGGAAGAACTCGCCGGCATAAAAGTCGGTCACTTCCTGAAGCGTCTGACCGGAGGCGGCGACCTTCTTGATGATGCGGTCTTCGACGTCGGTGATGTTCATGACGTGCTTGACCCGGTAGCCCTTGTATTCGAGATACCGGCGCAGCAGGTCGTTGAACATGAAGGCGCGGAGATTGCCGATGTGAACGAAGTCGTACACGGTCGGCCCGCAGGTGTAGAGGCCGACGGCTTTGCCGGCGGGGTCGAGCGGAACGAATTCTTGCTTCGTCCGCGTCAGCGTGTTGAAGAGCTTCACATCTCCACCGAGGCGATGGCGATGGCGACGATGCCCTCTTTGCGGCCGGTAAAGCCCATCAGCTCGCTCGTCGTGGCCTTGATGCCGATCCGACCGGCCGGGATGCCAAGATTGGCGGCCATGATTTCCTGCATGTCCGGAATGTAGGGCGAAAGTTTCGGTACTTGCGCAACGAGCGCCGCGTCGATGTTGTTGATCTTGGCCTTCAATTGCCGGTATTTCTCCGAAACGTCACGCAGGATGACCATGCTGTTGAGGTCTTTCCACTTCATGTCGGTGTCGGGATAAAATTTGCCGATGTCGCCGAGCGCGGCCGCGCCGAGCAGCGCGTCGGCAATCGCGTGGGCCAACACGTCGGCGTCGCTGTGACCTTCGAGACCGAGTTCGTACGGGATGTGGACGCCGCCGATGATGAGTTGCCGGTTCGGTGCGAACCGATGCACGTCAATGCCGATGCCGACGCGATTCATGAGGAGACTCCGACGCGGGGTTGTCGCTCGCGCAGCAACGCTTCCGCCACGATCAGGTCGGGCGGATGCGTGATCTTGAAGTTCAGGTACGGCCACTCGACGAGATGCACTTCGTGTCCGAGGGTTTTGACGGCGGCGGCTTCGTCGGTCACGACCATCTGCAACGCAAACACTTTCGCGTAGCCATCCCGGAGCAATTCGAACTGCGCCGTCTGCGGCGTCTGCACCGACCACAAACTCGTGCGGTCCACCGTGCGCAACACGCGCTTCTGTTCGTCCGCTTCCTTCACCGTGTCCACCACTTTTGTGGACGCGATGCCGGTGCCGTGAACGCGCGCGCATTGGATCGTCGCCTCGATCAGCTCCGGGGTGACGAGCGGCCGGGCGCCATCGTGCACCGCCACGACGCGCGTGCCGGCCGGACACGCGTTGAGCCCGTTCCACACCGAGTTCTGCCGTTCCTCGCCGCCGTCGGCAAACGCGACGACCTTCTTGAAGCCGTGCGTCGCGACGATTTCTTCGGCCGGCTTCGCGTAATCCGGTCGTCGCACCACGACGATACCGGAGACGCTGGACGCTTTCTCGAAGGCCGCCAGCGAGTAATACAGCAGCGGTTTCCCGAGAAGCTGGAGGAATTGTTTGTTCTCGCTGCCGCCCATGCGGGTTGAACGGCCGGCAGCCAACACGATCGCCATCACCATGCGGCGCAGACTAACAGAACTCAGCCCAGTGGCGCAAGAGTCGCCGGTGGGGCTACGGCGCGGGTGCCGGCATCGTCCGTCGGGGCGAGTTCCGCGAAGGCCATGCGTCCCGCTGCCGTCTGCAGGACGCTGGCAATGATCACCTCGGCGTCCTGACCAATGAGACGCCGGGCGCGGTTGACGACGACCATGGTGCCGTCGTCGAGGTACGCGACGCCTTGCTCGGGTTCGCGGCCGTGTTTGATGAGCCGGACGGTAAGCCGCTCGCCGGGCTGCATGACCGGCCGCAGCGCGCGGGAAAGATCGTTGAGGTTGAGCACTTTCACGTGCTGCAATTCCGCGACGCGCCCCAGGTTGTAATCGTTGGTCAGGATTTCAGCCGGCAACCGCCGGGCTAGCTCGATGAGCTTGTCGTCCACCTCGTGGAATTCCGGCACGTCGTTGTCGTGAATCTTGACCTCGACGCGGGCGTTGGTCTGGAGCGCGCGGAGCACTTCGAGACCCCGGCGACCGCGCGCCCGCCGCATCTCGTCCTCAGCGTCGGCGATGTATTGCAACTCGGCCAAGACAAATCGCGGGACGACCAGGATCGCGTCGAGAAAGCCGGTCAGGCAGATCTCCTGGATCCGGCCGTCAATGATGATGTTAGTATCGAGCAGCACGAGACGCTCGGGCTTGTTCTCGCGCACGAACTTGACGTACGGGATGACGAGGTTGAATTCATCCTTGCCGCGCAGCGCGATCACCATCGCCATGTAGCCGGCCACCAGGTACATCGCAATCTGCGCGATCAACCGCGGTTCGGGGTCGATGAACCGGAACAGGACTGAGTTGCCGATGAAGTAGCTTATGAGCGAGCCGACGAACAATCCAAACGTCGCCGCCGACAATCCGCGCAACGAGAAACCCTTCAGCAGCTTATCCAGCCCGATCACGAGACCGCCGCCGACCAGACCAATGCTGATCGCTGTGACCGGATGTAAGGCCCAGTCGTCGTGCAACTGCGAGATGGACCAACTCCCGAGCACACAGAGCATCAGAAAAACGGTTCTGAGTGCGAGCAGTGTCATGGTATTTCCCTCACAAATCAGAGCAGTTTCGACGCCACCGGCAGGAAACCCGTCGGCGACCGGCGCCACGGTCAAATCCGTCCGACCGGAATCGGCTACTGCCCTTTTTTGGACGCACCGGCGCTGGCACCGGTATCCTTCTTGGCGGGAGCCGGCTTCGGTTTGGGCGGCTTGGGTCCGAACCACGAGTTGTAGAACAACCCGTATTGATGAATCTGCTTCGAGACAGCCAGCAACTCGTTGTACAGCGAGGCGTCGATGAGCAATTTACCGGCGGTGCCCTCGCCCTTTTCGAGCCGCGCCATCACGGCGTTGAGCCGCTGCGAGCTTTCGGCGAGATTCTTCGTCACGGTGTTGATGTTCGGCGCGTTGTCGTCCACGACGTCCTCCACGCCGGACGCCGCGCTGCTCAAGCTGTCGGCGGCGTTGGCAAAACTGGTCATCGCGTCGCCAATCTTCTTGCGATTGTCTTCGATCACGGACTTCGTGGCCAACGTCAGCTCAACGGTGTTGCTGCTGATCGTCTCGAAGTTGGCCATGGATTGCCGGAGGTGATCGAGGCTCTCCCGGCTGAGCACGGTCTCGTCCACGCGCTTGATGGCCTTGTCCACGCGTTCAATGGTGCCGGCAGCCTGTTTCAGCACATCCACCACGCTGCGGATGGCTTCGCTAAGATCGACGCTGACGCTGCCTTCGACACGTCCGCCCGGCGGGATGGGCGGCGCCGTCGCGCTGCGCGGGATGACATCTACGTACCGGTCACCCAGCAGACCGGATTGGTTGATGATGAACTGCGCATCTTGCCGGATCGCTTTCTGATAGCCGGTATAGATCGCGAGCTTGAGCTCCACCTTCAACGCGCCGGTCGGGTCCAGCACGACGCCGCGCACTTTGCCGACGGGGATGCCGGCATAGAGTACCTGCGCGTCGCGCACAATGCCGTTGGCGTTCGGGAACACGACCGTGATTTCGTAGGTCGATTCGCCGAGCACCTTCCCGTATTTACCGAACCAGATGATCATGCCGGCCACTACGCCGAGGCCGATCAACATAAAGATGCCAACCCTGATTTCAGTGAGTCGCGTTTGCGCCACGGAGCACCTCCTGCATGGATTTGTCGCTGATTCCCTTGATGAACTGCCGGACGACGGGGTCCTGCGTGTCCTGAATTTGCTGCGGTGTGCCGACGGCGTAGATGCGGCCTTCGTGCAGCATCGCGATCCGGTCGGCGATCTTGTAGGCACTGACCATGTCGTGCGTCACCGCCACGCCGGTCACGTGCAGTTGGTCGCGCATCCGCAGGATCAAATCGTTGATCGCGTCCGCCCGGATGGGGTCGAGCCCCGTCGTCGGCTCGTCGTACAACACGTACTTGGGCCGGACGATGACGGCGCGCGCCAGGCCGGCCCGTTTGCGCATGCCGCCGCTCAACTCCGCCGGCTTCTTGCCGGCCGCCTTATCCAAATCCACCAACGTCAACACTTCCTCGACGCGTTTCGCGATCTCTGCTTCGCTGTGCTTGCGTTCCTCGCGCAGCGGGAACGCCACGTTGTCGAACAACGTCAGCGAATCGAACAACGCCGCGCCCTGAAACAGAAACCCGAATTGCTTGCGGATCGCCGGCAGCGCGCGTTCGTTCAACGGCACGATGTCCTTCCCGTCCACGATCACTCTGCCGGCTTCGGGCTTGAGCAGGCCGCACAGATGTTTCAATAACACGCTCTTGCCGCCGCCGCTGCGTCCGATGATGACGACCGTCTCGCGGTCGCGAATCTCGAAATCCACGCCGCGCAACACCTCGGTGCCGTTGAACCCCTTCCGCAATCCCTCGATCTGGATCATGACGGCGTGATCGCGTTGAACAACACCGCGATGAAAAAGTTGGCGATCAACACGGTCAACGACGACACCACGACGGCTTCCGTCGTCGCTTTGCCGACACCTTCGGCGCCCTCGCCGGCATTGAACCCTTTGTAGGTCGAGATCAGCGCAATAAACATCGCGAAGAACACCGACTTGATCAGCCCGCTCGTCACGTCCTTGGCGGCGGTCAACTTGACCATGTTTTCGACGTAATACGCCTGATCGATCCCGCACATGTACACGCCAACGAAGTAGCCGGCAAAGATCCCGAAGAACATCGCCTCCGCCGTCAACAGCGGCAACGCCAACAGCAGCGCCAAGAACCGCGGCACCGCCAGAAAATCCACCGGCGCCGTCCCGAACGACCGCAGCGCGTCGAGCTGCTCGGTCACCTTCATCGTGCCCAACTCGGCCGCAATCGCCGCCCCCACGCGCCCGGCCACCATCAATGCCGTCAAGACCGGCGCCAGCTCCCGCGTCATCGCCACGCTCACGACCGGCCCCACGGCCGTGTCCATCTTCACCTTGTGGAATTGCTGGTAGGTCTGCACGGCGAACACCATGCCGGTAAACGCGCCGGTAATCAGGACCACCAACTGCGATTTCCAGCCGATCTTGTACGTCTGATCGATGGTTTCCGTCCAACGCGGCCGGTTGGTAAACGTTGTGCGGACAATGTCGAAGAACAGCAGCAGCAACGCGCCGAGCTGATCCAATTGCCCCAACACAAACCGGCGGAACTTGTCCAACGCACCTCCCATCGCGGCGGAGCATAAGCGTCCGCCCCCGCTCTTGCAAGCCCCGCCTCAGAAAGCAATAGGGCCGCGGTTTCCCGCGGCCCTACGTGGAGTGATAATCGCGGCTGTTAGCTCGCGCCGGCGGCCATCTTCTGGTTGAAGGCGAGTTTGTCGTCGGCCACTGTGACCTCGACGGTCTCGTTCGGCTTGATCGACCCGCGGAGGATTTCCTCGGCGAGCGGATCTTGCAGGTACTTCTCGACGGCGCGGCGCAACGGCCGGGCACCAAATGCGGGATCGTACCCTTTGTCGATGAGGAAGTCGGTGGCCGGCTGCGTGAGCACGACCTCGACGTCCTTGAATTTCATGCGGCTCTTGACCTTGGCGACCTCGATCTCGACGATATGGGTCATGTCCGCCTTGTTCAGGTTGCGGAACACGATGAGGTCGTCGAGCCGGTTGAGGAACTCCGGCTTGAAGTGCCGCTTTGCTTCATCGAGCAACCGGCTCTTCATGTCCTCGTAATTGTGCTCTTCCTTCGTCGGAGCGAACCCGAGGCCGGCCGCCTTGCGGATCATGTCGGCGCCAATGTTGGAAGTCATGATGATAACGGAATTGCGGAAGTCCACCTTCCGGCCGAGCGAGTCGGTCAGGTGGCCGTCTTCCATGATCTGCAGCAGCATGTTCATCACGTCGGGATGCGCTTTTTCGATCTCGTCGAACAACACGACCGAGTACGGCCGGCGGCGCACCTTCTCGGTGAGCTGGCCGCCTTCTTCGTAGCCGACATAGCCGGGAGGCGAGCCGACGAGGCGCGAGACATTGAATTTCTCCATGTACTCGCTCATGTCGAGTTGGATGAGCGCGTCGGTATCGCCGAACATGAATTCGGCGAGCGCCCGGGCCATAAGAGTCTTGCCAACACCGGTCGGGCCGAGGAACACAAACGAGCCGATCGGCCGTTTCGGGTCCTTAAGGTCGGCGCGGCTACGCCGCAACGCCTTGCTGATGGCGGTGAGGGCTTCTTCCTGGCCGATGACGCTGTGGCGCAATTCGGATTCCATGCGGAGCAGTTTCTCGGCGTCCTTTTGCTCCATGCGATTGAGCGGGATGCCGGTCCACTTCGCGACGATCTGCATAATGTCTTCTTCGGTGATAACGACCGGCTTCTCGTCGCGCGACTGACGCCAATCGGCCATGACCTGCTCGAGGTGATCGCGCGCCTGTTTTTCCTTGTCGCGCAGGCTGGCGGCCAACTCGAAATCCTGCGCCTTGATGGCCGCTTCCTTGTCGTTCTTAACTTTTTCGATTTCCT
>Ga0247727_10011553_pt1 | contig 15374 bp, 8 predicted proteins | sample WisWelCaveWW1625_FD_202498 | JGI IMG/M metagenome (GOLD analysis project Ga0247727, IMG submission 202498) | Biofilm microbial communities from Wishing Well Cave, Virginia, United States - WW16-25 | ecosystem: Environmental > Aquatic > Deep subsurface > Groundwater > Cave microbial mat | place... | reverse complement strand
GCTTGCTGATACTCGCCCTTTTCCTTAAATTGTTCACTTATTTTGTTTTGACAGCTTGCATACTTCTCCCAGCGCGCTTGCTCTTTGTAGAGCGCACTCGCTCTTTCGAAGTAAACAATAGCGCTGTCATATTTGGATTCTTTGTCAAATTGCTCGGCGCGGGCAAAATATTGGCCGGCGCGGGCGGTGTCGGAGGCGGAAGTATCGGGGGCCAGCGTTGGTTTCCGGCTGGTCGTTTGTTCCGGCGGTTTCTCTTTATTTTGGCAGGCGAGGAGGAAGATAAAAATGGCGGTCAACGGAATCAATAAAATACGGGCGTACATATGTCTCTTTCCATTCAGATAAAAAAACTGCAAAATCCTTTATGGAATTTGGGCAAGGCCTGCATCAATAATACAGAAAGCGAAACCAAAGTCAAGCAAAAAAGTTTTATGGAATTTCGCTGCGAGCTGCATCAAGTAAGTGGAAGCTGAAAGCAAAGAAGAGAAACCAAATCAACTGCAAAGCTGTTAACCCCAAGTCTCAAAGGAGCAAGCCATGAAGGTGAAAACGAACGTGAAGGCCGGCTGCCACGACCCCAGACTCTGCAAATGCAAAAGATATTAACCGCGCCTGTGTCTGACGAATGCTTTGACGAGTCCCGAACCCATCGGGACTCGTGGCGTTTTGGGCCCTACGGAATTCCGAAGACAGAAAGATGGAGGGCAGAAAAATGATCCGTAAGCGGATCATTTTTGTCATGATTCCGCACAGCGGAATGTTTTAGGTCTGCTCGTTGCTCCACGGTGAGCATTGCTTTGACGATGCCAAACTCTATTTTTCTGTCTTTCATTTTTCTGTCTTGGCTTTTGTTCAAGCCAACTTAACATTGCCAGGCTAATAACCCTGCATCAATAAGACAGAAAGCAAAGTCACGCAAAAAAGTTTTATGGAATTTCGCTACGAGCTGCATCAAGTAAGTGGAAGTCGAAAGAAGAGAAATAAAAAATAAATCACAAGCAATTAACCCCAAGTCTCAAAGGAGCAAGCCATGAAGGTGAAATCCAATGTGAAAGCCGGTTGCCATAAGTGCATCTCGCAGAATATCCGATAAGCAGCGCAATGGCGCGTAACGAGTCCCGACCCAATCGGGACTCGTTGCGTTTACAGGCCTTCCATTTTGCCGCGGCTAAAATTCTCTTCCCGAAAAAACAGTTGACTTTTATCATATTTTGTGAAATCTTGTCTGCACTCACATTCAAAGTCAAAAAATTTTTCAGGTTATGCCATGTCCATCACCTTCGCGCGTTCCCTCCGCTCGCTGCAGCTCGATAGCTTTCGCCGCGCCAATCTCGCCGTGATGGCAGTGATGGCGCTGTTGATCGTCTGGACGCTGTGGCTGCTGCTGGCGCGCGTTTCTTTATATGAGACCAGCGATTCCGCGCGGCTGGAAGTGGAAAGCGCGGTGCATCCGTTGGCCGTGCAATTCGGCGGCCGCGTCGTGCAAACCCATCTCGAATTGGGAAAAGAGGTCAAAGCCGGCGATGTTTTAGTCGAGCTCGACACCGAAGAGCACAAACTGCATCTTGAAGAACAAAGATCGCTGTTGGGCGGATTGCAAAATCAACTCGCGGCGTTGCGTAATGAAGTGAGCGCGCAAGAGCGCGCCTATCAACAGGAGAAGGCCGCCGCGCCGACCGCGTTCCAAGAAGCCAATGCCCGCCAGCTCGAAGCCGAGACTGCGGCGCAATTAGCTGAAAAAGAGGCGGAACGCATGCAGGAGCTTTTTAAGCGCGGGTTGATTTCGGAAGTGGAATTTCGGCGGGGCGAGGCCAACGCCACGAGATCGCGTGCGGCCGCCGAGGCGCTGCGTTTGACGGCCAGCCGTTTGCAAAGCGAGCAAAAAACCAAAGAAAGTGACCAACAAGCCCGGCTCGAGCGCCTGAACCGCGAAGTGGCTTTGCTCGAAGGCCAAATTGCCACCACGGAAAAAATCATCGAGCGGGAGCAGCTTGAGATTCACGAGCAGGATATTCGCGCGCCGGTGAGCGGCCGCATCGGTGAAATTTCCGAGTTGCGCGCCGGTGCCGTGGTGCGTCCGGGCGACAAGCTGGCGACCATCGTGCCGACCGGTGAATTTCGCATCGTGGCCAATTTTATTCCCGGCACGGCATTGGGAAGAGTTGCCTCGGAACAACCGGCGCGCATGCGTTTGGACGCCTACCCGTGGACGCAATTTGGCACGCTGCCGGCGAAAGTCACCAACGTCGCGAACGAGCCTACCGCCGGCAAAATTCGTATCGAGCTTGCCGTGCAGCCGCGAGAAAATTCCGCCATTGTTTTGCAGCACGGTTTGACCGGCTCTGTCGAAGTCGAGGTTGATCGTGTTTCGCCGGCCGCGATGATCCTACGCTCGGCGGTGAAGTTGTTGGGTGGATCGCAGAAGAAATTGTGAGACAGTCATTGCGAGCGCTTTCCAGCGAAGCAACCTTTTAAATTAACGGATCGCTTCGTCGCAAAAAGCGCTCCTCGCGATGACGTTTCTTTCTGAAAAAGCCACTGCGGTGGTATAGCACTCGCAATGACATAACCAACAAATTGGGAGATCACGAAATGGGCAAACAATATTACGTCTACATCCTCACAAACAAAAACAACACCGTGCTTTACACCGGCGTAACCAACGATTTGAAGCGCAGAGTTCACGAGCATAAAACAAAATTGCTTGAAGGATTCACGAAGAAGTATAACGTTGACAAGTTGGTTTATTACGAAATTTTTGAGGACAGCTATCATGCTATTGCGCGAGAAAAGCAAATAAAGGGCGGCTCGAGGCAAAAGAAGATCAATTTGATAAATGGAATGAATGAAGCATGGAAAGATTTATATGAGAATTTATGATGGCCAATACCGCTAGTATTATAGCACACAGTCATCGCGAGGCGCTTTCTGCCGAAGCGATCTTTTCAGCAGCAAAAGACTGCTTCGCTGAGAAACGCTCGCTCGAATGACAATCTTTCATATAACGCGCCGTCATCATAGCACACGTCATCGCGAGGCGCTTTTTGCCGAAGCGATCTTTTCATCAGCAAGAGACTGTTGTCCAGCTGAAGAACGGGACGCTCGCAGTGACGGGATGCTAAATACTCGCGAACTGATTCTCAATCTTTATTATGAAAGTAGCCTCGCCAAAAATCTCTCGCCGTCTCATCGTCCCCGAAATCGTGCAGACTTCCGCGATGGATTGCGGCCCGGCGTCGTTGAAATGCCTGCTCGAAGGGTTCGGCGTCAACGTCAGCTACGGACGCCTGCGCGAAGCCTGCCAAACCGACGTCGACGGCACTTCGATTGACACGATGGAGGAAGTCGCCAGGCAGCTTGGCCTCGACGCCGAGCAAATCATGATTCCGGCGGATCATCTGTTGATTCCGGCGGCGAAGGCGCTGCCGGCAATCATCGTGGTGCGCCTGCCCGACGGCAACACGCATTTCGTCGTGGCCTGGCGGCAGCACGGTCGGGTAATGCAGATTATGGATCCCGCCACCGGCAGGCGATGGCCGACGACACGGCACTTCTTGAATGAAATTTATCTTCACACGCTGGCGGTGCCGGCGAGTGATTGGCGAGAGTGGGCGGGATCCGAGGAATTTCTCCAACCGTTGTGCCAGCGGCTCTCGCAATTGGGCATTCCTGCAAACAGAAATAATGAAATGATTGCTACCGCGCAGGCTGATGCAAGCTGGCGCTCTTTGGCCACGCTGGATGCCGCAACGCGCATGGTCAACGGGATCATTTACACCGGCGGCATTAAAGCTGGACCGCAGGCCACGAAGGTGCGGCGGCGGTTTTACGACAAAGCGTTGCAGGAATATCCTGAAGCGCTTCAGGCCATTCCGCGCGCGTATTGGTCGGTGCGAGGGCGTGCGTCCGATGATGGCGAAGCGGAGCAGTTGCTTTTGCGCGGCGCCGTGCTGGTTCGCATCAAAGGCTTGCTTGCGCGTGACCAAGCTGCCGGCGATGCCGAAGATAATCAAAATGGAAAAACCACACTCTCACCTGAGCTTGTCGCGGCGCTTTCGGAACCGCCGGCCCGACCGGGGCGCGAGTTGGTGCGGCTGCTCTTTCAAGAAGGCTGGAAAACGCCCGGACTGCTCCTCGCCGGCTTGTTCATGACGGCGCTCTGCTTTTTCTTCGAAGCGTTAGTGCTGCGCAGCGTCATGGAAGTTTGGGGGCTGCTCAACCTGCCGAGCCAGCGTCTCGGCGCCATGGCGATTTTGATTCTCTTCGCGCTGGCGCTGGTGCTCATTCAAGTGCCGATCATCGCCAATTCCTATCGCTTTGGCCGGCGGCTGGAGTTGCGTTTGCGCATGGCGTTTTTGGAAAAAATCCCGCGCCTCGGCGACCGTTATTTTCAGAGCCGGCCGGTTTCCGATATGGCCCAGCGCAGCCACGTGGTGCATCATCTTCGCACGCTGCCCGATTACGCCGGGCATTTTTTGCACGCCATTTTCGAGATGCTGCTCACCGTCATCGGCATTGCGTGGCTTGATCCGGCCAGCGCGCCGCTGGCGTTATTGGCGGCGATCTTGGCGGTCGGCATTCCGGCCGCGCTCATGCCCGTGCTGCAAGAGCAAGACATGCGCGCTCGCACGCACAGCGGCGCGCTAAGCCGCTTTTATCTCGACGCGTTGCTCGGGCTGATTCCCATCCGCAATCACGGCGCCGAGCGGGCGGTGCGCAGCGAGCACGAAGGCTTGCTGGTGGAATGGGCGCGCACCAATTTCGGGGTGTACCGCACGATGGTGCTGATCAGGTCGCTGCAAGCCATGGCCAGCTTTGGCTTGGCAGCGTGGATTCTTTTTGGCTATCTGGCGCGAGCCGAAGAGACCAGTTGGGCGCTGCTGCTGACGTATTGGGCGATGAACCTGCCGGTGCTCGGTGAAATTTTAGCGCAGATGCTGCAGCTTTATCCGGCGTATCGCAACACCACGTTGCGTTTGCTCGAGCCGCTCGGCGCGCCTGAAGAGGCTACGATGCACGATGAGGAAAATGTCGTCGCGTCTTCGCCGGTGCGCGAGGAAAATAAGCCGGGCGTCATGCTCGCTTTGGAAAACGTGAGCGTCCGCGTCGCCGGGCATGAGATTTTGCGCGATTTGAATTTCACCGTCGCGCCGGCAAGCCACGTCGCCATCGTCGGCCCCTCGGGCGCGGGCAAATCAAGTTTGGTGGGAATCTTTTTGGGGTGGCATCGCCCAGCCTCCGGCCGAATTTTTGTTGATGGAGAAGCTTTCAATAATACATTGCTCCATCGCTTGCGCCAAGAGACGGCATGGGTCGATCCGGCCGTTCAACTGTGGAATCGCTCGCTTTTTGATAACTTGCACTACGGCCTCGACGGCCAACCGTCGCTGCCGTTGGGCATGGTCATCGAGCAAGCGGAGCTAATCGGCGTGCTGCAAAAGTTGGAAGATGGCTTGCAAACACCGCTGGGCGAGGGCGGCGGTTTGGTTTCCGGCGGCGAGGGGCAGCGCGTGCGGCTCGCTCGCGCCATGTTGCGTCCGCACGTCCGACTGGCGATTCTCGACGAGCCTTTTCGCGGACTGGACCGCGAGCAACGCCGCGCTTTGCTGATGCGCACGCGCCAGCTTTGGCAGAACGCCACACTCATTTGCATCACGCACGATGTCGGCGAAACGCTGGGATTTGATCGCGTACTGGTGATTGAAAACGGCCGCGTCGTGGATGACGGCGTTCCCGAAGAATTAGCCCACCGTGAAGATTCGCGTTATTATGCTTTGCTGCAAGCGGAAAATGCGGTGCGCGAAGAACTGTGGGCGGATGAGAAGTGGCGGAAAATTTGGCTGGGAAAATAGCGTGAGGTTAAATTTCTATAGCAAGTTTTTTTACCACAACTTCTGGATTGGATATAAATCAAAAGCAGGATCGTCAGTGAGAATGTGCACATTCTCAAAGATGCCCTGCGCAATAATCAACCGATCAAATGGGTCGCGGTGATGCAAGGGCAAAGTCTCCACGACGTCAATATGGTCGAGAGTAACATCGAGCAAGTTGATGTGATGCGCTTGGGTTCGCGTCAAAACATACTCTTTTGTCGGGAGAGGAAGCTTTAATTTTTGTATGCTTGATTTAAGCGCCATTTCCCAAGTGCTTGCCAGGCTGAGATATATTTCATTGTTGACGTCAGCAAAGGCAGTCTTGGCCGTGTGACAGTCTCGGGTCGTCGACCATCAGCCACAAAAAAGCATGAGTATCCAGCAGCACTTTCAAGCCATGTACTCCTTGAAATCATCCAACGGGGCCGTGAAGTCATCGGCGATTTGGATCAACCCTTTGTCAGCGCCGATTTTTCTCTGTGTTTTGCCATTACGAACAGGCACAAGCTTGACCAAAGGCAATTTTCCTTTGACGATCACGACTTCTTCACCGGCAAGCGCTTTGCGAATTAATTGGGAGAGTTGTGATTGAGCTTTAGTGATGGTGACTTGGGACATAGATAATCTCCAATTTGCGAAATGAGTTATCACACAAACCAATATACTGAGATCAGGAGTCATATTCAAGAAAAAATCTGGTTCAGCCTCAAAACACCACGAGCACCCCGATGATCGAGAGGCTCGTTGCATGCGGTTAGCGTGGGTTGGCGAGTCAAAAGAATTTTTAAAGTCCTTTACTTTGAGCAAACCGGTGAGTATTTTTACTCAGATCATTGAGTAATTTGGATAACCCTAATGCAAGCTCCTGTGTTTAAAAGAGAAATCGTCGCGCAGTTACGGCGGAGATTGGCCGAGCCCCGGCGTTTCATTCAGGTTGTCACGGGCCCGCGACAGGTGGGAAAAACCACCGCCGTTCATCAAGTTTTGGAAGCGTGGCACGGACTTTCTCACTACGCGACCGCCGATCTTCCGGCACCGCCACAACCAGCCTGGATCGAACAGCAATGGGAAACCGCGCGCTTGCGCGCGAAGGAGGGCCGGCCGGTTGTGCTCGTTCTCGATGAAGTGCAGAAGATAAGCCGCTGGTCGGAAATGGTAAAACGTTGCTGGGATGAAGACACCCGCCGCAAACGAGACATTCGCGTCGTCATCCTCGGCTCTTCGGCGCTTCTGGTTCAGGCCGGGCTGGCGGAAAGTTTGGCGGGACGATTCGAGCTGCTCCATGCCACGCATTGGACGTTCAAAGAATGCCACGCCTGCTTTGGATGGGATCTTGACAAATACATCTACTTTGGCGGCTATCCCAGCGCGGCGCCGTTGGTCGAAGCGGAAGAGCGTTGGTCGCAATATATTCGTGATTCGCTGATCGAAACCACGTTGAGCAAAGATATTCTGCTGCTCAATCGCGTGGAGAAACCGGCCTTGCTGCGCCAACTTTTTATGTTGGCCTCTGAAAACTCCGGTCAAATCGTGTCCTATCAAAAATTCGTGGGGCAACTCATGGACGCCGGCAACACGACCACCTTGGCGCATTATCAGCGCCTTTTGGAAAGCGCGAGTTTGATTTGGGGCTTGCCCAAGTGGCATGGACAAGCCATACAGCGACGAGCTTCCAGCCCCAAATGGATAGCGTTGAACACGGCGCTAATGACTGCGATTGCCGGATCGAGCTTTTCCGAATGGCGGAACGATGCCACGCGATGGGGCAGGTTGGTGGAGGCCGCGGCCGGCGCGCATTTAATCAACACCTCGTTCGGCACCGGCATTGAGATTTACTATTGGCGTGACCGCGACAAAGAAGTTGACTTTGTTTTGAAACAGGGCCGTAAGCTGCTTGCCATCGAAGTGAAAAGCGGATTGTTCAAGGGAAAGCATTCGGGATTATCAGCCTTTGTGCAGCAATTTCCAAAAGCACACACGCTCCTCGTTGGCCAAACAGGCATTCCCATTGAGGAATTTTTAAGCCGGAATGCCTCAGAATGGCTGAAAACAGCAACAAGGTGACCCCGGACAAGCCGCAACCAAAAAAGATTAACACAGAGAAAACAGAGTAAACAGAGAGGGCAATGTTTGAAAAACTTTCTTTAACTTTGTAATCTCTGTTTGCTCTGTTTTCTCTGTGTTGAAAATTTTTGTTATTTTTGCATCGCGTGGCGCGTTGTCTGCGACAAACATTCAACTTGTAATAAGCGGGGTTGGGGCAATGCCCCCAAAACAAAACGAGCACCCCGATGGAATCGAGATGCTCGTTGCAGTTCGGTTGGTGAGTCTTCCGTGTAGGCGAGACTCGTCACGCGCAGGCGCGGTTAAAAATGACCGCCACCGCCGCCACCAGCGCCGCTGGCCTTCACGTTGGTTTTGATCTTCATGCAATCACCTTTGAGTTTAGAGTTTGAACTACTGCTTGAGAATTGGAATTTCGTGTTTCTACTTAATAGATGCAGATCGGGCGAAAATTCGATAAACTTTTTGTTGAAAAAATGCCTGCTCCACTCGTGAGACATTCGGCGCTACGGGTTATTTTGTAATGTCATTCGAGCGCTTCTCAGCGAAGCAATCCTTTGAAAGCCCAGAGATTGCTTCGGCAAAAAACGCCTCGCAATGACTGTAGTTTTATCACTTAAAAAGGTTACTATTCAGCTACTGTCGAAAGCCAAGAAATTATGGACAAAAAGCTTTAATAGTTTTGCCCAAAATTGTTTTGCCTTTTAAACAGGTCTGAATAGTTACAAAAGAAATTGTCAAGAGAAATTTTGAAAATCCTTTACTTTATCCCGTTCATCCGGTAAATCCTGCCAAAAAACAAAGACAGTGCTGAATGACCAACCTCGAAAAACACCTCTGGCCCCTCGCGCGCATGGACGAAGCGCTGGAGATGCTGGCTCATCGCTACGGCCTTGCGGCGAAGCCGGTGTCAATGCCGGCGTTACCTGAAAATCTGGCGAAAGATCGCGTCCAATTCGGACGATGGTTGGAAACCACTGCCAGCGTTCTCGAATTGGAAGCCGAGCCGGTATCAACCAGCTACAGCGAGGTGGAGAATCTCATCAGCCGCGCCGCACCGGCTTTGTTTCACTTGACGGTTGATGGTCAGCCGTCCCTGCTCGTGTTGCTGGGATGTCGTCGCGGCAAAGCCGCCGTTCTCGGCGCGGATCGCGTCGTATATCGTTTGCCAGCGGAAGAAATTCGCGCGCTGCTATGTGAGCCGCTCGAAGCGCCGTTGCGGCCGGAAATCGACGCCTTGCTCGCCGAAGCCGAAGTGCCGGCCAAAAATCGCCGCCGCGCGCGTCAAGCCATTTTGCGCGAGCGGCTCAGTGACGCTTGGATCGCCAACTGTTGGCTCGTGCATCCGCCGTTGAGCCAAAATCTCTCGCAACAGGCGCGCGCCGCCGGATTGCCGGGCCGGTTCGTGTTGTTCCTGCTGTCGTATGTCGTTTATTACACGCTGTGGATTTTATCGTGGTGGCTGGTTGGCAAAGGCGCGTTGTCGGGACGCCTCGACCGCGGCTGGCTCATCGCATGGCTGCTGTTGTTGCTCACCCTCATTCCCTGCCGCGAGCTGGTGACTTGGCTGGAAGGTTTGGTCTCCACCGGCATCGGCGCGCTGATCAAACAGAAGCTGCTCTTCGGCGCATTGCAGCTCGATCCGGACAAGATTCGTCATCAAGGCGCCGGCCAGCTTTTCAGCCGCGTCGCCGAATCCGAGGCGTTGGAAACGCTCTCATTAAATGGCGCCTTCACCGGACTGCTGGCCATCATCGAGCTTTTTCTGGCGGTGTTGGTTCTGGCCGCCGGGCCGGCGCGTTTCATTCATATCCCCTCGCTGCTCGCATGGACGGCGTTCATCATTCTGCTCGGCTGGTATTTTCTGCGCACCCGCGAGCGCTGGACGAGCTCGCGCCTCGGCATCACGCACGATCTCGTCGAGCGCATGGTCGGCCATCGCACCCGCATCGTGCAGGAGGCCGGCGCGAGCTGGCACGAAGTCGAAGACAAAGAGCTTGAGAGTTATCTCGAGCGTTGCATCAACATGGATCGCAAAGGCGTCGTGCCAATGGCGCTGGCAGCGCGCGGTTGGATGGTCATCGGCCTGTTGGGGCTGGCGCCGAGTTTTATTGCCGGGCAAAATTCACCGGCGCTGCTGGCGGTGGGATTGGGCGGCATCCTGCTGGCCTATCGCGCGTTGTTGAAGTTGACCTCCAGTCTTGCGCTGCTCACCGGCGCCGCGATTGCATGGAAACAACTCGCCACTTTTTTTCAAGCCGCGGCCAAATCCCAATCAACCCGAACGTTTGCCGCTCTGCTTGCTGCCGATGGCAAAAGCCAAAACAGCCGCGAGACGTTGGTGAGCGCAAAGGATTTATATTTTCGCTATCGTGAAAACGGCAAGCCGATTCTCGACGGCTATGATTTGCAAATCAATCGCGGCGAGCGCTTGCTCGTGCAAGGTCCCTCCGGCGGCGGCAAATCAACGCTCGCCTCGATACTCACCGGCTTGCGCCAACCCAACTCCGGCTTGCTCTTGTTGAATGGCCTCGATTGGCAAACGCTCGGCGCCGAGGGCTGGCGACGGCGCATCGTTGCCGCGCCGCAGTTTCACGAGAATCACGTGTTGACCGGCACGTTTGCTTTCAATTTATTAATGGGAAGAGGCTGGCCGCCGCGACCGGAAGATTTGCAAGAAGCCGAAGCGCTCTGTCACGAATTGGGATTGGGCGAATTGCTGCAACGCATGCCCGCCGGACTCATGCAAATGGTTGGCGAAACCGGCTGGCAGCTTTCGCACGGCGAGCGAAGCCGCCTGTACATCGCGCGCGCGTTGCTGCAAGGCGCCGATCTCATCATCCTCGACGAAAGCTTCGCCGCACTCGATCCGGAGAATTTGCAAATGGCGATGCAATGCGCCATCAACCGCGCGCAGACGTTGATGGTGATCGCGCATCCGTGACATAAATTCAAGACACGCATTTCCCGCAAAAAGCTTAAAAGAACTTCGATTGCACCCACCAACCCCGCCTCGCCTTCTTTCTCATCAACAGATTGTTTTTAAAAAAAGTTTGCTTTCGTGACGGTCTGACATTATATTGTCCGGTATTCAACTTCGACTGCAAAAGCTACTCCGGAAAGGCTACGCCTGAAAGGCATCCCGTCATGAAACTCATCTCCTGGAACGTCAACGGCGTTCGCGCGGCGATCAAAAAGGGGTTGTTGGAATTTATTGAGCAAACCAATCCCGAGGTGCTGTGCCTGCAAGAAACCAAAGCGCATCCCGAGCAGGTTGATTTTCTTTTGCCGGATTATGAGCAATATTGGAATTCAGCCGAGAAACGCGGCTATGCCGGCACCGCCATTTTTACAAAAATAAAACCGGTGGGCGTGAAAAACGACATGGGCATTGCCGAGCATGATCGCGAAGGCCGGGTGATCACGATGGAGTTTGCCGACTTTTTTCTGGTCAATGTCTACACGCCGAACGCGAAGCGGGATTTGTCGCGGCTGGATTATCGCGTGAAATGGGACGCGGATTTTTTGGCGCATTTGAAGAAATTGGAAAAGAAGAAACCGGTGATCTTTTGCGGCGATTTGAACGTCGCGCACACCGAAATCGATCTGGCCAATCCCAAAGCCAACGTCGGCAATCACGGCTTCACACCGGAAGAACGCGGCGGATTTGGCAATTTCATCAAGGCCGGCTTTGTCGATGCCTTTCGCGTTTTCAACCAAGACGGCGGGCATTACACCTGGTGGAGTCTGATGAGCAACGCGCGGGAAAGAAACGTCGGCTGGCGCATCGATTATTTTTGCCTGTCGGCGGCGCTGCGGCCCAAATTGCGTGAAGCGTTTATTTTGCCGCAGGTGAGGGGGTCGGATCATTGTCCGGTTGGCATTGTGCTGGTGTAAACCTAATGGAGTTTGACAATCAAAATCGGTAATGTTTCGTAGTCCCGGCCCCTTGTGGGCCGCGATTGAAGCCAATAAATTCGTGGTTCCAACAGTGCCCCACAAGGGGGCAAGACTACCCACGCCTGGCCTTTGAGCACGGTTTTCCTGTTGACATCCGCGCTATAATTTTTAATCATTATTCGTCGGTTGGCAAGATTTTATCTCATGAATCAAAGCATAAAACAGCTTCTCATTTTTGCCGTTTTTTTTGCGGGTTGGACGAACCTCGATCCGGCGCTCGCTCAACGCCCGCCGGCACACGCAACTTCGGACGCTCCGGCGCGGAATAAAGAAGCCGGCAAGGTTTTTATCACCAACTACCGGCCGAAGGATTACGGCGCGCACGCGCAAAATTGGGCCATCGTGCAGGACGACCGCGGCGTGATGTATTTTGGCAACGTGCGCGGCGTGCTGGAATACGACGGCGTCACGTGGCGGCTGATCCGTTTGCCCAACAAAAGCCTGGCGCGGTCGCTGGCGAAAGATCAAAACGGCCGCATCTACGTCGGCGGCGTCGGTGATTTCGGTTATTTGGCGCCGGACAGCGTCGGACAAATGCGTTACGTTTCGTTGCTGGCTTATGTGAATGAAGCCGACAAAAAATTTGCCGACGTGTTGCATACCGGCGTGACGCCGCAAGGAGTTTATTTTCAGACCACCAACGCGCTGTTTCGCTGGGCCGATCATCGTATCGAAGTGTGGAAACCGCAGACTTCATTTCATCTTTCCTTTGTCGTGCGCGATACGTTGTACGTCCGCCAATGGCAGGCTGGCTTGATGCGAATGGCGAAAGATTCATTGCAGCTTGTGCCTGATGGCGAGCGTTTTGCCGACGAGCGGATTTACCTCATGCTGCCCTTTGACGAAAAGAATATTTTGGTCGGCACGCGCACGCAAGGATTGTTTTTGCACGACGGCGCGGCGTTGAAACCGTTTCGAACGGAGGCCGAGGCGTTCCTGGCGGCCAACCAGCTTTACTTGCCCGGCGCGGCGCTGAAGGACGGCGCGTTGGCTTTGGGAACCTTGCGCGGCGGCGTGGCCATTATTGGCCGGCAGGGACGTTTGCTGCGCGTCATCGACAAAGCCACCGGGTTGTTGAATGACACCGTGTCGTTTCTTTTTACCGACCGCGATGGCGCGCTGTGGCTGGCGCTGGATAATGGGCTGGCGCGCGTCGAGGCCGTCTCGCCCTTCACCTTTTATGATGAGCAGTCGGGACTGAAAATTCCGCTCGCTTATTTTCTCCGCCACCAGGAGATTTTGTACGCGGCAACCAACGTCGGCGTTTTTTATTTGCATGCGGCCTCGCGAGGTTTTCGGCCGGTCGCCGGCATTGCGGCGCAGTGTTTATCGCTGCTGCCGATGGATGACATGTTGCTGGCGGCAACCATCGACGGTGTTTATCGCATTCAGGCTGATCGCGCCGATTTTGTGAAGCCCTCGATCAACAACTCATATCGCGCGCTCGTGCTGCATCGTTCCCGGCAAAATAACCGGCGCATTTTCGCCGGCCTCGATAACGGCCTGGCGGCGCTGCGCTTCGAAAACGGGGAATGGATTGACGAAGGCAAAGTCAACGGCGTGCAGGAACGGATCATCCGCCTCGTTGAAAATCCACCCGGCAGCCTGTGGCTCGGCACCTCGGCCAGCGGCGTGAGGCGTGTGGAGTTTGCCGGCCCCGGGCAAAATCAAAACGCTTTGAAGAATGCGAAAGTCGAGTCTTTCAGCGTCGGGCAGGGCTTGCCGGCCGGCGGCGTGGCTGTTTTTGCCGTGGCGGGCAAGGAATATTTCGTCTCACAAGACGGCGTTTTTCGCTTTGGTCATGACCACCGGCGGTTTTTTCTGGATTCGACGTTCAACTTCGTTTCGTTTGGCGGTTCGGTGGAAGAATATTTCCTGCACGAAGATCAGGCCGGCCGGGTGTGGATCAACTTTGGCCGCGAAACCGCCGTGGCCCGGCCGCAAGCCGGCGGCGGTTATCTCGCCGATAACACCATTTTAGAAGATCGATCTCCCGAAGATCAACCCGGCGCCGGCGCGCCCTTGCGAAAATTTTCCAACGAGCCGTTTTTTTGCATCTATCCCGAGCCGGACGGCATCGTCTGGTTGGGCGGCCCGAACGGTTTGATTCGTTACGATACCAACGTCGCAGCGGATGACGCGGCCGCCTATCCGGCCCTCATCCGCCGCGTCATCGTCGGTGAAGATTCGCTGCTCTTCGGCGGCGCCGTACAGACGTCCGAGCCGAACGTCTCTACTTTGCCCTTCACCAACAATGCGATACGTTTTGAATTTGCCGCGGCAAATTACGAGGAAGCCGCCGACAATCAGTTTCAAACGTTTCTCGAAGGTTTTGAAAAATCCCGCCCGGCGGGAGCGCTGTGGAGCCGGGAGACGAAAAAAGAATACATCAACCTGCCGCCCGGCGATTATCGTTTTCACGTGCGCGCCAAAAATATTTATGAACACCTCAGCGGCGAAGCGGTTTATGCGTTCAAAATTTTGCCGCCGTGGTACCGTTCGTGGTGGGCGTATCTTTTTTACGTTTTCGCCGCCGGCGCCGTGATCGCCGGTCTGATTCGATTCCGCACGCGCCAATTGCAGACGCGCAGCCAGGCGCTGGAAAAAACGGTGCGCGAACGAACCGCAGAAATCCGGGCGCAGAAAGAGAACGTCGAACAGCTCAGCCAAATCGGCAAGGAAATCACCGCTTCCCTGGAGTTTGAAACGATTTTTTACAAGCTGTATGAGCACGTCAATATCCTCGCCGATGCCAGCATTTTCGGCGTCGGTATTTATCATTCCGAAAAAAATCAGATCGAATACAAGCTGGCGATCGCCAAAGGCAAACGCTACGCGCCGTACACCCGCGACGTGAGCGACAAAAACCAGTTTCCGGTTTGGTGCATCGAACATCGCCAGCCGGTCTTCATCAACGACGTGACGGTCGAATACGGCCGCTACATCAGCGCCTACCAGGACGCCGGCCGCCTGCTCGAAGACGGCACGCGTTCCGAAGCGCCGTTTTCTCTTATCTATCTGCCGCTGATCGTACAAAATCGCGTGCTCGGGGTGATCACCATTCAGAGTTTTCAAAAAAATGCCTACACCGAATATCATCTCAATCTGCTGCAGAATCTTGCGGCTTACACCACCATCGCGCTGGATAATGCCGACGCCTATCGCCGGCTCAATGCCACGTTGGAGCATCTCAAAGCCACCCAGCAGCAGCTCATCACCCAGGAAAAATTGGCCTCGTTGGGCGCGCTCACGGCCGGCATCGCGCACGAGATGAAAAATCCGCTCAATTTCATCAACAACTTCGCCGAGCTTTCGGTTGATTTGATGCGGGAGCTGCGTGAAGGATTTGAGCAGCAAAAAGAAGAATTGGAGGCGGATGCCAGGGCCGAGCTTGAGGAGACCTTGCGGCTGCTGGAGCAAAATGTCACGAAGATCAACCAGCACGGCAAGCGCGCCGACAATATCGTGCGCAACATG
>Ga0247727_10011552_pt1 | contig 15375 bp, 13 predicted proteins | sample WisWelCaveWW1625_FD_202498 | JGI IMG/M metagenome (GOLD analysis project Ga0247727, IMG submission 202498) | Biofilm microbial communities from Wishing Well Cave, Virginia, United States - WW16-25 | ecosystem: Environmental > Aquatic > Deep subsurface > Groundwater > Cave microbial mat | place... | reverse complement strand
GTCACGACCATGAAGATGATCAGCAGCACCAGCATCACGTCGATCAGCGGCGTGATGTTGATCTCCGACATCGCGCCCGAGGCCGCATGCGCGTCCTCCGTCCGGCCGAGCCGGCGCTTCTTCTCCATCTCCTTGTGATGCTTGGTCTGCTTGTCGACGGGCTGCGTCATGGTCCTACCCCTGTACCTTCGGCTCGGCGATCAGCGCCACTTCCTCGACCCCGGCCTCACGCAGGAGGTCCATCACCTTCATGACCTCCGAGTAGGGGAGAGCGTCGTCGGCCTTCAGGTACGCCATCCGCGCGCCCTCGGGCAGGTCCTGGAGGCGTTCCTTCACCTGGGGCAAGAGCTCCGCTTGGTTATCGAGCTTTTTACCGCTCAGGTAGGTGGTCGAGTCCTTCTTGATCGCGACCATGATCGACTTGGGCTCGTCCTTGCGTTCCTTGGTGTGGCCTGCCTGCGGCAGCACCACGTCGACGCCCTTCTGGAGCATCGGCGTGATGACCATGAAGATGATCAGGAGCACGATCATGATGTCGGCCATCGGCGTGACGTTGATGTCCGCCATCGGGCCGCCCTTTTTCCCGCCCATTGACATGAGAATGGCTCCTCCCGCGCCGCGCCGCTTTCGCCTAGGTCTTCTTGATGAAGTAGTCGAGCAGCTCCGAGCTCGAGTTGTCCATCTCGACGTTGAAGGACTCGACCTTGCCGGCGAAGTAGTTGAACGCCCACACCGCGGGGACGGCGACGAAGAGCCCGAACGCCGTGGTGATGAGCGCCTCGGCGATGCCGGCCGAGATCGCGGCGATGCCGCCCGACCCGGTGAGCGCCATGCCCGAGAAGGCGTTGATGATGCCGAAGGTGGTTCCGAACAGGCCCACGAAGGGAGCGGTCGCGCCGATCGTCGCGAGGCCGGAGAGGCCACGCTTGAGGTCTGCGAGGTTCACGGCCGTGGCGCGGTGGATCGCGCGCTTGGCGGCTTCGACGGCACCGTCACGGTCTTTCTCGGCTTCGCCGGTCTCGACCTGGTACTGCCACTCCTGCAGCCCCGGCTTCAGCACCTTGGCGAGGTGCGAGAGCTTGTACTGCTTCCCGTCGGAGATGTTGATCGCCTCCTGGATCTTGCCGGCCTTCAGGTAGCGCGCCACCTCGGGTGCGTACTTGCGCGACTGCAGCGTCGCCTGGCGGTAGGTCCAGTAGCGCTCGATCATGACGGCGATCGAGTACATGGACATGATGAAGAGCACGATTACGACGGCCCACGCAATGGCGCCCATGTGCGCGGCCATGGTCCTGATATCGAACTGCATCGCGTCCTCCTGGACTTTGTGTGGCGCTCTTGGCCGGGGCCTTAGGAGAGCTTGAAGTTGACGGTGACCGTCATGATGACGGGAACCGGCACGCCGTTCAACAGCGTCGGCGTATACACCCACTGCTTGACCGCGTCGATCGCCGCCTGGTCGAGGAGCGGAATGCCGCGCAGGAGCTTCACGTCCGTCACCTTGCCCTGCGGCGAGATCGTGCACTCGAGGATCACGACGCCCTGCACGCGCGCCTGCTTGGCGATGTCCGGATAGACCGGAGTCACGTTCTTGAGCTTCTTGGGCTCCTTGATCTGTCCGCCCACCCGGACCGCTTGCATCGGCGGCGGGGCATCGGGCAGGCCGCCCACGATCCCGCCAACGACGCCGCCCGGCACGCCACCCTCGACACCTCCGGCGCCGCCCTCGCCCATGTCGATGCTCTCCTCGGGCGTGATCTCCTCGGGCACCTCGACGGGGGCGACGAACTGGTTTTCGACGATCGGCTTGGGAATCATCTTGGGGGCGTTCGCCGGACGCGCGGCAGGCGGGGGCGGCGGGGGCGGCGGGGCGGGGGCCGCCATCGGCTCGACGAAAAAGGCCTTCACCGCCGAGGCGGGATCGGGCAGCTGGTCGGCCGACAGCAGCGGCACGATGACGATCAGGGCCGCGGCGATCGTGTGCAACAGGAACGACACCGGCAGCGTCTTCGACTGCTGCGTCCGGTGGGCCACCCGGTCCGAGTCAATCAGGTCCTCGAAAAGCCTCTGTTCCATCGGCGCCCTCTACATTTTTGCTTGAAACCTCGCCCTTTCGGGCAAGAGACGCGGATTCTAGTCCCCGCTTCCCGGAGGTGTCAAGGCTTGGGTCCCGCAAGGCTTTTCCGGGGGACGCGCCACCTGGGAGCCTCCACGAGCTGCCCATTCGACACCGAAGGGGCGCCCCCGGTTCCCGACGCGGGGGGCACGGGACTCAGTAAATGCGAAAGTTGACAGGGGCCTGGGCGATGATGGCCACCGGCCTTCCGCGCTTCACGGCCGGCTGGAAGACCCACTGGTAGACGCACTGCAGGGCAGCGGAGTCGAGCAGGGGCACCGACTGGATCACCCGCGCCCGGACGACCCTCCCTTGGGAATCGATCAGGATCTCGACGAGGACCGTGCCCTCGATCTTCTTGATGAATGCCTCTTGCGGGTATTGCGGCTTGGTCATCCTGATGGGACGGGGCGGCGTGTCGTAGTCGGAGACGGGACCGGTCCCGGTGCCGCCCAGCACGCCGCCCAGGACACCCCCGGGCACACCACCGACGAGGCCGCCCTCGAGCCCGCCTTCCATCCCGAGCGCATCGCCGAGATCGCTTCCCGTCTCGCTGCCGAACTGGTCCTCGGGCTTCACGCCGACTTCGGGCTCGAGGGGCTTCTCCTGGGGCTGCGGCGTCTCGATCGGCGCGACGAAATCCGGCTTGGGGGTGTTCTCGGTGACTTTCTGGGGAGGCTCCGGCTTCGCCTGCTCCGGGCGCATCGAGCTGCCCCGCTGCATCGGCGGGGGGGGCGGCGGCGGCGGATCGAAGAAGACGACACGGCGGTCGCCCTGCTCCGGCAGCTCTTCCGGCATGAAGATCGGCACGAGAACGACCAGCACGACGACGAGAGCGTGGACGCCGAGCGAGACGCGCGCGCCGATCCGCTGCCAGCGCGTGCGCGGGCGGGAGGCGGACGTGGCGAGCCCGCTGGCGAAGAGATGGTCTTCGTCGATTGCCCCGAGACTGCGAGAAGGGGCCGGTTCGGGAGGCGCGCCCATCACGGCCATCTTACATCCGCTCCCTTTCCCACTACGCGGGCGCGGGGCGCTCGAGCGAGGCTTGGGGCTCGTTTTCGTGAAAGAAAGTAAAGCGCGCCGCGCTTACGCCGCGCGGGCCGGCCTGGCGTTCGACTCCTGGCGCGCGTACCACCAATTCACGAGCGGAACCGCGATGAACAGCGTCGAGTAGGTGCCGACGACGATCCCCACCACCATCGTGAAGCCGAAGCCGCGCAGCACCTCGCCGCCGAACAGGAAGAGGCCGAGCACCGCCAGGAAGGTGGTGCCGTTGGAGATGATGGTGCGGGTGAGCGTCTGGTTGAGCGAGTCGTTGAGCAGCTTCGCCATCGAGTCCTTGCGCCGGTGCAGCATGTTCTCGCGGGCGCGGTCGAAGATCACGATCGTGTCGTTGACGCTGTAGCCCACGAGCGTGAGCAGCGCCGCGATCACGTTGAGCGTGATCTCGAAGCGGAAGAAGGCCAGGAACGCCAGGCACACGAGCACGTCGTGGAAGGCGGCGATCGTCGCGCCGATGCCCCAGATCCCGCCCTTGAAGCGCGCCGCGATGTAGACGAGCTGGAACAGCAGGCCGAGCACCGTGAGCAGCAGGGCTTTCTGCCGGAGCTCGGCGCCCACCACCGGGCCCACGATCTCGGAGGAGGACTCGGTGACCGGATTCGGGGAGTAGGAGTCGGCGAGCGCCTGGCGCACCGCGCGCGCCGGGGCGTCGAGGTCGGCCTCGGGCGCCTCCTGCGAGATGCGCACCAGCACCTTGTTTTCCTTGGCGTCGCCGTAGGTCTGGATCACCGCGCCCGGCGAGACCCTCTCCACCGCGGCCCGGATCTGGTCGACGTCCGGCGCGGCCTGGAACTGCAGCTCGAGCTGGGTACCGCCCGAGAACTCGACGCCGTAGCGCAGGTGGCCGGAGGCGATCCAGAAGATCCCGGCGGCGATCAGCAGGAGGGAGAGCGCGACGAAGTACTTCGCCCGGCCCAGGAAGTCGATGTGCGGGTTCTTGATGATTTCCATGGCCGTCCCCTAGATGCTCAGGCTCTCGACGTGGCGCTTGCCGAGCACCCACTTGAAGAGGAACTTGCTGACGAAGTACGACGCGAACACGTTCGCCACCAGGCCGATCACGAGCGTGACCGCGAAGCCCTTGATCGCGCCGGTCCCGAACTGGAACAGGAACGCGGCGGCGATGAGCGCGGTCGCGTGGGTGTCGAGGATCGTGACCCAGACGCGCTCGAACCCGTTCTGGACCGCCGCCGACACCGTCTTGCCGTTGCGAAGCTCCTCGCGGATGCGCTCGAACACCAGCACGTTGGTGTCGACGCCCACGCCCACGGTCAGGATGATGCCGGCGATCCCGGGCAGCGTGAGCGTCGCGTCGGTGTACGCCATCGCCGCGAGCAGGATCAGCAGGTTCGCCGCGAGCGCGACCACGGCATTGACGCCCGAGAGCCGGTAGTAGAACAGCATGAAGATGGTGATGAAGGCCATCGCGGCGATCGACGCGCGCACCCCGTCGCGGATCGAGTCGCGCCCGAGCGAGGCGCCCACCGTGAGCTGATGCTGGTACTTGAGCGACGCCGGCAGGGCTCCCGCCTTGAGCACCTTCGCGAGCTCGTCCGCCTCCTGGGTGGTGAAGCGGCCGGTGATCCTGTTGTTGTCGGCACCGAGCCTGCCCTGGATCACGGGTGCGGAGTGGACATACCCGTCAAGTACGATCGCGAGCTGGCGGCCGATGTTGCGGCCGGTGTCGCGCGAGAATTTGTCGGCGGCGGTGGCCTTGAGCGAGAACTCGATATCCGGGCGGTTGTTCTCGTCGACCCCCACGCGCGCGCTCTTGAGGTCGCGGCCGGTGATCATGGCCTCCTTGCGCAGGAGGTAGTAGACGGGTTCGCCCGGCGTGTCACCGAGGCCGGAGGCCACCTCCATGTTGTCGGCCACGCGGCCGCCCGTGCCCGATAGCAGCGTCTCGCGGCTCGCGGCCTGTGTCTCGACCAGCTTCAGCGCGAGCTGCGCGGTCGTCTTGATGATGCGCTTCGCCTGCTCGACGTCCCTGACGCCCGGCAGCTGCACCAGGATCTGGTCCCCGCGCGCGCCCTGCGCCGCGATCAGCGGCTCGGTGACGCCGAGCGCGTTGACGCGCCGCTCGAGCGTGCGGATCACCTCCTGCACCGTCTGGTCCTTGAGCTGGCGCTGGTAGAGGTCGGTCATCTCGACCGTGAACTTGCCCTCGCCGGACTCGCGCACCTCCCAGCCGGCGCGGAAGAAGTCGCGCAGCAGGTCGCGCATGTCCTTCACCCGCGCGGGCTCGGTGCCTTCGACCGTGAAAGAAGTGGCTGTCGCTCGCTGGACGGGGCCGATCTGGATGCCCTTGCGGGTCGCCTGGTCGCGGGCGGTGGTGACCGCGTCGTCGACGGTAGCATTCCACGCATCCTCGACCACCACCTGCATCACGAGGTGGATGCCCCCGCGCAGGTCGAGCCCGAGATGGATTTTGCCGGGCGTGCCGTTTCGTTCGTAGGGCGGCCAGACGGCGACGGCGCAGGCGAGCAGGAACGCGCCATAGGCGATCGCCTTCACGCGCAGCTCCTCGCGCATGAACGCGTAGACGAGGCCGGCGAGGGCCGCCGTCAGCAGCAGCCAGAGCGTGATCGGGTTTTGCAGGGCGGGAGGCATCACTTCTCCGTCTTATCGGTCCCGGGCGCCTGCAGGCCGGCCACGGCGCTCTTCAGGACCTTGATCCTGGTCTTGTCGTCGACGCGGACGAGAAAGGCCTCGTCCTCGGTCCCCACGATGGTGCCGTAAATGCCGGAGCTCAGCACCACGCGGTCGCCGCTCTTCAAGCCCTTCACGAGCCCCTCGAGCTTCTTCTGCTTCCGGCGCATCGGCAAAATCAGCACGAAGTAGAAGATCGCGAAGATCAGCCCCATCATGACGAGGCTGGCGAGCGGGTTGGGCTCGCCCGGGCGGGCGGGCCCGGCGAGCGCAAGCAGGGATGCTGTGTCGGCCATGTCGGGTCTCTCGCTTCCGGTAGCGCGAAAGGCTCTTTCCGGGTTTCTCTCGCTTCTCAGGGTCCAGGGCGGGGGATCACGAGGACCGTCGCGCTACGACCCGTCCTGGTCGGCGGCCTCCAGGCGGCGCAGCGTCTTTCCGCGCCAGCTCTCGAAGCGACACAAACGGATACTCTGCCGCATCGCCCCCATCATGTCAAGGTAGAAGAAGAGGTTGTGGAGGCTCATCAGCGCCGCCGCGGTCATCTCGTTGGCCTGGTGCAGGTGGCGCAGGTAGGCGCGGCTCGCGGTCCGGCAGGTGAGGCAGCGGCAGTCGGGGTCGGGAGGGCGCGGGTCGTCGCGGTAGCGGGCGTTGCGGATCGAGAGGCGGCCGCGGCTCGTGAAGAGCTGGCCGTTCCTCGCGTTGCGCGTGGGCAGCACGCAATCGAACATGTCGATGCCCCGTGCCACCCCGTCGATCAGGTCCTGCGGGGTCCCGACGCCCATCAGGTAGCGTGGGCGGTCCTCGGGCAGCAGCGGGTCGAGATGCTCGAGCACGCGGTCGCGCCCCGGCTTCGGCTCGCCCACCGAGAGCCCTCCGACGGCGTAGCCCGGGAAGCCGATCTCGACGAGCTCGCGGGCGCTTTGCTCGCGCAGCGCGAGGTCGACGCCGCCCTGGACGATGCCGAAGAGCCACTGGTCGCCGCGAGTGTGGGCCGCGCGGCTACGTCTCGCCCAGCGCGTCGTGCGCATGCTGGCCGCCTCGACTACGTCGCGCGGCGCATCCCCGGGCGGGCACTCGTCGAAGGCCATCGCGATGTCGGCGCCCAGGTTCTGCTGGATAGCGATCGAGCGCTCGGGCGAGAGCAGGTGCGGCGTGCCGTCGATGTGGCTCTGGAAGCGCACGCCCTGCTCGTCGAGCCGCCGCAGCGCCGCGAGCGAGAAGACCTGGTAGCCCCCGCTGTCGGTGAGGAACGGCCCGTCCCACCCGGTGAAGCCGTGAAGGCCGCCGAGCCTCGCCACGAGTTCGTCGCCGGGCCGCAGCATCAGGTGGTAGGTGTTCGCGAGCAGGATGCGCGCGCCGATCTCGGCGAGGTCGCGGTGCAGCACCGCCTTCACGGCTCCCGCGGTGCCGACCGGCATGAAGACGGGCGTAAGGGCCGCCCCGTGCGGTGTCGTGAGCCGCCCGGCGCGGGCGCGCCCGTCGCGCGCCTCGACTGCGAACGCGAAGCCGGACATGGGGGAAGCGAGTATAGACTCTGCGCGTGAACGCTCGGCTCAAGGTGGCGCTCATTTTCGGCGGCCGCTCGGGGGAGCACGAGGTGAGCCTGCGCTCGGCCCTTTCCGTCGCGGAAGGCCTCGCCGAGCGCCACGAGGTGTTGCCGCTGCTCGTCGAGAAGGCGGGCGGGTGGCGGCTCCAAGAGGGACCCGTGCCCCGCCCCGCGGGAGGCGAGCCGGTGTTCCTGGCGACCTCGCCCGACGAAGGCGGGCGGCTGCGGCGCCTACAGGATGCGCACGAGCTTGCCCGGCCGGACGTTTTCTTTCCGGTGCTGCACGGCACCTATGGCGAGGACGGCACCGTGCAGGGCCTGTTCGAGCTCGCGGGCGTGCCGTACGTGGGTGCGGGCGTCGCAGCCTCGGCGGCGGCGATGGACAAGGCGATCATGAAGTCGCTCTTCGCCCAGGCCGGACTGCCGCAGGTCGAGCACCGCGTGCTGCTGCGGCGCGACGCCGCCGCCGCCGAAGCGCGGCTGCTCGACGAGCTCGGCCTGCCGGTCTTCGTCAAGCCCGCGAACCTCGGCTCGAGCGTCGCGGTGAGCAAGGTCAAGGTTCCGGAAGCGCTCGCTCCGGCGCTGGCGCTCGCCTTCTCCTACGACCGCAAGGTCGTCGTCGAGCGCGGGCACGACGTGCGCGAGATCGAGGTCGCGATCCTCGGTAACGACGATCCCGAGGCGTCGCTGCCGGGCGAGATCGTGCCGGATCGGGAGTTCTACGACTACGACTCGAAGTACGCCGCCACTAGCCTCACCGAGCTCCACATCCCGGCTCGCGTCTCCGCCGCGCAGAGCGACGAGGTGCGTCGGCTCGGCCTCGCCGCGTTCCAGGCCGTCGACGCCGCCGGCTACGCGCGCGTCGACTGTTTCCTCGAGAGATCGACGGGCCGTCTGCTGCTGAACGAGATCAACACCATCCCCGGCTTCACCTCGATCAGCATGTATCCCAAGCTGTGGCAGGCAACGGGTCTTGGCTACCCCGACCTGCTGGCGCGGCTCGTCGCACTCGGGCTCGAGCGTCACGCCGAGCGTGCGCGGCTCAGTACGCACTACGGCGGCTGACGCGGCTCGCGTGCTCCGCCGCGGCAGCAAGCCTCGATCGAGTATTCAAAATTGTATATAAGGAGGGGGCCTGGGTGCCGGCCTCCCACATTTTCGTCGCCCACGATGGAAGGCCCCGCAAGACAGTGGGTTCGCGGGAGCAGCGTGCTGAAATAGGCTCCTGGAACGGGCTATAGCGATTTCCACATCTTCGTGCACAGCCTAACCTGCTCCACGCGTGGAGCATGGGCAGGGTGATGAGCCAGAAAACCCTTGACAAGAACGGAGGGCGTTCCTACCCTACCGCTAGTATGCGTGGCTTGCTGAGACCCGACAGGTGGGCAAGGGGTCACGTACGTCCAACCCTGGACTGAAAGGGGGGATTACCTCAATGCCGGCGAAGAAGAAGGCTGCCAAGAAGAAGGCTTCGAAGAAGAAGAAGTAAGAGCCCCGGGGACGTTGGGGGGGTCGAGAGTCTTTCTCGCCCCCCATTTTTGTTATGCGGGGGAAAATAATTCGCTCTGAGGGGTGCTGCGCCGCACTCCCCAGACCCCCGCCCCCCGCCCCTTGCTGCTACCGCCGCGCGTCGAGGACGTGCGCTTCGAGCGCGTGGGCGACGCCGTCTTCGTCGTTGGTCGGAAGCACGGGAAGGCCAACCTCCAGCAGCTCGCCCGGCGCGTTGCCCATCAGCAGGCCGCGGCCGGCGGACTCGAGCATCAGCCGGTCGTTCCAGTTGTCGCCGATCGCGAGCGTCTCCTCAACGGTGATGCCCCAGCGCCCCTGAAGGAAGGCGAGGGCTTCCGCCTTGCCGACGGCGGGATGGAGTACGTCCAGGAGCGCAAAGCCCGTCGCGGGGTAGACGGTGCGCTCGAGGCGCGCCTCGCCTTCGAGCACGGCTTCGAGCGCAGGCCGCAGCGGCTCGATCTCGGCGAGCGGGCCGCCGAACATCACCTGGATCGGCTCCTCGAGTGCGAGCGCCTCGATGACGTCCGCGACCTGCCGGACCTGGCCCTGCGCACGCTCGAGGTAGTAGGCCACGAGGCCTTTAGCCCGTGCGCGTGCGTCGACCAGCAACCACCCCTCGCCGCGGCTGCCGCAGTGGACGATCGGCTCCGCGCCCGCCGCGCGTCCCGCCTGGACGGCTCGTGCGGCTGCATCACGCCCGAGCGGACGGCAGCGGATGATGCGGCCGTCCTCGACGACGAGGGCGCCGTTGTGGACGATCAGCGGAAGCGCGTCGCCGAGCTCGTCGGCCACGCGCCGGGCCGAGGGATGGCGGCGGCCCGTAACCAGGACCACGCGCACGCCGTCCGCCCGGGCCCGCGCGACCGCGTCGCGCGTGCGCGGCGAGAGCGTCCGGTCGCTGCGCAGCAAGGTGCCGTCGATGTCCAACGCAACGAGCCGCACGCGCGGGGACACCACCCCGCTACTCGCCCGTCCACACCGTGACCCGCTCGATCACGTCGCCAGGCCGGATCCGGTCCACCACGTCCATGCCCGCGACCACCTGGCCGAAGAGCGTGTAGCCCCCGTCGAGGTGCGGCTGCGGCTGCAGCGTCACGAAGAACTGGCTGCCGCCCGTGTCCTTGCCGGAGAGCGCCATGCCCATGGCGCCCCGGCCGTAGCCGCGGCGCGTGATCTCGCAGCGCAGCGCGTAGCCGGGGCCGCCGTTGCCGTCGCCGCGCGGGCAGCCGCCCTGGACCACGAAGCCGGGCTCGACGCGGTGGAACGTGAGGCCGTCGTAGAAGCCTCGGCGGGCGAGCGAGACGAAGCACGCGCTCGTGAGCGGCGCCTCGACGACGTCGAGATGGACCTCGATCGTGCCGTGGCGGGTCTTCAGGAACGCGCGCGGGGTGTAGAGCGCGACACCCGCCCGCGGGTCGTAGGGCGCCATCGCCGCGCGGTAGTCGAGCGGCGCGCGCGAGACGCGCTCCGGGTCGGGGTCGGACGGCTCGCCGCCGAGCTCGCGCAGCAGCACGCCCGCGCGCGCGCGCACGGCGCGGGATGGATCCTTGCGTGCCACCTCGTCGAGCCCGCTGCGCGCCGCGTCGTCCTTCTGCGCCGCGAGCGCCACGACGGCGGCGATGCGCGCTTCGAGCTCGCCCTCGCCGTCGCCCAGGCCGCGGCGCCAGGCCTGGAGCAGCGGGCCCGAGAACCCGGCGGGCGAGAGCCTGGAGATCGCCTCGGCGGCCGCGACCCGCACTCCCAGGTCGGGGTGCTCGAGGTGCCGCCGCAGCGTGTCGAGCGAGTCCTTCCCGCGAGCCTCCACGAGTGCGGCGAGCACGGTCGGCAGCACGCGCGGGTCCTCGTCACGCAACATCGCGTGCAGGATCCCGACGCTCATCTCGTCGCCGCTACGGCCGAGCGCCGCGCCGAGCGCGGAGCGCACCCAGAACACGCGGTCGGGGTCCATCCCCGAGAGCACGAGCGCGAAGTTGTCGCGGTCGTTGCGGGCGAGCGCCGAGAGCGCGCCGGCGCGGATCCAGGGATCCGGCGCTGCGACGAGGCGCACCAGCCGTTCGCCGAGCGCCCGGTCGGGCGGCAGCGTGGCGAGCGCGCGCAGCGCCTCGCGGCGTACCACGTCGCTCGACGAGCCGAGCATCGACACGGCCGCGGCGGCGCTGCGTGGGTCGGGAAGCGCGGCCAGGGCGCGCAGCGCCTGCATTGCGACGCTCTCGTCGGCGTCGCGCACGAGCGGCAGCAACAGCTCGACCGCCGAGGCGTCCTTGAGCGCCCCCAGGCCGCGCGCGGCGAGCGCGCGTGAGAGCGACTCGTCCGAGGCGGCGGCGGCCACCAGCACCGGCCGCAGCTCGGGGCTCTCGAGCCGCATCGCGACCCAAGTGGCGGCCCACCAGTCAAAGCGCGGGCGGCCCGCGTCGAGCAGCGCGAGCCGTGCGGCCGGGATGTCCTTGAGCCGCGCGAGGGCCTGAAGCGCCAGGCGCTGCTCGCTCCATTGCGAGACGGCGTCGCCGGGGGCGTCGCCGCGCACGGTCATGCGGTCGATCGTCTTGGGCAACGAGTCCACGACCAGGCGCGCGATCGGCCCGGCCGCGCGCGGGTCGCCGATCTTCCCGAGCGCCTCGGCCGCGCGGCCCCGCACCTGGCTGTCGGCGTCCCGGAGCGAGGCGAGCAGCCGTTCGACCGCGAGGCGGCTCCCGGCGAGGCCGAGCGCGAACGCGGCCATCCGGCGCACCTCGAGCTCCTGGTCGTTCATCAGCTCGACGAGCGGCGAGACGAGCTCGGGAAGCGCGATGCGCCCGGCGGCGAGGGCCGCGCGCCGCCTCACGCCGCGATCGGGATCCCTGAGCCTCTGCCCGAGCTCGTCCCCGCCGGCCGTGCGCGCGTCCTCGAGCTCGAGCAGCCGCGCCAGCTTTTCGATGCGCGGGACGGGGGGCGCGGCCTTCGGCGCCGGCCCGGCCGGCGCGGCCACGAGCACGGTCGCGACCACGAACGCGAGAGACCGCCGCATTGGCCGATTATCTGCGACAACAGGCCCTCGCTACCCGTGGCGGTGGACGAAGGCCCGCGCCGTCTCGAGCGCGGCGTCCGGGGACTGGTCCTCGACCACGTAGTAGGGACTCGCGCGGCCCGGGCGCCAGCCTTCGCGGGCGGCGCGCCGGATCTCGACCAGGAAGCCGCTGTCGGTGCGGGCAGGCTCGGTGATCTCGAAGATCCACTCGTCTTTGCGCAGCGTCGAGTGGATCGCGCCCGGAGCCCACAGGCTGCGCGGCGCCTCATGGGGGGCCTCGCGCCGCACCATGCGATCGATCACGCGCTGCGCGGGCTCGGGCAGGAACAGGAACTCGATCCCGTACCCGACGTAGGGCCAGCCGACCTCGGGCGCCTCGCGCGCGACGCGCCCGAGCACGCGCACGCGGCCCTCGGCCTCCGGCAGGTCGATCTCCAGATCGAGGTCCTCGGCCTCGATGCGCACGGGGCTCGCGAGCAGCATGCCGTGGACGCTCAGGTTGCGGCTCAGGCCGTAGAAGTGCTCGCCGGGGGCGCCGTGGCGGCTGCCCACGACCTGGACGTGCACCGGGATGCGCGCGAGCACGCGGTTCGGCACCTCGACGAGCTTGCTCACCCAGCTCTCCAGCACGAAGCGATCGAGCGGCCGGCGCAGCGCCGCGTTCGCCCCCGCGCCGAGCACGACGCCCTCCGTGCCCGGGGGCTCGGAGGCGGGAATCATCACCAGGATCGACACGCGGCGGCTCGAGGAGCCTTCGCGGATGCGGCGGATCGTCTCGACCAGCGGCACGTCGGGGATGCGCGTTCCGAGCACCACGAGCGACGCGCCGTCCCGCGTGAGCGCGTCGAACAGCTCGCGCGCGGAGAGCGCGTCCTCGACTAGGTCCGGCGCGCGCTGGAGGAAGCGTACCTCGAGCCGCAGCTCGCGCGCGTCGATGCCCGCGGTGAGGATGCGGCCCGTCATCCGATCTAGCTCACGACCCGCCGGCGGCTGCGGCGGAAACGGAAGGCGCGCTGGAACAGATCCGGGAGCAACGTCTTGAGCCCGAGCAGCGAAGGCACCCGGTCGTAATACAGCACGAGCCGCACGTCCTTGCGTCCGCCGCGCGCGACCTCGCGCACCACGAAGCCGTAGCGACCGATGCGCAGCATCTCAGAGACCGTGACCTCGCGCCGGGCCGCGTCCTTTCCGTAACTCTGGGCGTGCACGCGCGGCTCGCGGAGCCGCCGGTGGAGGCCTTCGTCGAGCGCCAGGTGCGCCTTGGCGCGCACGAAGTCGAGCGCCGGGATGCGCGAGCGCTCGGCGGCGGTCGAGACGAGCAGCCGCTCGGCCTCGAGCGACTTCAGACCGCGCGCGGAGTAGTCGAGGTTGAGCGCGTGGATCTTGTCCTCGCGCGAGCCGCTGTCGGTCGCCGCCTCGAGCGCGCGCCGGACGCCCGCGATGTCGAGCGGAAGCAGGGCCGCGTCGCGCGGGTCGAGCCCCGCGGTGTCGAGCCCGGAGCCGGTGAGCTCGAGCTCGCGATCTTGCAACGTGAAGCTGGCGGCGGCCGTCAACGAGTCTTCCACCAGGCAGAGCCCCTGCGCCGACCAGCTGCCGTCGGGAGCCCGGTGGAAGCGGTCGGTCGCCACATGCACCGGCTGATCGACCGCGAGCTCGACGACCTCGAGGTCGCCGGGGCCCGGGAACGAGCGCACCAGCAGGCCCAGCAGAGCCACCAGGATCAGCAGCAGCGGCAGCACGAAGTAGGAGAAGATGCTGAGCTCGATCCCGGCCCGCGGCGGCGCGGCGATACGCTTCATCACCGGCTCGATCTTGGCGAGGCCCTCGCTGGGCGCCACGCGGTAGACGAACTTTCTGAGCAGCACGCCGTCGTCCTTGAAGAACGCGGCGACGGTCTGGGCGAGCGGTGCGGCCGCGGCGCCGTTCGCGGCCTGGACCAGGTCGAGCACGAAGCCCGGGGACTGCTCGCGGTCGCGGCCCGTCACCTCGCCGATCGGATTCCCCACCAGCATCACGTAGAGCGGGATCTGCATCTCGCGGACGACCTCGAGGGTCTTGCGCATCGAGTGCGAGCGCGCGTCCGTGCCGGGCGGCACGTCGGTCCAGTCCGCCGGGTCGGGGTCCACGATTGCGTCGGTGACCAGCACCAGCTTGAACTCGGTGCCTTTCGGGTAGCCCTGCACCAGCTCGCGGGCCTGGGCGAACGCGTAATAGAAATCCGTCCACTGCCCGTCGTTGCGGTAGCGCGAGACGTCGTCGACCGCGATCTCGCTCTTGGCCGCGAACAGGATCAGGCGGTAGCGGTATCCCTTCAGGAAGCCGAACATCTTCTCGAGCGCGGCGACGCGCTCGTTCGTCGGGTCGAGCGGCGGCAGCGAGGCGGAGTTGTCCACCAGCAACAGTATGACGGGGCCTTCGCCCGGGGGCGGCGGCTGTGGGAAGCCTGGGCCCGGCTGAGCAGGACCCGCCAGGAGCGCGAGACAGACGAGGGCGGGCAGCATCGCCGAAGGGCGATTCTACACCGGCCCGTGCCGGAGCACCGCGGGTCCGTCCGCTTCGAGAAAGTGGCGGGCCCTATAATCGCCCGATGAAAGCCGGCATCCTAGGCCTGTCGCTCGTAGGCAAGAGCACCCTCTTCCAGCTCCTCACCGGAACCCCCGCCGCCCTCCCCGGAGGACGGCCCGAGGCGCGCGTCGGCATTGCCCGCGTCCCCGACCCGCGCGTCGATGAGCTCGCGGCGATCTTCAATCCCAAGAAGCGCGCGCTCGCGACCGTGGAGTACGTCGACGTGCCCGGCGTCGCGAAGGGCGAGGGCCAGGCACTCGTCGACCTGCCGGCGCTGCGGGGCGTGGACGCGCTCGTGCACGTGGTGCGGGCTTTCGACGCGGCGAGCGTGCCGCACCCGGACGGCGCGATCGACCCGCTGCGCGACGCGAAGATGCTCGAGCTGGAGCTGATCCTCGCCGACATCGCCACGGTCGAACGCCGGCTCGAGCGGCTCGAGGCCAACATCAAGAAGGCCAACAAGGCCGAGGACGCGAGCGAGCGGGCGCTGTTCCTGCGCCTGAAGCAGGCGCTCGAAGCGGAGACGCCACTCCGCGAGCTTGCGCTCTCCGACGAGGAGAAGGTGCGCCTCCGCGGCTATGCGCTCTTGTCCGGAAAACCCATGTTGCTCGTTGCCAACCTCGGCGAAGAGGACATCAAGCAGGCGGCCGCCTGGCTCGATCGCTCGGGGCTCCAGGCCTTCGCGAGCAAACCGGGGCTCGCGGCCTGCGCGGTGGCCGCCCCGATCGAGGCCGAGATGGCGGAGCTACAGCCCGCGGACGCGCAGGCGTTCCGCGACGACCTGGCGCTCGCCGAGCCCGGGCTCGACCGCGTGATCCGCTCGACCTACGAGCTGCTCGGGCTCGTTTCGTTCCTGACCGCGGGCGAGGACGAGTGCCGCGCGTGGACGATCAAGCGCGGCACCCGGGCCCAGCTCGCGGCCGG
>Ga0247727_10011551_pt1 | contig 15383 bp, 8 predicted proteins | sample WisWelCaveWW1625_FD_202498 | JGI IMG/M metagenome (GOLD analysis project Ga0247727, IMG submission 202498) | Biofilm microbial communities from Wishing Well Cave, Virginia, United States - WW16-25 | ecosystem: Environmental > Aquatic > Deep subsurface > Groundwater > Cave microbial mat | place... | reverse complement strand
CACATCCAAATCTTCAAGCACGGGCTCAGGTCCTACCGCGAGCTGCCCTACCGCGTCGCCGAGTTCGGCAACGTGCACCGCTACGAGCTGTCGGGCGCCCTGCACGGGCTGATGCGCGTGCGCGGCTTCACCCAGGACGATGCCCACGTCTTCTGCACCGAGGAGCAGCTCGCCGACGAGTGCGTGAAGATGAACGATCTGATCTTGTCGATCTACGGCGACTTCGGCTTCGAGCAGGTGCTGGTGAAATTGGCGACGCGGCCGGACAAGCGGGTCGGCTCGGATGCCCTGTGGGACCATGCCGAAGGGGTGATGTCGAAGGTTCTCGGGCGCATCGCGGAGCGGGCCGGCGGCAAGATTGCGACCGGCGTCAATCCCGGCGAGGGAACCTTCTACGGCCCGAAGTTCGAGTACGTGCTGCGCGACGCCATCGGCCGCGACTGGCAGTGCGGCACCATCCAGGTGGACTTCAACCTGCCGGAGCGGTTCGGCATCTTCTATATCGACGCCGACGGCGAGAAGAAGACGCCGGTCATGATCCATCGCGCCATCTTCGGCTCCATGGAGCGGTTCACCGGCATTCTCCTGGAGAGCACCGCCGGCCACCTGCCGCTGTGGCTGGCGCCGGTACAGGCCAAGGTGTGCACCATCGTGTCGGACGCGGACGGCTATGCCGAGGAAGTGCTGGCGGCGCTCAGGAAGGCGGGACTGCGCGCAGAGATCGACCTCAGGAACGAGAAGATCAACTACAAGGTACGCGAGCACCTGCTGGCGAAGGTGCCGGTGTTGCTGGTGGTGGGCAAGCGCGAGGCCGAGGAGCGGACCGTGTCGCTGCGCCGGCTCGGCCGCCAGGAGCAGCAGGTGGCGCCGCTCGCCGCCGCCGTGGCCGCGCTGGCCGAGGAGGCGGTGGCGCCGGACCTCAAGCGGGTGGCACGTGCGGCGGCCTGAACCGCGAGCGCCGAACGTCGGGTGCTACTTGCCAAGGGCTCGGCCAACCGGGGCGGCAGGGGGCACCGGCCCCGGGTCTTCGCGCCTGCGTTCGGCGGCCTCTCGAACCTCGGGTGGCGGCCCGTAGAGCAGCACCGCGCCGCGCATATCGCCCGGCTGCAGCGCGCGAAAGCGCTCCTCGTAGCGGTACGCCATGATCTGTCCACCTCCGTTCGGGTGGTCGAGACCGATGGCATGGCCGATCTCGTGCGCAAGGGTATAGCGCAGATCGTAGCTATTGAGGTCGCCGTCGAAGCCAACCTTCCACCGCTTGGCCGGATTGAGGCAGATGAGCGCCTGCGAGATCGGCTTGATCGCCTCGGGCGAGGCCGCATCGAAGAAGACGTCGGCGAAGGCCCAGCCCTCCGGTTCGACCTGGGCGCCGATCAGGATGTCGGCAGGCTCACCTTCAGCGGCCTCCCTGAACGTGACGTTGGCCGCAGCCTCCCACATCGCGAAGGCCGCGGCGATCTCCTGCTTGATCGCGGTCCCCGGCAGCCCCGATCGCGCTGCGAGCCCATCGAGCGGAGTGAGGCCGCGGCAGTTGCGGGCGCCGGGAAATGCCGACGTCTCCGTCACCACCCGGTAGGTAATGACGCGCGGGCCGCCGTCTGCAGGCAGCCGCCAACGCACCTGATGACCGTCGAGCTTGAGGACCCTGAACGTCTCAGCGCTCTGGGCACCGAACGGCACGCCGGACAGCGCACAGCACAACAATCCAAGGAGGGCCGCAAACAGCCCCGCAGGCGCGAACCGCAATGAGTGGATCCCCCATTGTGCGGCCGATCCGGCCGCGTCCCTCGCCGTCCTTCACGCCGCGCTCCTGGCGCGGCGCAAAAGTTCCCGCGATAGTTGTAGGTGCCCGGTCTGGGCCGGTCAACCCGGACGATGGACTGAGCGGGCGGCGCGAAGGCGCGACAGATGGTTGCCCACGGGTACAGCCCACGGCGGCCCAGCTGAGATCTAATCTGGCCCGATACGGCCCGCGCTTTTGCCTCGGCAAGGCCACAGTTGCGCAGCCCGCAGTGCTGCCAGCGAACACCTACAGCTTCGCGGAGGGCAAGGGAAACCCAGGCAATTGCAGATGAATCCGTACACTTGCAGGGGCAACGGAGCGGCGGCGCGGAGAATTCTCCAAAGCCGTTGCAAGCGACGGTCCCAACTTCCTGCAGAATCACAGTTAACCGCGATTGCCGCTAACCGTTGACCGTTGTGATTCTTGTGACACCCTGCGCCAACGGGTGGACCCATCCTTTCGGCTGAAATTCGCCCCGGTGCGAACCGGCGGCGGGCCTGCGTGGAAGGCGGAGGATGGCTTGGGGCGCATCGCACGAGGGAACCAACATGGGCTTTGAATCACCCGCGCTGGTGGCACCCAGGTTCAGGGGGCCGCAGGCTTTCAATCCCCAGCCGGAGGCAATCGGCGCCCCGCTCGAGGCCGCCCGGTTATGCCTCGTGGACTTGCTGGACCGATTAAGCGGACTGCTGGGCGAGCACGCAGCGCCCTTGCTCGATGCCGCCAGGCAGCAGCTCGAACAACGCTCCTGCCGCATCGCCGTCATCGGCCAGATCAAGGCCGGCAAGAGCACCTTCATCAATGCGCTTGCCAAGCGTCCCGGGCTGCTGCCAACCGACATCAATCCGTGGACGGTGGTGGTAACCGCGCTACATTTCCGCAGTGCGCCGACGCCGCCCGAGCATGCCGCCGTGTTCCATCTCTTCTCGGTCGACGAGTGGCAGCAGCTGGCCGACGGCGGCGGGCGTCTGAGGGAGCTTACAGAGCGTCTCGTACCGGGCTTTCATTCGGACCTCTTGCGGGCGCAGCTCGAGGTCATGCGCAAGCGCGCCGAGCGCCGCCTGGGGCTGAAGTTCGCCGACCTCCTGGGCAAGTGCCACCGCTTCGAGACGGTGACGCCCGCGATCCTGACCGACTACGTCAGCGCGGGGGACGAGAGCGCCCAGCAGTGCAGCAGCAGCGGCAAGCGCCGGCACTATTCCGACATCACCCGCGCCGCCGATCTCTACTTCAACGACAGCCCGTTCGCGTTTCCGATCACGCTGATCGATACGCCGGGCACCAATGATCCGTTCCTGGTGCGCGACGAGATCACGCGCCGCAGCCTCGAGAACCCCGACATCTATGTGTTCGTGGTTTCTGCGCTGCAGCCCCTGTCAGGCGGCGACATCGCCATGCTGCGGCTCCTGAACGGCCTGCACAAGGACCGCATCGTCGTCTTCATCAACCGCGCCGATCAGCTGCCCAATCCGAGGAGTGACGCAGCGGCGATCAGGGCGATGATCGAGAAGCGCCTGCGGCTGGAGTTCCCGGCGCTGCAGATACCAGTCATCTATGGCAGCGCCTGGTTGGGCAACCTGCGCCTGCAGGCCGATACCGCAGGCTTTCCCGCCATGCTCAAGCCCGCAGACGCGAGGATCCCGCATCAGGCGGGACTGCATGCGGCGATCGATGCAACAGCATCGGGCGATCTCCCCGCCGTCGAGCGATCGCGTGCCGCCCAAAGCATGCACATGAGCTCCGGTATGGCCGAGGTCTCGGCCGCCATCACGCGGCTGATGTGCACGAGCAGCGTCGCCATGCTGTTGCGGCAGATCGCGGTCTGCCTGGCGGAGCTGGTCCGGACCGCGGATGTGACGAATCGCGCCGAGCTCGCATCGATACGTGAGCTGCTCAAGGCGCGGCGCCAGGAATCGGCCGCCTTGCGCAAGCGCATCGGCGAGGAGCAACAGTCGCTGGCTGCCTTCGAGGACCATGCCGATGCTCTGCAAGCCTCCTTCCAGGGGGTGGACGCTCACTTCAAGGAGCTCGTGGCTGCCGCGACGCAAATGCTGCGGCATCAGCTGTGCGGCCTGGTGCGAGATTTCGCGGACCGGGAGGCCGACGCGCTCATGCATACGTTGCAGGAGAGTCCGAGGCTGCGGGCTTGGCGCTGCGACGTGCTGGCGCTGCGTGAGCAGCTGGAAGCGGCGTATCTGGTCGCGTTCGAGGAAGCCGCCTCCGACCTGGCCCGCGTCGAGCAGTTCCTCTACCCGCAGCTCAAGCGCATCGTCGCTTCGCTTCTGCCCGACTATCAGGGCAATCTGCTGGAGGTTCCGGCCTGGCCGGAGGGCCTCGCACCATCGGTTGCGCCGCTCGGCGACAAGGTCACCATGGATCTCGGTCTGTCGTGGTGGCGCAGATGGTTCGCCGGCCGCCGGGCAGCCGAAGCGCGCGCCAGCCATTTGCGGAACCTGATCGAGCAGGACTTCCTCGCCATCGCCGACGAGCTGGTGCGCGAGGCGGAAGCGCACCTGGGTGAGCGCGTCGACTACATCATGCGGCGGGTCAACGCCATCAGCAACGGTCTGCGCGCCGGCCTCGAGCGGCGCAGCATGACGCTTGCAAAGGAGCGCACGCTGCTCAACGGCGGGGGCGACGAGCACGGCTTGCAGCGCTTCGAGGTGGAACAAACGCAGCGAGCCGAGGTTTGCATGGGGCAGCAGGAAGCGCATTCAGCGGCGCTGGGCGAGTTGCGCTCGGTGCTGGAGGGGCTGGACATCGCGCAAGGCGAGACCAGGCTGCAATGAGCGAGCCCGCACGCCGCAGCCCCGACGGCGGGGATTACGAATCTGCAACGAGATTGGGAGCAACGCCGATACTTGCGGGTGCGCGGCAGGGGCCGGTGCGCGTCGCCGTGATCGGCGAGTTCAACAGCGGGAAGACATCGCTGGTCAATTCGCTTCTCGGCGTGCCGGTGCTTCCGGCCAGCTTCACCACGCACACGGCATATCTCACGATCGTGTGCTTCGCGGCAAAACCCTCCCTCAAGGCCGAAATTGCCGATCGCAGGCGCGTACCGTTTGCGTGGAATCGCGTCGACAGCGCGCCGGCGCGGGACATCCACCGCGTGCATGTTGGCATGCCGCTGGACCGGCTGAGGACGCTGCGGGCGATCGATACTCCCGCCCTGGGGCTTGGCGACGAGCCCCGCGAGGCGCGAACGCTGCGCGCCTGCGCCAGCGCCGATACCGTGATCTGGTGCACCCCGGCGACGCAGGCGTGGAAGGCCAGCGAGCAGCAGGCGTGGCTGGCGCTGCCGAGGCGGGTGCGCCAGCGGGGCGTGCTGGCGGTGACGTTCATGGATGCGATTCGTTCGCAGCGCGACGTGAGCCGGTTGCTGGCACGGCTGCACGCCGTGGCCGGCCCATACTTCCAAAAGATCGTCACGGTCTCGGCTAACGGCGTGTTTGCGCCGCCAAGCGGCGAGCGCAGCTGCTAAATTGGCTAGCCGGCCAGTCTGGTTTACGGCAAAAATCGACATTGAGCTTGGAGGGCAGGCGCCGCCATGCCACGAGTCCTCGTTGCTTGCGCCTTTTGCTTCGTGTTGGCCGTCAATGCGGCGAGCGAACCGAATTGGGGCACCTGGACCGAGGAGGTGCGCAAGCAGCACCCGTTGGCTGGCAGTATATATCGCACGTACCGCACGGCGCGGAGCCGACCGTCCATGGTCCTTGACGGCCGGGTCCAAACCGACGTCTTGCCTCTAGGTGAGCTCTATCGCCCTATTCCGCCTAGCGGACCCGGACTCTCTATCCCAGCGATCCCACCGGTGATCGTCTTGCTTGGAGAAGTCCATGACAACCCCGCGCATCACCAAGTGCGCGCGTGGATGGTCAAGAATTCCCCCAGGACGTTCCGTCCATGGCGTCCGGCGGTCGTGTTCGAACAAATCCGGGTCGACCAACAACCGGCGCTGGACCAATTCAAGGCGCTCGCCGACGCGGGCGGCGGTCCGACCGTGGATGATCTGTTCCGGCTCCTTGAATGGGACAAGAGCGGCTGGCCGCCGGCACAGACCTACAAGCCCCTGTTCGAGGCTGCCATCGCAGCAAAGCTGGCGATCATAGCTGGCGACCCGCCGCGCGACCGGGTTCGGGCCGTCGCGCGGAACGGTTTTTCGGTGGTGCCGCCGGAGGAGCGCACCCGCCTTGGGCTTGACAGCCCGATGCCGCCGGCTCTGGTGGATACGCTGCGCAAAGACCTCGCCGACAGCCACTGCGGTGTGCTGAGTGCGGAGGCAGTCGACGGCATGGTCACGGCGCAGCGCTATCGTGACGCGCACCTTGCAGACGCCCTGCTGGCTGCTGCTGCACAGCATGGGTCTGCCGTCCTGATTGCTGGCAACGGTCATGTGCGGGCTGATCGGGGCGTCCCCTGGCACCTGCGCCGGCGGGGGACTACCACCGTGGCAAGCTACCTGCTCGTCGAGGTCGAGGAGGGTAAGACGGACCCGGAGGCCTATATGCCGCGCGATCCGGAGGGGAAGCCAGCCGCCGACCTGCTGATCTTCACGCCGAAACATCCGCGCCCCGATCCTTGCGACCAGTTCAGGCGCAGCAAACGCTAGCGTTTCGACCAGCTACACAAGTGCACAGCGTGCCCCATCGCCTTTGGGCTGCTTGCGCTGCCTGCACGTCGGTAACGCTAGTTGCGGAAAGATCGGTATTGAGGGGCGACGCCACTATCTCCGGCCATCGCTGGCGGCGTTAAACTGCGGCCGTCGTTTGTTGCGACGGGACGTGGGTGGCGCCATCCGTCCCTCATGTGCAGGCGACCGGCGCCTGGAAGGAGAGCGAGATGGCTCGAGATCCGGGAGGCCCTCTGCAACCGCTTCCGGCGGAACGCCAGCAATGGCGCCGAGCCGGAGGCCGCCGAGAGGCACATGGCCATTCCGTGCCTGCGGTGTCTGACCCTCCGGTCCACACCATGCGGAAGGCCGCAGCTTGCAGCGGGACACAAATCGCCGAACGCGGGTGCCGGAAGGCAACCTGCGGGCCGTGAGGCCCAGGGGCCCGCAAGGCTCCAGGGGGCGGGCGACCGCTCCCGGAGGGTTCCCATGCCCTCCAGGGTTGCCGCGTACGGCGCCCGCGTCACCCGTCGCACCCCGGGGGGCTTCCCGCCGGGCGGATGGCGCGTGCGGTAGGCGAGCTTCACGAGAGATCGAACCATGGACTCCGACAATCCATGCCAAACTGAGCTCATTGGACGGCGCAGAACACGGGCGGACCGCGGTTCTCAACGGCGGTCATCTCAGGGCTATAGCCAACCCCGTTGCGCTGCAATATGAAGCGGGCTCATGCCCAGGCGCACCGACATCCAATCCATCCTCATCATCGGCGCAGGCCCCATTGTCATCGGCCAGGCCTGCGAGTTCGACTATTCCGGCACGCAGGCCTGCAAGGCGCTCCGTGCCGAGGGCTACCGCATCGTGCTGGTCAACTCCAATCCGGCAACCATCATGACGGATCCGGAGCTGGCGGACGCCACCTACGTCGAGCCGATCACGCCGGAGTTCGTCGCCAAGATCATCGCAAAGGAGCGCCCCGACGCGCTGCTGCCGACGATGGGCGGCCAGACGGCGCTCAATACCGCGCTCAGCCTCGCCAACCAGGGCGTGCTCGAGAAGTACGGCGTGGAAATGATCGGCGCCAGGGCCGAGGCCATCACCAAGGCCGAGGACCGGGAGCTGTTCCGCGAGGCCATGACGCGCATCGGCCTCGCTACGCCCAAGTCCGTGCTGGCGCGCAGCCGCGCCGAGGCGCTGGCGGCGCTCGACACCGTCGGCCTGCCGGCGATCGTGCGGCCCTCCTTCACGCTCGGAGGGACCGGCGGGGGTATCGGCTACAACCGCGAGGAGTTCATCGAGATCGTCGAGCGCGGCCTCGACGCCTCGATGGCGCGCCAGGTGCTGGTCGAGGAGAGCGTGCTCGGTTGGAAAGAGTTCGAGATGGAGGTGATCCGCGATCGTGCGGACAACTGCATCATCGTCTGCTCCATCGAGAACGTCGATCCGATGGGGGTGCACACGGGCGATAGCATCACGGTCGCGCCGGCGCTGACCTTGACGGACAAGGAATACCAGATCATGCGCAACGCCTCGATTGCGGTGCTGCGCGAGATCGGGGTGGAGACGGGCGGCTCCAACGTGCAGTTTGCCGTCAACCCGGACGACGGCCGCCTGGTCGTCATCGAGATGAACCCACGCGTGTCGCGCTCCTCCGCGCTCGCTTCCAAGGCGACGGGTTTTCCGATCGCCAAGGTCGCGGCCAAACTCGCCGTCGGCTACACCCTGGACGAGATTGAGAACGACATCACGGGCGGCGCCACGCCCGCCTCCTTCGAGCCCACCATCGACTACATCGTCACCAAGATCCCGCGCTTCGCCTTCGAGAAGTTCCCCGGCGCCGAGCCGACGCTGACCACGTCGATGAAATCGGTGGGCGAGGCGATGGCGATCGGGCGCACCTTCGCCGAAAGCCTGCAGAAGGCCCTGCGCAGCCTGGAGACGGGCCTGACCGGTCTCGACGACTTCGCGTTCGAGGGGCTGGGCGCCGGCGACGACAAGAACGTCGTGCGCGCCGCGCTCGGCGTGCCGACACCCGACCGGCTGCTCAAAGTTGCACAGGCCATGCGCCTCGGCATCGACCATGATCAGATCCATGCCTCCTGCCGGATCGACCACTGGTTCCTGGCCCGCATCCAGGAGATCGTCGACGCGGAAGCCCGAGTGAGAGCGCATGGGCTGCCGGCTTCCGGGGGCCAGCTGCGCGGGCTGAAGGCGATGGGGTTCTCGGACGCCAGGCTCGCCAAGCTGGCGGGGCTGTCCGAGCCAGACGTGCGCCAGCGCCGCCATGCCCTCGATGTGCGCCCGGCTTACAAGCGTATCGATACGTGTGCCGCCGAGTTCGCCTCGCCCACCGCCTACATGTATTCGACCTACGAGACGGGCTTCGGCGACCGGCCCGCCTGCGAGGCGGCGCCCTCGGATCGCGACAAGGCGATCATCCTCGGCGGCGGCCCCAACCGCATCGGGCAGGGCATCGAGTTCGACTATTGCTGCTGCCATGCCTGCTTCGCTCTCAGCAAGGCCGGCACCGAGACCATCATGATCAACTGCAACCCGGAAACGGTCTCGACCGACTACGACACCTCCGACCGGCTCTATTTCGAGCCTCTGACGGCGGAGGATGTGCTCGAGATCATCGCGGTGGAACGGTCGCGGGGCCGGCTCAAGGGCGTGATCGTCCAATTCGGCGGACAGACGCCGCTCAAGCTCGCCGAGCCGCTCGAGGAAGCGGGCGTGCCGATCCTCGGCACGTCGCCGGATGCCATCGACCTCGCCGAGGACCGGGACCGGTTCAAGGCGCTGATCGACAAGCTCGGGCTCAAGCAGCCCGACAGCGGCATTGCGCGCTCCTTCGCCGAGGCACGGACGACCGCAGCTGGGCTCGGCTATCCGCTCCTGATCCGACCCTCCTACGTGCTGGGCGGGCGCGCCATGGAAATTCTGGGCGATGCTGCCGACCTCGATCGCTATCTCGCCAGGCTCTCTGCGACCCTCGATCAGCCGTCCGAATTTGCCGTTTCCAATGATCGCCCGCTGCTGATCGACCGCTATCTCTCCGATGCCATCGAGGTCGACGTCGACTGCCTGAGCGACGGCAAGGATACCTTCATCGCCGGCATCATGGAGCACATCGAGGAGGCCGGCATCCACTCCGGCGACAGCGCCTGCTCGCTGCCTGCGCACTCGCTCTCCGAGACGGTGGTCGCACATCTGGAGCGACAGACCCGCGACCTGGCGCTGGCGCTCAATGTCGTCGGGCTGATGAACGCGCAATATGCCGTGAAGGATGGCGAGATCTACGTGCTCGAAGTCAATCCGCGCGCGTCACGCACGGTGCCGTTCGTCGCCAAGGTGATCGGCAAGCCGATCGCAGGCATCGCCGCGCGCATCATGAGCGGTGAGCCCCTGCGCGCATTCAAGCTCGAGCGCGGGAAGCTCGGCCACGTGGCGGTAAAAGAAGCCGTCTTCCCCTTTGCCCGCTTCCCGGGCGTCGACACCATTCTGGGCCCGGAGATGCGCTCGACCGGCGAGGTGATGGGCATCGACCGCGACTATGCGCTGGCGTTCGCCAAGAGCCAGATCGGCGCCGGCAACATGCTGCCGCTGCAAGGGACGGTGTTCGTCTCGGTGCGGGACGCCGACAAGGCGAACGTGGCGGGGGCCATGCGCACGCTGGCCGATGCGGGCTTTCGGATTGTCGCAACGCGGGGCACCAAGCGAGCGCTCGACGCCCACGGCATACCCTGCGAGCAAGTCAACAAGGTGCTGGAAGGCCGGCCGCACATCGTCGACCTCATGAAAAGCGGTGAGGTTCACCTGGTTTTCAACACCACGGAGGGCGCCAAGGCGCTGACCGACTCCAAGGACATCCGGCGCACCGCCTTGCTCTACCATATTCCGTACTATACAACTTTGGCTGGTGCATTGGCGGCGACACGGGCCATCAAGGCGCTTGCGGCTGGCTCACTGAATGTCGCGCCGCTGCAGTCCTACATAAGTCACGCATCCTGAGGACGCCGCGCCAGACCCCATCCGAAGGGCTGGCCAAACCCTGAAAATTGAGTGACACTGAAGGGATTCTCCGCATTGGTTGGGAACCCACCTGCTGAACGTAGCTGAGCACTAAGAGTGACGATCATGGAAAAGGTGCCGATGACCATGGAGGGTTATCGCCGGCTCGAAGTCGAGCTGCACCGCCTGAAGGTTGAGGAACGTCCGCGCATCATTCAGCAGATCGCGGAGGCCCGCGATCACGGCGACTTGTCCGAGAATGCCGAGTATCACGCGGCAAAGGACGCCCAGGGCCTGAACGAGGCCAGGGTCGCCGAGTTCGAGGACAAGCTGGCGCGCGCCGAGATCATCGACCCGTCCAAGCTGTCGGGCAGCAGCGTCAAGTTCGGCGCGACCGTGACGCTGGAGGACGACGATTCCGGCGAGAAGGTGAAGTACAAGATCGTCGGAGAGGACGAGGCCGATCTACGCGATAGCAAGATCTCGATCACCTCGCCAATCGCCCGGGCGCTGATCGGCAAGTCCAAGGGCGAGAATGCCGAGGTGTCGACGCCGAAGGGCGCGCGCAGCTATGAAATCTTGAAGGTAGAGTTCAAGTAGCTCCACGGCGAGCGCGCGCGCCGTTCCGGCCGAGACGACCGGTTAGCGCCCGCAACCTGGCCCCGGGCCGAGGCGGATCGGCGTTAGCCATAACGCGTCGAGAAGATGTCACCCGCCGGGCCGGCAGGGTCTGACCCTGGTTCACTTCTTGCTCAGCCGCGCGATCAGGCTGGAGGTGTCCCAGCGGCTGCCGCCCATCTTCTGGACCTCGGAATAGTAGGTGTCGATCAGCGCCGCGACATCCACCTTGGCGCCGTTGCGCTTGGCCTCGTCCTTGACGATGCCGAGGTCCTTGCGCATCCAATCGACGGCGAAGCCAAAATCGAACTTGCCCTCGTCCATGGTCTTCCAGCGGTTGTCCATCTGCCAGGACTGCGCCGCGCCCTTGGATATCGTCTCCATCACTTTGGGGACGTCGAGACCCGCCTTCTGCGCGAAGGCGAGGCCCTCGGAAACGCCCTGGACGGTGACGGCGACGATGATCTGGTTCACCATTTTGGTGAGCTGGCCCGCGCCCGAGGGACCGATCAGGGTGACCATGCGGGCGTAGTTGTCGATCACCGGCAGAGCCCTGTCGAAGGGCGCCTGGTCGCCGCCCACCATCACGGTCAGCACGCCGTTCTGGGCGCCGGTCTGGCCGCCGGACACCGGTGCATCCAGGAAATCGAAGCCCTTGGCCTTGGCCGCGGCGTAGAGCTCGCGCGCGGCGTTGGCGGAGGCGGTGGTGTTGTCGATGAAAACGGCGCCCCTCTTGACGGCGTTGAAGGCGCCCTTGGCCCCGATCGTCACTTCGCGCAGATCGTTGTCATTGCCAACGCAGCAGAACACGAAATCGGCGTCCTTGGCGGCATCGGCCGGCGTCGGCGCAGTCCTGCCGCCGTACTCCTTCGCCCAGGCCTCGGCCTTGGCGCCGCTGCGGTTGTAGACGGTGAGGTCGTGCCCCCCCTTCTTGCGAATGTGCCCCGCCATGGGGTACCCCATCACGCCGAGCCCGATCCAAGCCACCTTCGCCATGTCGCGCCTCCTGTTGCAATGCTCAATGCGCGCGACTCTTAACCAAGGATGGCGCGCTTGTCAGGGGCGAATGGGTGGGAGGAGAGTGGGCGACGGGGTCAGCCCCCTCGCACCGACGGTTCGTCTTTGGCGGCAACGCTGGGAGGCGAGGGGTCTGACCCCGAACCTTCAGAAGCCCAGGCACCTCGCGAAGTCGAGACAGGAGAGCAGGGCTTCCTGCGCCGCTGGCACAGCGATCAGGGCAGCGGCGATGAAGCCAGCTGCGGCGGCGACGGCGATGAGGAGCGTCTTGAATGTCAACGTGGGCCTCCGGTATGCAGGCGACTCAGTTGGGTAGTCTACTCTCGAATTGCTGCGCCCCGCGTGAACGATCCGTTTATGCCTTGTTCAGAAATGTGTGACGTTTCCGCGCCTTAGTTGCGGCAGCTTATGCGAGTCCGAAGGGTCGCGCCGAAAGGGTTGCAGAGGAACGGTCATGGCCGCACAGAACTCGACGTCCGCGGATCCCATCCCGATCGCACTCGACGACATCGAGGCCGCCCGTCGCCGTCTCGTCGGCGCCATCGTCGAGACCGACTGCGACTGGAGCCGCACGCTCTCCGACATCCTCGATTGCAAGGTCTGGTTGAAGTTCGAGAACCTCCAGTTCACGGCCTCCTTCAAGGAGCGCGGCGCGCTCAACCGGCTGTCGGTGTTGCCGGCCGAGGAGCGGGCCCGGGGCGTGATCGCCATGTCGGCCGGCAACCACGCGCAAGGGGTTGCCTATCACGCGCGCCGTCTCTCCATACCCGCCAGCATCGTCATGCCGGTCAGCACGCCGACGGTGAAGGTGGTGAACACGCGCCGGCACGGGGCGCACGTCATTCTCCACGGCGAGACCGTGGAGGAGGCTGCCGCCTTCGCCCGCAACTTCGGCAGCGAGCGAGGTCTGAGCTTCATCCATCCTTATGACGATCCACTGGTGATCGCCGGACAGGGGACGATCGCGCTCGAGATGCTGGGGGCCGCTCCGGAGATCGACACCCTGGTTGCACCGATCGGCGGCGGCGGGCTGATCTCGGGGATGGCGATAGCGGCCAAGGCCCTGAAGCCCGACCTGCAGGTGGTCGGCGTGCAGGCGGAGCTCTATCCCTCGATGTACAACGCCATCCGGGGCACGAACCTGCCGATGCGCGGCGACTCGCTGGCCGAGGGCATCGCCGTCAAGGCGCCGGGGCAAATCACGGAGCCGATCGTGCGGCGGCTGGTCGATGACATCCTGCTCGTCTCCGAGCCCCAGATCGAGAGCGCCGTCAGCCTGCTCATCACCATCGAGAAGACCGTGGTGGAAGGCGCCGGCGCCGCCGGCCTCGCCGCCGTGTGCGCCCATCGCGAGCGGTTCAAGGACCGCAACGTCGGGCTCGTCCTGTGCGGTGGCAACATCGACACGCGGCTGCTCGCCAGCGTGCTCACGCGCGAGCTCGCACGCGAGGGCCGCCTGAGCCAGCTCACGATCGACTTGGCCGACCGGCCGGGCCAGCTCGCTAAAGTCGCCAACCTGCTGGGCAAGGCCGGCGCCAACATCGTCGAGGTCTACCACCAGCGCCTGTTCTCCGACCTGCCGGCCAAGGCCGCGCTGCTGGAGGTGGTGATCGAAACGCGGGACCGCGGCCATCTGGACGAGACCGTGGCCAAGCTCAGGGCGGCTGGCCTCGTGGTCGAGGCGCTCGGCAATGCCGGAGGAACGCGCTGATGGAGGGCGCACGCATGATTCCGCGGGACGTCTCGACGCTGGACATGCTGCGCCAGCTCGAGCGCAAGGTGCTGTGGCTCTCTACCTATATGATCCACCACGCCAACCACGAGGTGGACCGCGGCGACGGGCTGAAGGTGGGCGGGCACCAGGCCTCCTCCGCGTCCCTCGTCACCCTGATGACGGCGCTCTATTTCCACATCCTGCGCCCGGAAGACCGCGTGGCGGTGAAGCCGCATGCGAGCCCGGTGTTCCACGCCATCCAGTACCTGCTCGGCAACCAGACGCTCGACAAGCTCCAGAACTTCCGCGGCTTCGGCGGCGCCCAAGCCTATCCCTCGCGCACCAAGGACAGCTGCGACGTCGATTTCTCGACCGGCTCGGTGGGTCTGGGCGTCGCCGCCACGGGCTTTGCCAGCCTGGTGCAGGATTACGTGCACGCCAAAGGCTGGGCGCGCGACTGGCCGCAGAATTGGCCCAAGGGCCGCATGGTGGCGCTGATGGGCGATGCCGAGCTCGACGAGGGCAATGTGCACGAGGCCCTGCTGGAGTACTGGAAGCACGGGCTCGACAACTGCTGGTGGGTGATCGACTACAACCGGCAGAGCCTCGACTCGGTAGTCTCCGACCGTCTGTTCATGAAGATCGTCGGCCTGTTCGAGAACCTCGGCTGGAAGGTGGTCCTCCTCAAGTACGGCAGGCTCCTGCAGGCCGCGTTCGCCGAGCCGGGCGGCCAGCGCCTCAAGCAGTGGATCGACGACTGCCCCAACATGCTCTACTCGGCGCTGGTGTTCCAGGGCGCCGCCGCCTGGCGCCGGCAGCTGGAGGGCGACCTCGCCATCCATCCCGATTCGCTCGACATCGTGCGCCGCCACGACGATGCCGAGCTGGCCCGCCTTATGACCAACCTCGGCGGCCACGACATGCAAACTATCGTCGAGACCTTCGAGAGTGCACCGAAGGGCCAGCCGGTATGCTTCATCGCCTACACCATCAAGGGTCTCGGGCTGCCGTTCCAAGGCCACAAGGACAATCATGCGGGCCTGATGACCAGGGCGCAGCTCAACGAGTTGCGGATGCGCGAAGGCATCGACCAGGGGGAGGAGTGGGACAAGCTCGCGGGGCTGGATCTGCCGCACGCGGATATCGAGCGGTTCCTGTCGCGGGTGCCCTTCAACCGCAAGGGCCGGCGGAGGCTGAAGGCACCGCGCGTCGCCGTCGGCGAGCTCCCGAGGGTCGAAGCCAAGGGGCAGATGTCGACGCAGGCGGGCTTCGGCCGCATCCTCGACGAGATCGCCCGCGCCGGAGGGCCGCTCGCCAACCGCATCGTCACCACCTCGCCCGACGTGACCGTTTCGACCAACCTGGGATCGTGGGTCAACCGGCGCGGGCTGTTCTCCATGTCGGACCAGGAGGACGTGTTCAAGACGCGCGGGCTGATGTCGCCGCAGAAGTGGGAGATGAGCCCGAAGGGTCAGCATATCGAGCTCGGCATCGCCGAGATGAACCTGTTCCTGCTGTTGTCGGCGCTCGGGCTGTCGCATTCGCTGTTCGGCGAGCGGCTGCTGCCGGTGGGGACGGTTTACGACCCGTTCATCTGCCGGGGCCTCGATGCACTCAACTATGCCTGCTAC
>Ga0247727_10011550_pt1 | contig 15383 bp, 15 predicted proteins | sample WisWelCaveWW1625_FD_202498 | JGI IMG/M metagenome (GOLD analysis project Ga0247727, IMG submission 202498) | Biofilm microbial communities from Wishing Well Cave, Virginia, United States - WW16-25 | ecosystem: Environmental > Aquatic > Deep subsurface > Groundwater > Cave microbial mat | place... | reverse complement strand
TGTCCTGATCCAAACAAAAAGGATATTTTTGCTGAAATTGATTACATGACAGGCCACAAGCCTGATGCATCAGCACTACGAAAGGTTGTTGAAGCATTTGCTACTGCCCCATCAACAATAAACCCAGCAGATGTAGGTCCTGGAATTAACTTGCATCTGTTAGTTGATGGAGATATTGCGTTTCACCAAATTAGCTTACCAGAGGATGCAGTGGTATCTGTTGCAAATCCCCATGGCGGATTTAAGCAAATAAAACAGAGCAACTTTATGACAGAATTTGAACAAGATGGCTTTGCTGGTGACGTTGCTGATATTCTAACTGCAAAAAGACAGGTATTCCACTATGTACTCTTTGCACACAACAATGCAGACAACCCAGGTTCAGGAGTTGCAGAGAGAGGAGGTAATGATGTTATAATGTCGCTAGGAGAATTCGAGAACCATGACGGAAGTACGGACCAACAGGCAGGAACTCTGATGCATGAGCTAGGTCATAACGTAAATCTGAGACATGGAGGAAACGTCGACACACCAGTCTGTAAACCAAACTATGTTTCAGTCATGAATTACGGCTTTCAGATGTCAAATATTGTTCCAGGCAGGCCTCTTGATTTCTCACGTTCTGAATTACCAATGATGGCAGAATCTTCTCTCAGTGAACCTGTTGGTTTTGCAAGAACCTCGCCACCTGGACTCCAGACAGTTTACGGTGGAGTATCTAACACAAACACTGCTCTTTCGAGTGTAGTAGCTAAGACCAATGATGCAACGATTGGTCTTGCAGTAGGTACCTCAGTATACGTTACTGACCCAGGAAATCATAGGATACAAACAATGACTACTGACTTTGCTACTCCTGTAGCATACGGTAGCTTTGGCACTCTTGACGGCCAGTTTAGGTCCCCAGAGGGAATAGGAGTTGACAGCGCAGGTAACATCTTTGTTTCTGATACTAATAGCCATAGAATACAAAAGCTTAACAGTGCAGGTGGATTTTTAGCAAAGACTGTTGGTATCGTTGCAAGCACTGCAAACGGCAAGTTTAATTCTCCAGAGGGAATAGCAGTTGACAGCGCAGGCAAAATCTTTGTTGCTGATAAGGGTAACAATAGAATACAAAGACTAACCAATGCTCTAGCGTATAATAGTTTTAAGATACCGACGAGTGGTGTTGCAGCAGGAACTGATAACGGGCTGTTTAATTCCCCGTGGGGAGTAGCAGTTGACAGCACAGGCAACATCTATGTTGCTGATACAGGTAATCATCGCATTCAAAAGTTTACCAGTGCTGGAGTATTCGATCGCAAGGTTCCAGATGTAGTAACTCCATTTGCTGGTTCTGCAAATGGTCAGTTTATCACTCCACGAGGAATAGCAGTTGCAAATAACGTTGTCTATGTTGCTGACACTGGCAATAACAGAATACAAAAGTTCGATGCCACTACTCTAGCATATTTGGGGCAGTTTGGTAGTCCAGGAACTACAGATGGCCTTCTTAACTCTCCAGAGGGAATAGCAGTTGACAGCACAGGCAACATCTATGTTGCTGATACTGCCAATACTAGAATACAAAAGTTTGACAGTAATGGAGTATTCATTGCAAAGATTGGAAGTGCAGGAACTGCCGCTGGCCAGTTTAGTATAAACACTCCTATAGGTTATAATTTTAATCGTCAAGTATCAGGCAGCAGTGTAACAAATACTGGCGTGTCACAACCAATCCATGTACTAGGAATATCTGAATGTATGCCATCTTCACCAATTCCAGGGGCTTTTGCTACCACTCCTCGAGAGAATATCTATGGCTATAATGACTGGATAAATCAGGATCTTTTCTTTAGAGACGATGCCTTGTTCTCAGATGGATTTTCTGACTTTGACACTCTAGTGGAACTAACACCAGACGACAATAATCTACTACTTTCCTCAAACATCATTGCACTAGATGAACTACTATTTAGCTTTGATCCTGATGTAGACTTTCCTCAACCCCCAGAACCAAGTCTAAATGTACAGGATGCCATACATGCAGACCTACTTGCTGCAAATAACCTCATTATATCTGGAGATCTTGAGGGTGCAATACCAATACTGGATGTAAATGTAAGGGCTGGAATACTTGCCTTACCGCTAGTACCTGATGATCCTGAATTATTTGATGCTGAGGATATCAGAGCAGAATTGCTCATATTACTAGAGAATGCAATATCTGCATTAAATTCTGCAACACAAGATGCTATAGCCTCTCAGATTTTTGCTGATGACGATTCTGCAACAACTAATCAAGGTGTTCCAGTAGATATTTCGGTTCTTGCAAACGATGGCAGTGATGCAGGCGATACCATAACAATTGATTCATTTACTCAAGGGACAAATGGTGTTGTAACTGACAATGGAGGAGGTGTACTCAAATATACCCCAAATGCAGGACAAAGTGGGCCAGACTCTTTCACTTATACCATATCAAATGTAGCAGGGCAGACAGATTCGGCAACAGTGACAATAAACATAATCCCTACAGCACCAAGTTTTGCTCTCAAATGGGGAACATTTGGAGGTGGCACAAGTCAGTTTAAGAGTCCTATTGGAATAGATGTTGATTCAGCCGGCAAGGTTTACGTAGCAGATTCTGGTAACCATAGAATACAAAAGTTTAGCAGTACTGGCTCATTCGATCGCAAGTGGGGATCATTTGGAACTAGCAACAGTCAGTTTAAGAATCCAACTGGCATAGATGTTGATTCAGCCGGCAAGGTTTACGTAGCAGATTCTGGCAACCATAGAATACAAAAGTTTAGCAGTACTGGCTCATTCGATCGCAAGTGGGGATCATTTGGAACTCTTGACAGTCAGTTTAAGAATCCAACTGGCATCGGAATTGATTTAGCAACAAACAAGGTTTACGTGTCTGATTCTGACAACCATAGAATACAAAAGTTTAGCAGTACTGGCTCATTCGATAGCAAGTGGGGATCATTTGGAACTCTTGACAGTCAGTTTAAGAAGCCACGTGGTGCTGCTGTTGATTCAGCAGGCAATGTTTACGTAGCAGATTCTGTCAACAACAGAATACAAAAGTTTAGCAGTACTGGTACATTCATTCTCAAATGGGGATCATCTGGAACTGGTGACGGTCAATTTAAGAATCCAACTGGCGTAGATGTTGATTCGACCGGCAATGTTTACGTAGTAGATACTGACAACCACAGAATACAAAAGTTTAGCAGTACTGGTACATTCATTGTTAAATGGGGATCTTTTGGAACAGGCAACAGTCAGTTTAAGAATCCAATTGGTATTGCTGTTGATTTAGCCGGCAATGTTTACATAGGAGACACCGGAAATCACAGAGTTCAAAAGTTTGTACAGTCATAATACTTATGAACATGATCAGCCTACAAGCTGGATTCTCTCATACTAAGAGTGAGATTAAGATACAAGCTCATTTGTTGAAAACTAAGCTTACTTTGATGATAATTATAATGAATTGCAGTGTTGTAATAATAAAATGCAGAGAATATGGGTTCTGCGTACTTTCATTTTTGTTATTCGATTCTTCTACAATTTACGTAACAGGCGCTGGCAACTACAGAATTCAAAAATTTGGACCAACATAATGCTTATGAAAATGAACAGTCAGACAGCCGTCTCAATTCTGATAACCGCATCTCTTTTTGCAGCTGTAATCCCAATGCAATCAGTAGATGCTGTAGTAAGCTTTGCCAGTGCGATTAATCTAAGCAATGATAACGTATTGTCCTCTGGACCACAGATTGCATTATCTGGTGACAATGACGTATATGTGATATGGCTCAACGATACTCCAGCAATTGATGACGTATTTTTCACTAAAAACACATCATCTGACCTTGATGCATTTGAAACTCCAATTAATCTAAGTAACACAATTACTGGTTCTGCAAAAGAACAGCAGATAGTTGCATCTGGCAACAATGTGTATGTTGTATGGCGAAATGACACTGCCACTGTAGATGATATATTTTTTAAAAGAAGTATAGATAAGGGGGTCTCTTTTAGTGCTGGAATCAATCTTAGCACTATAGGAATTACTGCGCAAGCACCGCAGATAGCCACATCAGGAAATAATGTATACGTTGTGTTTAAAGATGGGCTTGACATATTTTTTGCAAACAGTACAGATAACGGAGTAACCTTTGATCCTGATGGTCCTTTTAATCTTAGCATTGGGACAACTACACCTGCTACACTGCCACAGATTGTTGCATCTGGAAACAATGTGTATATAGTGTGGCGTGATGGAACTAACGCTCTTGATGATATATTCTTTAGGGCAAGTACAGACAATGGAAATACCTTTGATCCTCCACTCACTTCGGCTGCAAAAAATCTAAGTCTTGGTCCTTTAGGAAAATTTGCACGTGACCCTCAAATAGCTACATCAGGTAACAATGTGTATGTGGTATGGAGTGATAACCAAGCTGGAAACAATGAGATATTTTTTGCCAACAGTACAAACAACGGAGCAATCTTTGATCCTGATGGCCCTTTTAATTTAAGTAATGATAGTGGAAACTCTGAAAATCCAAAGATAAAAGCATCTGGTAATAACGTGTATGTAGCTTGGGAAGAAGATCCTGATGCTGAACTTCCTAACGATGAAATATTTTTCAGAGCCAGCACAGATAGTAGCTCTACTTTTGCCAGTACGATTAATCTAAGTCAAAATACCGGAGGTTCTCTTGTTCCTCAGATTGCTGCGTTTAATAACGATGTGTACGTGTTGTGGCAAGACAAAACTGTTGATGCAAACGGTGACATTTCATTCAAGTCAAGTTCAGATAATGGTGCTACCTTTAGTGACCAAAGTAACCTTAGTAGTAATACTGCAATATCTCAAGCTGTACAAACAGTTGCGTCTGTCAATGGTGTAAATGTAGTATGGCAAGATAACATTGATGGCGACTTTGATGTATTATTTAGGACAGGTACACCCGCATCAATAGATGTTGCATTTGATGCAACTCAGTATAAGCTAAGCAGTACTGCAACTATCACGGTTGCAGATGTAGATTCCAATATTCTTCCTGTTGTACGTGAAACAATTGCTGTAAATGTAACATCCACCGCACATCCCGCTGGCATCTTACTTACATTAACTGAAACTGATGTTGACACAGGAATCTTTACTGGCCCACTCCCATTTACTACAGATACATCTTCTGGTAGTGCTCTCAAAGCTGCCCCTGGAAATACTATAACAGCTACCTTTGGTGGGCAGACTGGAGTTGCATCCATTTTTCCAAGAACAGTTAGCTTTGGTTTTACAACATTTGACAGGGGTTCTATTGCTCATATCACTGTTACAGACAAAAATTCCAACCTTCTTCCAGGTGTAAATGAAACAATTACTGTAAATGTCACATCTACTGCAGACCCTGTAGGTATCTTACTTGAATTAACTGAGACTAATGTTGACACGGGGATCTTTGGCGGGGCAGCAGATAACAATCTAATATTTATGGAAGGAAACGCTCTGTTTCCAACATCAAGCTCCATTATAGTCTCTTCAGAGGATACAGATGCCATTGGCGACGGCAAAAGTAACAAGATTGAAAAAATAGGTGTAAAATCAGATACATTTCCTGCTGGAATAATACTTAACTTGACAGAGATTGATGATACTGGAAGCTTTGTTGGAACCCTAACACTAACTACTGATGATTCGGATGAATCTACAGGTAAGATCAAAGTATCAGCAGGCGATTTTCTTACAATTGGTAATGGATTATCTGTATCAAGGGCGCTGGTGATTCCAAATCCAGACCCATCTAATGGCGCAATACAGGTGACAGTTCCCGACGACACAGTAACTGCATCTTATCTTGGTTCATCTGCTATCATATCTGTAGAAAATCTATTTGGTGGGGGTGGCGGAGGAGGTGGTATTGTTCGTCCTACATTGGTGCTTGATATTGTAAGAGGAATTTCAGTTTTTGGCGGCGGGGGTAGTGGCGGTAACAGCCCTCCATCATTTGGAACCTCTTCTTTTACAATAATTGAGGGAGGCGAGGAAGGATTTGGCGGAATAATAAGTGATAACGATGCAAAGACCGTGGAGGAAACAAAAACATTCAAGGTAGGAGAAAAGGCTGTACTACGATTTGACTTTACCGAAGGAGGAGGAATTGGACATATAGAGCACATTGGACTGTACACAAACGTTAGAGACGGACAAAAAAGACAAGACAGTGATGCCTACATCTATTATGATCCTCTAAAGTCTCCACAACTAACTATACATGATCCAAACGGACGATTCTCAGAGGCAAACTTTGAACTTTTGCAAAAGGATGCCACACATTTTGTCTTAAAGTTTGATCTTACCTTTGCAAAGCCAATGGCAAAGTCTGACCTTATACTAGAATCATGGAACCTAAAAAAATGGTCATCAATAAATAAAATCTCTAATGCCATTGAGGTATTATCTTCAGGAATTTTACAAGAAGAACAATCAGAAGAACCAATAGTAGAGACATTTGTTGAAGATGTGACTGACGACCAAGTGATTCCTGTCTGGGTAAAAAGCAATGCAAAGTGGTGGTCTGATGGTACAATAGATAATGACAATTTTATTTCAGGAATTGAATATTTGGTAAGCGAAGGAATAATTAGCGTTTCATTAACCGAGGAAACTGATGATTCTATTTCAGAAATGCCATATTGGATTAAAAACACTGCAGGATGGTGGGCAGACGATATGATAAGTGAGGATGAATTTATCACAGCAATTGAATGGTTGATCTCAAATAACATTATCGAGGTGGCAGCATAAATGGCATCTAGATTACTAAGCTTTACATTTGTATTTTTTGTTGCACTAATTTTGATAGTTCCTCTAAGTTCTCAAAAATCTTATGCTACACATTTATCCGATGATACAAAATGGCTCTTGGTTTAAACAAACAGCAACGTGGTTTCTAGACGATAAAATAACAGATGAAGAATTTACCCATAGCGTCAAATATCTAAGGGATATGGGATTAATTCAACCACATTAGATGAAAAAAATCAAAACAAGAAAAGTATATTTTAACTCTAAAATATTAAAAAAGAGATAACTTTGTTCATAAGACATTGGTAGATACTCTAAATGATACAAGAATTGAATAAAACAAGTTTTAAAAAATTGATACTGTTTTTACTAATTACAATAGGCGGAACTTTAGTTTATTTCACTTTTACAGATATGCCAAGCGCTACTGCTTCTGGCTCTGTTCTAGTTGATAAAATAGAACAAAGTGACGGATGGGGAGTTATTGCAGTTGATCCATATACTTTCAAAGTTTATGTCACAAATTTCAAATCAACTACAGTGACTGTTGTAGATGGTACTACAAACAAACCACTTTCAGTAATTGAGGTTGGTAAAACCCCGTACGGAATTGGGCTTAACACTGATACCAAAATGTTGTATGTAGCACTAGAGTACAATGATACTCTTGCAATAATCAATACCACTACTGGTGAAATTATCAAAAACATTGATCTTGTTGATCCTTATGACATTGCAGTTAATTCTAAAACCAATAAAGTTTATGTAACAAGTGACAAGACTAATCTTGTTTCATTAGTAGACGGTTCTACAAATGAAATTATTTCAACATTTGATGTTCAAAAACCATGTGGTATAGCTGTAAACGAGGCAACAAACATGGTCTATGTTACCAGTGAATCTACCAACAAAGTGCATGTAATTGAGGGCTCTAAAAATAATCTTGTAACTACAATAGATGTTGGAAAAAGCCCTCGTGGTGTTGTAGCCAATCCTTATACAAATACGGTATATGTGACAAACCAGCTTGCAGGTACAGTAGATGTTATTGATGGCTCTAAAAACGAGGTAATTGATACTATATCTGTAGGAAATACCCCCAGAAGAATTGTAGTAAACCCAGATACTAATATCATATACGTTAGCAATCAAATCTCAAACTCGCTTTCAGTTATTGATGGCGCAACAAACGAGGTAATTGATTCGATTCCAGTAGAGCAGCCTTTTGAGTTGATGATAAATCCAAAAACAAACAAGATATACACCACTTATTCTGGGCACTCTATTCTTTCAATAGTAAATGATGTTGAAAGGAACCAAAATACCCTTGATGATTCTAAAACAATAATTGGAATGCTTGGAGCAGGAGCAATAGCTGCCATTATTGCATTTTTTGTCATACAAAAAAAGAAATTAAAACCAGAGCAAAAATTTTAGGCTTGTTTACCATTATAATATAATGCCTAAAAATTAATGATTTTCAGTACATCATTCCTAATGATAAATGGTCTTCTGATAAGCTGATTTGTTGAAAACTAAGCTGAACTGTTTGATCATTCTAATGAACATGGATGGTATATGTATAGCATGCAGAAAATCTGGGTGCTATGCACACGCTGTGGTTCCAGTGTTCTCAATGCCTATTTTGGAGCAACGTCTATTGGCTATGGCCGCGAATGTCCTAGCTGTGGTTCCGATTGGAAAGACGGCCAAATCATTGCATCTACACTTGGTAAATCCTCGTCTGCTATATTAGGGGATATCAGATTTGCTGGTGAAAAATCAAGTGTTACGGTGATTTGGTTAGGAACATAACGTGCTGAAAAGATACATTGGTGTATAGAATGAGGTATGTGTCGACACTTTTCATTATTATGAGAGGTTATACATCTTTTATCTTGTAGCATTCCGCTAGATTTTCTGCATATTTTGATTTTTTTTCGAATTGATTTGTCCACGTACAAACAAATTAGCGCTTAGACACAAAATCTAGGAAAAATTTGTTTCATTTAGTAGATACAATTAATTAATTTCCAAGTGCAAGTTAATTATTGCTCTTTAAGAAGAAAAAAATTGAACGCCTAGTATCACTAAAAAAAGATGTCAGAGACGGAATTTTATCATACTGCAAGATGAAGCATCCTAACGAGTGCATTCTGATTCTTCGAGGCAAGTCAAATAGTGGTAATATCATCATAGACTCATTAGTTATTCCGCCCTTTTCAGAAACAGGACCTACGTTTGCAGGCTTTCCTAATTCATTTTTGCCTTTTGATCTTAGTTATGTAGGAGTAGTTCATTCGCATCCACATGGTTCTGCAGAACCATCGCTTCCTGATCTGTTCAACTTTTTTGGGCTAATCTCACTGATAGTCAAGTTTCCATATGAGGATGAGGATATTTTTGCATGGGACAGTAAAGGAAATTCAGTAAAAATGACAATTATCTAGCTTTCTTATGGATTGGCAAAAAAACTGACAAAACTTTATATGCATTTTTGAGAAAACGTAATTATCTTGATAAATTATAGGATGTATTTGATTTTCTTATTTGCGTCATTGGCAATAAGTATTGGATTGCAAATGGTTTTGCCATTTCCGTGGGGGCTTGGTGTAGCATTGGCGATTTTTATTGCATTTCCTCTAGTGCTTCGCCGAAAAATGATGGGCAGAATGCGTGGCTCTGGAGATTTTGGAGGCGGCGGATTCTTTGGAATGAATTCTTCTACACCTAGTGTAAAGTATGTCTGTCTTACTTGCAGTAATAAATTCAAAGGCCGTGAATGTCCACGATGTGGCTCCACGATGAAGCGTGCAGACTTTTAGTACAAAACACAAAACAAAATGTCACTAGAACAATTAAGAAAAAAGGCGATTTATCAAAATACGATTGACACATGGATTGCCGCATGTGAGGAAAAAAAAATTGACTGGTATGAGACTGAAAATTATAAGAAGTTCATTACATTTCTAAACAAAAATAATCTAAAGATGCAAAAGTTTCCTCTATGCATAAAAGAAGTAGGTAGTGAGTATGAGCGAGGCCGTGATAAAACAAAGTTTGCAGAAACTCTTGCAACATCTGAAGACCCAAATGCTGCAGCATATACTCTTAAACTAAATGATGCTACAATGGAAATTATTCGCAAGTTTGAGCTGTAACTAGATTTTTATTATAACTTCTAGTCCATAAATTATGAAAACATTCCCAGCTATATGCACATGTAAAAGTTGCAAGTGCGCAATATACACATATGAAGACTCGGGTGTTTGCAAAGCATGCAACGAAGGCAAGCATCTGTCTGGTGCAATAAAAAAAGACTATACTAAAAGTGAAGATGAAGAATCTTCCAAATTGAATGCGTAATTTTATCTTTTTAGCTTTGGGTTTACAATAACATCTAGTGCGTTTCCTAAAAACACAAATGCCAAGCCAGTTATTGCAATCATTAATCCTGGAGGAACAATCCACCACCACAGTCCTCGTGCAGCAGCACCATATGTGTTAGCGTCATGAAGAATCTGCCCCCATGTAGGAAATGAAGGATCACCTAGTCCAAGAAAGCTTAATCCAGCTTCTGTAGTTATGGCTGCAGGCACAGATATTGCAATGCTTGCAAAGGCATAAGGCAAAAGCTGAGGCAATATGTGCTTGAAAATAATTTTAGAATTTTTTTGACCCATCATCTTTGATGCCTCCACGTATCCTCTAGTTTTGATTTGCAATGCCATACTACGAGAGACCTTGGCAATGCCTACCCACCCAAAGATAGTAAGAAAGCCAATCATAAGAAAAATGCTATTGCTAATTGTCACTGCCAAAATAATTAGAAAAGGAAGAACTGGCAGTGCATAAATTACATCATTGAATCGCATCATTGATTCATCAGTTAATTTTCCCTTAAATCCTGCATAGACTCCATAAACTAAACCCATGACAACTGAACCAATTGCTACTGCAATTCCAATGAATAGTGCAAGTGGCGTCCCCCAAAGAATACCAACTGCAAGGTCACGTCGCAGTTCATCTGTGCCCATTATGCCAAATGCTTTGCCTCCAACAATAAGAGTAGAGTCTACAATAGAGTTTTCTTTTTGAACTCCATACAAATTAACTAAAAACACATAATCTCCCTTTAAAACAACATTATCTGTAGATTTTGAAAATACAATGTCTTCTGCAGAAAACCCCTCTATGAGAAAATCAAACTTGTCAGATTGCAAAAATAGATTTTTTTTAATAGTTCCATCTGTTGAAAATATTTTTTCATTGTGCAATACTATATCTTTAGCGTTAGGAAGTGATGCTGAAAATAATTTTATATTGCTGCCATCAGGCCGGATCACTGAAATCTGTAAGAGTGGTGAACCCGAGTACTTGGCAGTAAACTCGTAAATAAAATCACTTGGAAAGTTGTCATACCCATAATTTACATGAAATTGGTGTGAAACAACTGATATTTCATCTAGTGATATAGTGTTAACTTTAGGCTCATCAAGTATTTTATGTTCAGGAATTTTTTCAAACATAAACAGGTTAACCCATGCTGGTATCGCAGTTTTTGGATAGAAAATCCAATTTTGTGGATTGTTCCACTGCTGAAACGTCTCAACAGGAATTATTACTGCAGCACCAATTGATATTGCAACAAGAATTACTAGTATTCCAATTCCTGCAATACCAATCTTACTTTTAAGAAACGCTTGTTTTATCTCACTAGGTGATACACTGCTCAACTTCCAGTCTTCACCCGTGGATCAAAGTAACCATAAAGCAAGTCTGCAACAAGGATACTGATTAAGAAAAATAGCGTAAGGACATATGTTGCACCAATAATTACAGGCAAATCCATGACTGTGATTGCTTCAAAGTATAGACGACCCATGCCTGGCCAATCAAATACTGCCTCTGTGATGATTGCACCACCAAGTGAGCCTGACAAACTAAGAGCTAATATGGTAATGATGGGCGGTGCTGCATTTTTTATTGCATGACCATAAATTATTTTCTTTTGACTAATTCCCATTGCACGCTTTGCGGAAATAAAATCCTCTTGCATTATTCCAATCATAAAGTTGCGAACAAGGTATGCCCATGCCCCAAACCCAATCATGACGATTGTAATTACTGGTAAGGCCATGTGATATAGTAAGGCAGCAATGTAACCAGGATCTGTCGGGGGTATGGAGGGAGTAGCACGCGCAGGAAAAATGTGATAAACAAAGGAAAACAAAAATATCATTAACATTCCTATCCACCAAACAGGAAAGCTACTGCTGACAACTGCAAACGTTGAAGTTATTCTATCCACTGCAGAACCAACCTTACTTCCAGCTAATGCTCCAAGAAAAATTCCAATTATAGAAATTATTATTGTTGCAGTAGTAAAAAGTAAAATAGTTCTTGGAAGCTTTTCAAGTAGAATGTCTTTCACATCTGATGAACCCGCATCACTTGTTAGAAATGTAGCATGGCCAAAGTCTAGAATTAAAATTTTGTACATTGTCAAGCCAATTCGTTGGGGCGAATACCATGGAGTATCAAGACCAAGAGCTTTGACTCTTTGCTCTATTTGATCTTGAACAAATGCTTCAAACTCTGCAGGGTCTGAAAAGCTATCAGATATTTTAGGATCTTCAGTAATTTCTGCTCTTACTTGAAATGTTATTCCCTGCTTTAGAATAATATCCATGTTAGAGCCAACTAGAATAATTGTAAGAAGTAAGGTCACCATGAGTACACCAAACATGGTAATTCCACGAGTGGCAAGATATTTTTTTAATCCCACACATTGATTTTAGAAAATTCAGCTTATAATATTTCAGGTTCATTTTCTTTACGTACCAATCTCTCTAAATCACTATATTCAGAAAAAACTACTTTAGGAAACTAAAAGGAAATAATCAAGTTATGATCTACTATCCATTGGTGAATTGATGTGGCAAAAGCGTATGTTCTAATGAGCTGTAATCTAGGATACGAAAAACCTTTAATTTCAGAGCTAAAATCTATCGAAAATGTAAAGGAGGTTCATGGGGCTCTAGGACTATACGACATTATTGTAAAGCTTGAAGCAGATACTGATGAAAAAATTAAGCAAACCATTACCGAAAAAATTAGGAAGGTGGAAAAAATTGGTTCTACAATGACACTTATGAAAGTAGAAGGCGAAGAATTGTTTAAAGCACACCATGAAAAATTAATGGGCTCCCTTTTGGGAAAAAATGATGCACAAGCTTACATTGTAATTCATTGTGATCAAGGCAAAGAAGATCTTGTACTACGAGACCTCAATGAAATTCCTGAGGTAAAAGAAGCAGATGTAGTTTATGGTAACTATGATGTTGTAGGAAAAATTGAAGCTGAAAACCATAAGGAACTTGAAAAGATAATCACAAAAAAGATAAGAAAATTGAAATTTATCAGAACAACAATGACATTAAATGTTGTCAAAGAGCAGGAATAACTATTTCTATCTTAGTTACTTTGTTCCTCGCTAACTTACTTACAATATGAATCAGAGAGTATAGATTAGAAGTTTCATAAAAGGTATTATTTTCTTACTTGAAAAAAAAACTGAATAATAAATGAGCGCACGAATAATCTATTCAGGCGAGTCACAAACCTGGCTCAAGATTACATCTGCAAGAATAATTCTTCCAAAGTCAGATGAATCTTCAAACGATTAGATTTTTGACGCCTAAATTATTTTACTGTCTAGAACGATTTTTCTATTAGATACAGTATAATCCGGTTATGGGATTATTTAGCTTTGGTTCCAATAACACAAAGTGTAAAGAATGTGGACTAGAACTTTCTGATTCTGAACGGTTAAAAAAACACCAAGAAAAAGCACATAAAAAAACCAAAGAAAAATGTAGAGTTTGTGGAACCGAATTTGATTTTTCAGAAGAACTACGAAAGCATAAGAAAAAGTGTAAGTAGTGTTTCGTAAAAATATTAATATCTAGTTCTACGTTTATAATTTAATGAAAGTTGAATCATGAAGTTATTATTGTAAACAAGTTTTTGAATAAAAAAATTATATGAACATCTGAAAGATTAATTATGCAAATTTGTGCACTCTAGTTCTAATCTGCTAATCATGGTTAAAACGGCAAAGGGTTTCTCGATGAGATCTAGAGTCTCTTTATGCTCAGGTGCGCATTCAGAGTTGATATATTGAGATAAAGAGAGTATTTTTTGGTCTGGTTTGATTTTTCGAATTTTTTGCTCAAGTGTGCCCGAATTGGAGTTTTCTAATACAACATAATCATAATTTTTATCAAATCTCTCTAAACACTCCAAGTCATTTCTTGCATAGTCTGCATCATATTTTTTTTCCTCGAAAATTTTTTTATAAATTTTGGAAACTAGTTCATTTTGTTCTAGCACAAGCAGTTTCATTGAATCATTTCCTCCTTACCACCATCTAACAAAATTACGAGGCAAAAATGCTTGAATCCCCTCTAGTTTTGCAGTCTCTAAGAATTCTCTATCAAAACTTACTAGGGCAGAACCTGTTACCTTTGCTGTAGCCAAAATCAAACTATGCGGATGATGACAATCATTGTATTGTGCAACTAATCTATCTGATTCAGCATTAATCTCATCAGTCTTATCAAGTGTGATTGGATACTTGCAATACTGGTAAATAGTATCCATTATTGAATCTGTTTGATTACCAGTAATCTTTTGTACTTCACCTAGAACAGACTCGGGAATGACCATTTTTGATTTATGTTTTTTAATTCTCTTGGCTATTGGTTTTAATGATCTCCCCTCTTGAATCTCTTTAATAATTATGTCTGAATCAACTACCACTGGCTGTCCTGTATTATTAATTGGCAATACAAAGCATTAGTTTAGACTATAAAAGCGATTTTGAAGCAAACGTATCATGTTACAAATTGTAACTGTTTTTAACCTTTGATCAGAACCTTATTTATCATGTTACAATTTGTAACATCACGTTAAATATTGGCGTATTGACATCACATCGTGTCGAAGGGGCCACAGGATCTATCTTTAGCAGAGAAGCTAGACAATGCTATTAAACAATTAGGTTCTTGGTATAGAATTAGCATTATAATAGTTTTAGTTGGGTTAGCTTCCTTGTCTGGAATTATTTCAATGTCACAATTTTATTTTCATGATGAAATTGGCAAGCATGGATATATTGATGAAATTTATGTTCAAGACAAAGACATTATAGTTCTTGCATTTATTCCCTTTACTGAAGATATCTTTCCTGCAGAAGGTATAGTAGCACTATACATTACTCAAGTTTGGTTGATGTATGGAAACGGTATAGTCATAGCGTTACTATCATTTCTTTTTGTGTGGGTCACATACAGAGGAAAAGCACATACACTAGAGTTTGAATCAATAGAGAGACAGTTTATCCGTCAATCATACCTAGTTAATTTTGAAACATCAGTCCCAGAAGGCCAAACAAGGGTTGAAAAAATTCTAAATGAAGCAATTCATGTATTTCCCACTCTAAAAGAAATTCAACGCAAAGCAAAAATGAAACAAACTAAAATTCCATACAAATTAGATCAAAAAA
>Ga0247727_10011549_pt1 | contig 15385 bp, 9 predicted proteins | sample WisWelCaveWW1625_FD_202498 | JGI IMG/M metagenome (GOLD analysis project Ga0247727, IMG submission 202498) | Biofilm microbial communities from Wishing Well Cave, Virginia, United States - WW16-25 | ecosystem: Environmental > Aquatic > Deep subsurface > Groundwater > Cave microbial mat | place... | reverse complement strand
CCGCCATCGAGGCGCGCATCCTCGGCTTCGGCCCGGCGCGCACGCTCTACAAGAAGCACAAGCCCGACTGTCGCTCCCTCGACGCCGTCCAGTCCATCACCCATCGCGAGCGTCGCTGCGCCGACTGCACTCTGCGCGAGCGCTGCACGCCCCAGGTCCGACTCGATCTCGTCCTCGGCCAAGAGTCCTACCGCCTGCTCCTCGCCTACACCTCAGCGCGCAGCTTCCTCGCCTACGTCGCCGAGCTCGAGCGCCGCGCCATCTCGCTCGAACGCGTGCGACACCGCATCCTCGTCGTCGACCGCGGCAGCTTCGGTGAGCTGCGCTTCAGCGCGCTCGACTGATACAGCTCCAGCCTGCCCGGCCTCGTCGCTCTCCAGCACACGTCCGTCCACGCAGCTCGGCAGTCCCATCTCAGCGAGACGCCAAGTCCCAAAGAGCGTGAGACGCGACAGAGCTTCGGCGCGAGTTCGCCCAGCTTTCCCGGCTAGAACTGGAAGTAGATGAAAGCCTTGGTCTCGCTCGCGAGGAAGACCAGGACGAGCGCGGCGGCGGCGCCGACGCTGGCGGCGTAGATCCAGTCGTTCACGGCCGCGAGGCGGCGGAACCAGCCGCGGTAGAAGGCGTAGTGGACCAGAAAGAACGCCAGCACGAGCAGGAGCCAGCTCGCCTCGAGCGCCCTCGTGCCGCCGTCTTGCAGGAAGAAGAAGATGCGCTGCATCTCCCAGCCCTGCTCCCAGCCGGACGAGCGGAACAGGATCCAGTTCCAGAACAGGAACCACCACATCAGCGGGATGCCGAGGAAGCTCACCACGCGGCGCGCGAGCGAGCTCTCGGGCACCAGCATTCCCCACGTACGCGAGACGATGATCGCGCCGCTCATCAGCACCCCGAAGCCGACGTACTGCCAGCCCGCGCCGTGCCACAGGCCCACGACCATCATCGTGAGCGAGCCGATCAGCATGCCCTTCCACGTCGAGCCCTTGCTGCCGCCCAGCGCGAAGTAGAAGTAGTCGCGGAACCAGGTCGAGAGCGAGATGTGCCAGCGCTGCCAGAACTCGCCTATGTTGCGAGAGAAGAACGGGAAGTCGAAGTTCTTCGGCAGCGAATAGCCGAGCAGCCCGGCGGTGGCGATGGCCATGTCGGAGTAGCCCGAGAAGTCGCAGTAGATCTGCACGTGGTACAGGAAGAGCGCGATCCACGTGGAGGCCGCCGTGTACGCGCCCGGGTCGTCGAAGACTGGCGCGATCACGGGCGCGACGTGGTCCGAGAGGATGCCCTTCTTGACGAAGCCAATCAGGAACAGGACCAGGGAAGCGCGCACGTCGACACGCGCGAAGAAGCGCTTCGTGTCGAGCTGCGGCAGGAACTCGCGCGCGCGCACGATCGGGCCGGCGACGAGCTGCGGGAAGAAGCTGATGAACAAGACGAAGTCGAGCGCGCTCCGCACCGGCTCGAGCTTCTTCCGGTAGACGTCGATCGTGTAGCTCAGCGCCTGGAAGGTGTAGAAGCTGATGCCCGCCGGCAGGATGATGGCGAGCGTGTGGTCGGAGACCGGCAGACCGAGCCAGGCCAGGAAGCGCCCGCCCGAGTCGACGAAGAAGTTGTAGTACTTGAAGAAGCCGAGGATCCCGAGGTTGCTCGCCAGGCTGGCCCCGAGCAGCCATCTGCGCGCGCGCGCGCCCTCCGTCCGGCCGAGGCCGAGGCCGGCGAGGTAGTCGATCCCCGTCGAGGCCATCATCAGGCACAGGAAGCGCCAGTCCCAGGCGCCGTAGAAGGCCAGGCTGGTGAGCGTCAGCCACGCCTTGCGCGCGAGGTTCGAGCGCAGCGCCCAGTGCACGCCGAAGACGGCCAGGAAGAAAGCCAAGAAGCGCGGCTCGGTGAAGATCACTGCGGCACCTCGGCTTCGTCCTCGGGCCCATCACGCCGCTCCCCGTCGCGCTCGAGCCCACGCTGGCCGGCCCAGTCCCGCGCCAGGATGCGCGAGAAGTGCCGCGCGCCTTCCTCCGAGAGATGCCCGGAGTCCCAGCGGTTCGCCGGGTCGTACAACGCGGGATAGCGCTCCGGCAGGTTGTAGCGCAGGACGAGCGAGCCGAGCTCCTCCATCAAGCGCTCCTCGAACGGGCGGTTGGCGCTCTGCGAGGGCAGGATCACGAGCACGAACTCGACCCCGCGCGCGCGCGTCTCCGCTGCGATCGCGGCGATCAGCACGAAGTCGTCGACGCGCGTCAGTTCGCCGTTGACCCACTCCGCGTCGCCGAAGGACTGCTCGGCCGCGTCGAGCTCGTCGAGCGCGCGCCGGTAGCCCGCCTGGTCGGCCAGGAAGCGCTCGCGGCGCGCGCGGTAGGAATTCTGGACGTCGCCGTTCTGGGTGTCGCCGGCGGCGAGCTGGCGGTCGTCCTCCTCCAGCGAGAGGTAGCCGTGCTGCGCACGGTAGCGCGCCGTCTGCCCGTGCTGGCGGCCGAGCACGCCGCGCAGCACGTCCTTGCCGCGCCCGATGAAGAAGAGATTCGTGAGCCAGTGCTGCGCGTGCTGCTCGGCGGCGCGCGTGCCGGGCGGAAGAGCGCGATCGAGCACGGTGAAGACGGAGTGCGCCTCGTTCTCGGCCTCGACGAAGGCGAAGGCGTCGCCGAGCTCCGCGCCCCAGTGCGACGCGCGCTCCATGGCGAGCTGCGTGGTCTCGGCGTCGTGCCAGTAGACCGTGCGCGGGTTGAAGGCGTTCTGCGGGTCGAGCTGGGGCGTGAGCCACTGGTACTCGAAGAAGACGCGCGCGAGCTCGGGCCGGGCGACGAGGATCTGGCGCAGGAGGTAGCGCTGCTCCAGGAGGTGCACGGCCTGGACGCCGAAGTTGAAGGAGTGCGTGGAGAGGGCGAAGCCGGCGCTGGCGCGGTCGAACTCGGCCGGCACGCAGGCGCGGAAGACGTGGCTCGAGCCCAGGAAGACGGTGTCGTATTCGCTCGCGTGCGCGCGCCAGTACTCGAGCTTGCCGCCGATCACGCTGCCGCCGGCGGGCGCCGCCACCGCGCGCAGGGCCGCGAGCACCAGCGCGAAGCTCGCCAGCGCAGCGCCCACCCGCCCGAGGGCGACGCGTACCCGTGGCCGATAGACCTTGGGCGTGCGCGGATCGGAGGACGGAGCAGGCGCGAGCATGGCTGGGGAAACGCCGGAAAGATGAGCATCGGCCGCGCGAGCCGTCCGATGTAAGCGCGGCACCGGTGTCCCGAGCCAGGAGAGCTCGACCCACCCGCATGGACGCGAAGAACGTTCCCCCTGCTCCGGCCGGCGCTCCGGCCGGCACGCCGCCCACCACGGCCGCCGCGCCCGTCACCGCTCCGGCGCCCGATCCGCGTCCGCGCGGCGAGGTGTTGGGCTACACCATGCGCGGCGACAAGAACCAGAACCCGCCCGGGATGTCGCTGCTGGCGATCCTGCGCGAGGACCTGCGCACGCACGAGAGCCTGTTCTCGCACGGCTTCTTCGCCATGTTCGTCAATCGCTTCGGGAACTGGCGCATGGATCTGCCGCGCGTCGTGCGCAAGCCGTTCACGTGGCTGTACGAGTTCCTGTATCTCTGGTGCCTGTGGATGGCGCGCATCGAGGCGCCCTACCTCGTCAAGCTCGGCCGGCGCGTGCGCATCTGGCACAACGGCGGTTGCATCCTGGGCGCGCTCTACCTCGGCGACGACGTGCAGGTGCGGCCCAACGTCACGCTCGGTCTGGCCCACCACGGAGCACCGCTGACCACCCTGCCGATCATCGAGGACCGCGTGCTCCTGGGCGTGAACGTGGTGGTGCTGGGCCCGGTGACGATCGGGCACGACAGCATCATCGCCGCCAACTCGGTGGTCACGACCGACATCCCGCCCTACTCGATCGCGGGCGGCACGCCGGCCAGGGTGATCCGCAAGCTGGAGGAGCGCGAGCTCCTGACCCGAGTGAACGTGCGCGAGACGATCATCAACAAGGCCAAGCAGGCCGCGTAGCTCCAGCCGGCTCAGCTCGGCACGCCGGGCTCCAGCCCGGCTCCTCTCGCCGGGCGCTGGAGCGCGGAAGAGCTGGAGCGGCGCTTCCCCGGGATCGGGCCGAGCGGCGCGCGAGGCACGCGGGCTGAGCTCGAGCAGCACGCGAACCGACTGCAGCTCGCGCGTCAGGACGTGCGCGCGGGCCGGCTGCCCTGCGACAAGGAGGATTCGAGCCGGCTTCCCTGCGCGGGCTGGAACGAGTTCCGCGACGAGGAACTGGCCCTGTTCCACCGCGAGATGTGCGGCGAGGACGTCCGCGTCGTAGCGGATGCCCGTTCCGACACCAGCGCGCAGTGAGCGCCTGCACCGGCACGATCTGGCGCACGACCGCCTGAAGGAAAGGACGGCCGCGGAGCTCACCTCGCGCTGAATGTACGGCCTCCGAGCTCTCGCCCCAGGAAACGCAGGCGCTCGCCGGGCTCGGCGGCGACCACCACGCTGGCCGAGAAGCCCGAGGGAGCGGGCAGGTCGAGCAACCGTCCCGGAAAGAGCTTCGTGTCCAGCGCGCGCTCGCCCCCATTCGACTCGAGGCCGACTTCCACCGTGCTCGGTTCGCGCGAGAGTCCGGTGCCGAGCGCCTTGAGCAGGGCCTCCTTCCCCGTCCAGACGCGCAAGAAGGCGCGCAGTCGTTCGGAACCGGGGAGCTGCGCCAGGCAATCCTGCTCCGCGCCCGTCAGGACGCGCCGCGCCAGGAGCGAAAGCTCTTCCTGCTCGAGGAAGCGCCCGTCGCCCTTCTCCACGTCGACCCCGAGCTCCCGATCCGCGCTCACGCCCACCAGCGTCCACTCGTCCGAGCTCGAGGCGTTGAAGCGCACACGTCCGTGCGCCCCGACCAGGGACGGCTTGCCGCACTCGCTGGTCTCGAAGCAGATCTCCCAGGGTGCGACTCCGACGTAACTCGCCAGGACGGAGCGCCGGAAGGCGCGCCGGAAGAGGAAGGCGTGCGCGTCGCGCGCGCGGCGGAAACGCTCACCTCGGCGCCGCTCCTCGTCCGATAGCCAGCCCCGGACCGCGTCCAGATTCCAGGCCGCGTCCCGCCGTCCCCACCAGAGATGCACCTCGCCCCCATCCAGGCGCACCCGACTCGTCTTGGGATCGCGGACGTTCACGAAGGACCCTCGGCCAGAGCGTCTTCGTCCGCCGGGCACGATGTGGTTGAAGCCCTCTCCTCTTTGCCATGAGGCCATGAGCCAAACCCCCCAGTCCTCGTCCTCGGGCGACGAATCCCACGGCGCGTACTGGAGCGAGAAGCTCGCCGGCCGGCCGCCCGCGCTCGAGCTCCCGACCTCGCGCGCTCGTCCCCCACAGCCCACCAGCGCGCGCACGCGCCTCCCTTTCAAGCTGCGGCCAGAGCTCGTGCGCACGCTCAAGGGTGCAGCGCAGGAAGCGGGCCTCACGTACGCCGACGGCCTGCTCGCGGCCTTTGCGGCGTTCCTCTATCGCACGACGCGCCAGGAGGACCTCTTGCTCGGGCTGCGCGAGGGCGAGCGCTTCTCGGCCCTGCGTCTGGGCCTCACGGGCAAGACGACGTTCCAGGAGTTGCTGGGCACCGTGAAGGGCGAGCTCGAGGAGTGCCGCGACCACGCGCTGCCGCTGGAGAAGCTGCTCAGGGCCGCCCACAGCACGCGTCCCGACAACCTGTTCCAGGTGCTGGTCACGGGCGACCGGCTGACCGCCAAGGACAGCCAAGGCTACGACATCGTGCTCGCGATCCACAAGGGCGCCGGAGCGGGCACGCTCGTCTACGACGCCGAGCTGTTCGATCCGCGCGTGGCCGAGCGCATGCTCGGGCACCTCGAGACCCTGCTCGACGCCGCGCTGGATGCCCCCAAGCGCGTGCTGGGCGAGCTCACACTCCTGACCGAGGCGGAGCGCCGGACGATCCTCGAGAGCTGGAACGACACGCGGGTCGACTTCCCGCGCGAGCTCTGCCTGCACGAGCTCTTCGAAGAGCGCGTGCAGCACTGCCCGGACGCGCCGGCGGTGGTGCAGGATGGACGGCAACTGACCTACGCGGCCCTGGACGCGCGCGCCAACGCCCTGGCGCAGAACCTGCGCGCGCTCGGCGTGGGCCCGAACGTCCTCGTGGGGATCTCGGCCGAACGCTCGTTCGAGATGGTGATCGGCCTCATGGCCATCGCCAAGGCCGGCGGCGCCTACCTGCCGATGGACCCGACCTACCCGCGCGAGCGGCTGGCGTTCATGCTCGACGACTCGGGCGTGGGCGTGCTGCTCACGCAGCGGCACCTCTGCGCGCGCCTGCCCGAGCCGAAGAACGAGGTCAAGCTCGTGATGCTCGAGGAGCCACGCACGAGCGCCGACCACTCCGCGCCCGCCAGCGGAGTCGGCCCCGCGGACCTGGCGTACGTCATCTACACCTCGGGCTCGACCGGAAAGCCCAAGGGCGTCGTGCTCGACCACCGCGGGCGCGTCAACAACTTCCTGGACTTCAACCGGCGCTTCGCGGTCGGTACGGGCGACGCGCTGATCGCGCTCGCGTCGCTGTCCTTCGACATGTGCGCCTACGACGTCTTCGGCACGCTGGCGGCGGGCGCGACCATCGTGCTGCCGCGCCAGGACGAGATGCAGGACGCGCGCGCCTGGGCGCGCTCGATGCAGCAGGAGCGCGTGACGATCTGGCACACCGCGCCGGCCATGCTGAGGATGCTGGTCGACCACTGCGAGGCGGATCCGGTGCTCGTGCCGGAAGCCCTGCGTCTAGTGCTCCTGGGCGGCGACTGGATCCCGGTCTCGCTGCCCGATCGCCTGCGTGCGCTCGTGCCCGAGGCGCGCGTGATCAGCATGGGCGGCGCCACGGAGTGCTCGATGGACTCCACGATCTTCGAGATCGAGGAGGTCGATCCCACCTGGCGCAGCATCCCCTACGGCAAGCCGATGGCGAACCAGCGCGCCTACGTGCTGGACGAGGACCGCCAGCCGGTGCCGGTGCTCGTCCCGGGCGAGCTCTACCTGGGCGGGATCGGCGTCGGCAAGGGCTACTTCCGGCGGCCCGAGCTGACGGCCGAGCGCTTCCTCCCGGATCCGTTCTCGAGCGCGCCGGGCGCGCGCATGTATCGCACCGGCGACCTCGCGCGCTGGCTGGAGGACGGGAACCTCGAGCTGCTTGGACGCGTCGACAACCAGGTCAAGATCCGCGGCTACCGCATCGAGCTGGGCGAGATCGAGGCGCGCCTGCGCGCCCATCCGGCGGTGCGCGAGGGCGTGGTCGTGGCGCGGGCGGACGCCTCGGGCGAGAAGCGCCTGGTGGCCTACTTCGTGCCGCGCGCGGCGAGCGAGCTCTCCGAGCCGCGCTTCGCGCACCTGCTCGCGGCCGACCTGCGCAAGTCGATCGCCGCCGACCTGCCGCACTACATGGTGCCGCAGCTCTACGTGCGCCTGGCCGAGCTGCCGCTCTCGCCCAACGGCAAGGTCGATCGCAAACGCCTGCCCGAGCCCGCGCACGGCCGAGCGGAGCACCTGCCCGAATACGTCGCCCCGCGCGACGCGCTCGAGGAAGTCGTGGCCGAGATCTGGGCCGAGGTCCTCGATGCCGACGAGGTGGGCGTCGAGGACCCGTTCCTCGACCTCGGCGGGCACTCGATCCTGGCCGCGCAAGTGCAGGCACGCCTGGGCGAGGTCTTCCCCTTCGAGGTCCTGCTGCGCGATCTGTTCGACAAGAGCACGGTCGCGAAGCTCGCCCAGCACCTGCGCACTCTCGCGCGCTCGGCCGGCGTGGATCTCGAGGAGATCTGCCGCACGCTGCGCGCCCTCGCGGACCTGAGCGACGACGAGGTCCGCGAACGCCTGGCCTCCACCTCGTAAGGGTCATCATGAATCCGAGCGGCTCCCCGAACGACCTGGCCCACTTCCTCGCCACCGGGATCGAGCGCCTCGAGCGCGAGGACCCGCAGCTCTTCCGCATTCTGATGGACGAGTACCGGCGTCAGGCGAACGTGCTCACGATGGTCGCGTCCTCGAGCATCGCCGACCCCTCAGCCCTCGTGTGCGAGGCCATGCCGACCATGAACGTGACCGCCGAGGGCTATCCGGGCGCGCGCTTCCACGCCGGCTGCCGCCACATCGACGAGATCGAGCAGCTCGCCATCGAGCGCGCCAAGGCCGCCTTCGGGGCCTGCTACGCCAACGTGCAGCCGATGTCGGCCACCTCGGCCAACGAGATCTGCATGTTCTCGGTGCTCGATCCGCACGACACCCTGCTCGGGCTCGAGCTCGACTTCGGCGGGCACCTCACGCACGGCTCGAAGGCCTCGATCTCGGGTCAGGTCTTCCGCTCCGTCGGCTACGGCCTGACGCGCGAGGAGCGCATCGACTACGACCAGGCCGAACGGCTCGCGAAGGAGCACCGCCCCAAGTTGATCGTGTGCGGCACGACCGCCTACCCGCGCCAGGTCGATTGGCAACGCTTCCGCGCCATCGCCGACCAGGTCGGGGCCTACCTGCTGGCCGACATCACGCACATCGCCGGGCTGGTCGCGGCCGGCCTGCACCCCTCGCCCATCGACCACGCGCACTTCACGACGACCTGCACGCACAAGCAACTCTACGGCGGGCGCGGCGGCCTGATCCTGATCGGCCGGGACTTCCAGCGCGTCGGACCCGACAAGAAGCGCACGCTGGCCGAGGTCATCCAGAAGAAGGTCTTCCCGTTCTTCCAGGGCGCGCCGAACCAGAGCGCGATCGCGGCCAAGGCGCGCGGCTTCGCCTACGTGGCCAGCGCGGAGTTCCAGCGCGTCGCGCAGCGAATCGTCGCACTCTCGAACGCACTGGCCGAGGCCTTCGTGAAGAAGGGCTATCGCGTGATCACCGGCGGCACCGACAACCACATCGTGGTGGTCGACGTCTTCCAGCGCGGCATCACCGGTGTCAACGCCGAGAAGGCGCTCGAGGCCTGCGGCATCGTCGTCAACAAGAACCGCATCCCCTACGACCAGAAGCCGCCCACGGTCACGAGCGGGATCCGCCTGGGCACGAACGGCCTCGCCATCCGGCAGATGGAAGCGAGCGACATGCGCGAGTGCGTCGAGCTCGTCGATCAGGTGCTCTCGGCCGTGCACCAGCAGGGCGAGCGCGAATACCGCCTCGATCCGGCGCTGCAAGCCCGCATCGAGGCCCGCGTGCGCGAGATCTGCGTGCGCCGTCCGATCCGCACCTACCCGGCGCCCAGCGCGACCGCGCGCGCGGCCTGAGAGGCGCCTCCGCCCCCCATGTCTCGTCTTTCCAGCGACCGCCTGGCGCTCCTGCGCGCGACCCTGGCCGCCAGGGGCCTGGCCGCGCCGAGCGCGCGGCTCGTCGCGCGCCGGGCGCAGAGGGAGCGCGCCCCGCTGTCGCTGGCCCAGGAGCGGCTGTTCTTCCTGGAGCTCTACCAGCCGGGCACGGCGCTCTACAACGACACCGTGCTCGTCTCGGTCGAGCGCCCGCTCGACCAGGCGCGCCTCACGAGCGCCGTGGCGCGGATCCAGGAGCGCCACGAGATCCTGCGCACCTCGTTCGCGCTCACCGGCGGCGGTCCCGAGCAACGCATCCATCCGCCCGGGCCGCTGCCGCTGCGCTGGGTCGACCTGCGTGGCGAGAGCGAGGTCTTCGAGCTCGCCCGCTCCCTCGCCTACGAGGACGCGCGCGCGCCGTTCGATCTCGAGCAACCGTCGCAGTGGCGCATGACGCTCGCGCGCCTGGATCGCAGCCACTGGGTGCTGGCGCTGACGATGCACCATATCCTCTCGGACGGCGAGTCGATGGGACTCTTCTTCGACGAGCTCGCGGCCCTGTACGAGGGCGAGGGCGCCGCGCTCGAACCGCTCGCGGTGCAGTTCGGCGACTACGCGGCCTGGGAGCGCGCCCGGCTCGACGAACGCCGCGCTGGCGAGCTCGCGGCCTGGTGGAAGGGCGCGCTGGCCGGGCTCCCCCCCTCGAGCTGGCCGGGGAGCGGCGCGCGTTCCACCCAGCGCGGCGCGCAAGTGCCGCTCGAGTTCCCGGCTCGGTGCGTGGAGCGGCTAGGGGCCCTCGCGCGCGCCGAGCAGGCCACCACCAACCAGCTCCTGCTCTCCGCCTGGCTGGCCCTGCTCGGCGCGAAGAGCGGCGCGAGCGACCTGTGCACGGGCATCGCGAGCTCCCTGCGCCAGCGCCCCGAACTCCGGCCGCTGCTCGGCTTCTTCGTGCAGAGCCTGCCGCTCCGGATCGACCTGGGCGACGACCCGACCTTCCTCGCGCTCGCGAGCCGCGTGCGCACGGCCGCGCTGGCCGCGCTCGAGCACGGCGCTCTCCCCTTCGACCAGATCGTGCGCGCGGCCGGGCGAGGGAACGAGCCCGCGCTCTTCAACTCGTTCTTCTCGCACATGAAGGACGCCATCCGCGCGCCGGCCTTCGAGGGTGCGCCGAGCTCGTGGGAGTTCGTCGACCCGGGGGTGGCGCGCTTCGAGCTCACGCTCGTGCTGCACGAGTCGGAGCGCGCATTGGCGGGCTTCCTGGAGTACGACCTCGGACTGCTCGCGCCCGCCGCGGCCGAACGCCTGGCCGGCGACTACGTGCGCATCCTGGAGGCCGTGCTCGCGCGGCCAGGGCTGCGCTTCTCCGAGCTGCGCGGCGTGTGCACGCCGCCGCTGGGTCGGGCCGGGCGCAGGCTCTCGCTTCCTCCGCGCCTGCGGCGCGCGGCCGGGGAATAGGAGCATGAGCCAGTTCCCTCTCTCACCGCTGCAAGCCGCGCGCTGGAGGCTGGTCCAGGGCGAGCCGCGCTTTCCCTGGGCCGTTTCGCTGACCCTGGCGCTGCACGGGAAGCTCGAGTCCGAAGCGCTGCGCGCGGCGCTGGCGGAGCTGGTGCAACGCCACGAGATCCTGCGCACGCGCTTCGTCCAGGCGGCGGCGGGCGCGGCGCCGGCCATGACGGTCGAGCGCGCTGGGCAGGCGAGCTTCGAGTCCCTCGACTGGAGCGCAAAGACCCTGGTGGAGCGCGAGCTCGAGTGCCGCCGGCTCGAAGCGGCGCTGCGCGTTCCCTATCCCCTCGACGGTTCGGCGCCGCTGCGCGCGGCCCTGGCGCGCGTGAGCGCGGAGGAGCACGTGCTCGTGCTGGCGCAGTCGAGCCTGGCCGCGGACTGGCGCTCGCTCTGGAGCGTCGTGCGCGAGCTCACCCGTGCCCTGGCCGGCGAACTCGAGCGCGAACCGCCCGTGCAGTTCGCGGATCTCGCGCAGTGGCTGCGGGACACGCTCGAGGGTGTCGATGCAGCGGCCGGGCTCGAAGCCTGGCGCGACCTGGACCTCGGCGCGGCGGCGAGCTTGCGCCTGCCGCTCGAGCACGACCGCGGCCCAGGTCCGCGTGCGCTGCACGAACTGTCGCGCGAGCTCCCGCCGCGTCTGCAGGAATCCCTGGAGCAGCTCGCGCACGCGCGGCGCATGCCGGCCGAGGCCTTCCTGTGCGCGGTCTGGCAGGCCTGGCTCGCGCGTCTCGGAGAACTGCCCGCGCTCGTGAGCGGCGTGCGCTCGGCCGGGCGCGCCTTCCAGGGCCTCGACCACGCGCTGGGCACGTTCGAGCGCGCCCTGCCGGTCGCGGCGCAGCTCGACGAGCGCGTGAGCCTCTCGCAGCTCGCGCGCCGCACCGACGAACAGCTCGCGCGCGGCGCCGAGTGGCACGAGTTCTTCCAGCCCGAGCGCCTGGGCGCGCCGGGCGACTTCGCCTTCCGCTACGCCTTCGAGCACCTGCCGCTCGAGGCCGACCACGAACACGGCGGCCTGCGCCTCGAGTGCCTGCGGCGCGACGGGCACGGCGAGGCCTTCCGCGCCCTGCTGCGCGTCGAGCACACCAACCGCGGCTGCGAGCTGCGCTTCGCCTTCGACTCGCGCTGGTTCGGCGAGGACGAGGCCCGGGCGGTGGCGGAGCCGTACCTGGCCTTGCTCGAGAATGCCCTGGCGCGGCCCGAGGCACCGCTCGCGACCCTCTCGGCCTTGTCGCCGGGCGAGCGCGCTCGGCTGCTCGAGCTCGCGCGCGGGCCGGAGCTCGCGCCGCGCGCGGAGGCCACGCGGGACGCCATCGCGGCGCCGCTTCCGGTCCAGCCCGCCCCGGGCGGGCGCTGCATCCACGACTGGATCCTGGAGACGGCCCGGCAGCGCCCCGATGCGCCGGCGGTCTGGGCCGAGGGGGTCGAGCTCTCGTACCGCGCCCTCGAGCAGCGCACCGCCGCGCTGGCGCTCGAGCTCGAGCGGGCAGGCGTCGTCCCCGGAGCGCTGGTGGGCGTGCACCTCGAGCGATCGGCCGAGCTCGTGGTCGCGCTGCTGGCGGTCCTGCGCGCTGGCGCCGCCTACGTGCCGCTGCCGCCGAGCTACCCGCGCGAGCGCGTGCTCACCATGCTGGCCGACTCGCGCGCGCTGGTCGTGATCGGGGCGGCCGCGAGCGCGACGGCGCTGGCGGGTTTTCGCGGGACGCTCGTGCCGGTGCACGCCCCGCGCGCCACGGCCGGCGTCGCCCCGCGCGCGCGCGTCACGCCGGCAGACCTCGCCTACGTGATCTACACCTCGGGCTCGAGCGGCAAACCCAAGGGCGTGCCGATCACGCACGCCAACCTGGTGCACTCGACGCGCGCGCGCGTGGCGGCTTACGCGGGGCGGGTCGAGCGCTACCTCTTGCTGTCCTCCTTCGCCTTCGACAGCTCGGTGGCCGGGATCTTCTGGACCCTCGTGCAGGGCGGGACGCTGGTCCTGCCGAGCGAGGGCCTCGAGAAGGACCTCGCCAGCCTGCCGGGCCTGATCGCGCGGCAGCGGCCGACGCACCTGCTCGGTCTGCCCTCGCTGTGGTCGCTCGTGCTCGAGCAGGGAAGCACTCGAGACCTCGCGTCGCTCGACACCGTGATCGTGGCCGGAGAGAGCTGCCCGGCCGAGCTCGTGCGCCGGCACCGCGCCAAGCTCCCGAGCGTCAAGCTCTACAACGAGTACGGTCCGACCGAGGGCACGGTGTGGAGCACGGTCTTCGACGCGCGCGCGCCGCTCGTGCGCGCGCAGGTGCCCATCGGCCGCCCGATCCCGGGATCGTCGGCCTACGTGCTCACCCCCGAGCGCGAGCTGGCGCCGATCGGCGTGGCCGGCGAGCTGTGGATCGGCGGCCCGGGCGTCGCCTCCGGTTACTTGAATCGCCCCGAGCTCACGGCCGAGCGCTTCGCCGAGGATCCCTTCTCGGGCGGACGGATGTACCGCACCGGGGATCGCGCGCGCTGGCTCGCGGACGGGAACCTGGAGTTCCTCGGGCGCATCGACAACCAGGTCAAGATCCGCGGTTACCGCATCGAGGTCGAGGAGATCGAGGCCGCGCTCTCCGCGCACCCCGCGGTGCGCGAGGCGATCGTGCTGGCGCGCGACGACGGCGGCCGCGGCGCGCGTCTGGTCGCTTACGTGGTTCCCATCGGGCCGCGCCCGGCCGAGACCGACCTCTTGCGCTACCTCGCCGAGCGCGTGCCGGAGTACATGGTGCCCGCGCGCGCCGTGGCACTCGACGGCTGGCCGCAGCTCCCCAACGGCAAGATCGATCGCAAGGCGCTGCCCGAACCGCCGGAGCCGCTGGCCTTCGCCGAGCCGGAGGGCGCGCTCGAGATCGTGCTGGCGGCGTTGTGGGCCGACGTGCTGGGCCTCGAGGCCGTCGGCCGCCACGACGACTTCTTCGCCCTGGGCGGGCACTCGCTCTCGGCCACGCGCCTGTACGCGCGCCTCAAGGAGACGCTACAGGTCAAGCTGCCGCTGCGAACCCTGTTCGAGCAGCGCACGCCCGCGGCGCTGGCGGCCGAGCTCGCGCGCGATCCGTCCGAGGGCGAGCGCCTGCAGCGCCTGGCCGAGGTCGTGCTGTCCGTGCTGGAGGCCGAGAGCGGCGAGCGCGCGCTGCCGGCGTGATCCCATGGTCGAACCCGCTCCGCGGAAGTGCGTCTTCATCGTCGGCTGCCGCCGCAGCGGCACGACCTGGACCATGCTCTTGCTCGGCCAGCACCCGCGCGTGGTGGCGTTGCAGCAGATCGACTTCTTCCGCCGCTTGTCGCACTTCGGGCGCTGGTTCGCGGCGCGCAACGACTACGGCACCTGCGCGCTCACCACGAAGGTGCGGCCCGGGATACCGAGCCAGCGCACCGAGGACGGTCTCGCGCGTGTTCACATCGCCGACGCCGTGCCGCCCGAGCGCTTCGTCGAGCTCGTGCGCCCGCTGGCCGAATCCGTCTACGATCAGCTCGGTGCCGTGAATCCCGATGCGCTGGCGGTGGTCGACCAGACGCCCGAATACGTGCAGGTGTGGGAGGAGATCCTGTGCATCTTCCCGGAGGCCTGGTTCCTGCACGTCGTGCGCGATCCGCGCAGCGTCTTCTGTTCGCAGAAGAGCGCCGCCAAGTCCTGGGCCGACCCGACGCGCTTCGCCTGGGACCCGCTCTTGGTGGGCGAGGAGTGGGTGCACGACGTGAAGCGCGCACGCGCCATCGCCGCGGCCACGCCGCGCTACCACGAGGTGCGCTACGAGACGCTGCGGCGCGACACGGTCCGCGGCCTGGCCGAGATCTTCCGCTGGCTCGAGCTGCCAGCCGACGAGGCCTCGTGCGAGCGCGCGGTGGCGGCCTGTTCGCTCGAGAAGCTGCGCCAGGCCGACCACGCGCCCAAGGGCTTCTTCCGCAAGGGCGAGGTCTCGGGCTGGAAGGCGGAGATGAGCACGGGCGAGGTGCGCGCGCTCGAGCACGTGGCCGGCGCCCTCATGCGCGAGCTCGGCTACGAGACCGTCACTCCCGCCGGTGCGCCGGCGCCGCTCGGCGTGCGCTGGAAGCAGGCGAAGCGCGGCCTCGCCGCGCGCTTCCGCCGCTGGGCCTGGGAATCGAAGAGCCCGCTGCGCGCGGGCGCCGCGCGCGCGCTCAAGTCCGTGCCCTTCGTGCGCAGCGTGCTCCTGCGGCGGCTGTCGCGCCCGGACGAGCGCAAGGCGGCCTGAAGGATCTCCGCGCCGAGCGCAGCGCGGTACGGCTCGGGATCCCCTCCGCCGTCAGTGTCCCGGAGCGGCCTTCTCCGTCGCGGCCAGGTGGCGGAGCATGTCCACCGACTGCAGGTTGATCGACAGGCACAGCCGCGAGACCTTGTTCTTGAACAGGAAGTAGATGGTCAGGAACAGGATCGCGATGAAGAGTCCCAAGGTGGTGTTCACCAGCGACTCGTACACGCCCTTGGCCAGGTCGCCCGGCGTCGGCGCCTTCAGCGTCTCGATCACCTGGAACGACGAGATCATGCCCGTCACCGTGCCCAGCAGTCCGAGCAGCGGCGCCACGTTCCCGATCAGCGACAGGTACGAGATCTTCGTGTTCAGCTTGAAGGTCTCCTCGTTCGCCGCCGCCTCCAGGCCCGCGATC
>Ga0247727_10011548_pt1 | contig 15387 bp, 14 predicted proteins | sample WisWelCaveWW1625_FD_202498 | JGI IMG/M metagenome (GOLD analysis project Ga0247727, IMG submission 202498) | Biofilm microbial communities from Wishing Well Cave, Virginia, United States - WW16-25 | ecosystem: Environmental > Aquatic > Deep subsurface > Groundwater > Cave microbial mat | place... | reverse complement strand
AGCATGTTTCCTTTGCGCCTGCTCGCCGTTGCGGTCTTCACCCTGTTCGCCCTGGCCCCCGCACAGTCCACCCGCCGCATCACCACCCCCAAGGAGCAGCTCGGATTCCACATCGGGGACGACTACATGCTGGCCAACTACCGCCATCTTACCGACTACTGGAAGAAGCTCGCCTCCGAGTCCGACCGCATGAAGCTGGTCGAAATCGGCAAGACCGCCGAGGGCCGCCCGCAGTGGATGTCCATCCTCACCTCCCCGGGGAACCACAAGCGGCTGGACCGCTACAAGGCCGTCGCCCGCCGGCTGGCGCTGGCCGAGGGAGTCTCGGAGGAGGAAGCCCGGAAGCTGGCCGCCGAGGGACGCGCCGTGGTCTGGATCGACGGCGGCCTCCACGCCACCGAGGTCCTGGGCGCCCACCAGCTTATGGAACTGGTCTACCAGCTCAACGCCCTGAGCGATCCCGAAACCCTGCGCTTCCTGAGCGACGTCATCATCCTGGCCGTGCACGCCAACCCCGACGGCCATGACCTGGTAGCCGATTCCTACATGCGCGAAACGGATCCCGCCCGGCGCGCCGCCCGCATCCCGCGCCTCTACCAGAAGTACATCGGCCACGACAACAACCGCGACTTCTACATGTCCAACATGCCCGAGTCGACGAACATGAACCGCGTCCTGTACCACGAGTGGTTCCCCCAGATCATGTACAACCACCACCAGTCGGGACCGGCCGGCGCGGTGATGTTCGCGCCTCCGTTCCGCGATCCGTTCAACTACTTCTTCGACCCGCTCATCCCGGTCGGCCTCAACCTGGTGGGCGCGGCCATGCACAGCCGTTTCGTAGCCGAGGGCAAGCCGGGAACCACCATGCTGGAGGGCGCCAACTACTCCACCTGGTTCAACGGCGGACTGCGCACTACTACCTATTTCCACAACATGATCGGCCTTCTTACCGAGACCATTGGCTCTCCCACGCCCATGGAGGTCCCCTTGGTCCCCAACCGCCTGCTGCCCAACAAGACCCTGCCGTACCCGATCCAGCCCCAGAAATGGCACTTTCGGCAGTCGATCGACTACTCCATTACCGCCAACCGGGCCGTCCTCGATGTCGCCTCCCGGTACCGCGAGACGTTCCTCTACAATATCTACCTAATGGGCAGGAACTCCATCGAGCGCGGCAGCCGCGATCACTGGACCATGACGCCGAAGCGCCTGGCCGCCCTCGATGCCGCCATCGCCAAGGAGACGGGATCGGTCGCCGCCGCCGACCCCGACGACGCCGGACGGCCCGCCGCCCCCCGCCGCATCCCCATCAAGTTCTACGAGCAGACCCGCGACCCCAAACTCCGCGACCCGCGCGGGTACGTGCTGCCTGCCGATCAACCCGACTTCCTCACCGCCACCAAGTTCGTCAACACCCTGATCAAGACCGGCATCACCATCCACCGCGCCACCGCCGCCTTCGAGGCCGCCGGCAGGCGCTATCCGGCCGGCTCCTACGTGGTCCAGTGTGCCCAGGCCTTTCGGCCCCACATCCTCGACATGTTCGAGCCGCAGGACCATCCCCACGACTTCCGCTACCCGGGCGGCCCCCCCATCCCGCCTTACGACGTCACCGGCTGGACCCTCGCCTACCAGATGGGCGTCCAGTTCGACCGCCTGCTCGACGCCTTCGACGGTCCCTTCGAGAAGGTGGAGGGCCTGCTCCCCCCTCCGCGCGGCGTCGTGACCCGCACCGGCAATCCCGCCGGGTACACCTTCCCCCACCAGGTGAACGACGCCTTCATCGGCGTCAACCGCCTGCTCAAGAACGGCGACGAGGTCTTCTGGCTGCAGGATGGTCGCGGTACTATGTATGTGCCGGCAGGGCCGCGGACGCTGCCCGCCATCGAGAAGCTGGCCGCCGAACTCGGCCTCGCCTTCACGGCCGCCTCCTCGCGGCCCACCGGCGAGGCCTTTAAGCTGCGCCCGGTCCGCATCGGCCTGTGGGACCGCTTCGGCGGATCGATGCCCTCGGGCTGGGTGCGGTGGCTGCTCGAGCAGTACGAGTTCCCCTTCCAGCTCGTCTACCCCCAGGAACTCGACGGCGGCAATCTGGCCGCCAGGTTCGACGTGCTGGTGTTCGTCACCGGCGCCATCCCGGCGCGCGACGGCGCTCCGGCCGGCCGCGGGGGCGGAGGCGGAGGCGGAGGCGGCGCTCCACCCCGGCCCGAGGACATCGAGCCCCAGTACCGCTCCTGGCTCGGCGACCTGACCGCCGCCAAGACGGTTCCGAAGTTGAAGGAGTTCCTCGAGGCCGGCGGCACGATCCTCACCATCGGCTCCTCCACCAGCCTGGCGCGGCATCTCGGCCTGCCCGTCTCCTCCGCCCTGGTGGAGCACGGCGCCGCCGGCGACCGCGCCCTAGGTCGTGATAAGTTCTACATCCCCGGCTCGGTGCTCTCGCTGCGTGTGGACAACACCCACCCGCTCGCCTGGGGCATGCCCGAGCGCGCCGACTTCTTCTACGACAACAGCCCCGCCTTCCGGCTCGGGCCCGACGCCGCCGGCAAGGGCGTCCGAAGCGTCGCCTGGTTCGATTCCCGCGATCCGCTGCGCAGCGGCTGGGCCTGGGGCCAGCACTACCTCAACGGCGCGGTCGGGGTGGTCGAAGCCCCCCTGGGCGAGGGAAAGCTCTTCCTGTTCGGACCCGAGATCACCTTCCGCGGCCAGCCGCACGGCACCTTCAAGCTGCTCTTCAACGGCATCTTTTACGGGACGGCGAAGAAGGAAAGGATGTAGCCGGCGCCGGCAAGCCGTGGACAGACAGCAAAATTCCGACCGCATCGTCGGCGCCATCTTCGCCGTCGCCCTGGCCGCCGTCCTGGCGTCCTTCTTCAACGCCTGGCTGCCTTTCGGCATCGCTGTCTGCGGGCTGCTGGTGCTGGGCCTGGCGCTTGGCTTCGGCTCCCTGCGCCGGCCGGTGGCGCTGCTGTTCGCCATGTATGTGCTGCTGCTCGCAGGCATGGTCTGGCTCCAAGACTCGCCGCGCCTGCTGGGAGGCCTGCCCGCCGCGACGGCGCTGCTCGTATATGGCATCTGGCCGATGCCGCTGCTGGCGGCCCTCATCTACGCCCTGGTGTTTCCCACGTCGGTGCTCCCCGAAGACAAACTGCAAGCATTCCTCGACAAACACGCCCGCCGCTGATGCCCATCACTCAGTCGCCCGTCATCATCGCCTGCGTCGTCGCGTACCTCGTTTGCTGCTTCGCCATCGGGGTGTGGGCCTTGCGCCGCACCCGCAGCGCCGCCGACTTCTTCGTCGCCGGCAAAAGCCTCGGCCCCGTGGTGATGACCATCGCCACCATGGCCAGCATCATGAGCGGCTTCGGATTCGTGGGCGGCCCCGGGCTGGTCTATGAGTCCGGCATTAGCTCCCTGTGGATCACCTTCCCGGCCACCATCGGCTTCGCCCTGAGCTGGGTGCTGCTCGGCAAGCGCCTCCGCTTGCTCGCCGAAACCCGCGAGATCCTCACCCTGCCCGACGCCGTCGCCGCCCGCTACGGCGGCCGCTGGCCGCGCCTGGCCATGGCCGTCGCGCTCGTACTTGGCGTCATCGGCTACCTGGGCACGCAGGTACTGGCCGTGGGCGTGGTGCTGGTGGCGGTCCTGAACGTGAGCATGCCGGTCGCGCTGGTCATCGGCCTCGGCGTGCTGGCGTTCTACACCGTCGCCGGCGGCATCCTGGCGGGCGTCTACAACGACCTCTTCCAGGGAATCGTGATGATGGCCGCCTCGGCCGCCGTCTTTTTCTATGCCCTGCTCTCGGGCGGCGGCATGTCCCATATCAGCACGACACTGTGGGCCATGGATCCGGCCTTCATCGGCCCTTGGGGAACGCGGGGCCCGCTGGCCAGCCTGAGCTGGTACGCGCTGTTCGGCCTGGGCTGGATGGGCCAGCCCCACGGCATCACCAAGTTCCTGATGCTGCGCGACCCGCGCGGCCTGCGGTGGGGCGCGCTGGCCACCGGCATGGTCTACATGGTTTGCAGCCTGCTGTGGATGAGCATCGGCCTGGCCATGCGCGCCATGGTTGAGAACCGCCTCCAGCCGCCGCTCGCCAACCCCGATCTGGCCGCCCCGGTATTCCTGATGCAACATACGCCGCCCGTGGTCGCCGGCGTGGTCTTCGCCGGACTGCTGGCCGCCATCATGTCCACCGCCAACAGCTTCCTCAACATTGGCGCGGCGGCGGTGGTCCGCGACATCCCGCTCGCCCTGCGCGGCTCGGCCCCCCGCCGCGAGCTTCGCTGGTCCCGCGTGGCGACCATGGTCTTACTGGTAGTCTCGGCGCTGTTCGCTCTCTACATGGAGAACCTGGTCGCGCTGATGGGCGTCTTCGGATGGGGCACCTTCGCCGCCGCCATCGTCCCGCCGCTCGCCATCGGACTGAACTGGAAGCGCGCCACCGCCCCCGCCTGCGTCGCCTCCATCGCGGTGAGCCTGGCGGTGAACTTCGCCCTCGAGCTGCTGGCCAAGTACAGGATCTACACCCTGCCTTACGGCATGAATGTGGGCTGCTTCGCGCTGCTGGTATCTTTGCTTGTCTTCATCGCCGTATCCTGGGCCGGCACCCGCCGCCAGCATCCCCCTCTTCCGCCGGAGGTGCGGGCGGTGATGGAGATTTGACGCGGCGGCTTGTGAGCCTGGAAGCCCGGGCGAGCATGAATTCGTTCGATAATAAGAGAGGAATGAATCCGCTCTTAGAAATCCAATACCAGGTTCCGTTCGACCAAATCCTGGCCGAGCACGTTGAGCCGGCGGTGGGGGAATTGCTGCGGGAGGCCCAGTCGCGGGTGGACGCAGTGGCCGCCAACCCCGGGGCGCGAACCTTCGCCAACACGCTGCTCGGGCTCGACGCCGCCACCGAGCGGCTGGAATACGCGGTGGCGGTGGCGCGGCACCTGGAGTCGGTGGCCACCAGCCCCGAGCTGCGCGCGGCCTACAACGCCGTGCAGGGTCCGGTCAGCGCGTTTTACTCCGGCATCCCGCTGAACGAAGGTCTGTGGAAAGCGCTCCGGGGCTACTCGGTGACGGCCGACGCGGAGGGCCTGAACGGCGTCCGCCGGCGGTTTCTCACCAAAACGATGGACACGTTTCGCCGTCACGGCGCCGAGCTGGACGCCTCGGGCAAGACGCGGCTGCAGGAGATGGACGTGGAGCTGACCCAGCTCACCACCAAGTTCGCCGAGAATGTTCTGGACGCCACCAACGCGTTCGAGATGGTCCTCACCGAGGAGGGCCGGCTGGCCGGGCTGCCGCCGACCGCGGTGGCCGCCGCCCGGCAAAGCGCGGCCTCCAAGGGGCTCGACGGCTGGCGATTCACCTTGCAGGCGCCGAGCTACACGCCGTTGATGACCTACCTCGACGACGCCTCGATCCGCGAGCAGGTCTATCGCGCCTTCAACTCCCGCTCGGCCGGAGGCGCTTTCGACAACCGGGCGCTCGCGGCAAGCATACTGGAGCTGCGGCGCGAGAAGGCCCGGCTGCTGGGCTTCGCTGACTTCGCCGATCTGGTGCTCGAGGACCGCATGGCGCACACCGGGGCGCGCGCCCAGGAGTTTCTCGACCGCCTCCGCGCAAAAACCGAGGCCAGTTTCCGGCGCGAGAACCAGGAGCTGGAAGCGTTCGCCGGCCGGCCGCTCCAGCCCTGGGACATGGCCTACTGGGCCGAGAAGCAGCGCGCCGCGCTCTACGAGTTCGACGAGGAGGCCCTGCGGCCGTACTTCCCCCGGGAGCGCGTGGTGGCCGGGATGTTCGAGATCGCCGCCCGCCTGTTTGGAATCCGCGTCGAGGAGCGCGGAGGCGTCCCGGCGTGGGATCCGCAGGTGAAGTGTTACGGCATCTACGAGGAGCAGGACGGGAGACTGCTGGGGTCGTTCTACGCCGACTGGGAGCCGCGCGAAGCCAAACGCGGCGGCGCCTGGATGGAGTCGCTCCTCACCGGCACGCCCGATGGTGAAGGCATCGGCCCGCACCTGGGCGTGATCTGCGGCAACCTCACGCCGCCGGTCGGCGAGCAGCCTTCTCTGCTCACCCACCGCGAGGTTGAAACCATCTTCCATGAGTTCGGCCACCTGCTGCACCATTGCCTGAGCCGCGTGGAGATTCGCAGCCTGGCGGGCGCCAACGTGGCGTGGGACTTCGTCGAGCTGCCCTCCCAGATCATGGAGAACTGGTGCTGGGAGCCGGGCGCGCTCGACCTGTTCGCGCGCCACTACCAGACGGACGCGCCGATTCCGGAGGACCTGTTCCAGAAGATGCGCCGCGCCAGAACCTTCCGGGCCGCCAACGCGCAGATGCGCCAGCTCGGCTTCGGTTTCGTGGACCTGGCCCTGCACCGCTCCTACTCTCCAGCCGAAGACGGCGACGCGGTCGAGTACAGCCGCCGCATCCTGGCGCAGTTCTCCCCGGCGCCGCTCGCCGTCGACCACGCCATGATCGCGTCGTTCACCCACGTGTTCGCGAACCCGGTCGGGTACGGTGCAGGGTACTACTCCTACAAATGGTCCGAGGTGCTCGATGCGGACGCCTTCACCCGCTTCCGCGCGGAGGGGGTGCTCGATCGCGAGGTGGGCCTGAAGTTCCGCGACCGCATCCTCGCCCGGGGCGACAGCGAAGACCCGGCCGAGCTCTACCGCAGTTTCATGGGGCGCGATCCGGACCCGGAGGCGCTGCTCGAGCGGTTGGGGCTGTTATCCTGAAGAGAACATGTTCCTAAAAATCCTTGCCCACCCGGTCTTCGCCAACCTCAACTTCCACATGCCCATGATCGTCGACCTCTCTCATCCGCTGATCATGCTGGCCGGGGAGAACGGCTCGGGCAAGTCCACGCTGCTGCACTCCATCTTCTACGCCCTGCGCGGCGAGGCCGCTGACGGCTTCGTTTACAAGCTCGACCGGGGGAGGGTCGAGATGCAGAAGATCTTTTTGTTCGACGCCGAGCGCCACAACCCGCGCATGCAGCTCGACCTGTTCCAGGATCAGCCGGAGATGGTCGAATTCCTCCAGATGGCCAGCCACGGGCAGGTGATGCTGTCGATGTTCAGCCAGAACTTCCCCAGCCTGCCGGACGGAACGGCGCTGCTGCTCGACGAGCCCGAGATGGCCCTCTCGCAGTCCAACCAGCGGCGGATCCTGAAGATGATGAAGGAGCTGGTGGATCAGCGCGGCTTCCGGATCATCACCGCCACCCACTCCCCGGTGCTGATCGACGACCCGGTGACCTACGTCATCAACCTGGACCGCCACCTGAACCGCAACGTGCCGGCAGCGGACTTGGGGGTGGAGGGTCAGAGCACCATCCAGTAGGATCTACTCATAGCGCAGCGCCACCAGCGGATCGACGCGGGTGGCGCGCCGGGCGGGGAGGTAGCAGGCGGCCAGGGCCACCGCCGCCAGCAGCGCCGCCACCGCGGCGAACGTCGCCGGGTCGGCCGGCCGCACGCCGAACAGGAGCGTGGCGAGCAGGCGGGTAAGGCCGAACGCGCCGGCCAGCCCGAGTCCGACGCCGGCCAGCGCCAGCAACATGCCCTGTGCTACGACCATGTTGAGGATACCGCCCCGCCGCGCGCCGAGCGCCATCCGGATGCCGATCTCGTGCTGCCGCTGGCTGACCGAGCAGGACATCACGCCGTAGATTCCGACCGCCGACAGCGCCACCGCCAGGGCGGCGAAGACCCCCAGCAGCAGCATGTTGAAGTTTTGCCGGGCCGTGGAGTCGCCCACCACCTGCTCGAGCGACCTCACGTTGGCGGCGGGATGTTCGCGGTCCACCCCCAGCACCTCGCGCTGCACGGCGGCGGTGAGGCTCAGGGGCTCCACCCGCGTCTTGATCACCCAGCTTGTCGGGATCACTCTGTTCGCAAGCAGGGTAATCTGGTCCGGCACCTGCGTGTGGGGCACGAACATGGCCGGGGGAGCGGGCCGGTCGAGCCCGAGCTCGCGGGTGTCGCCCACCACCCCGACGATCTGGCGCGTGGAATCGAGAAACATTCGGCCCACCGAGCGGCCGATGGTGATCCGCCCGCCGATCGGATCCTGGCCGGGCCAGTATCGGCGCGCCATGGCCTCATTGATGATCAGCGCCGGCGTCGAAGATGCGGTATCGGTTTCGGTGAAATACCGGCCGCGGCGCAGGGGGATGCCTATGGCGCGGAAGTAGTGGGCGCTGGCCGCGCGGTACTGGGCGCCGCCGCTATCCTCGCCGGTGCGCGACTCGGCGCGACCCTCGATCTGGAAGGTCAGGTCGGGACCCGGCTCGAGCGGCAGGTTGGTCACCGTGGCGGCGGCTTCCACGCCCGGGACCGCCTCGAGCCGGTCGAGCACCAGCCGCTGGAAACCGGACACCTGGGCCGTGGTCTGGTATTGCGAGCCGGTCAGCGACATCTGCATGGTCAGCACCCGCCGCGGGTCAAACCCGGGGTCGATGGCGCGCAGCCGGGCGAAGCTTTGGATCAACAGGGCGGCGCCGATCAGCAGTACCAAGGCCATGGCCGTCTCGGCCACCACCAGCAGGCGCGACGCCGTCACGCGCGACCGCCGCGCCGATGCGGCCTTGATCGAGTCGGCGAGGTGGGGGCGCGAGGCCGCCAGCGCCGGGACCAGGCCAAAGACGATCCCGGTGGCCAGGCTCACCAGCAGCGTGAAACCGAGCGCCCTGGTGTCGAGCGTGATCTCCCCGAGCCGCGGGATGTTCCCGGGGCTGAAGGCCAGCAGCGCCGGCAGTCCCCACCGGGCCAGCAGGATCCCCAGTGCGCCTCCGGTCAGCGCCAGCACCATGCTCTCCGTCAGCAGTTGCCGGACCAGGCGGCCACGGCCGGCGCCGAGCGCGACCCGCACGGCGATCTCCTGGGACCGGGCGGCGGCCCGCGCCAGCAGCAGGTTGGCCACGTTGGCGCACGCGATCAGCAGCACGAACCCCACCGCGCCCGCCAGCATCAGCAGCGCCGGCCGGGCATCGCCCACGATCTGCTCGCGCAGTCCGGTCGCCCGGATGTTCTCGGTGCGGCTCATGAACGCGGGATGCTGCTCGCGGAGCTGCTGGACCAAGGGGGCGAGCGCGGCCTTGGCCCCCTCGATCGTCTGGCCGGGCTTCAACCGTCCGATGACGCCCAGGTAGTTGGCGTCGTTGAGATCGGGGGCGAGTTGCAACGCGCGCCACACATCGGCCTCGGGAGCGAAGCGGAAGCCGGGCGGCATGACGCCGATGACCACGTGGGGCTCGCCGCCGATATGGACCGCGCGCCCCACCAGCGCCGGGTCGCCGCCGAACCGCCGCTGCCACAGCCCGTGGCTCACCACCGCGGCCTTCGGCCCTCCGGGCACGTCCTCTTCCCGGCTGAAGCCGCGGCCGAGCAGAGGATTCACCCCCAGCACCGGGAAGAAGTCCGCCGAAACCCGAATGCCGCGGACCCGCTCCGGCTCGCTGCCGCCGGTGAGGTTGAACCCCGCGCCCAGGATGTCGTAGGCCGCCAGGCGCTCGAAGACCTGGTTGTGGTCGCGCCAGTAGTGGAATTTCAGCACCGAGACCGAGGGTGAGCCGCCGCCGGTGTAGCTGCGGGTCACCTGCGCCAGCCGGTCCGGCTCCGGGTAGGGCAGCGGCCTCAGCAATACCGAGTAGACCACGCTGAAGATGGCGCTGTTGGCCCCGATGCCCAGCGCCAGGGTGAGGACCGCCACCGCGGTGAAGCCCGGAGTTCGCCCCAGCATGCGCAGGCCATAGCGGACGTCCTGCCACAGTGTTTCCATTCGCCGCACCTCGACGGCTCATAGTACGATGCCGGAGGTGCCTTTGTTCCCAACCACGCGCCGCTCGGCGTTGAGCGCCATGCGCAGCGCCGACCCCGCCGAGCGCGCCCGCGGCTTCGAGACCCTGGTGGCGGCCTACTGGCGCCCGGTCTACAAGTACATCCGGATCAAGTGGAGCAAGTCGAGCGAAGACGCCCAGGACCTGACGCAGGGATTCTTCGTGCGGGCTATGGAGAAGCAATTCTTCCGGGGCTATGACCCCGCAAGGGCCGCCTTCCGGACGTTTCTGCGAACGTGTTTGGATGGCTTTGTCGCCAACGAACATCAGGCAGACCAGCGGCTGAAGCGCGGTGGCGGCGTGGAGGTGCTCTCGCTCGATTTCGAGGGCGCCGAGGGCGAGCTGCAGCAGCACCCGGCCCCGGATGGAATGACCCCGGAGGAGTGTTTTCACCGGGAGTGGCTGCGGAGCGTGTTCGGTCTGGCGGTGGACACACTGCGCCGGGAATGCGAAGCGGAAGGCAAGGGCGTGCACTTTCGGTTGTTCGAGCGCTACGACCTGGAGGAGGCCGGGGGGCTGACCTACGAGGCGCTGGCCGCGGAGCTGGGACAGCCGGCAACCGCGGTCACCAATTACCTGGCGGCCACACGGCGCCGCTTCCGCCGGATCGTGCTCGAGCTGATGGGTGAGGTGGACTCGCCGTGACCTGGCTGCCGGACCGCACGCTCGATCATCTGCAGCGGCTTTCCGAGCATCCCGAGCTGCCGGGCGCCCGGTACCGGATCGTGCGCGAGCTGGGACGCGGCGGCATGGGCGTGGTCTACCTGGCCGAGGACACCGAGCTCGACCGCGAGGTGGCGCTGAAGGTGATCGCCGCCCCAGCGCCGCCGCCGGTAGAACAAATGCTGCGCGAGGCGCGGATCCTGGCCCAGCTCGAGCATCCCGGCATCGTCCCGGTGCACGACGTGGGGGAGCTGCCGGACGGCCGCGCCTTCTACGTCATGAAGCTGGTGCGGGGCCGCCGCCTGGATGAATACGTCCAGCAGACCGCCGGCGCCGCCGACCGGCTCCGCCTGTTCGAGAAGATCTGCCAAACGGTCGCCTTCGCTCACGCTCAGGGCGTGGTGCACCGCGACCTGAAGCCCCAGAACATCATGGTGGGCGAGTTCGGGGAGGTGCTGGTTATGGACTGGGGCGTCGCCGGCGTGGCCGGGGGGGCCGGGCGGAGCGATCCGCGCACCGACGTGTTCGCCTTGGGCGGGCTGCTCGAGTGGCTGGTGACGCCTCGCCCCAAGCCCCTTCAGGCGGTCTGCCGCAAGGCCACCGCCGCCGACCCCGCCGCGCGCTACGATGGCGCCGCCGCCCTGGGCTCCGATGTGGCCCGGTACCTCGACGGGCTGCCGGTCCTGGCCTACCGGGAGTCGATCGTCGAGCGCGCCGGCCGGTGGGCCTCCCGCAACCGGACCGCGGTCCTGCTGGTGGCCGCCTACCTGGTCATGCGGGCGCTGCTGCTGTTTTTCACGGGACGCTGAAAGGGCGCGAAAAAGAACCGCAGCGGGCGCTAAAGGAACCCGGCCCGGCGTGTAATAGGGTAAGTGTGCGGGAGGAGAGCGAATGAACAAACCGGTGTTTGGGTTGCTGCTGGGAGGGCTGCTGGGAATCTTCGACGGCCTGACATCCTGGTTTACTCCGGAAGTCAGGCCGGAGTTGATGGGGATTGTCTTCGGATCAACCATCAAGGGAATGATCGCCGGGGTATCGATCGGCTTCTTCTCGCGGAAGGTGCAGTCGATTCCGCTGGGGACGCTGTTCGGCCTGGCGGTCGGCCTCCTCCTGGCTTACCTGGTGGCGGCCATGCAGGGAAAGTACTACTTCGAGATCATGCTGCCGGGCGGGATCCTCGGATTGGTGGTGGGCCTGGCTACACAGAAGTTCCGGACGGCTTAGACCTCCGCGTGGAGAGAACATGCCAAGAGTGATTCATTTCGAGATCCCGGCCGACGACCCGGCGCGGGCGGTGAAGTTTTACGCGGACGTGTTCGGGTGGCAAAGCCAGAAGTGGGACGGCCCCATGGAGTACTGGCTGGTGGCTACGGGCAAGGCCCCGGCGCCCGGAATCGACGGCGGCATCCTGCGCCGCCAGCCGGCGCCACCACCGTGAACACCGTCGACGTCGAGTCGGTTGACGCGGCGGTGGCCAAGATCGAGAAGCACGGCGGAAAGAACGTGGCGCCGAAGATGCCGATTCCCGGCGTCGGGTACCTGGCCTATTGCACCGATACGGAGGGGAACGTGTTCGGCCTCATGCAGGCGGACCCCTCGGCCCGCTAGTGCCGCTCCAACCGGATGCGCCTCGCAAAGCTGGCTGCGACACGCGCCACCGCCGGCCCAGCTCAGCCCGCGTGCGCGGGCTGCACCAGGCCAATGCCAGACTGCCGGCCAACCACGCCGCGCGCTAGCTCATGGAACTCATGCGTGGATATAAGATGAGTCTGGCCGGCTCGGTTCGGAGCACGGATGAGTTGATGAACGGGTTCAGCCTGGTGTTCTCCGTGACGCCGGCCGCGCTCGGGCTGATGGGCATCCTGCTGCTTCGCGCGCGGCATGTGCGGCGGTGCGGCGGTGCGGCGCTTCACCGCAGCCGCCGTGGCGTGGCTCGCCACAATGCCGGCGATCTGGCTGTGGTACCGGTTCGCCATTCCATCCGCCCTGCTCGCTGCCGCGCTGGCGGCCCATGCAGGGTCGTTGGCGGGCAAGAGACAGTGACCGCGCCTGCGGTCAAACCGGGGCCGGAATGCCGCGTGGTACCTTAAATCCTTGCACTCCAGGGAGGAGCCATGCGGTTGTGGGTGACGGTGGTACTGCTGGCGTCGGCCGGCCTTAGGGCGCCGGCGGACGGCGATTGGGCGCAGTTTCGGGGTCCGAGCGGGTCCGGCGTAGGGACGGCGCGAAACCTGCCGGTCGAGTTCGGGCCGCGCAAGAACGTGGTCTGGAAGACGGAAGTGCCGCCGGGACACTCCTCGCCGGTGATCGCCGGCGACAGGATCTTCCTCACCGCGGCCGAGGGCGAGGATCTGGGCGACGCCGGCCGCGAAAAGGTCGTTGACCAGGCCGAGGGCAAGCTGCTGACAATCTGCCTGGACCGGCAAACGGGGAAGATCCTGTGGCAGCGGGAGGCGCCGCGCCCGCGCAAGGAACGGTTCCAGCCAACCAACTCCGCCGCCTCGCCCAGCCCGGTCACCGATGGCCGCAGCGTCTACGTATTCTTCGGCGACTTCGGGCTGCTGGCCTACGGCGAGGACGGCAACGAACGATGGCGGATGCCGCTCGGTCCGTTCAACAACGTCAACGGGCACGGCACCTCGCCCATCCTGTGGGGGAATCTGCTCATCCTGCTGTGCGACCAGGACACCGGTTCCTACCTGATCGCGGTGGACAAAGACTCCGGCCGCACGCGCTGGCGGGTGGAGCGGCCCGAGATCACCCGCGGCTACGCCACGCCGGCGATCTTTCAGCCCAAGACCGGGCCGGTGGAGCTGATCGTCCCGGGGGCCTACCAGCTCGTTTCCTACGCGGTGGAAACGGGCGAGAAGCTGTGGTGGGTGCGCGGACTGTCATGGCAGCCGAAGTCGGCGCCGGTGATCGCGGGCGACAGGATCTACGCTCATTCCTGGGAGGGGGGCGGGGAGGCCGAAACGCCGACCGAAACACCGGCATGGGCCGAGACGCTCGCCCGCCTCGACGCCAACAAAGACCGCCGCCTGACGCCGGAGGAGATGCCCGACCAGCGAACGAAGAATTCCTTCTACCTCAACGACCTCAACGGCGACAGCGCGGTCGACGAGCGGGAGTGGGACTTCTACCGGGCGCGGCGGGCCGCGCGAAACACGCTGGTCGCCATTCGGCACGGCGGGCGCGGCGACCTGACCGCGACCAACGTCGTGTGGCGGATGCAGAAGTTCCTGCCCAACGTGCCCTCGCCGCTCCTCTACCAGGGCGCGCTGTACATCGTCAAGGATGGCGGGATTCTTACCAGCATCGATCCGGCCACCGGGGAGATCCGCAAGCAGGGGCGCCTGGCGCGGGCGCCGGGCGTCTACTACTCCTCGCCCGTCGGGGCCGACGGCAAGGTGTACATCGCCAGCCAGGAAGGCAAGATGAACGTGCTGAAGGCGGGCGCCGAATGGGATGTGCTGGCGGTCAACGATCTGGAAGAGGAGTGTTACGCCACCCCCGCGCTGGTCGATGACCGCATCTATCTCCGCACGCGCGGCGCCCTCTACTGCTTCGCCCGGCCGCGAATTCGGTAGCGGTATAATAAGGCCAGCATGAACGTCGAAAAAACCATGGAGTTCATCCTCGACAACCAGGCGAAGTTTGTCGAGGACCTGCGAAGCCTCCAGGCGGAGGCCCGCAATCAAAACCTGGAGCACGACCGCCAGATGAAGGGGATCCGGAATCTCGTCGTGCACGGAATGAAGATGCTGGCCAAGAACGAGGAGCACTGGGCCCGGAACGAGGAGCGCTGGGCCAAGAACGACGAGCGGTTCAAGCGGCTGCTCGACACCCTGGTCCGTTCCCGGACCAACGGAGGGCGGAGGTAGATTGGCCAAGAAGCTCGAGTCTTGGGAGATGTCCGCCAGGGAATTTCGGACCTCGCGGGCGGGGGTTCGCAAGATCGCGCGTGAGTTCCGGGGGTCGGACCCTGGAATGGTGGAACTCGCCATGCTGATGGACAAGCTACTGGTGGACTGGTTCGACCCCAAGCGGCTTACCAGGCTCGAGGCGGCGCGCCGCAGGCCGGCTGCTGGGCGCGGCAAAACCAAGCGGCGGCGGCTGTAGGGCCTCCCGGCGACCTACTTCTTTCGAAAACTTTTGGCGCAGCGGAAACCGATGTTAGGGCTGCGCTCGGCTGGGCGGGCCCAACTGCGGTAGGCGCAGGTGAGGTACTTCGGCAGGTCGGCCCAGGAGCCTCCGCGCAGGACCCGATACAGTCCCTTTTCCGGTCCCCGCGGATTGCGGGTCCCGGAGCGCGCGTAGAAGTCCTTTTCGTAGAAATCGGAGGTCCACTCCCAGACGTTGCCGGCCATATCGTGCAGGCCGAAGTAGTTCGGCTGGAACTTGCAGACGTCGGCGGGGCCCTCGATGCCGTTGAAGCGGGCGTCCTTGCTGGTCGGGTTGCGGTCGCCCCAGGGGTACTTGACGGCGTCGGTGAGCCCCCGGCAGGCCCGCTCCCACTCGGCTTCGGTGGGCAGCCGCTTGCCGGCCCAGCGGGCGTAGGCATTGGCCTCGTCCCAGCTCACGTTGGCGACGGGAAACTTTTCCTGGCCTTTGGGGATCTGGCCCTTGGGCCAATGGTAGGGAGTCCGGTGGCGCGTGGCCTTGACGAACTGAGCATACTGCTCGTTGGTAACCTCGTGCTCATCGAGGTAGAAGGCGTTGAGGGAGACGGGCTTGACCGGGCGGTCGTCGCGCATCAGCACCGGCCACCACTTCAGGTCGTCGTCGGGCAGGGCGTGGGAGCGGCCGCGGAGGAACTCCCCGCCCGGGATGAACACCATTCCCGGCTCGGCAGCCAGCGCCGCCCCCAGGGGCATCCA
>Ga0247727_10011547_pt1 | contig 15387 bp, 16 predicted proteins | sample WisWelCaveWW1625_FD_202498 | JGI IMG/M metagenome (GOLD analysis project Ga0247727, IMG submission 202498) | Biofilm microbial communities from Wishing Well Cave, Virginia, United States - WW16-25 | ecosystem: Environmental > Aquatic > Deep subsurface > Groundwater > Cave microbial mat | place... | reverse complement strand
CATATAAGGAATTTCTCAATCATCGCCCATATAGATCACGGCAAGAGCACCTTGGCGGACCGCATGCTTGAGATCACTCATACTATAGAGGAGCGTAAAATGCGCGACCAGGTGCTAGACTCCATGGAGCTTGAACGTGAACGTGGTATTACCATCAAAATGCAGCCTGTACACATGGAATATTCACTTGGTACTCCGACTACCAAGTATGTTTTGAATTTAATTGATACGCCCGGACATATTGATTTCTCTTATGAAGTTTCTCGTGCGCTCAAAGCCGTGGAGGGTTCCATTTTACTAGTTGATAGCACGCAAGGAGTGCAAGCGCAAACGCTCACTACTCTCAATATGGCTCGCGAGGGAAACCTCAAAATCATTCCCGTCCTTTCCAAGATTGATTCACCGCTCGCCCGAGTGGAGGAAGTGAAAAAAGAAGTAATAGAACTTTTAGGTTGCGACACTGATGAAATACTTTCAGTGTCCGGGCGGACAGGCGAGGGAGTGGAAAATTTATTGCAAGAAATAATCAAGCGCGTTCCACCGCCTAAAACTTCGCAAAGTGAAGTTCGGCCGACAAATCCCTTAGATTTGTCTAGGCCTAAAGAAACCTATCCGGAAAACGAAAATATCTTGCGCGCGCTTGTTTTTGATTTTAAATATTCCAATCATAAGGGAGTGATAGTTTTTATTCGATTGCTTGATGGCAAAGTCAGAAAAGGAGAGAACCTGCTTTTTTCCGTATCGGGAGAGAAATTTGTTGCTTTGGAAGTCGGCACTTTTTCTCCGGAAGAAACTCCGCGCGAATATCTCTCCGCTGGAGATACAGGCTACATTGTTACTGGTATCAAAAGACCAGGGATAGCGTCGGTCGGAGACACCATCACTAAAGAAAAAAATCCGCTGCCCGCGTTGTCTGGTTATATGCAACCGATGCCCGTCGTCTGGGCTTCTATTTTTCCGGAAGACGCGGATGATTTTTTTGAACTTAAAATGGCTCTTGGTAAGTTGAAACTCTCTGATTCTTCTTTTTCTTACGAAGAAGAATCGAGCGGGTCTTTGGGACGGGGTTTCCGTTGTGGTTTTTTAGGGATGCTTCACCTAGAGATTATCACCGAGCGATTAAGAAGAGAATTTAATTTAAAATTGGTCATTACCACTCCCTCCATTACTTACGAGGTTTTAATGAAAAACCCTGGGGCGGGCTCAGGGCAAGCTGGTAAAAAAGTAAAAATTTACTCGCCATATTTTTTCCCAGAGGACGGGAATATAGAAAATGTTTTTGAGCCGTGGGTGAAGATCAAAATAATCAGTCCGGCGGATTATCTGGGGACGATTATGCAACTTTTGTTTGAACATGAAGCGGAGGTGGGAGAGACGGAAAATTTCGGTGATAACCGCTCCTCTTTGTCTGTCAAAATGCCTCTTCGGGAATTGATGCGTAATTTCTTTGATGTTCTAAAGAGTGTTTCCTCTGGATTTGCCTCTGTCTCTTATGAAATAGAGGGAATGCGGGAAGCTAACGTTACCAGGCTTGATTTTTTGGTGGCCGACGAAATAGTGCCAGCTTTTTCTCGGGTGATTTCTAAAAAAAGGGTCGAAGAGGAAGCGGAAAAGGGAGTAGAAAAATTACACAGTATTCTACCGCGACAAATGTTTACCTTGAAAATCCAGGGGAAAGCCCTGGGCCGGATAATTTCTTCACGCACTATTTCTGGCATGAAAAAAGATGTTACTCAACATATGTATGGAGGCGATATTACTCGCAAGATGAAACTTCGAGAAAAACAAAAAAAGGGCAAGAAGAAGATGAAAGAACGTGGAAAAGTAAATATCCCTCAAGATGTATTTTTGAAAATGATGCGTTCAGGAAACAATTAGGCTAGCTTGGTTGAAAGATAGGGGAGTAAAGCAGAATCATGCTGACTATAATAAGTACGCAGAGTACAGCCCAGACAAGCTGAATCTTTTTTTGGTGTTTTTTGTTGAAAAACATGCGATAATAATATCACACTATGAGAAGTTTTCAAAAGAGGGAAAAGTGGAAGCATGTAATGCAGTCAAAAATATTTTTAATGTTTTTGGGTGTCATTATACTTTTTTTCTTTTTTAACATGTTCAGTTTTTTGACTAAAATGGAAGAAACCAAGAAAAATAGGGAAATAGCCGAAACGAAAGTTGCAGAACTCCGAAAATCTAGAGAAAAGTTTAGTCTAGAGATAGGTAAGTTAAACACAGAAAGAGGAGTTGAAGAGGTTATCCGAGAAAATTATAGCGTGGCAAAAGAAGGCGAGAATATCATTATAATTACGGAAGATAAAAGTATGACTGAAGCGAACGAAGAACAGGGCTCTTCAGGTTTTTTGTCTTTTTTCAAGAATTGGTTTAAATGACTCTTGGTGGTACAATATAAGCATGAAAATAGCTTTTTTTGAAGTATTTAATGAAATATACAATGTAGAAAGTGAAATGCTAGAGAGATTTCTCCCAGGTGATGAGATAGCCTGTTTTGAAGAAAAATTAGGTATGGAAAATGTGTCTTCTGTGGGAGATGTGGAGGCTGTTTCTGTTTTCACGGTTTCATTGGTTAATAAAGAAATAATCGATTCGTTACCCAATTTAAAATTCATCAATGTGAGCGCGACTGGTTTCGATAATGTAGATACAGAATATTGTAAAACAAAAGGGATAAAAGTTTCAAATGTTCCCGCTTATGGTTCTAACACAGTAGCTGAATTCACTTTTGCCCTTCTTCTTAATATTTCTAGGAGGATTTCTCAGGCTAACAATCAATTGCGACAAGATGATGACTTTAATGCTAAATCTTTACACGGTTTTGATTTGAAAGGTAAAACTTTGGGGGTAATTGGCACGGGTAAGATAGGTAGGAATGTTATAAAAATAGCGAATGGTTTCGAGATGAACGTTATTGCTTACGACAATTTTGTTGATAAAAAATTTGAAGCTGAGATGCAATTTAGTTATAAAAGCCTAGAAGACGTTATTTCACAATCGGATATTATTACTGTTCACGTGCCATACAGCAAAAAGAATCATTACTTACTGAACAAAGAAAAAATTTCAAAAATGAAAAAAGGAGTATATATAATAAATACTGCTCGGGGCGGACTGATTGACACGGATGCGCTTATTTGGGGACTCAAGGAAGGCATTATTGCCGGCGCGGGACTTGATGTTTTAGAAGGCGAAAGACAACTAAAAGAAGAAGTTAAAATATTAAGCGGTTCTTTAAATAATACGCTGGAAGAATACAGAACTTTACTGGAAGACCATGTGTTGATAGACATGCCAAATGTCGTCGTTACTCCCCACATTGCTTTTTATTCCAAGGAGGCCGTAGATAACATAATAAAAACAACAATAGATAATATAAAAGGTTTTGCATCCGGTAATCCAATTAATTTAGTTTGATGAACGAGGGATTAATAAAAAATTTTGACGAGTTGACTACGACTCCGAGTCGCAGGATGGCGCTTCAAATAATGGAAGCCGGACTTAGCGCCATTGACACAGAAAAGGTAATTCGATCTTCCATCTCGGTTGTGGATAATGTTTTGTCTGTTACAGGCGAAGAGTTTGATTTGAAAAAGTTCAAAAAAATAAAAGTTGTTGGTTTCGGCAAGTCTTCTTGCGAGGCGGCGTTGGCTTTGGAAAAGATTCTGGGAGAGAGAATCAGTGCTGGGGTGGTGATTGGACTAGAGAAAGTTGATACTAAGTATATAGAAACTTTTGCCGGTTCTCATCCGAGACCGAGCAAGGAGAATGTAGAGGTGGGAGAAAAAATATATAAACTCCTGAAAGATTCGACCGAAGATGATCTTATTATCTCGCTTGTTTCCGGTGGAGGCTCTGCTTTATTGTGCTATCCCGACAGCGAGTGTGACGAAAGCGCTAAGCTGTATGACAGCTTTTTAGAGTCCGGTAAAACAATCAAAGAGATCAATACAGTCCGAAAACACCTATCTCTTTTAAAGGGGGGCGGTTTGGCGAAGGTCGCCTTTCCCGCGACTGTCATCGGACTTATTTTTTCGGATGTCCCGGGAGACAATTTTGAAAATGTCGCTTCTGGTCCGACTTATAAAGATGAAACGGCCGTTGATGATGCGAAGAAAATTATCACAGAAAATAATTTAGGAGAATTTAATTTGATTGAAACGCCAAAGGAAAACAAATATTTTGAAAAAGTTCACAATTTTATTCTTGTTTCAAATAAAATAGCGGTAGAGGCCATGACGGAAAAAGCGAAAAGTTTTGGACTGGAGACAAGTATAGCTTCTACTGAGTTGTATGATGAAACAAATAAAGCTCTGGAAAAGATATTTTCACTAAAAAAAGATAAAACTGTAGTTTTAGCTGCCGGGGAACTGAGTATTTCTGTTGCAAAAGGAGAAGGAAAAGGGGGGAGGAATCTTCACTTGGGTTTGCAGGCCATAAAAAACGGGTTAATCGACGAAAATTCTTTGTTTATTTCTTTTGCTTCTGATGGTATTGATAACAGCGATGTGGCAGGAGCGGTGGTTGATAAAGAAACTGTTGACAAAGCGGAAAAACTGGGCTTGAGTGCGGATGATTATCTGAATAATTTTAATTCGTACGAGTTTTTTAAAAAAACCGGAGATACGATAATCACCGGTCCGACTGGCGCCAATGTTTCAGATTTAATGATTCTTTTAAATAAAAAATAAATGGACCATTGTTTTGGTTCGAAGGCTGGCGCTCCCACAAAACCGGAAAGAATGCTAAAATATAAGAGATTAATAGAGATAACAAATAGCTGAAAATATAGATCATGACTACTTTAATGGTGTCCCAAACAATTTTTTACATCGTAGCTTCGCTTGCGATAGTTGTCGTGGCTATTCTCCTCGGGGTTATGATATATTATTTGATATGCATACTTCGAAATACTCGCGATATATCAGAAGATGTTACCCATACTTACAAAAGAACAAAAAGGGGGATAGAGAGCATTATAAATAAGGTAATGAGAAAAAACAAAAATCATGGCGAAGAAAAATAATGGAAGTGGAGGCAAATTTGTCGCGGGTGCTTTAGTAGGTACAGCACTTGGGATAGCTGCTAGCGTTTTTGCCAAATCCAAAACAGGCAAAAAACTTGGCAAAGAGATAAAGGCAAAATCAGCGGAACTTTTAGACAGCAAAGAATTTAAGCAAATAGCAGAAGAGGTATATTCTTCTTTTTCAAAACTGAGAGGCGAGAAATCCAAGAAGAAGAAATAATAGGTCGAGGGTAAATAAGACGTTGGGATTGTAGATTAAATAAAAAAAGATTTATGATAAAGAATGATGATTATGTTCAGCCGTATAAAGTGGTTTACTTTGATGAAGGCAATATGCTTCGTTCTGTTTTTGCCGAAATTATAACAAACAATGAATGGAGAAAAGTTAATGTTAGACTAAGAAAAAGTGGGGGGGGTGTTTCCAGAAATAAGGCTACTGGTGGTCCACTAATGCCCATCGCTCTTTCGGGGGGATTATGGCGCAAAAAACCTGAAGAAGATAATATTACTCAGTACGATAATTGGATAAAAGATAAAGAAAAATTAGAGCGATTTTGTGAAATACATGGTATAAATATCTCTGAGTTAAGCAAAAGGAAAAAAGTACAAGTTTCAGAGAAACTTTTAGATGGTGCGGATGTTATTTATGGGTTTACTGATGGTGAGATAGATGAGCTAAAAAAAAGATTTCCACAATATAGAAATATTATAAAAAAATTCTCGGATATGTCCGATATTAAAAGGGTAGATTTTGAGGACCACTCAACGAGATTTGATTTTACAAAGGTTCTAGAAACGTTGACAAGTATACAAGCAGTAATTCAAAATCGCCGTAACGAAATAGTTGTTAAAAGTGAGTTAACACAAAGACCATCTCCTTTTAGTGGTGGTTTAGAAGGTTGGTAGCACAGATAAGACATAAGGCAAAAATCTAAAAAGAAAAGTTAATTTTTGTGCGGGATGGGGTAATCGAAACCCCGTCTAATCCTTGGGAAGGACTCATTCTGCCACTAAACTAATCCCGCATATATGAAATATATCGTTGTTTTGATTTTTCGGCAAGTATGATAGAATAAGACATTAGTAATTTATTTTTTAAGAAACATATGAAGAATGTGGTAATTTATTCAACTCCTTCTTGCCATTTTTGTCATATGGCAAAAGAGTACTTCAAGGCAAACAAGGTGGCTTATACTGAGCATGATGTGGCCAGAGATTTTGAGAAAAGAATGGAAATGGTGGACAAAAGCGGACAAATAGGTGTGCCTGTTATTCTGATAGACGATGAAATCATTATCGGTTTTGATAAGCCGAAGATAGATAAGGCGCTGGGGCTTGCTTAAGTTGGTGTCCTCGGCAGGAATCGAACCTGCAATTACTCCTTAGGACGGAGTCGTTATATCCATTTAACTACGAAGACTCGTGTGTAAACTCATATAATCTAACACAAAAAACCAAATTTTAAAAATTGGCTTTTTAGATACGCTATGCTAAAATGCATTTGTATGGATGAAGAATCAAAAAAAATGCTTCAGAATATGTTGGAGCTTACCGAGGAGAACAATAAAATGCTCCACAAGGTTCGTGGCGTTCAAAGGAGGGGAGCTATTTGGCAGACGTTAAAGGTGATTGTAATTTTGTCGATTGCGTTCGGATCTTTTTATTTCTTGGAACCATATCTGAATAAAATCATGGAGACGTATGATTCCATCGTTGGTGTGGGACAAGAGATAAAAGACAGCCCCCTTAATAATTTATTAGGAAATTAACATATGCTGAGATAGCTCAGGTAGCAGAGCATTCCCCTGAAGAGGGAAGGGTCGGCAGTGCAAATCTGCCTCTCAGCACAAATTAAAATTAACTTAAAAATTTTTATGAAGAGGAACCAAGAATATGAACGAATTTAGGAAGTTATTTTGGCGACTCTTAATTCTTGTGAGCGGGCAATCGAAACTCTTCAAAAAGATTGTTTATTTGGAAGACTGGAGAAATGATAAAACAAAACAACTTCATGATTTGATTTGTTTCGCGAACAATCAGACCCCTTTTTACCGCGGGAAATTTAACGCTTTAGTTTCTGGGGACGTTCGAACTATTGAAGAGCACTTAGTAAAGGATGTGCCGATTACTGACAAACAAGAATTTAAGCGAGCGGATAAAGAGCTCCTGGCGGAATTTTACAAAGATCGTTTCGATTTTTTCTCCTTTACATTAGATAAATCTCTGTTTCATAATTTAAAGAAGATATTATTTCAGCGCGATTATATTTTTAGTTTAACGACAGGTGGGACGACTGGCTCTCCCCTAATTTCTTACAAAAACAAGCAATCACTCTTGACCGACGGACTTTTGTTTTTTCGAGGATGGAAGATGATGGGATGGAAGCCGGGGGATAAAGTTTTGTGGTTTTATAATTCGTATTACGACAACAGTCTCTCGTTTATAAACTTGATATTTCCTCTCACCGGCATTCGTCTTTTCTTCTTCGATTCATTATCCGATAAAGTGATTGGAGATTTTGTCTCAGAAATAAATTCATTCAAGCCGAAGATCATCGTTACTTTTCCATCTTATATAAATGACGCTGCGGCGACAATTTTGAAAAACAACTTTAAGCTCAAACATTACCCTGACGGTATAGATGTTAGTGGAGAAACCTTTTTCTCCCATCAACGCGCCAACGTAGACGCCGTTTTCAAAACAAAATCATACGATGGCTACGGTACCATTGAATTTGGAATGGTGGCTCACGAGTGTGAGAAAAGAAGTGGTATGCATGTGTACGAGGATATCGCGCTTCTGGAGAGTGTTGATCATGAGAGTGATCCGCACAGTCTCTTGGCGACTCGTTACAGTTCTCACGATGTTCCTATCATCCGGTATAAAGTGGGTGATCGGGGAATATTATCAAGAAGAACATGTGAATGTGGACGGTCTGGGCTTATGCTCGAGAGTGTGGATGGGAGAATAGACGACTATGTCCAGTTTTCCGATAACCAAAGAATGTATCCCTCTTCTTTTCGACAGATTTTGAATTCTTGCAATCAAAGATATGTGAATTCGATCATTGAAAGCAATCTTACACAAACCAACGCAGACAGGCTTAACTTTCAAGTTGTCCTGTCTGATAAAAGTTTACAAAAAGAAGTGGAGGAATATTTGTCTACGGAGCTTCGTAAACACCTTCCTGCGCCGGTGGCGTTCCAGATAGCGTTTGTTGAAAATATTAGAGGGAAAAGAAAATTTCGCTTTATTGAGAAAGCACTACCCTCGTACTACTAAACGTCCCAATCTGTGTATGAATATAAAACCATATCCCCAAAAGATTGGAAGCCATACTGGAATGCCAAGGAACGACGCATTCTGCCAAAATTGCAAGCGGTATACGAGACCCATTCCAACCTCAAATAGTATAGCTATGACGATACCCATCAAGCAGAGAACCCATTCCCCCTTGTAGTATCGGATTTTCAAGCTGACTAAAAGCAGGATTACTATGGCGACGGTAAAGGCCAACTCTCCGTGAATAAAGGGTTGCAACACTAAAGCAACGACAAGGGGACCTATCTCCAGTAGAAAATGTTTTGTTTTAGATATCATGATATGAAGAGCGTGACGGGGTGAAACCGAAACCAGGATAATCAGACTGATTTGACTTTTATGTTATTTCTTTTTTCTTTGTCCACTTTTTTTATTTTAATGGTTAGTAGTCCATGGCGCTCGGTGGCCTCCACTTCTTCTGGTTCCACTTCTTGAGGTAAAAGTACTGTGCGGGAAAATTTTCCCCAATAAAGTTCCTTTATGAAATAATTGTCTTCATCCACATTCCTGTTTTCTTCTCTTTTTCCTTTGATGGTTATCAGGTCTCTCGCTATGGTGAGATCTATGTCGTCTGGCTTTACGCCGGCCACCATTGTTTGCAGTATTATGTCTGTTGGTGTTTGGTATACATCCACCGTTAATTCCAGTTCGTCGTTTTCTTCTTCCATCCAATCGTTGCCGTTTTTTTTACTTCCTCTTTGGTGCGCATCTTTTGCCTCTTCCTCGTCTTCTTGGGTGTGCATGCCTCCTGTTAACCTCTCAAAAAATCCTCTCTTTTTGTTTTGTGTATTCATGTTTATAAAAAATAAATAATTTTAATTTTGAATGCTCATTCTCCTTAATTTTTCAAAAAGTAACATAATGATAATCGTAACGACCCAAAGAAAACCCATTACTCTTAGATAATTATTTCCAGTACTTTCCATTATAAAAAAATTAAAGGCACTATGCAAGGTGATGGCAAGTCCAAGACCCGCCAAGAGGTACATTCTTTTTGCGGATTTTCCCATATAAAAGGAGAGTCCTAATCCGATGCCCACTATCCCGCTTGAAACAGCGTGGAGAAGGGTAGATCCCAAAAACCTCAATTGCCCAGTGAGCAATCCGACAGTGGTTTGATTTAATGAAATCGGTTTAATTAAAAACATGGCGTTTTCTAGCGCGGCAAATCCCAGTGCAGCAGTAATTAGAACTATCGGCCAATCTATGGGTTGTTCAGTATGGTTTGTTTTATAAAGGAGAATTACTACTCCCAAGTATTTTACTATTTCTTCTATACTTGCCCACAGAACCACTTGCCATTTATACGTCTCTATGTTTGTTTGAATGAATTTCTGAATTGGTATTACAAGGATAACGGAAATCATGCCTATAAAAAATATAGTAGCAATAAGCCCTTTTGGTTCCGGTTTGTGGTTGTCTTCTCTGAGCCAAAACCAAAGCCATAGTAGGGCAGGGGCGACTCCCCCTAATAGGGCAAGACCTAAAGTTTTTGGATCACTAATGAGCATCGGGTCTGCCCTCCGTAGCTAAAGCAAAGGAGGGCCATTTTTCTACCATTAATAAGCCTTTTTTGTTTGGTATCATTGACCAGATTTCTTCTGTAACAAAGGGCATGAAGGGGTGGAAAACCTTAAGAAGAACAATCAAGTGAGTGTAGAGGAGCATTTTAGTTGAGAGGGTATTCTGGTTTTTCAGAATTTTAATTTTTGACCTTTCTATAATAGTGTCAGCAAAAGTGTGCCAAAAATAATGGTAGAGTTTCTCGGCAACAATAGAAAATCGAAATTCGTTCATCTCTTTTGTAATTTCGGTTATGAGTTTTTTTAATTTTTCATCGCTTTCGCTATCTTCTTTATCTAAAGGGGGTGTTTCTGATATGTTTAAATCTTTTGTTTGTTTGATAACAAATCTAGATGCATTCCATATCTTATTTGCGAATTTCTTATAACCGCGAATATCGTTTTCATCCAATTTCAGGTCGTTTCCCGGAGTATTGCCTATTATCATAGCCATACGGAGAGCATCGTTGCCATATTTCTCAATAATATCCAATGGATCGACTGCCTTGTTGCCGAGAGATTTGGACATTTTCTTGCCATCTGCTGCGCGAACCATTCCGTGCAGGTAAACATTTTTAAAAGGTATCTCATGGAGCAAATATTGAGACATAAGTATCATTCTGGCGATCCAAAAGAAAAGAATATCGTGTCCTGTTTCAAGTACGTTTGTCGGATGGTATGTTTCTAGATCTTTTGTTTTTTCAGGCCAACCGAGAGTTGAAAATGTCCATAGGCCAGAGGAGAACCATGTATCTAGTGTGTCAGGGTCTTGTTCCCAGCCGTCTTCGTTTGGCGCTTCGAGTCCTGTGTGTATTTGTCCGCCTTTGTACCATACAGGAATCCTGTGTCCGTACCAAATTTGTCTAGAAATACACCAATCACGCAAATTTTCAATCCAGTTAAAGTAAACTTTTTCAAAATGTTTTGGCAGGATTTTTATTTTTCCATCTCGCACTGGTTCGAGCATTAGTTCTTTTAGGGATTTATTATCATGGGAAGGGATTTTTTTATTCACGTCAATAAACCACTGAAGCATGATTTGCGGTTCAATGACGCAGCCAGTCCTCTCTGCGGTCGCAACTCTGTTTACATAATTTTCGTCGATAGAAACGAGTAATCCTTTTGTTTTTAATTTCTCAACTATTTTTTCCCGCGCTTCATCTATCTTCATCCCCTTAAATTCTTCCGCTATTGGCAGAAGCTTGCCATATTTGTCAATAATTTGCTCTTTATCTAACTTGTATTTTTCGGCGAGAGCAAAATCTTCATGAGAATGCCATGGAGTTATGGTCATTACTCCTGTACCGAATCCCATATCTATTATTTCATCTTTGATGATTGTGGCTTCGATCGGTCCGTTTATCCATTCCACTGTTATTTTCTGCATGTGTTTCCAATCCTTGTATCTTTTGTCATCTGGGTGGATCACCACATACTTGTCACCAAATTTTGTTTCAGGTCGCGCTGTGCCTATTTCAAAAGGTCCGTATTTGAAAGTGTAAAATTTTCCTTTTCTTTCCTCATATATCATCTCATCGTCGGAAATAACAGTTTGTCCCCTCGGGTCCCAGTTTACCATCCTATTCCCGCGGTAAATAAGACCTTCGTCGTACATGCGCTTGAAGGCTGTTTTCACGGCAATATTTCTTTGTTCATCAAGTGTGAATGCTTCTCTTGACCAGTCTAGCGAGGCGCCCATTTTTTTGCATTGATTAACTATGCCGTCATGGGAATCTCGGGCAAATTTTTGTACTCTTTCCAAAAATTTTTCTCTACCTAAATCTGTTCTGCGGATTCCTTCTTTCTCCAGTAGCTTCTCAACTTTTGACTGCGTTGCTATGGCCGCATGGTCTGTTCCTGGAACCCATAGAGTGCGGCATCCCCTCATCCTAGCATAACGGATCATCATGTCTTCTATAACGAGCATCAATGCGTGACCTGTATGAAGAGTGCCTGTTACATTGGGTGGAGGTAGGACTATGCAAAAGGCCGGAGCGTTGGGTTTAGTTATTTGTTTTTCTACACATATATCTGGATTAAAAAAACCTGATTCCTCCCAAAGTTTGCATATTCGATCTTCTGTTTCTTTCGGTTCGTAAGGTTTTAGCAATTTTTCATGCATATCCTAATATATCATAAGAAACAACCACTTCCTAGCTATTTGAAACGCAGATTGCCTAATGCTTTTATATTTGACATCTTCGCAAAAAATTTCCCTGTCTTGTTGCTTGGCAGGTTTTTATTTTTTTTAAATTGTAAATACCCGGCTATGCCTATCATTATAGAATTATCTGTCGTTAGCTCTTTTTCTGGGAAAAGGAGTTTGGATTCTTTTCCTACCGCTTTTTTCATCTCCCTCCTTAGGTGTTTGTTGCAAGCGACGCCTCCGGCCACAATAATTGTTTTTGCCCCGTATTTTTCTTTTGCCTTCATTGTTTTGTGGACTAAAGTTTCTACTACTGCATTTTCAAATTCTAAAGCTATTTGTTTCTTTATTTTGTCATTTTGCAAAATGTTTGAATCTTGTTCAGTTAAGTTGCGTATTAAATAAAGGACAGCGGTTTTTAATCCTGAGAAAGAAAAATCAAAATTTTTGCTGTGGAGCATTGGACGAGGAAATTTGATTTGAATAGGTTGTGAAAAAGAAACACCCTTTTGAAACGCCTTGAGAGCCCGACGGGGCGAGCACGAGGAATTTTTTAGCAAAAAAATATCCGTGCGTTTCAAAAGGGTGTTTCTTTGGAACTCTGCTAACTGTGAAATTTTGGGTCCACCTGGGTAGCCCAGCCCCATCATTCTAGCGACTTTGTCATACGCTTCTCCAGCCGCATCATCTAATGTTTCTCCGATTATTTTGTACTGCATCCATTTTTTGGAAAGTACTAGTTCGGTATGTCCACCGGAAACCAACAGAGACAAAACGGGGAAATTTATTTTTGGGATTGTGAATTTTTTTTTGGTTTTTCCAAACACTGAAACTATATGTCCTTCCATATGGTTTACCGGCATAAGGGGGATTTTCCATTTTTTAGCTAGTTCTTTGGCAAAAACTATCCCACTCCATAAAGCTGGTTCTAATCCTGGTCCGCATGTTACAGCTATGACGTCTATCTTAGGAGAAGCTCGACTTTCTTTTTTTAGCACTTTTTCTAAAAGTATAGGTAAATTTTTTATATGCTCTCGTTTGGCAAGCATAGGATACACTCCGCCATATGGAGCATGTATTTTTATTTGCGAATTAGATACATTTGCTAAAATTTTAAAAGTGGCATTTTTGATGTCACCCGTGGCTTCCATTATTGTTATCGCTGTGTCATCGCAAGATGTTTCGATAGAAAGTATCTTCATGTGTCTCTACTATACCAAGCTCGAACATTTTTTCAAAATCGGTAATCAATGGAGTGCCTCGCGCAGAGGAGAGGTCTGGGGAATGAATGCGGGCGGGCTTTTGAATTTTTAAAAATCGGCGAGCTTAGTTATACCTCAAATGTAATAACTAAAGGATAATGATCAGAGCCCTCCATTTTTTTCATTTTTGCTTCCTTCAACTTTATACCTTTTACAAATAAATAATCCAATCTTTGATAAAATCGCATTCCAAAACGCACGAGCAATTTTTGAAAATTACTAAAACCTCTTGCGGGATCAATACTTGCACCATCAGAAGTCCATTTTAAGTCAGAAAAAGCTTCAATAAAATTATTTTTCAAAATTTTCTTAATTCTGTCTCTCTGGGATATTGATGATGCCTCTCTCCCTATCGTATTGAAGTCGCCAGCGATTATTTCATTTATTATGTTTGAATTTTTTCTAAGGTGTGAGGAAAGATACTCAACTTGATTCATTCTTTGGGATACTCCGCCTTGCCAATCAAGATGTAAATTGGTAATCCTCAATTCACCACCATTTACATCAAAGGAGGCAATCATCGCTCCACGCTGTGGAGGTTTAGGAACGGATGCAATATATCGTTCGTAAATATTTAAAATTTGAAGTTTTGGTAAAAGAATCTTCTCTAAATTTTGTAATTTTAATTTGGAAGATTTCCATATCATTGTTAATCCCACATCAATTCGAGGATTTTTATCTCCTAAAAAATATTCCACTTGCCATTCACTCCCTAATTCATTTTTTAATCTATCGCAAATAAAATTTTGTTTAATCACTCTCGTTTCCTGCAAACAAAACATGTCAACATTCTCGGCTACCAGAGCATGAATATTTTTTACAATTGATTCCTCATAAACTCCATTTTGTATATTATACGAAGCTAGTTTTAATTTTATTGCCATACTATTTCATTAATTTATTTTTAGTGGCAAATTCTTTTAACAATTCTTTCCAAAAAAGAAAACCGAGAACTAATAAAGGAATAGCGGTTATTGCCCCGGGATAATAGCTCCAAAATTCAATCAATGACCACGGATGATGTAGTTCAACGATAAAGATTATTCCAGGAAGAAACATTAGGCGCAAACGCCATTTTTCGTTCGCAATAAGAAATGCAAAAACTATCAGAGCTACCCACAGCATAACTTGGAAAACTAAAAAAGTTGCTTGAGGCACAGACATTCCATTCAAAAACCCAAAAAATAACCTTGTACTCCAATCAATATTGTAAAAATCATTAAAAAATTCCTCCAAGCCGTGAGCTATGAAAACGGGAATGGAAATATAAAATATATTTTTAAGTTTTTTGGAAATCATAATTTTTATTTTCTTTACGCTTTGCGTAAATAATCCAAAAACCAATCGCGGTAAAGGTATAAAATACCCAATGAACAATATAGCTATAAACAAAACCATATTGAACGTTGATAATTAAGATAGGAAAAATAATCGCGGATAAAATAGAAAATACAGTAAAATACCAAGATGGCCATGTCCCACGCTCAACTAAAATTAACGGCGCATGAACAAGGCCAAAAATGACTGCGAAGGCAATAATTATTTGATTAAGAGCTAAACCAGCGTCTTGTAAAAATATAACAAGTAGAACAACAAATATTTGTTGGGATAAAATATCCATTGATTTTGATAATAAACGCCTTTTATCAATCTTGAGATACTGCCTTTTGGGATATTTTTCAAAATAATCTTTTGGCGCACGGAGATATTTTGGAATATAAATATACAAAATAGTATGCAGCAAAATTACAACCCCAAGAACGATTAGGGGGATAGTAGTAAAATTTTGGACAACCCTAGCGATATGTTCTCTGAATATAAGAGAAGTAAATATTGCAACACATAAAAAGTATGTTGCAGTTAAAATAAAATGCTTTATATAATCTCCATCTTTTTTATTCCAGATAGCCGCCCATATTAATATATTCGGTAATTGTTCCAATATAAAATATACCATTTGTAGTTTATCATTTTTTTCATTTTTCTGAAATTTGGTCTCTCCCGCGCGGATTCCTCCCCAGACCCAGTATGAGAGAATCTACTGGGTTTTTGCATTAA
>Ga0247727_10011546_pt1 | contig 15387 bp, 11 predicted proteins | sample WisWelCaveWW1625_FD_202498 | JGI IMG/M metagenome (GOLD analysis project Ga0247727, IMG submission 202498) | Biofilm microbial communities from Wishing Well Cave, Virginia, United States - WW16-25 | ecosystem: Environmental > Aquatic > Deep subsurface > Groundwater > Cave microbial mat | place... | reverse complement strand
GGTTTGGCAGAAGTCGTCGACATCACAAAACAATTCGAGTAGACTATTCATGAGGGGCTCCTGGGAATGCTTGTTTTACCTAATCCAAGTTTATCCCAGCGAGCCCCTTATCCCGAACTCAGGTTAATTACGCTGGTAGATCGAGCCACGCGCTACATTTTAGGCTGGAAGGTGGCTTGGGAACGTTCGCAAGAGATGGTGCAAGCCCTGGTTGACCATGCTCCGAAAGCCACGTGGTATTACAGTGATGCGTTGGATGTCTATGCCACGTTGTGGTATCACTGGGGTCGCTATGCGGTTTCGGAAGGCAAGGCAGACACGTATTCGGTGGAAGGCGACAACGCCGAACTCAGACATTATCTGGCTCGTCTGGCACGTTCTTCCCGATGCTTTTCCCGTTGTCCATACGCCCTGCACTGCGCCGTTCGTTTGTTTGTCTACTACTTCAACCTGCGTCAATTGAAAAAACATCAGTTCCCAAAATACTCCTTTCACATCACGGACTTCGTTCACTCACCCTTTTAGCCACTCCCCAAATGCCCCAATGCTCACCGACTTCAGTTTGTCCGATGCCTGCGATGATGACGTCTGTCACCGAATAAACTCCATTATGGTTGTGGTTGAACGAGGACCTGCATCACGCCGCCTGTGATGGAGGGTAGCGGCATGAAGAGAACGTCGTTTTGATCTGAATTGATGCTATAAGCCTGGCTGACAACATCGGCGCACAGGTTTTCGCGCGAGTGGATGGTCTGGACGCTGACGGTGTAGGCGCTGTTTGCAGAAAGCCCCCGGACTTCGAGGTGGAAGAACGGGATCGCCGCGCCGTCGCGCTGCGCCACAACGATTTGAGTTGATTCGCCCATCGTGGCAGCGGCGAAGCGCAAGGCTGAAATATCCTGCTCGGCGATGCCTGCAAACGCCGCGCCAATAAAGTTGCCGTCGCGCATATCGGTCAGGAAATCGAAGGCATGCCAGGTCGCACGTTTGCATTCCACTTCTGAGGGGGGCACATTGCATCCGGTTGGGTCGCCAAAATCCATTCCGTCATGAATCGTCGAGACCAGCGATTGATAAGGAAAGCCGCAGTGATAATCGGAAAACGCGGCTCCATCGAGGTTCCATGTATAGTAGAGCGCGGTTTGAATTCGGCGCTCGCCGCCGCCGATTTCCAGCATGTCAATCGTCGTGCTGACAAAATGCGCGGCTTCCTTTTGGAGGCGCGCATCGTCGGTCAGGGTTCCATCTACGCTCTCGAAGTTGCCGAAGGTGCCGTTCCAGCCTCCGAGATATTGCGGGATATCTTCGCGATACCCCATGCCGCGCAGGGCGCCCCGAATGTGATCCGCGCCTTCGAGCAGGCGCGCTGGACCAAAGCCGTCCAGCCCGTACCAGTAATAGCCCTGCCAGCCAATCGCAGAGGGCTCGAAGGCTGGGTCGAGCCGTTGAAGGGCTTCGAGCCAATCCTCTATCCCGAGCGCGTAGGGATTTTGCTGAAGGTCGCGCGTAAAGTCGCGCGAGTAAGTGCCTGTAACCGCCCCGGCAAGTTTGACTTCCGGGAGATGCTCTTGAAGCGCGTTTTGCGTGAGGATGTAGAGTTCGGCGTAGTCTTGCACGCGCGCCTGGGATGTTTCAGGCGTCCCGTCATACAGCGGGCGGTCTTTGCCGTAGAAAGTATTTTCATATTCGCCAAAAAACCAGATGAGCGGCGCGTTCCAGCCGATTTCGGCGAGGTAGCGCCCTGTCTCACGCATGACGGCGCTCCACTCTTCGGGGTCTTTGGGTGACATCCACGCCCAGTCTGGACTATCAGGGTTGTAGGAGAGTGTTCTGGGCATGACGCTGAGGGTGAGCGATTGGTTGAAGTCTGTTCCAAGAGTTGCGACCCAGTTTTCAAGGAAGGACTCGAACTCGTTCGTGCAGAGCCACAAATCACCCTGCGGACCGAGCGGTCCGCGCGCGCCGTTTGCGCATTCCGCTGGCGGGGTTGTTGAGCGCATCACTTGAATCCCGCCTTCGGGCCAATAGTATTCGTCATTCAATACTAGCGCAGTGTCGCCCGCGCGAAGCCGCAAATCCTTCCAGGCTTGCGCTTCGAAGGGATCGTTGCGATTCCAGGGCGCGCCCTGAACGACCACGAATTCGGAAATTGCCTGCGCGCTTCCCAGGTCGGCGTCCCGGTCCACGACCAGGCGAAATATGTCGTTTGGGATGGGGTCAGAAAGGCCTGGCGTTGTCGTCACGTTCGGCGTTGGCGTCACGCCCGGCGCAACTGGACTGTTGCAGGCCGCGAGGGACAGGATAAGAAAGAGAAGAAAGGTGCGTTTCATGATAGGTCTCCTTAGTCTCCGTACACTATGTCGTCGAACCACACGTCATTCAGATTGTAATCGGGCGCGGCGCTCTCGAGGTACAAGCCGGTCTGGCATCCCTGCAGAGCTGTGAACCTCACCTCCGCCAGCACGCCATTGACAGTTTGAGGTGTGGTACTGGCGTAGGAACCATCCACCAAACCTGAGATTTAAGGCAATTGTAATCCGTTCATGCCGGGAACAGGGCTGGAGGCGTTGACCGGGCGCAAACACGAAGGGTCGTAGCGGATTTGGAACGTGAATCCCTGAATGGGTGAGACAGAGGATGCATTGACCGCGACAAGAACCGTTTCCCCTGTTTTATACGTTGTTGCGACGGCGTTCAACCAGATGGTTTCCGGCGACTGTGCCTGCGCATGAACAACAGTTACAAGAGCAAATAGAGCCGCCAGAAGTTGGGAGATCAATCTCTTCACAAATCACTCCGAAATTCTGGGCGCACATTCTGTGCGCCCAGAATATTTTTCTTTCTACTCCCAAACCGTTGGACCGGTCTCCCGGTAATTTTGCGCCAGGAGTTCGAGATCCAGCACGTTGATCACGCTGTCGTTATTCAAGTCCGCGGCGGTTGGCGTGGAAGTGTTGTAGCTCATCCCGATCGTCAGGGCATCGAATTGATCAATCACATTACTATTATCAATGTCACCTGCCAGCAATGCGATGGTTGGTTTTGTCGTTGTGCTGCCACCTATCAATATCGCAGAACCCTGAGCAGGGAGGAATCCGCTGGCAGTGGCTTTCACAGTATAGGTTCCGGCAGGAGCGGTCAGGCTGAACGTTCCGTCTGGGTTGGCGGTCACTGAGGCGATGAGCAGATTACCGGCGTCATACAAACTGACTGTCACGGGCTTGCTGGCAAATACCTGCCCGGTCAGCGCCGCCAGAGGCAGAGGCGTTGCAGTGGGTGAAAATATGGATGTGGGCGAACTCACGGGCGTGAATGTTTGTGTTGGCGTAACCGAAGCAGTTGGGGTTTGTGAGATAACTGGCGTTGAAGTGGGGACTGAAATACTGGGTCCGAGGATTCTCTGTACCGATCCCCCGGCGTAGTCGGTCAGGTACAGTTCTCCGGATTCATCCTCCCCAAAGGAGGAGATGAGGAAAGATGTGTCCACGATCAGGTCCGAGTCCCATGCGCCGGAGGGCTGTTGCAGAAGCCCCCAAATCGTCCCGCTACAGAAATCACCGTAGAAATAGATTCCCGTCATCGGGGGTGAGAGCGAGCCTCGATACACGTAGCCGCCAGTTACGGCGCAATTCGCCGCGTCGTTGGCATACTCAACTACAGGCAGAACCTTGCCGCTCGTGTCGCAACCGCTGGAAGGATTGAAACAAAGACTGCCCTCCATCACCCTCCAGCCGAAGTTCAAGCCTCCCGATAACGAGGATGGTTCGTGGTCAATCTCCTCGCGATTGCCCTGACCCACATCGCCGATGTACAAATCCCCGGTGCCGCGGTCGAACGAGAACCGCCAGGGATTGCGCAATCCATAATCCCAAATCTCTCCGCGTGCGCCCGGTACTCCGACAAAAGGATTGTCAGGCGGGATCGCGTATGGACTGCCTGAGTTGATATCCAATCGGAGAATCTTTCCTAAAAGGATATTGGTGTTTTGAGCGTTGTTGGCGACATCCCCGCCCCCTCCGCCATCGCCGGTTGACCAGTACAGGTAGCCGTCGTTGGCAAACGCAATCATGCCGCCGTTGTGATTGGCATTGCTCGGATGTGGAATGGTCAGCAAGATCGCCGCACTGCCGGGAATTGCCACGTTGGGGTCCGGCGAGACTGAATATCTTGCAAGTGTCAGGTTGCCGGCGGTATTGGTGTATGCCACGAAGAACAAACCGTTGGATTCATAGTTGGGATGAAAGGCAAGACCCAGCAGTCCCTCTTCACTCCCAGTTGAACGGACGATAGAGGCGATGTTCAGGAAGGGAGTCGGCAGAAGATTCCCGGCGGTGTCAATCACGCGAACACGACCCACCCGCTCCAGGACAAACAGCCTTCCAGAGCCGTCGCCGGCATGAGTCACAAAGACCGGTTGGGAGAGACTGGTAACCACTGGAACAAAGGACAAGGAGGGAACCAGGTCACTTGGACCAATAGGTAAAGATGTCGCCGTTGCTGATGGAATGGATGATGGGGTTGATGATGGAATAGAAGGGACTGTGGGCGTGGCAGTAAACGCCGGCGTCGGTGTGCTTCCAAGAATGGTAATACTCGTACCAATCGAAGGGATACTTGTGAGCAGGTTGTTCCCTTGTGAAACGCGCGCGGTGCATTCAATCGAGGTCAGCCCTGCCTGCAAACCTCTCACCGTGAACGTAAACACCGTGCCGCTCGTGACGGCTTTATTACCATTGCTTCCTGCAATCGCAGCGATGAAACTCCCATTCTGTGGACCAAAGATCGCTGTAGCAGGATCCGCCCCGAAAAGATTCGCAATGACGATGTTGCTCGCCTCAATCAGGTTCGCGTTATAGGTGCATGTGAATTCAGCGCTGGTATATCCCTCAATAGGCACGTTATTTAGATTGACCGAGACGATGGCAGTATCTCCCACGCCCACAATATTCGAGTTGACTACTGTTGAAACGTAAGGTCCCGAAGGCGGAGTAACTGTGCTTATCGGCGCGGGTGTTATCGTGGAGGGTGTTGTCGTTAAAGGCGTGGACGATGGAGTGGCAGGCGCGCCCAACACATTCAAAAGCGGTTTAAACAAACCGACACTCGTGCCGTCTTTCGAAAATGTGGTGATGTTGAAAAGCGAATTGTATTTGAACTCCCACCCGGCGAACGTCGTTCCCACCATGTTGGGGCGCAGTGAAAAATGCAAATGCGGAATATCCGTCTCGACACTGCCGAGACACACAGGTTGTTGAGCCGAAGCATTGGCGATCACTGCCAATCGTTGATTACGTGCAACAGTATCGCCCAACTTCACCTGAAAAGTTGCCAGATGCTGATATTCCGTGATCCACGCGTTGGCATGTGCGATCTTCAAATGACACTTTGAAATTTCCACCACCGTTCCAGCCGCCGCGGCGGTCACCCAGGCACTTGACGTGTCTTCCCCTTTTTTCATATCGGGATGCGGAGCAAAATCAATCGCGCCGCCATTGAGGTAATTGTGCGGGCTTCCCAAATGCCTGCGAAATCCGTTATCGAATCCATCATAGGCAACCCATGCCTTGCCCAGCTCCCAGGGCAATTGGAACATGTCCACAGGAGGAAGCGGCGGCGCGGCAAGCGCGGGATGATGTACCGGCAGTAACAACGCCAGCAGAATCAACACACGCGCGGCGCGAATCCAACGATTCAGATTCTTCGACGTGACTCCTCGCTTCCTTCCACGGGACTGCTGATCCTCTCCATTTGGCTTTTCCTCAACCCCCGATTCTAAAGAACTTGTATGCGCCAAGACCTATACCGCCAAACACGAGTACGATCAACATTCCGATGATCCAACCGGCAAGCCCTTGCTCAGCGGCAACCGGCGGCTCAAGCGAAAGGATTGATCCCGAATCCGGCGCTGGGGATTGTGATACTCCAACTGCCCTGTCAATATTCAAAGAGATACTTCGTTCGCCAACCAAAACACTTGCGAGCAGTGTCGCGAACCCTTCCGCATTGCGAACCGCAAGCGCGGCGCTTTCCAGATACAACCCGGTCTGGCATCCCTGCAAGGCTGTGAATCGCACTTCAGCCAGCGCTCCATTGACAGTTTGAGGTGTGGTGCTGGCATAGGAACCATCCACTAAACCGGAGAGTTGAGGCAGTTGCAAGCCGTTCATGCCGGGAATGGGACTGGAGGCATTGACCGGACGCAAACACGCAGGGTCGTAGCGAATCTGAAATGTGAATCCCTGAATGGGTGTGACCGAGGATCCGTTGACCGCGACAAGAACCGTCTCCCCTATCTTATACGTTGTGTTGATTGCGCTCAACCAGATGCTTTCCGGGGACTGTGCCTGGGCGTGAATAACAGTTGCAAGCGCAAATAAAACCGCCAGAAGGTGGGAAATCAATCTCTTCACAAATCGCTCCGAAATTCTGGGCGCACACAGAATGCGTGCGCCCAGAATATTTTTACTGTCTATTCCCAAACCGATGGGCCGGTCTGGCGGTAATTTTGCGCCAGGAGTTCAAGATCCAGCACATTGATAATGCCATCATTGTTCAAGTCCGCGGCGGATGGCGTGGAGGTGTTGTAACTCATGCCGATCGTCAGCGCATCGAATTGATCAATGACGTTGTTACCATCGAGATCGCCTGCCAACAGGCTGATGGTGGGTTTCGTGTTTGTACTTCCGGCAACAATAGTCGCAGAACCCTGAGCGGAGAGGAATCCGCTCGACGTGGCAACGACTGTATAACTGCCGGCGGGCGCCGTGAGGCTGAAGGTTCCATCCGGGTTGGCTGTCGCCGACGTGACGGGAACATTGCCCTCATACAAGGTCACGATCACCGGCTTGCTCGCAATGACCTGACCGGTAAGTGTGCCATCCGGCGAAGGTGTAGACGTGGGCGAACTAACTGGAGTGAACGTGAATGTCGGCGTGGGTGATTCAAGCGGAGTTGCAGTTAACGTCGGTGTCGGCGATTCGACCGGCGTTGAAGTTAACGTTGGGGTTGGCGATTCAGCAGGGGCTGTGGTTGAAGTTGGCGTGGGCGACTCGAGCGGCGGCGTTGTAGCAGTAGGCTGAGGAGAGCCACCCGGAGTAGCTGTTGAAGTGGGAGATTCGATGGGGGTAGCAGAAGGCGCTGTCCCTCCAATCGTGAGCGTGCTCCCCGTGGACGGAAGTTCGGTGAGCACGTTATCGCCTTTCGAGACGCGCGCGATGCATAGGATGGTAGTCTGGCCCGCCTGAAGTGCCGTAACGTTAAAGGTGAACGCGGGACCGCTAGTCACAGCCTTGTTACCGTTCGTCCCCGCAATCGCGACGATAAAAGAACCATTTTGCGGACCATTAATCGCGACCGCCGAGTCCGCTCCAAACAGATTCGTGGCGGCAATGTTGCTGACCTGCACAAGGCTGGCATCGTACGTACACGTGAACTCTGCGCTGGTATATCCTTCGGCAGGCACGTTATTCAAATTGACCGTGACTGTGGCAATCTCCCCCACATTCAGACTCGCCGGGTTCACAACGGTTGAAGCGGAAGGCTGAGTTGACGCAACCTCGCGGAGGGTAAGGAAATAAAAACCGGCGCCCGACTCCGGCTGGACTTGAACGTAATAACTACCGGCAGATTGCGACGTGACCAGGGAGCCCGTTCCCCGCGCCAGTTCGACGTTGTTTGAATCCAACAGAATCAGCAGGGGCACCAGATCGCCGGCAACGGTGCTGGCTTTCACCTCAAAATTGTGAGGTTCGGTCAGATCCAGACTCCACTTCTCGTGGATGCCGGCGCTGACAAAACCAATGAAGGTTGCATCCCAGATATTTAAATTACGGTTGATGACGATGGGATCTTGCAGTGGTGCCGCGGAAGAACTGGCTGAAACAGACTGCCCGCCCCCAAGCGAACTGAAAAACAAAGTAATCAGGACAAGAATTTGGAACAGGCGTTTGGATTTCATGGTCATTTCTCCTCAGAAATTTATCGTGCGAAATCAAAGACAGCCGACGAAACATGAGTTTGTGATGCGGCGATGATTCGATCCCAGATATGGTTTTCCTCCCCCAATTTTCACTTGACATCCACGCTTCAGTCAACCGAGAATTTGATCCACGTCTGGAATCGGCAATGGTGCTTCAAAACATCATCCATTGTATGACTCGGTGGTCGATTCCTCCGTTGCAGAATGATTGCGCAGGAGTCAGTACTTTTGGGTGAGGCAGAATCAAAAAGTCGGTGAACGCTTCTTATCACGCATCCACCGACTTTTAGTTGCACCGAACTTACACCACGACACTCACCAACTTGCGGTGAGCCACGATCACTTTACGCGGCTCTTTTCCTTCCATATATTTTTTGACGATCTCACTCGCCAGCGCGGCGGATTTGATCTGATCCTCACTTGCATCAGCCGAGACAACGATGCGATCACGCACTTTACCGTTGACCTGCACTGGAATTTCAATCGTAGCTTCCCTTGCCGCGGCTTCATCCACTTGGGGCCACAGTTGCTGATGGATCGAATACGGCTTGCCCAAATGATTCGTCCACAGTTCTTCGGTAATGTGCGGCGCGACAGGAGCCATCATCTTTATATAGATTTCCGTCGCTTCGGTCCATTCCGCGCTTGCGCGTGTGCCGACCGCGCCTGCTTCGCGTGCTTTGTACATTTCGTTCAGCAATTCCATCAAGGATGAGATGATAGTGTTGAACTCGAAGTTCTCGAAGTCGTGTGTGACGCGTTTCAACGTCTGGTGGACGCGTCGGCGTAAATCACGCTCATCGTAGGGGCGGGTCTGCATTTCCGAGGCGGAACCACCTGAAGTCCCGCCAGACCCGCCCCTACTCTCATCGGTGAACAGCGCCCACACGCGTCGCATCCAGCGCGCAGTCCCTTCGATGCCGTGTGAGTCCCAGGGCGCGCCTTGTTGCCAGCGCGCGAAGAACATCAAATACGCGCGCACGGTGTCTGCGCCATATTTTTTCACCAACACATCAGGCGCGACGACATTGCCGCGGCTCTTCGACATCTTGCTGTTGTCTGCCGCCAACACCATACCCTGATTGCGCAACTGCATGACTGGCTCATTGCCTTCGGTGATGCCCATATCGCGTAACGCTTTGTGGAAAAAGCGAAAGTACAGCAAGTGCATGTTGGCATGTTCGCTTCCACCCGTGTATGTATCAACGGGCATCCAGTAGTTGTATTCAGCATCATCGAACGGAGCCTTGTCGTTGTGCGGACTCAGATAACGCATGTGATACCACGACGAACACATGAACGTATCCATCGTGTCCGTTTCACGCACCGCATATTCACCACACACAGGACAAGTGGTATCTTTCCATGTCGGATGAAATTTCAATGGCGATTCGCCTGTGGGCTTCCATTCGACATCATCGGGCAACAGCACAGGCAATTGATCTTCAGGCACGGGATTCCATCCATGCGTTTCGCAATAGACCATCGGAATGGGCGCGCCCCAATAACGCTGACGCGAGATCAACCAATCGCGATAACGATAATTGACATCCATTTTACCGATGCCTTTTTGCTCCAAATATTCGATCACCGCTTTGATGGCAGGATTTTTCAAGCCTTTATCATTCGTGGCGTGCGTACCATTGAACGGACCTGAGTTAATCATCACGCCTTCATGTTCGTGCGCGGCTTCCATCGTGTCTTGTAAGGGCGAGTCATGACTCGCCCCTACGGGTTGAATGACAGGCAGGACCTTCAAGCCAAACTTGCGCGCGAATTCAAAGTCGCGTTCATCGTGCGCGGGAACAGCCATGATCGCGCCTGTGCCATACGACATCAACACATAGTCCGCAACCCAGATGGGGATTCGTTCCTCATTCACTGGATTGACGGCATAGCCGCCAGTGAAGACGCCCGTCTTCTCTTTATCTTTCGCCTCACGCTGAATGTCGGTCTGTTTCGCCGCCTGAGCCTTATACTCGCTGACGGCTTCCGCGTGCTCAGGCGCGGTGACCTTATCCACCAATGGATGCTCAGGCGACATCACCATAAACGTCGCGCCCCACAACGTATCGGGACGAGTGGTGAACACAGTGATCCCCAAAGGGGACGATGTCAGTGACGAGTTATCAGTGTCCCCAGATGACTGATTACTGATCACTGGAAACTGAACCGACGCGCCTTCACTGCGACCAATCCAATTCGTTTGCGATGTCTTAATGTAATCGGGCCAATCAATGTCATCGAAGCGCAGTAATTCATCGGCATATTTCGTTGCCTTGAAGAACCACTGCTCCAATTCTTTCTTGATGACAGGCGTCCCGCAACGATCACAAACACGGTCTTCACCCTTAACCTGTTCACGCGCCAACGTTGTGTTGTCTTTGGGGCACCAATCTACCAGCGCTTTTTTGCGATACGCCAAGCCCTTTTTATATAACTGGATGAAGAACCACTCCGTCCATTTGTAGTATTCGGGATCGGACGAAACCGCTTCACGCTCCCAATCGAACATCGCGCCCATCGAACGCATCTGCGTACGCATCTTTTCGATGTTTGCATACGTCCACTTCTTCGGGTGGACGTTGTGCTTTATCGCCGCGCCCTCTGCAGGGAGTCCGAACGCGTCGAATCCCATCGGAAACAGCACGTTGTATCCCTGCATCCGCTTGAAGCGCGCACGCGCATCGGGAGGAATCATCGCGTACCAGTGACCGATATGCAAGTCGCCGCTCGGGTACGGCAACATCGTCAGCGCGTAATGCTTCGGCTTGCTGTTGTCAATCACGGAGCGATACAACTTGTCCGCTTCCCATTTCTTCTGCCACTTCGCTTCGAAGAACTGCGGGTTGAAAGATCTGTCTTTTGCTACGTCCGTAGTGACGACTTTAGTCGTCTTCTTCACAGGCGCGGCTTTCTTTGCCCTTGCAACAGGCTTGGTTATTTTCTTTCTGACCGTGACGATCTTTTTCTTAGGTGTCGCCTTATTTTTCTTTATCGGTTTCTTTTTAGTAGTAGCCATTCTTACCTCATGAATTAAAGTTTCAGGTTTTCCGGTGTCAGGTATCAGGTCTTCCCTTTGACCTTTATTTTGACTCACACAGGAGGCGCGCAAGGAGAGGTCCTTGTTTCCAAAAGATGAATTTGATTCGAATGTTCATACGTGCCTCCTCTCAAAACTTAAAATAAAAAATCCTTCATCCACATCAGGGACGAAGGATTTCCTCCGCGGTACCACCCGAATTCGGTCGAAGGTTTGAAGGTTACAAGTTGCAGGTCTTCACCTTCAACTTTCAAACCTTCCAACTTTCAAACGCTCTTTGGTTGCTATAACGGGCTACTCCGTCACCAGCTACTCGCGGGTTTATCGCGTTCACTGATGAAGCCTCTCTTACGAGTAACAGGCGAGTTCGGTCTCGTGTCCCCCCCTTAGGGGATGTAGTGTCCCGTGGACACTGTTGCTGGGCTTCCACCTTGCTTTCCCAACTCGCTGACGGGATGACCTACTACTCCTGCTATGACTTATGTTGGGGCAGGTCTGAGACCTGCCCTTACAATGTGTGGACCCAGAGGGATTCGAACCCTCGACCTTCTCAATGCCATTGAGACGCGCTCCCAACTGCGCTATGGGCCCCAATTTCAGTAATCAGTTATTAAGTATTCAGTAACCAGTCACTGAACAGTGGACCTGAGGGGATTCGAACCCCTGACCTTCTCAGTGCGATTGAGACGCGCTCCCAACTGCGCTACAGGCCCAAGTTTATGGCGTTCGGTATTCTAATGGAGGGAGTAGGGTATGTCAAGCAAGGTTTCGCTGTAAAATAGGGAGACCACCTATTGAAGGGATACATCCATGGCTGACTCAAACTCCAAACCCATCTACCGCATCATGGACTTGCACAAATCGGAGCGTCCGCGCGAACGGCTTGCTTCATTGGGTCCCCAGGCTTTAACCAATGCCGAGTTGATCGCCATCCTCCTGCGCGTGGGGGTGAAGGGAGAAAACGCGGTCGAAGTCGGTCAGAGATTGCTCAAGAAGTTTGGCGGGTTGACGGGATTACACCGCGCCCCCTTCACCGACCTGAAAAAGCAACATGGGCTCGGCGATGCCAAAGCCGCGCAAATCAAAGCCGCCATTGAGCTAGGGCGCAGGCTCACGCTTGAATCGCCCGATGAACGCTCGAGTATCAACTCCCCTGCCGATGCCGCCGCGCTGGTTTCGTACGAAATGTCCGCATTGGAGCAGGAGCATCTGCGCGTGATGTTGCTCGATAGAAGAAATCAGGTTTTGGAAACGGTTGAGATTTACAAAGGCTCGGTCAACTCATCGCAGGTGCGGGTGGGAGAAATTTTCAAGGAAGCGGTACGGAAAAACGCTTCGGCAATCGTTGTGATTCACAACCACCCCAGCGGAGACCCCACACCCAGCCCCGATGACGTCGCGGTGACGCGCGCCATCGTGCAGGCTGGCAAATTACTGGATGTGGAAGTGCTCGATCATCTGGTGATCGGTCAAGGCAAGTGGGTGTCGTTGAAGGAGCGAGGGTTGGGGTTTGTGTGAAAATCAAATCAGTCGTTAGTTGGATTGCGTAGAAGATTACTAATCCGCCCAAGACCTCACCCATCGGTGTTATACGGAAAGTTTTCGTCTGATTATTAATCAGGTCTTGCAACTTTCAGGGCGGATTGTCGTAGATTACCTCAATAACAATCAAAAGGAGAAAAATGAATACGAGCAAAAAGACCACTGAACTAGAAGATGTGAAAACAGGTGTGAAGACGAAGCTTTCAGCATTATGGATAGGCATGATGTTATTGTACATATATGCTGACATACTTTCATTATTTAGGCCGGGTCAGATAGAGGAAATGATAGAAGGGCTAATGGGCCCTCTCCCAGCGACTCAAGGTTCGTTGTTTGCAGCCTCCGTATTGATGATAATTCCTGCTGGCATGGTTTTCCTATCCTTAGCATTGAAGCCTACAGTGAATCGCTGGACAAATATCGCCCTAGGCGTACTGTATACCCTTGTCAATATTAGCAATTTGATTGGGGAGACTTGGGCATACTATATACTTTTTGGTGTTGTAGAAATAATTCTTACATTACTGATCGTTTGGCATGCATGGAAATGGCCTAAACAGGGAGAATGAGCAATCCATCTTTTTGAAACTACTTAGGCACTGAGTCTATTAAGAAGGAAAATCATACGAAGATTAAATCGGTCATAAATAGACGGTTTCCTTTGGAACAGACTGCCAAGGCTCACAGGTATATCGAAACAGGAAACAAAAAGGGAAATGTAGTCATCACTGTGGCATAATAACCTGACAAACCACTGCTCTCGACCGAAGTGATGCGTGCCATCGTGCAGGCAGGCAAGTTAATGGACGTGAAAGTACTCGACCACTTGACTATTGGTCAGGGCAAGTGGGTGTCATTGAAAGGGAGAGGCTTGGGATTTGCATAATCATACTTTTGCGTTTGTCCCGGAGGAAAACCACCATGAAAAATAAACCTCGTTCCTGGCTGATGATCAGCCTGCTGGTTCTTCTTACAGCTTGCCAAACACAACCCAGGGTGATTAATCACGACCCGCCGGTCCTTTCCGTTTCATTTAATAAATTCCAAGAGGTGGCGTGCCCATTGGACGAAAACGGTAACTTGAATTGTGGCGAGGGTCATCCCCTGAGCGCTTTGGACTGCGATAATATCTTTGAACCGCCCAGCTTATTCGGAGGACTTGACCCAGCCTACCCGATTGCCATCTGCGAAGTTGATGCCATCTATGGCAATTCAAGCGACGAAACAAAAGCCGAAATAGATGCAGGGAAATATTTCTATTATGAGGGCGGTTTGTCAGGCAAATACATACGTTATGTCATATTTCGAAACGATGAGTTCCTCCCGCTGAAATCGGAAAAAGAGTTTCGAGAGGTTTACGCCCCGATCGAATCACCTGAAGAAGCCTTGAGTTACGTGCTGGCTGTAACAAATCTTTCTGCCTCCTATGGCATTGCAGTGGACCCAGCATACGAATACGAGACAGATACCCTTGAGGATACATTCGTCACCACCACAACGGACGGGTACGATCTTCTTCTATACTCCTATGCCGCTTTTGGGTGCGGTCCGCACTGGACATCCGCAGTGTTGGTGCATGTCTCAGGCGAAGGGATCATTCAGGAACTCAGTCAAACAAACGTGTTCAGGGATCCAAACCTCGATGATGTGTGTTTTGATTAAATCCTCGTGGAGGATGTTTACAGGGCGGGCACCATCGTACAGGCAGGCAATTAGTTGAAGGAGCGTGGCTTGGGGTTTGTATACGCGGAGGGTCAGCGACCCAGCCGAAATGAGGGTGAAGCGGTTCTTCATCTAGTGATATGATTTTGCAAACGTAATTCATTCCACCATCGGGAGCGTGCACCATGGATTTCTTCTTCAAGAAAAAGCAACCCAAACAATCGAATGTTTCTGCGGGGCTTCCTAAAATGGGCGATGCGATCTCCGATTCGTTGAAAGCCCACTCGCGATTTATCAAGCGCGTGAGTTGCAGTCAATGCGGCGCGCCCAAGTCGAGACCTTCGACCACCGCGTACATCTATTGTGATTTCTGCGGCTCGCTCATGGACTACGACTTCCGCATGGCGAATGCCAACACCAACGCGGGCATCACCAACACGGTTTATCATCGCATCATGATGACCGTGCAAATGCCGCTGGCGCAAGCCAAAGCGCGGAACGACCGCGAGGCGGTGCGACAGATTTACAAGCAGGTGTTCACGCAGTGGTTGCAGGAATGTCCGAATGCCTCGTCGCCGCGCGCCATCAAAGACATGGACTTTCGCAAACAGTTGATTGACTATTTCGCCGAGTGCGCGGTGATCAAAGATATGGACCCGAACCAAATCACGCTTCAAACCCAAATGGACGGGCTGGTCGCCGCGCTTCAACGCATCCCCCAACCCGGCGGCGCGTGGTTGGCGGCTGGTCCGTTTTGGGAATATGCCGCGCTGTTCAAAAAACAAATGGAGGGGACGTACGCGTTGATCCGCGAACTCGGCGTACACAACATGGACCCCGATAAGGCGTCTGAAACCGTCGCCTTGCGCATGGAATATACGACCTTCTGCCAGGCGTGGCTCCCGCACCTTTCGCCCGCCGACGGCGAAAAACTGTTGAAGTTCTACGGCTTGAACGCCGAATACGATGAAGTGCAACCTCATGAATCCGAGCAACGCCATTGCGGACAGTGCGGCTCGGACATCGAAGCGCTCCCCGGCGCGAAACAGGTGGTGTGCGAATCGTGCGGCTTCACGATTGACGTGAACAGCCAAGCCATCCCCTGCCAAAAGTGCGGAGCGTTGTTGTCTTTCCCCGTGTCGGCGAATCATGTGGTGTGCCC
>Ga0247727_10011545_pt1 | contig 15387 bp, 17 predicted proteins | sample WisWelCaveWW1625_FD_202498 | JGI IMG/M metagenome (GOLD analysis project Ga0247727, IMG submission 202498) | Biofilm microbial communities from Wishing Well Cave, Virginia, United States - WW16-25 | ecosystem: Environmental > Aquatic > Deep subsurface > Groundwater > Cave microbial mat | place... | reverse complement strand
GATGGAAATAGACATGGATGCCATATATCAATTTGAGCTGACAAATCTTGAATTAATGGATGTTGATTCTGGTACAGGTTCATCAACAGAATCTGAAGAAGAATAAATTTGTGATTTGGTATCATTTCGTAATTTTTATTCTGAACTAGTGCAACTTTTGCTTTGAGTTCATTGCCTTTCTAAAGGCTGCACCAAAAATTGGATTGATAAGATATGGAAATGTATGTTTTGCCCAGACTGCGATTCTTACTAGTGGTGGTACGATGATCTCAAGTCTTGGTGACGAAGATGCTCTTACTACCGCTTTGGCTACGGTTTTAGAACTAATTGAAACAGGAGAATATCGTGGTATTGAATTAAAAGATGGATGATCAAAGAAATCGGTTCTGACCGTTATAGGGCTAACAACAGTTACACCTACTCCAGTTCCCTTTAGCTCATGGTAAAGTCCTTCTGAAAAACCTAGCATCGCAAACTTTGATGCACAATAAGATGCAATTCCTGGCAATCCAAAGCTTCCTGCAACAGAAGCGACATTTACTATGTGTCCAGATCTTTGCTCCAGCATTTTTGGTAGAAAAGCTTTCGTACAATAGACCATTCCTAGATAGTTAGTCGCCATCTGAGATTCTATTTCCTCAATTTTTAAATCAAGCACAGAACCATAAATTGCAAACCCTGCATTGTTTACCAGAATATCAATTCGTCCGAATTTGTTAAGTACAGTTTTGCTCATCTGTTCTACTTGCTGCTTTTGAGAAACATCACACGTACACGCAAGAATTTCTGAGCCGTATTTAGTGAGTTTTTTTGTTACGTCATCAAGCTTTTCTTTTCTTCGTGAGACAAGCACCACAGAACTACGTCGTCTAGCAAACTCTGCGGCTGATTCCTCCCCTATACCACTTGATGCTCCTGTAACTACAACTACTTTGTTGGTATAATTCACAAAAGAAAAGAAACTCTTTGAAAATAAAGTGCTTTCTATGCAATTTTAGCTTTTTTTGTGTGTGGATGAAGAACCACTTTCATCAGTAGTATCCAGCTGATACAAAGAGGAACATGATATGTAGCAATCCTCCAAGCTATTACGATATTCCACTGTATGCTATCTTTGACTGCATCAAATGTTAAGCTATTTAGCTTTCCAAGATAGGCCCAGATGCCAAACTCTGTAAGGCCAGATCCCCCTATGGTGATTGGCAAGTTTCCTATTGCATTTGATGCCATGGCTGCCATCAGAGAGTCAAAAAATTCTATAAAATACCCAGCACCATTTGCAATTACCATAAATGAAATTCCGTAGAATATCCAAGTAAATGCGGAAAAGATCATAGAAACTATGAAAGCCTTTTTTGCACCTTTATTATGCAAGCTTTGCCTACTCATCTCACAGATTTCTTGCATCCATTGGTTTGTTTTATCAATGTATTTTGAAGCACGGCTCTTGTTTATCCTTGTTACAATTTTGGATATCAAGCCGGGAACCTGAAAAGTTCTTTTGTATGACAAGAAAAACAGACTGCACCATAATGCCGTAACTGGAAGGCTTATCGCCACTATGACAATTCCTATGATATAGGCACCGTTAACAAACGCAAATGCAGCTGCAGCGAGAGCAAAAATCCCTGCTGCTAGTACTTCGGTGACAATTTCCATTATTGTAACCCAAGTTGCTTTACCTGTTGGAACTCCTTTCTTTTTCAACCACACAATCCTAACTACCTCGCCGCCTACAAATGAGGGTGTGGTAGATGTAACAAACTCACTTCCTATTCTTACTGAAACTGTTTTCCATGATGCCTCTATAGGACCAAGAAATTTCTTTACTAGATAATTGAATTTTAAACCCTGCATGAGTAGCTTGCAAGAAATAGCAAGTGCCGCACTTACAAAAGGAACAAAACCAACTGCAAAGAGTTCTTCTAGTTTGATATCAAAGGTGATAGCAATCAGAACAAACGGTATAATACTGACAGGAATTGCCAAAAGCTTCCAATTCATTGTCTCTTTATTCATGGATGGAAATATAAGCTGAACATAAAATATTAGTCAGTAAAAATGAAAACTATTTTTATTGTTGGCACAGCTGGGGTTGGGAAATCATTGCTTACCTCTAGAATCTTTGATAATTATACAAGAAATGGTGCTTTTGTTGGGATTTTAAATTTGGATCCAGGTGTTGAAAACCTGCCGTACACATGTGATGTGGATGTTAGGGACTATGTAGACCTTCTATCTGTAATGAAACAATACGACTTGGGTCCAAATGGTGCCATGATAATTGCAAGTGATCTAATTGCATCAAAAATAGAACAGATTCAAAGCGATGTTGATGATGTGAATCCAGATTATCTTATAGTTGACACGCCTGGTCAGATGGAGCTTTTTGCTTATAGAACAAGCGGCCCATTTTTTGTTCAAAACTTTAACGCTGAACAAAAGGTTGCATTATTTCTATATGATGGGGTTCTTGTGACAACTCCTACTAATTTTGTTTCTATTGCACTTCTTGCTACATCAATCAAATTAAGACTTAATTTGCCACACATTAATGTTCTAACAAAAATCGATCTCATAGAAGACAAAATTAGAGACATATTGAAATGGTCATCTAGTCTGAGTAGCCTCGAAGATGCAATAGCCAAACATTCTGATGGTGAAAACTATACACTTGTAACAAATATTTTGAGAAGTCTAAATCTTGGTGGTTTTTCACAAGGACTGATTCCTGTATCAAACGCAACTGGAGATGGCATGCTAAACCTAGAGGCAGCTCTGAGCAGAATTCTTAACTTGGGAGAGGAAGTAGAAGACTAGTGGCTTCCAGTATTATTGTAAGGGCTCCGTGTTCTACTGCGAACTTGGGCCCCGGTTTTGATGTTTTTGGACTTGCATTGGACGCTTATTATGATGAAATACAACTTGTAAAAGGCGGTAATGGAATTAAAATTCAGAGCACCGACTCGATTCCTCTTGTTCCTGAGAGAAATTCTGCAGGACTTGTAGTAAAAGAGATGGCAAAAAAATTCAAAATAAAATCTGGTCTTGTTTTGAAAATTAAAAAAGGTGTGCCTGCTGGTTTTGGAATGGGAAGCAGTGCTGCATCTGCTGCGGCTGCAGCTGTAGCCTTTGATGCCTTATTTGATCTGAATCTTGATAAAAATACGCTTGTAGAGTTTGCTGGTGTTGGTGAAAAGGCGAGTGCGGGTTCTGTTCATTATGATAATGTTTCTGCCTCTATTTTTGGTGGTTTTATTATAGTAAAGACAAATCCGCTTGACATCATAAGCATAGAACCACCAAAAGATCTTGTACTTTGTGTTGCAATTCCCAAACTCCGTGTTCCTGCAAAAAAAACCCAAGTTTCTAGAAGCGTTCTTCCAAAACAAGTTAAACTTTCCGATTATGTGTACAATCTTTCAAATGCGACGGCTATAGTTGCTGGATTTATGAAAAAAGACACGTCAATGATTGGCAATTCTATCAGAGATATAATTGTGGAACCGGCAAGACAACATCTGATTCCGGGGTTTTCTCAAGTAAAAGAGAATGCTATTCGTGCTGGTGCATTTGGTGCTACAATAAGTGGTGCAGGTCCATCAGTTATTGCATTTACTTCAAAGTCGTTTAATCAGAAAAAGATCTGTAATGCCATGACACAAGGATTTGCATCTGCCAAAACAAAATGCCATACATTAGTATGCAGGCCTAGCAAGGGCGCACGTTTAGTATAGATTATATCTTTTTTCCAGAGACTCTAGATTCAAGAAACTAAACTTTAGTCACTTGTCATCAACATCAAAGCAAACATACATAATTTCTGGTAACTCGAGCTAAAATGGATTTGGTGGAAGGATCAGGAAAGCACTTTGCTGTTGGAATAATTGTACTTGCAGCAATAATTGTGATGCTATTCACATTGCCGGAATATGTTGGATTAGAGCTAACAATTGGGATGGCTCTTACCATCTCAGTATTGGTTGGTATGTATGTGATTTTGATTACTGAGACCATGCATAGAACAACACTTGCACTTTTCGGTGCACTTCTCAGTCTCATTATTCTTATCTACACAGGACTAATTCCAGCACATGATAGTGTCAGCTTTGTAATTGGTGCAATTGATTTCAACACCATAGGACTGCTTTTAGGAATGATGATAATTGTTGGAATACTAAGCGAGACAGGAATCTTTCAGTATATAGCAATACGGGCAGCAAAAATGGCCAAGGGAAATGTTTGGAAGCTGATGATACTACTTTCAATTATTACCGCTGTTGCATCTGCATTTTTGGATAATGTTACCACTGTTCTTCTTATTGTACCTGTCACAATTTCTGTAGCAAGAATTTTGAACATAAACCCAATATCACTTATTCTCGCTGAAGTTTTTGCATCAAACATAGGTGGCACTGCTACCCTCATTGGAGATCCACCAAACATCATGATCGGTTCTGCCGCAGGAATTTCATTCATAGATTTTGCAAACCGAATGACGCCAGAAGTTGTTATAACATTTGCAATTTCATTTGTACTCCTCAAATTTATGTTTAGAAAAGACCTCAAACAAAAGCCCGAACATATAGAAAAACTACAGGAGATTGATGAAAATAAAGAGATCAAAGACAAGGTGCTGCTCAAGAAAACAATGATAGTTCTTCTTGCAGTAATAGTGTTGTTTGTGGTACATGGATTTTTGGAAGTCGAAGTGTCTATAATTGCCTTAGCTGGTGCTGCAGTACTTTTGCTAATTACAAAGATGCATCCAGAGAAGGCATTTCATCATGTAGAATGGCCTACATTACTTTTCTTTGCAGGATTGTTTGTAATTGTTTCTGGTGTTGAGGCATCAGGAGCCTTTGAAATAATTGCACATGAGGCATTGAAAATAACTGGTGGCGATCTTGCAGCTACAATGTTTTTAATAGTCTGGATGTCAGCCATTGCCTCTGCCTTTGTGGATAATATTCCGTGGACAGCTACGATGATTCCTATAATCCAGAACATTTCATTAGACCCAAGTTTTGCAAATGCTATTTCTGGCTTTACACATAATCCTTTATGGTATGCACTTGCCATTGGTGCAGATTTTGGAGGAAACGGTACGCTTGTTGGTTCAAGTGCAGGTCTTGTTGCAATCGCTCTTGCTGAAAAACATGGCCATCGCATATTCTTTAGAACCTTTCTTGTCAAGGGATTTCCATACATGATTGCAACTACACTAATTGCTTCAATGATACTTTACTTCAGAGTACTTTTTCTTTGGTAAGCAAACGAAACCGAGTTATATCACAAGCCTTACAAAGGAACTAGCTTGACAGATTTTGGCCTACTTTTTGCTGCACTTGCAGCCATAAGCTGGGGAACTTTTTTTGTTCCGGTCCGAAAAGTGGGTGTCACAAATGTTTGGCAGTTACAGGGAGCTACCTCATTCGGTATACTTCTTTTTGCTATCCCAATTGGCTTTTTCTGGGGTTTTGAGATTCAACTCTCCGGTCTTTTTTCAGGACTTATTTGGACGGCAGCTAATCTACTTGCACTATATTCAGTCAAACTGATTGGGCTTGCAAGAACATCTCCTCTCCTTGCAGGTTTTAGTATCATAACGGCATTTGTATGGGGAACTGCATTTTTTGGTGAAACTTTTGATTCTTTAGTTCTAGCGTTAGTAGCAATAGGATTACTATTAAGTGGACTACCACTTGTGTCAGGCGGAGAAAAAAATCCAACCGTACAAAAAAAGGGATACTTTACAGCTGTAGCGTCTGGCTTGATAGGAGGCTCTTACATTATCCCTATGCAGGCAACACAAACACTTCAATCAGGCTTTTTTTCGTTGAGTCTTTCCATTTTTGTGATTGGGATACCGCTATTTTTCTTTGCAAGAAGATTTATTAAAAAAGAAACAATCGCAGGTCTAGTTTCTGGAGTTCTCTTCAATCTTGGCAGTCTATCTGTATTGGTTGCTGTTGGTCTAATAGGCATAACCATAGCATTTCCAATTTCTCAGACAGCGACCCTCTTTGCTGTATCATGGGGAATTTTGTATTTTAAAGAAATAGTTCAAAAACGAGGTATATTGCGTGTTGCCGGTGGAGCTGCCATCATATTGTGTGGAGCTGCGCTACTTGCAATTGCTTAATCAAGCAATTTATTTGGCCGAAAACAACAGCATCCAAATTGAAAAAAGCAATAGTGGTTTTCAGTGGTGGGCTTGATTCTGTATGTACAGCTACATATTTACAATCACGATACAAACTTTATGCTCTTACCTTTTCATATGGTCAGAAGGCAAGCCAAGAAATCAAAATGGCAAAATACTTTGCAAAAATTTTGAAACTAAAAGAACATAAGATAATAGATATAGGATTCATGAGAGAGCTGTACGAAAAAACAAACGTACTTACCAATCTGAAAATGAAGATTCCTGCTAGATTTGATTACACGATTGTAGCGCCTATAAGAAATGCAGTTTTCCTTTCAATTGCTTCTGCGTGGGCATTTACAAAAGACGCTACACTTGTAGCTTATGGTGCTCATAAGGGAGACAAGAATTATCCTGACTGCAGACCGACCTTTTCTAAGATGATCACAAAAGCCTTCAATCAAGGTGAAATCGACGGAATAAGATTAGGTGTCAGAAAAAGGATCAACATATGGAGTCCTTATATTGATGGCTTGTCAAAAAGTGATCTCTTAAAAATTGGTTATAAAAAACTTGGAAATGAAATCTTCAAAACATGGAGTTGTTATTCAAGTACAAAAATTCATTGTGGAAGATGCGAGTCTTGTAACAATAGAAAAGCCGCATTCCTGAATGCCAAAATAGTAGACAGGACGGAATACAAATCCTAAGATCTAAAAACTGAATCTTATTGTTCTAGAATTGGCTTTTTAAAAATATATGATCTTATTATAACATAATAAATTACCATAGGAACTCCGACTATTCCCCAGAAGATCCAGTTTGTCATAGATTCTGTCATTCCCAGCTGTTGAAAGTATTCTACAGACTTGGAAGATATTCCTACCCCAATTCCTAGCATTATTCCAAATTCTATTACATACCATACAAATCTTGGAAACGACTCTTTTGGTACATGCGCTGCCATTGTTTGGCGTTGGTTACAGATTGTTATTTAATTTTTCTGGTGTAGAGCTGAGCTTTTATTTAGGAAGTTTAATGGTATGCTGATGAAAAAAGTAGAAGCTGTTGTGGGAAGAACTACAGCTCGAGTTATTTGTGCTGCGTTAAAAGAGGCAGGTTTCTCTAGTTTCATGCTAACTAATATCTTAGGAAGGGGGAAAATAGGACGTGGCGTATATGTTCATAGTGGTCGTGCTGCAGCCATGACAAATATTGAAGAACAGGTTTTGGACAAGTCAAAGTTAGAACTCATTCTGGATGACAAAGATGTTGATAAAGTAATTTCGATCATTATCAATAACGCAAAGACTGGCATTATGGGCGATGGTAAAATTTTCGTATCTGATATAGAACAGGTAATACGAATTAGAACTGGGGAAGTTGGAACCAGGGCCATTTAACACAGACTGTTGAAGAATCTGTGTAGGTATCTAAATTTTTTATTTCATTGTGTTTGACTTTACTAAACTATTTTAGTTTCTGAGCTACTTTTGTGAATCATGGCAAGTATGTCTGGCCTATATTCTTTTTTCTCGTAAATTCCTCGGTATGCAACTGTAGTCATCTTAGCATCATTTTTAACTCCACGCATTTTCATACAAAAATGCTCGCCTTCTATTATCACCACAACTCCCTTTACCCCCTCAGAATGCAGCTCATCAGCTATGTTTTTTGTAATGCGCTCTTGGATTTGCAATCTTTTAGTATATTTTTCTACAAGTCTTACTAGTTTTGAAATTCCAAAAACCTTTCCATCTGGTGAATATGCAATATGGATCTTACCAAAAAAAGGCAACATATGATGTTCACACATTGAATAAAATTGTATGTCCTTTGCTACAATTACATCCGAATCTTCAGAAAACTTTACTGAAAGCTCCGACTCCGCATCATATCCACTAAAGATTTCTTCATACATGTCAGCAATTCTGCTTGGGGTATCAAGTAAACCCTCTCTAGTAGGATCCTCACCTATCTCTGCTATCATTTCTCGTACAAGTCGTTTTACTCTGTCTTTATCCATCATGGTGCTCCTATGAATTTGTGTAGTTGTGGTACAATACGTACCTCATTATAATAAGGATAAATTGTATCATAAAAACTAAACAGCTGTTTCAAACTAGGTTCTGCAATACCATAGCTTGGCTGTATTATAAATCCTGCAATTTGTGTTTTTGAGATTGCACCAAAAATCTTCTCAAGGAGGTTTTTGAATGGTTCAAGTTGAGTCTTTGAGCTTATTACAACTTTGATATAGGTAGTTTTTTGTGAATTCACAGCATGGTTAAGGCATTGAAGCTCATTTTCTAAAAGCTTGGAATAATGTTTTGGATCGACAAATTCTGAATCTGGCGTTTTAAATTCAATTTTTATGTAGTTAATGTAGGGAAGGACTTGAGAAAACTTTTGTGAGTCATAGCAAGATGATTCTATGTAGGTAGGGATATGTTTTGCTTGAACAAACTTTGCCATCTCGACTACTGCCTCAGATTGGACAAGCGGATCCCCACCAGTAAAGTTAACCTTGTAAGTATTTTTTTCCAAGTTTTTTTCTATAAGCTTGCATACTTCCTCAATGGTATACTCTTGCCCAGAGTCCATTGGTAGTGAATCTTTTGTGTCACAGTAAAAACATTTGAAAGGGCATCCTGCTAACCTAACAAAAAGAGTTTTTGTCCCATATAGTATTCCTTCTCCTTCAACAGATGTAAATATCTCAAACAGTCTTACTTTCAAGCAAACAATCTCCAGCTCTTCAATATTTATTCAATTGGTTCTATGCCTGAACAATTGCTACTAAAATGATTTATTCATATACAACTGATAAAGGGTGCAGTGAAGATTGTTCTTTATGTGGGCATAATCGTGGTCCTAATTTTAATTCCTCAGTATGCTGATGCCGTTACCATAACAGCAACTCCCCGAACTACTCATTTTGGCCCAAATGACTGGTTCTACATAGATCTCAAAATAGAGGGGTATGTTGGTGGAACCGTGAGTTGGACTGCACACCGTCCTGACAATTCAATGTTTTCTGGCTCCCTTGATCAATTTGTAGGCGGAACGAAAACTCATCTAATTAATAGAAATGCGTTTGATAATTATTTTGGAAACTGGACTATTAACTATACTTATAAAAATGTAACACAGCCCGCTTCATTTGTAGTTGATCCCATAATACTTTCAGTGAAACCTGACAAAGCACTTTACTATGATGGTGATACCATGAAAATTAACATAACTACATCATATTATTTACCTGATGCTACCAAAGCAGAAGATTATCACATAAATTTTTATAACAATAAAGGAAAGCTGGCAACGGGATTAGTCCCAGTTAGCTTCAGGGCACACCAACCCATTATGATATATGATTTTCTAATTGATAATCTTGTTCGTGATAACCCTTTGGGCAAATACAAAGTTACGGTTCAATATTATAATGTGGTTACCGAGGCACCGTTTGAGGTAGGTGATATTGAGAAACGCATGACAATTTTTGTTGGAACAGACAGATCAGTTTACAATATTGGTGACAGCGTTGATCTAAGTTTGATATTTTCTAAGGTTAGAGAATCAGAAGGAATAATAGAAATAACTAATCCATCAGGTAATACTACAGTCATTACATTTCCTGTTACTTCTGTAGCAACAAAATTACATCTTGAAAAGGTTGCAACAATGGCTGGAAAATACGCATTGTCAGTACATTATGCAGGAGCTACACAAAGTGGCGCCTTTACTGTTGAATCTACCACCCCACCCAAAACAGAATCAAACATAGTTTTGGAACTTTCCCTTGACAAACAAAAGTACAAACCAGGTGAAATAATAAATGTAGAGATTCACACTACAAGTCTAATCGCAGATTCTCTTAGTTTTTGGTTTGAAGACCCAACAGGTAAGCAAGGGTCTAAACTCGCTATACCTATAACGTCTGGTGATATCGCTATTCCTCATAAGATAAACAAAGATGATGTGCAAGGACCATGGAAAATGCATATTGATTATGGTGGTACAACAAGATATGCAATCTTCTTTGTAGAAGGAGAACCTGTGGATAGCACTAATATTGTCACTAATGTGGCCGTGCCAAAGCTACTTTTGACACTTGGTTTTGGCACCGATGTTAAATTCAACAAGCCAAAAGGTATTGCGATTGATTCAGAAGATAATATCTATGTGGTAGATACTGGAAACGCGCAGATCAAGAAGTTTGATTCCACTGGAAAATTTCTTTTGTTATGGGGATCCTTGGGAACAGAATATGGGCAATTTAAAAAACCAACAGGAATTTTTGCTAATCAAAGATACATCTATGTGCTAGATACTGGAAACGCACGTATTCAGAAATTTGACAACGGTGGAAATTTTGTGTACTCATGGGGAACCTTTGGAGACGAACCTGGAATGTTTAGAACACCTGTATCGTTAGCAGCTTCCAAGCTAGGTGAGTTTTTTGTGTCTGATTCTGGTCAAAACAAGATTTTGATATTTGATTCCAACGGTCAGTATAAAGATGAAATCCGGTCTCTTCTTACTGCAGTGGCTAAATTTCCTTCAACCAATTACATAACCTTTGATTCAAAAAATAATTTTTACGTCGTAGTTTCCAATGACAACAGGGTACTGCAGTTTAGTGATATTGGAACTTTTATCAAATCTTTTGGAACTAGTGGCGAAAGAGAAGGCCAGTTTAACAAACCTAGTGCTATAGCAATAGATTCTAGAGGAAATCTGTACGTGACAGACACAGATAATCATAGAGTGCAAAAATTTGATTCATATGGAAAGTTTATAGTCAGTTGGGGTTCACTTGGCGCTGGTCCTGTACAGTTTAAAGAACCAGTGGGCGTAGCAGTAGATTCCAAGAACAATGTGTATGTAGTTGATAGCGCAAATAATAATGTTCAAAAGTTTGCTCCATATAGCTCTCCAGATGAGATAGTAATACCAGAATGGGTCAGAAATACAGCCAAATGGTGGGCACAGGGCGCAATCTTAGATTCTGACTTTGTAACCGGTATTCAATACATGATAAAGCAAAAGATAATCAATGTTCCAAAAGGAGAATCGGTAACAACTGGCTCTGATATTACAATTCCATCATGGATTAAAATTAATGCTGGTTGGTGGTCTGATAAAAAAATTTCTGACAAGGACTTTGCTGCTGGTATTCAATACCTCGTCTCTAAGGGAATAATAAAGGTCTAGCTTAGGTTGTAATTTGGGGTGTTTTTTGAGAAAAAAGTCCCGCAATAAAAATTACAACACCAAGAATTCCAATAAGACTTCCCACAAACTCTATTGTGTCTTCTATACCAATTTGGGTTGGGGCAAGTAGGAATGCAACTAATGCGCCAACTACAATCATTGGTATTCCTATGCCAAGAGAGATTTGTCTAGAAGCCATGTGATGGGTTGCTTTTGAAAACGTATATGAAGTTTATGTAAGTTTGTACCACATCTACTTATACTATAAAATTAATGATTGTATAAAATTAAGCTCAGTGTTTCTTAGATCATTGGACTATTCTTTGTATCATACGCATAATTTTGTCAACTTCGTTAAGGGTACGCATAGCTTTTTCTGGGGACTTGTCAAGTTGTTCCTGTGCCTTTTCAATTAGTGAAAAGGCGCGCTTAATCCACTGGCTGGCGACATCATTTCCACTAGCTTTGTCAGAAAGACGGTTTAGCTGTTCTTCTAGGTTCTGAATTTTTATCTTTATCCTTTCTAGCTTAGAATCCCTTGCACTATCTTTAGTTGCATCGCCTGAGGCCTGTGGTGTGCTAGGTACTTCATTTGTTGTGAGATTTTGTGCAGGCTTAAGTAATTTGGTAATTTCAAGCATGAATTGTTTTGCAAGTTCAAGTGTCTTATATACTTCATTTATGTTTCCTGCTTCTAGATTTTCTCTAGCATTCTGTATGAGTCTATCAAATTCGGCAAAATCTACATTCATATTTTTTTGTGCGACAACTGTTTTGAGCTTGTTTCCAGCGTTTTCTATTCTATCGATTGCTTTTCTAGGTCGTTCCAAGTCTGGTCGAGGTTGCTCTGGTTCTGGTCGAGGTTGGTCTGGTACTGATCTATTTAACATATCACTTATTGCTCTGAATATTTTCATTGCAGAAAGAAAGTGTTGCCTTGAGAAAGATATATCATCATGTGCCACTGACTGTGCAAGTGCGTCAGTTTCTACTGAACCTAGTTCATAGAGTTTAGCAATTTCATCAGGTATACTTGGAAGCTGTGATAACCTTATCTTTATGTTATCTTGTGCTTGGTTTGCAATTCTAAGTAATGAATTGAGTTGAGGATCAGCGTAAATTTGAGATGGCATGCTTGTAAGTATCATGCTTCCAACTAAAACAAGTAAAACAAATGCTAGTAGTTTCATTCTTGATTTTCCTCCAAAGTTTTTCGCAGCCTTATGCGATTTTGCTGGTCTATCTTGTCTATTTCTACAATTCCTTCTCTTTCAAGGCGCTTTACTGCACGCCAAGTTGTTGTACGTGGTAGAAGGAATTTTTTGCGTAGTTCACTTTCATAGACTTTACCCCCATTTTCAGAGATAAATGACACTATATCCTTGTCCTCTTGGCGCAATTCTGGTTTGAGTCTAAAGATTGTCTCTTTGTCTGGTGGTACATAGTTTGCATCCTTTAGCAGAAGCTCCGCGGTTTTCTTAACAGCAGACTTGGCTCTTTTGATCAAAAGTGTAACCGTTACCACTGCTCCTGCTACCGTACCTATGGTTGCAGCTATTCCTACGATTGTTCCACCTATAGAAGTTAGAGGATTATTTGATGTTGGATTTGGATTTGAAAGAGCTGTTTGCTGTTCTTGAGTAGCAATATTCTTTGCCTCGTTAGCAAGGATCTCAGCACTTGAAAATTTGCCTTCGTCAAATGCTGATACTGCCTCTACAAGTTTTGCAAAAGCTGTTGGCGTTTCAATTTTTTCTTTATTAATTTGATCAATCATGACCTGTGCTTTTTCTATGGCAAGTGTGGCAGTTTGAGCTGTTCCTAAGACCCCGAACACATAGCTAATTTCAGCAGAACCGCTTGGAAGTGAAATGAGTGATTGCTCATCTACAATTTGCATATTAAGTGGATATGTATTCATACCAACAATTACCGTGTTTTTTGGCAACAGTATAGAATAATCAAAAGGTGCATCAATGTTAAAGGACCAGATCTTTCCGTTTTTTGTTACAAGGTCAGCAGTATCATAGTCAATTGTAATTTTAGAAGTACCTTGTGTTTCGATTTCGACGGAATTTGTATCAATTTTACTAGAAAGTAAAAGATCGTTTTCATCCCTAGCTACAAAGTTGTCAATTGTATTTCCAAAAAGCTTGATTGTTACATCTGGTTCTAGAGGATCAACTTCAGTCTGATAAAATATATGAGTAGTACCATCAGTATAGATTGTAAAATCAAGAACCCTAAGAGTACCATATGAGTGATGCATAAACGATGTTAGAGTGATTAGAAGAAAACAGATTGCTATAATGGGCGCCCTAACCATCATTGACAGGGTATATGTAATCCTTACAAAAATCATTCTCTCCTGCTGAGTACACTCGTGTTGAGTATACTCCCGTTGCACTAACTCCGTTGTTTGTTTCATTTTTTAATACCTTAGATTCATTGATTGGACTAGAGATTGGAATCTCTGAAACTCTTGAAAGAATTTGATTCCTTTCTCAGTGATCATAAAGAGGCGATTTCTATTATCTTTCATAGAACCTACTAGGCCTGCATCTATAAGCTTCTGGCACTTGTCAAGCACAGCATAGTGTGACAGGTTTGCCCGCCTAGATATAGCAGACACTATTACCCCTTGTGTACCACCATCCATGGTCACGCCTAAAATATCGGCCATTATGCCCATTTCGGATCGGTATTGTTGTTTTGACATGGGTTCTTTATTGGCAGGATCTATTATGAGGGACACCTTGAAACAGCAAAGCGGAACAGCTAGCGGAACAGGTGTTTCAGGGTAGAAAACAAGCAAAACTTGATTATTTGTTCGGCGGGGGCGAATGTTTTTGAAAAATAAATTTAGTGGGTTAGGAATAAAATCTTCCAAAATTCCAAGTTTTCCGACTTGATTTATTTTTTGGTACTTTAAACTCCAAAACTAGCCATTTTAGTATATTAGGAATTATCCTGTTCCTTGTCGTCCCTAAACTATTCTGTTAACCAAAGGATGGCATGCAAAAAAATCGTAACGCAAAGCTGCTGACGGCATTTAGCTTGCTGTTTGTGCTTGCAATGTCACCACTTGCTGTGGCTAGTGCCCAGTCAAGTAACACTGTAAGTACAGATGCTAGTGTATCTGCCAACGTAACCGCTTCCGGTTCGTCAAGCACTGGTTCTTTAACCGAAGACTCTAAAAAAGACAAAGTAAAAGACCGGCTTGAAAAGATAAGAGCCGAGATTGCGGAAAAGGCAAAAAAGCGACTTGAAGAAAAAAGAGACCTGCGCCATGCTGAAAGAGATTTCAGACCAACCATAGCCTTTAGTGGCGAGACTAGTGGATGGGCTGTAATTGATGGCAAAGCCTACAAGTCTACAATCACTTTACGTGATGGCAAGGCTGCCAAGGTAGGTGAACACCAATGGAGAGTAGCCATAAATGGTACAATTTCTATTGAGGACAAAAGTTTTGATGTGCACCTCAAGGGCAAAGTACAAGGAAAACGACATGGAGGCGCTACTGTCCTGCTTTATGGAACAATCATGAATGAAGAAGAGTACAAAATTGCCTTGGGTGGATACGTTGCACCTACAAATATAGACAATACCTTTGCGCTAGCCTTTACAAAGGCTGGATTCAAGGGAGAACGCTACGACTTCTTCCAAGTAGGTCGTGTGACAACAAGTCCGCTTACAACAGCAGATGTTAGCTCACAACAGAGCCAAGATGATATGGCCTCGTTTAGAGCAACTATTTCGGTGGAATAAACCACCATCCTTTCTTTTTTTTTTAAAAATATGGAGGTAATACGTTACCCCCAATTACAGAATTAAACCCGACGTGCCAAACTGCTCTGACTTTTTTGGGTAGCCAGCCCACTTACAGGAAATGCTATTGAAGTTAATAGAATGTTAGATCGCTTTGATTAAACAAAAACGTGTATGATTAGTGTGGATATGTATGCTATAGCAGCACTTCCTGGAATAGTAATTAACCATGCAAAGACAATTTGTCTTCCTAC
>Ga0247727_10011544_pt1 | contig 15388 bp, 11 predicted proteins | sample WisWelCaveWW1625_FD_202498 | JGI IMG/M metagenome (GOLD analysis project Ga0247727, IMG submission 202498) | Biofilm microbial communities from Wishing Well Cave, Virginia, United States - WW16-25 | ecosystem: Environmental > Aquatic > Deep subsurface > Groundwater > Cave microbial mat | place... | reverse complement strand
CGGCGTCGGGTTGCGTTGATCAACGCCGACGAGGAGATCGAGCAGCGGGATGATGACAAAAGTTATGAAGGGCGTCAGAAAAGTGTACATGCCGCCGAGTTGATAACCGATTCCGACAAACAACGGCATGAGATACGCCAGGCAAAACGGCAGCGCGCTCATGGTGGTCGCCTTTCGTTTCATGGCCGTTCAATAATACAATCACAACCGGCGAAAGTCAAGGAAGAAATGATTTCGCTGCGACGGAACCGGGCAAGGCTGACAAACTAAAGTTTGTCACTCCGGTGTTTCTGGGAAGTCCGCCGAACGTCAGGCTTGACAAGAAACCGGGCTTTGCGTATATTGAACAAAAAATTATTCGCGAATTTAGCCGGAAATTCTTATGTCAATCACCGTTATTCTCCCTCATTCGTCCCGTTCGCGGGACTTCGAAAAAACCTTGCATGAATTTGTTGATTCGCCGCGAGCGGAAAAAATTCTCGTCGTCAACAATGGCGGCTATCAGGCGGCAAATCCGAAATGCGCCGCGCTGACTGCCGACACACTCACCGGCGGCAATGTTATTAATCAGATCATCGCGCGCCTCGACACCGAGTATTTGCTTTTCATCAACCAAACGCAAGAAATCACACTCGGGCCGGCGGCGTTGGAGCGATTTGTCGCGATTGCCGAGCAAACCGGCGCGGGATTGACGTATGCGGATTTTTATGAAGTGAAGAACGGCGCGCGCGCCGAGCATCCGCTGTGCGATTATCAATTCGGCAGCATTCGCGATAATTTCGATTTCGGCGCGATGATGCTATTTTCCACGGGTGCCATTCGGGAGGCCGTGAAAAAATTCGGCAGTTGTCCCGAGGTGCAATGGGCCGGCTGGTACGATCTGCGGCTCAAAGTTTCCATCGACCATCCGGTGTTTCATATCCAGGAATTTCTTTACACCAAAACCGAATCCGATATTCGCCAAAGCGGCGAGAAACAGTTTGATTACGTCGATCCGCGCAACCAGGCCGTGCAAAAAGAAATGGAACAGGTGGCAACGCAGCATCTCAAAAATATCGGAGCGTGCTTGTCGCCCAATTTCAAAAACGTTCCCGCGGCCACCACGAATTTTCCGGTCGAAGCGAGCGTGATCATTCCGGTGCGCAATCGCGTGAAAACCGTTGCGGAAGCGGTGCAAAGTGTTTTTCAGCAACAAACGAATTTTCCCTTCAATATTATCGTCGCGGATAATCACTCAACCGATGGCACCACCGGCACTCTCGCGCAACTCGCGCAACAAGATGATCGGGTGAAACACCTCATTCCAGCACGACACGATTTGGGCATCGGCGGCTGTTGGAATGAAGCGTTGCTCTCGCCATACTGCGGCAAGTATGCGGCGCAGCTTGATTCCGATGATCTGTATTCCGGCGCGCACACGCTGCAAAAAATTGTGGACGAGTTTAAGCGCGGGGATTATGCGATGGTGATCGGCTCGTATAAACTGGTGAATTTTGCTTTGCAGGAAATTCCGCCGGGGGTGATCGATCATCGCGAGTGGACGCCGGACAACGGCCGCAACAATGCACTGCGCATCAACGGTCTCGGCGCGCCGCGCGCGTTTCGCACGGATTTGGTGCGGCAATTTTTGTTGCCGAATGTGAGCTACGGCGAGGATTATGCAATCGCTTTGCGGCTTTCACGGGAATATCAAATCGGCAGAATTTACGAGCCGGTTTATCTGTGCCGCCGCTGGGAGGGCAACACTGATGCGGCGCTGCCGATTGATAAAATAAACCGCAACGATCTTTATAAAGATCGTATTCGGACGATTGAAATCATGGCGCGACAACGGTTGAACCGGAAGGGAGGATGAGGCGCGTGGCCGCTCTGGATGGGAAAATTTTTGCTTCGTATCAGGCTTCGGGCTCGGCGTCGTTGCCGGAACTGTTGTCGCAGCTTTTGGAAGAGCAGAAAATAAATTGGCCGGCGGCGGCGGCCGGATATTCGTCTCTGCAAGACGCGCAGACTCGCGAAGTGCAGTGCCGCACGTTTTCGGCGTGGTTGCAATTTAATCCGAAGCGCATGATGAGCACGGGGGCGAAGGTCGATGCCGGCTCGATCCGCGCGCGCCGATGTTTTCTCTGCGCCAAAAATCTGCCGCCGGAGCAGCAAGGCGTTTTGTATGAAAATGAATGGCTCGTGCTCTGCAATCCGATGCCGATTTTTCCGGCGCATTTCACCGTCGCGCACGTTCAACATCAACCGCAAATCATCGCCGCGCATCTGGAAACGTTTTTGCAATTGGCGCGCGATTTGAATCCGGCGTTTACGGTGTTTTATAACGGCGCGCAATGCGGCGCCTCGGCGCCGGATCATCTGCACTTCCAGGCCGCGCCCGCCGGCAGCATTCCGATTGAGCACGAAGCCGTGAAGAGTTCACGGCGTGAGGACGTTCAAGAAATTGACGGCGTTGCCGTCATTTTGCTGAAGGACGTCGGGCGCACGGTTTTTGTTCTTGAAGGAACTGACACGGAAAAACTCATTGGCGTTCTGCAGCGATTGCTCGCGAAAATGCAAAGGATGGTGAATACTTCCGATGAACCCCTAATTAATATTCTTTGCCGGCATCATGCGCCGCAATGGCGATTGATGCTTTTTCCTCGCAGCAAACACCGCCCCGAAGTTTTTTTTAGAGACGGTGATGAAAAAGTTTTGATCAGTCCGGCCTCGGTGGATATGGGCGGACTGATTATCACGCCGGCGGAAAAAGATTTTCGGACCGTTGACGTGGAAATGATCGAAGCGATTTATTGCGAAGTGAGCTGGAGTGGAGCAACCACAAGAAAACTGTTTTCGACAACGTGAACCATATTGGTTTGAACTGCAATGCTCAATCACGAACCCAACATTGCCGTTGGAATCTACGAAGGCCGGCCGCACGCACGAGGCCGATTGAACGGACATTTCTGGGTGAACGGCAGTGCGGCGACGCAGGGCGAGTTTTATTTCGAAGTCGCTCAGGCACAACTGGTGATGCGCGATATTGTTGGGAAAGAGCTCGCACGGGGCGGAGAAATTTTTTGCGCGCCCATCTCCGGCGGCACCTTCACGCTGCGCGACGTCACCATCGGTGTGCAGTTTCATTGGGAAAGAAAAGAAGATCAAACCTTCGCTGGCGCGTTGCATTTTCTGCGGCGCGCCGACGGCACGATGACGGCGATCAACGAGATTCCGGTCGAGCAATATTTGAAAAGCGTCATCTCCTCCGAAATGAGCGCCGAAGCGCCGATGGAATTGCTCAAAGCCCACGCTATCACCTCACGCAGTTGGCTCATCGCCATGTTGGAGCGGCAGAAAAAATTCAAGAATATAGATGTGCCGTCGCGACGTTCGCGTGAAACTGAAACAGAAATTATTCGCTGGTATGATCGCGAAGATCACCGCGATTTTCACGTTTGCGCCGATGATCATTGCCAGCGCTATCAGGGCTTGTCAAAAATCATTTCCCCTGCGGCGGCGCAAGGCGTCGAGGCAACGCGCGGCGTGTTTTTGGTTTATGAAAATGAAATCTGCGATGCGCGTTTTTCCAAATCCTGCGGCGGCGTTAGCGAAGCGTTTGAGAATGCCTGGGAAGATACGCCGATTCCGTATCTCCAACCCATTTCCGACGCGGCCATCGAACATCTGTTGCTTCGCGATGCAGCGCAGGCCGAGCAATGGATTCTTGCTTCGCCGGAAGCTTATTGCAACACCACGGATGTAAATATTCTGCGGCAAATCCTGCCCTCATTCGATCAGGAAACGACGGATTTTTTTCGTTGGAAAGTCGAATATTCACGCGAAGAACTGGAAGCGATTCTCGCCGCCAAATCAGGAATCAATTTCGGTACGTTGCTCGAGCTCGCGCCGTTGCAACGCGGGCCGTCCGGTAGAATCATCAAATTAAAAATTGTCGGCTCGGAAAATAGTATCGTGGTGGGAAAAGAATTGGAAATTCGGCGCTGGCTGTCGAAGAGTCATTTGTATTCTTCCGCTTTTGTCGTTCGCGCCGAACGAGATGGAAAGGGCGTTCCAACTAAATTTATATTGCACGGCGCCGGCTGGGGTCACGGCGTTGGTTTATGTCAAATCGGCGCGGCAGTGATGGCGACGAAGGGATTCACCGCCGAGGAAATCGTGAAGCACTATTTCAAAAATTCCGCTATAAAAAAACTGTATTAAACGGTGCAACGGCAACCGCACTCAAGATCGATTTGCACCGGTGAAATCTGTCGCGTCACGCCGTCGCGTCGGACGTGGAGAACTAAAAGTGTGTAAGGATCAAACACGATAACATCTTTAACGCCTTGCGAAAGATAAAAACGGGGGCCAATCTCCAGGTCTTTTGCCTCATAGCCTTTGCTGACGACTTCAATAACGGCTTCAGGAATCAATTTGATCATCTCGTCTTGCTCTTCGGGCTCCCGGCAAAAAATAGCGATGTCCGGCCGTTTCACGGAACCGTCGGGAAAGCTGATATAAACGTCGGCAATATCAATGCACGCACAATTTGGATTTGATTGTGTCAACTTTTCAATCGTTCGACGAATTCGATCGATCGCTTTTTGATGTCGATAAAGCGGAAAGCTTTCCCAAATTGGCAGGCCGCTAACGATTTCAAGGCGAATGCCAAGTTCTTCTGCACGCAAAAATTGTGGGTTCATAAAAGGCTCACCTTTATTTGGCAAAAATCAATGCCATTAGCCAAGACACTATAAAGATACGCTCATCCTATCAAAAAATCAAGCCATGATTTCTCTTTGAAAGAACAAAGATTAGAAGCGATTGGCGAGCAGGGCAGTCCTGCTCAATCTCCTCGATATCCTGCCATTTGTCAAAACGATAGCCGTCCCATTCCCCCCAACCCCTAAAATGTCACGCCGGCGTCATCATTTGTCACATGGGCGTTAGCGAAGGGTGTGCTCATTTTTGTATCTTGGATTGGAAATTCAAGCCTCCGACAAATCGTCACGGGAATGGTTGCGCGCGGCGATAGCGCGTTGTGGATGAGCACGCGCGGCAATGGGCTGAAAAAGCTGATCTTTCATACACGGCATTCGCATGCGCCGGATAATTTGGGGGAAAGTTTGAAACACGCCAAATGGATAAAATATCCCGGTAGCCCAAGGCGTATTGACGGTTTATATCGCGATTCGCCCACGGAAACGAGGAATGCGCCGCCGGCCTTCAATGCGCTTTGGATCGTTTCAACCTCCGGCGTATTTCGCGTCTCTTCGCCCGACTCGGCATGGCGAAATCCCCGTCAGAACACCGGACCAGGTAGATGGGTTCAGGTGTTCAAGACGGCACAGCAATCAACGCTTGATGTGCTTAGACGTTCCATGCAGGATTCCAATGGCGATCTCTGGCTCAACACGCGGGAAGGGCTGGTGCGATTTGATCGTGACACCGGAACATTTGCTATGCAGATCTATCCGGCGGAGTTTCTAGAGCCGGAAGCCGGCAGCTTTCCGATTGCCGAGGTTCCACTGCCAACCTCATTTCAAAACCACCTCAATTGGCATTTTGAGGAAAATGACCAAGGAACTCCGGAGCATCTCATCTGGGCGAGGGCGGGCAACCATCTTGCCGCTTTCAGCCCGGTGACGCAACGATATGCTCCGATTAAAACGCCATTTCATCATGATCTCGTTTCGATTTATGCCGACCGGGGCGGCGTGCTTTGGCTGGGAACCAATGGTTTCGGCTTATATAAATTTGACCCGCAATCCGCCCGGTTCTCCTATCCGGATTATCAAACCGTCGCGCCCGAGACCGAAACTTCCAGCTCCACACGCAGCATGAGCATGGTAAACATTTGGGTAGATCCTCTGCGAAATGAATTATGGCTGAACGACGGCGCCAAAATTTATAAAGCCAATCGCAAAACCGGCGTCCTGTCTTACGTGGCTCCTCTCAATTTCGGGGCATCTTTGGCGGCGGATGCAAAGGGAAATTTATGGGCGGGCGCCTGGAGCGGGCTATATCAAATTAAATTGGAAAGCGGTCGATTGATTTTCCACGATGCCAGTCAATTGTCGAATGGCGAGCGGATTCTCATACGCAAGATCTATCTTGATCGTGATGATTCCCTTTGGTGCGTCATCGAATTGGGCCGTACCTTGGGATTGAGCCAATTTAATCGTGGCAGCAAACAGTTTCGTTTTTTTCCGTTTCAAAAGAAACTTAAAGACATCGTAAATTCGCCCGAGGTTTTCCAGGATGAGAGCGGTTTGTTTTGGATTGCCTGCAATATGGGGGTGATCTGTTTTGATCCGGAGAAAAAAACTTATGTGAAACATTATCGCCACGATCCCAACAATCCTCAGAGCCTAAGCTCGGAGGTCGTGACGTGCATCGTGCCCGACCCTCTTCAGCTCCAGCGCTACTTATGGATGAGCACCAAAGGCGGCGGACTGAATCGCTTCGACCGCCGGACAGAAATCTTCACGGCATTCAACACCGAACAGGGTTTGCCCAACAATACGATTTATGGCATTTTGACCGATGATGAGGGCAAGCTGTGGATGAGTACCAATAAAGGGCTTAGCAAGTTTAATCCGCAAACGCAGACCTTCCGCAACTTTACGGTTGGAGGCGGTTTGCAGGGGAATGAATTTAATACGGCAGCTTTCTATAAAAGTCCCACCGGTGAAATGTTTTTCGGCGGCTTGAAGGGATTTAACAGCTTTTATCCGGAAGACATTCAGGATAATCCTTATCTCCCGCCGGTTGCCCTCACCGATTTCCAATATTATAATCCCACGGATACGGTTGCCTCGACCGGCTGGCAGCACTTGCCCGTTCCGGCGCCGCAACTTGAAATCATTGTATTGCCCTACAATGCCAACACCCTGTCATTTGAATTTGCAGCGTTGGATTACAGCACGGCCAGAAACAATCAATACGCTTATAAAATGGAAGGCTTAAACGACGAGTGGATTTATGGCGGCACGGAGCGTCGTGCCAATTTCTCCTTGATTCCGCCCGGTCATTACGTGTTTCGCCTGAAAGGCAGCAACAGTGACGGGATATGGAATGATTTCCCGCCAGACGAGACTTCGGTCAAAGTCATCATTCATCCGCCGTGGTGGCGCACCTGGTGGGCTTATGCGCTGTACGCGAGTTTGGCGCTCGCTTTTCTTTACAGCCTGCGTCGTTATGAAATGAACCGGCAGCAGTTGAAACACAATTTGCAAATTGAACACGTGCAGGCGGAAAAGCTGCAAGAGTTGGATCGTCTCAAGGCGCGCTTCTTTGCGAACATCTCGCACGAATTCCGCACGCCGCTCACGCTGGTTTTGGGCCCGATTGAAAATTTGCGGCAGCGTCTTGCCGACGACGAGACCAAACAGGAACTCAGCATGATGCAGCGCAACGCGCAACGGCTGCTGCGCCTGATCAATCAATTGCTCGATCTCTCCCGCCTGGAAGCCGGCAAGCTCAAGCTCGAGGCCCGCCCCGACGATCTCCTTGCCTTTCTGAAAGGCGTCGTCTTCTCGTTTGAATCGCTCGCCGAGCAGAAGGGAATAACTCTGCAATTTCAATTTCCGGAAAACCTGCCGTCGGTGGTTTATTTTGATGCGGATAAGTTGGAGAAGGTGTTCGTCAATCTGCTGTCGAATGCTTTCAAGTTTACGGCAGAAGGAGGATTGATCAGTGTTCTGTTATCAGGTGGCAGTAACCAGTTATCAGTAACCAGTTATCAGTAACCAGTCATCAGTGAGCAGTGATCAACTGATAACTGATCATCCCGAGCGGTCGGGATCTCCGCTGCGCTTCGACTGTTTACTGATCACTGTTAGAGACACCGGCAGCGGCATTCCCGCCGACCGTTTGCCGCGCCTATTTGATCGGTTCTATACCACCGGCGACGGTTATGCGAAGGGGCATCAGGGCAGCGGGATTGGATTGGCATTAACGAAAGAGTTGGTTGAACTGCATCACGGCGAGATTTCCGTTGCGAGCAAGGTTGGAAAAGGCACGGCATTCACCGTTCGCCTGCCGTTTGCCCCAGTGAGCAGTGATCAGTTATCTGTGAGCAGTGACTCTGCAAGGCTCAATTGGCAAGGCGCAAGCGAACAAGAAGCCATGACTCCAACAATCCAACAATCCAGCGATCCATTAATCCAACAATCCAACGATCCAACGATCCAACGATCCAAGAATCCAACGATCCAAGAATCCAACGATCCAACGATCCAAGAATCCAACGATCCAACGATCCAAGAATCCAACGATCCAACGATCCAACAATCCAACAATCCAACAATCCAACAATCCATTAATCCATTAATCCATTAATCCATTAATCCAACGATCCATCAATCCAACGATCCATCAATCCAACGATCCATCAATCCAACGATCCAGCAATCCAACGATCCAGCAATCCAACGATCCAGCAATCCCACCTCTGGCAACCAGCGACGAGAAACCCGCTCTCCTCCTTGTCGAAGACAATGCCGACATGCGCGCTTACATCCGCAATCACATGAGCGCAACCTTTCGCGTTTTGGAAGCGGAAGACGGCGTGGATGGTTTCGACACGGCCACGGATTTGATTCCCGATTTGATCATCAGCGACGTGATGATGCCGAAAATGGACGGCTATCAACTTTGTGAAAAACTAAAAAGCGATGAACGCACCAGTCATATTCCCGTCATCCTGCTCACCGCCAAATCTTCGGGTGAAAGCAAAGTTGAAGGCTTGGAATTGGGCGCCGTCGATTATTTGATCAAGCCTTTCGAGGCGCGCGAGCTGCAAGTGCGGGTGAAGAATCTCATCGACCAGCGCCGCAAGCTGCGCGAGCGCTTCGGCAAGAACATCAAACTGCAGCCACGGGATATTGCCATCACCTCCACGGATGAAAAATTTCTCGAGCGCGCGATGGCCGTTGTCGATGAGCATATCTCGGCAGCGGAATTCGACGTCGAGACCTTTGGCCGGAAAGTCGGCATGAGCCGCAAGCATTTGCACCGCAAGCTCAAAGCGCTCACCGATCAAGCGCCGCGAGAATTCATTCGCACCCTGCGGCTCCAGCGCGCCGCCCGGCTTTTGGAAAAGCACGCCGGCAACGTTACCGAAGTTGCTTACGAGGTGGGATTCAACAGCATTTCACATTTTGCCAAAGCGTTTAAAGAACAATTTGGGATTTTGCCTTCGGAGTATAAAAAGAGCGGTTGAGATGAAATGTTACGGTCAAAAGTTTTAAATCCGGTCCTGCCATACTCGCGGGTCACGTTTGGCATGAAAAATTGCGAGCACGACAATAGTTTGCTCCTCGATTATATAAAAGACACCGTAGGGAAAACGATGAACCAACGCCTTTCGTACAACTTTATATTTAAGAGGATAAGAGAAAGGATTTCTTTGTATTGAGGCAATGCAAGTGTCAACCTGAGATACCAACTCCTTGCCTAATCCAGCCTTTGCCTTTCATACCAAAAATAAGCCTCGTCAAGATCTATTTCACTTCCGGGCGGATAAAAATTTTGTAGCTCATAAAGCGTTTAGTTTTGCCCGCAATTCCTCCCACGGAATTCCTGCTACACGGTCGGAATAATACGCTTGCAACCGATTCTCCAATTCGTTGCGTTGAGGCTCTGTCAATTCCACCGCCTCGGGGAAAGGAGTCATACTATCCCAAATCGCCTCCAACACTTGAAGTCGTTGCGGCACGCTGAGTTTAAGTATGTCTGATAAAAGTGCTGTTTCCATGCTAACCTCGTATGTTTGATGTATTGGCTAATGCAGAAAAATACGCAACGCTTCGCTCAAAGTCAAGCCCTGAATTTTAGCAAAGGATTTCAATGTTTTTTTTGCACACATTTTTCATCCATTGGCAGCATAAAACTTTTAAAGAGTTTGCCTGTTGCCTCATCCTTCTATTGTTGTGAACAACGTATTCAATCCTTCCGCCAACGTCGGATGCGCAAAAATCGCTTCGCGCAAAACCGGATAAGGAATTTTGCCCATCATCGCGATTTGCAGCATCGACATCAACTCGCCGCCTTCAATGCCGAGAATGGCGCAGCCGAGAATTTGTTTGGTGCCGGCGTCGACGATCGCTTTCATGAAACCGCGTGATTCATCCATCTCCAGCGCCCGCGCGACCCACGTCATCGGAATTTTCGCGACGCGAATGTTTAAGCCTTGCGCTCGCGCTTCGGCTTCCGTCATGCCGACGCGGCCGAGTTGCGGATCAATAAAAACGGTGTTGGGAACGAAACGATTGTTGCTCGTCGCGTTGCCGTTTTCAAGAAGATTCGCGCGAATGATCCGATAGTCGTCATACGAAATATGCGTAAAGGCCGGACCGCCTTTCACATCGCCGAGCGCGTAAATGTTGGGCACGTTAGTTTCCAATCGTTCGTTCACTTTGACAAAACCTTTTTTGTCGATTTCGACGCCGGCCGCAGATAAGTTGAGCCGATCCGTATTGGGCACGCGACCGGCGGAAACAAGTAGATGCGAGCTGGTGAGAGTTTGGTCGCCGGTTTTGGTGCGAACCGTCAAATTAATTTTTTCCTCGGCAGATTTCTCCACGCGCAGCGCCGCGGTTTCCAACATCACATCGATGCCGTCTGCGCGCATGATTTTCGCAACTTCTTCAGCCACGTCGTCGTCTTCGCGCACCAGCAACTGCTTGCCGCGCTGCACGATCGTCACTTGACTGCCAAAGCGCCGAAACATTTGCCCAAATTCCAATCCGATGTAACCGCCGCCGAGCACGATCAAATGTTCGGGCAGCGTCTCCAATTCCATAACCGAGGTCGAGTCGAGATAAGGCACGCGCTCCAATCTTTCGATCGGCGGCTTTTCCGGACGACCGCCGGTGTTGATGAAAATTTTATCGGCGGTTAGTTGACGAACGCCGCCGCTGTTCAATTTCACCTCGACAGCTTTTGTTCCGGTGAAACTGGCTTCGCCAAAGATGAGCGTTATATTCGGCGTGTTTTCGAGGCGAGACTGGCCGCCGCTGCGAAAGCTTTCGACAATCGCGCGTTTGCGTTGCCGTACTTTCAGCATATCGACTTTAACGGACGAAGTTTGAACGCCGTAATCTGCCCCTCGCCGCGCCAAATAGGCCACCCGTCCACTCGCAACCATCGTTTTCGTCGGCGTGCAACCGACATTGACGCAGGTGCCGCCGACATGCTCTTTCTCGATAACAGCCGTTTTCCATCCCGCGTTGCCGAGATCGATAGCGAGCGGCTTTCCGGCTTGTCCGGTGCCGATGATGATGGCGTCGAATTTTTCTATGGTGGAGGTTGGCATAAACATTCTCTAAAAATTGTCATTCTGCGAGAATCCTTTTTGCTCTCAAGAAAAATGTTGGCTCGGACCGCAAAAGGATTCCTTCTGAATGACATTTTCTGTTTGGCGCAATAGTTCTTAAAATTTTTAACCTGAAGTTTAGTCGTTGAGCGAAAAAAAATCTTACATCTTGACAAGGGTAATTTGCTCATGAGAGCAAACTCACCGCCTTCTCATCCACCCACCAAATCACCTGCCCATTCGTTGGTTGCACGGCTTGCGCCGGAAATTTTTGCAAAGCACGCGCGCCTTTGAGAGTTGCACGCAACGCTTCTGCCTTTTCGGCGCCGGTGACGAAGAAATGAATTTGTGCGGCATGATTGATCACCGCTAACGTCAAAGTGATTCGAGTCGGCGGCGGTTTGGGGCTGTCCATCACCGCAGCCACGAGGCGCTGTTCTTCTTGCAGCAACAGTGAATTGGGAAACAGCGAAAGGATATGCCCGTCCGGGCCTAATCCCAATTGGATTAAATCGAAGCGCGGCAATGAGTCCGGCCAGAAATCTCGCAGCGTCTTCTCATAATTCTGCGCCGCGGTTTCGGGTTGAATAAATTCGGTGGACATACGATGAACATTTTCGGCGAGAATTGAAACATGATCGAACAGCGCCTCGCGCGCCATGCGGTAATTGCTGTCGGGAGCGTTGATCGGTACATAACGCTCGTCGCCCCAAAAAAAGTGCACGCGCGACCAGTCGATTTGCTCGCGATAGTTAGTCGCCACCAATTGATAAATTGCTCGTGGTGTATTGCCGCCCGCAAGCGCGACGGTGAAACGGCCATTCTCTGCAATGGCTTGATTCGCCAATTGCGCAAAAGCCTCTGCGGCAGCGTGACTCAGAATTTCTGAAGTTGGAAAAATTCGAAGATCGGGATTCATAAGCGAGAATATTTCCAATTTGAATTCATCGAAATAAATCAAATGTCATTCTGCAAGAATCCTTTTTGAGCATAAGCGTTTGTCGTGGTTTCAAAAAAGGATTCCTGCAGAATGACAATTATAGACTGTTACGCGCTTCACGCTCTAACATTTGTTTTGCAACCTCCACCAACCTCGCCGGATCATCCACAATCCAACGCGGCTCCAGCAACTTTTCCGCATACACGGCGTCGCGAGTAAATTCGGTGGTGACGGCTATGCACGACATTCCTGAGGCAATGGCCGCTTTCACGCCGGAGGCCGAATCTTCGATGACCAAACATTGTTGCGGCGGAATGTCCAACTGTTTCGCCACGAGATGATAAATTTCCGGATCGGGTTTGCCGTGCTCAACATCGTCGCGCGTGGCGATGAAATCGAATTTGTCGTGAATTTCCAAAATCTCCAGCACGCGGCGGGCTTGCGCACAATAGGACATCGTGGCTAAACCGGTGCGATATTCATTTCGTCTCGCCCAGCGCAGCAGCGCCATGTTGTAGGGACAGCGATGCCGCCGCAAAAGCAGCGGATCGGCGAGCATCGCGTTGTACGTTTGCAATCGTACTTGCACCAAAGCCTGCCACGGCATCTTCACCTCAAACTCAGCCATTCGCTTTTGCGCGTTTTCCGCCAAATTAAATCGCGCGATCAATTTCTCCGCCACTTCCTGCCGCGAGAGACCGACGACTTCTTTGAAGGCCTCGATGACTTCCGCTTCCGTCAATGGCTGCGGCGAAAGCTCGACCGCGGCGCGCGCATACGACAGCGCTTTGAGCTTCTCGGTTTGCGCCAGCGTGCCGTCGAGGTCAAAAATGAGGGCTTGGATCATGTTATCAACTCCGCCCCGCAATCAATTGCGGGGCTAGAAGCTCAAGTCCGCTGAAGCGGACTGAGCGCGAATTTCAATTTTGGCCGGCTTCATTACGCGCAGCGAATCCCCGTCCCTAACTTCGAAATCGCCGCCTCACTGTGGCAGCGATTTAACGAGGACAATGGCGTGAGCCGACGCGTTTTCAAGCGTAGCGGTAATCGCCGCATATCCCGGCGAGATTCCGGTAACACGGCCGTTTTGATCAACCTTGGCAATCGCCGGCTTTGTGCTGTGCCACTTTGCGCGCTCGAGAGGAACGTCGAAGTCAACCAAATTGGTCTCCGCGGTCAGCGTTAGTTTTTTTTCCTCCGCCACGAACAATTCGAACATAGTGGGTTGTATTGTCAAACTCGAAATCGGGTTCGGGTCGCACAGCAGATCAAGCTGCTGCAGCATGGCCAAGGCTTCAAACACGCGCCACTGCTCGACCACCTTGCCATTAACCAAGCGGGCAATTTCGACGCCTTCGACTTCGATTTTTTTGCCGGTTGGTTTCCAGCCCATAAACTCGCCTTTGTGGGTGCCGCGCATGATGGTGTAGGCCCAGACCTTATCGCCCTTGGCAATGAGGTCTGGGATGGTCACCTGCAAATCCGGAAACGCCGTGAGAAACTCGGCCATCCCGCGGCTCATGCCCGCCTTGTCCATTGACATTCCAGTATCCGACCCGAGGTAGTGGAATCTGAAATTATCGGTGAACAATTCGTCAATGGCTTTCAGGTTGCCTTTGTTCAGTTCCTCATAAAGACCTTTCATCGCCGCGGTATTTTTTTCTTCGCCGTCGTCCGGCGCACAGCCGAATGACATCGCGCCCAGTGCGGCGAGGGTGAATAGAATGGCAAAACTCTTTTTGTGGTTCGACATGATCAACCTCCTTAAATAATTAAACGTGTGAATTAAAACCGTTTCTTGTTCATAAACTTGCCCTGTTACTTCGGCGTTTTTTGCGATTTCTCCCATCATTAATAAGACACCGCCAACGGCCTTTTTCTCACACATTTTTTTGCGCCAGGAGGTTTTGAACCGAATTAACGTTTTCGCCGCAATTCCCAATAGATTTCTTCGATTGCAACAAAACACGGTTAGAATTTATTTCGGGGCGTTACTCCCAATCTGCATGAAAAATGCCGGCTTTGTCGGTGCGCTCGAACGTGTGCGCGCCGAAATAATCGCGCTGCGCTTGAATCAAATTCGCCGGCAGGCTGGCGCAGCGATAGGAATCGTAGTACGCCAATGACGCACTCATGGCCGGCATGGGCACACCCAGCTCAATCGCGGTTTTCAGCGCGAACCGCCACGCGTCCTGCCGCGCGTTGATCGCTTTTTGAAATTCGGCATCGATCAACAAGTTCGGCAAATTCGGATTGCGGCGATAGGCATTCGTAATATCATTGAGCAACTTCGCGCGAATGATACAACCGGCGCGCCAAATTTTGGCAATTTCGGCTACGTTTAAATTGTAGTTGTATTCTTCCGAGGCTTTTTTGAGCATGTGCGTGCCCTGTGCATACGAACAAACTTTGGAAGCATACAGCGCGTCGCGCACCGCGTCGATCAGCTTTTGCTTATCGCCGGAATATTTTGCCGCGGGGCCGGTCAAAATTTTTGCCGCTTGCACGCGCTCGTCTTTTTGCGAGGAGAGAATGCGCCCATCCACCGCGGCAGTGATCGTCGGGATCGCGGCGCCGAGATCGTGCGCGTTTTGGCTCGTCCATTTGCCGGTGCCTTTTTGTCCGGCTTTGTCGAGAATCAAATCCACCAGCGGCTTGCCGGTTTCCGTATCAACTTTTTTGAAAACTTTGGTCGTGACTTCGATGAGAAACGAGGAGAGATCGCCTTGATTCCATTCCGAAAAGATTTTATGAAACTCCAGCGCGGAAATTCCCAGCGCGTTGCGGAGCAGATCGTACGCTTCGGCGATGAGCTGCATATCACCGTACTCAATGCCGTTGTGCACCATTTTCACATAATGGCCGGAGCCGCCGGGACCGATGTAAGTGACGCACGGCTGGCCGTCTTCCTTCGCTTTCGCGGAAACGGCGATCATAATGCGCTCGACTTCTTTATACGCTTTCGCATCGCCGCCGGGCATGAGGCTCGGCCCCCACAGCGCGCCCTCTTCGCCGCCGGAAACGCCCATGCCGAAAAATTTCAGCCCGTGCGCTTCCAACTCCTTAGCGCGCCGCTCGGTGTCGGCGAAATACGAATTGCCGCCGTCAATGATCATGTCGTCTTTATCGAGCAGCGGAATGAGCTG
>Ga0247727_10011543_pt1 | contig 15389 bp, 14 predicted proteins | sample WisWelCaveWW1625_FD_202498 | JGI IMG/M metagenome (GOLD analysis project Ga0247727, IMG submission 202498) | Biofilm microbial communities from Wishing Well Cave, Virginia, United States - WW16-25 | ecosystem: Environmental > Aquatic > Deep subsurface > Groundwater > Cave microbial mat | place... | reverse complement strand
AACATCCATAGCGTGGCACTTAATGCGGCCTTCCTCGCCGCGCAGGATGGCGGGGTCGTGACCATGCCGCTGGCGCTGGCCGCCGCGCGGGCCGAGTTCCGCAAATTGGGGAAGCCGATGAACGAAAGTGATTTTCGGGTGATGTGATTTTTTAGCGCTTATAGCATTTATCTTATAGGCGTTACGCGCTTGAACGTAAGAGCCGCGAAGCGCGCAACCGCGATGGGTAGCGGGCTTGCACGCTTCGCGCCTCCCACGTTAGCCAACTGCGTAAGTCCTATCTTAATGTCGGGTAACTGTTCAGACAGTTGACATGAAGCGCGCACCCACAAAAGGCACGCCGCGAAGTGACCCCGCTTCGCGGGCGACTAGCTTTTAGCCTGCGAAGGCGCGCTTCGGGCTTGTCGTTGCCGCGATTTTCCCGACCCCGCTCACGCGGAGCGGGACGGGGCAATCGCCTGGCGATACGCCAGAGTGTATCGCTAACCCTCAAGGAGACTCACATGTCCGGTTTGTTGGCAATTTCATCGCTCGGCATTTCTGCCAGTCTCTACATCTACGGAGTAGAGGCCGAAATAATTCCCAGGGACTTTCGTTTCATCATCATTCTCGCATTGATGGCCGCGGGGGTCGTCATCGCCTATGTCGGTGTGCGAGCGGGCAAGACCCGCGCCGATGAAGACGTTGCGAAGGTGGTCTCCGAAGTCAAAGCGCTTAAGGCCGAAATCGGCGACCTCAGCCGGGCCGAGGGGGAACTTAAGCGAACGGTCGCCGAAGCGCTCAGGCTGGTGAGCGCCAAACAAACATGAATGGACACTTCACGTCTGATCAGGAGGTTTCACCATGAGCCGTATGTTTCGTATCCTAAATGTGGCGTTGATTGTTGGCCTGCTGTCTCTGGCAGTGGTCGGCGTGGCTTATGCGCAGGAAGGCGGCGGCGATCCGGCGTTGGGCCCGTTTATGCCCATCCTGGCCGCCACGGTCGCCATCGAACGGTTGCTCCAACTCATCCGCAATATCGTCAGCCCCAACCCGGACAAAGGCCCACTGGCGCGCGGCACCCCGGCCCTGCAATACTACACCACCATCGGCGGGCTCGCGCTCGGTTTGCTTATCGCGTTTGCCAGCGGCCACCGCCTGCTCGAGTCGGCCGGCATCGCGCTGGAGCCGACCGTTGACACAGTCCTAACCGGCATCGTCATTGGCTTAGGGAGTGAGTTCACGCATGAGGCGATTAAGGTGGTGGGCGAGGCTAAATACGCGCTCCGTCATGTGAAAGGGGCAGGCACGCCGCCGGACAAGACATGAATCTGGTTATCCAAATTGAGCGGCTGGTGTTGGATGGGTTGAACGTCGCGCCCGACCAACAGGCCGACTTACAGGTGGCAATGGAGGCCGAGCTGACACGATTGCTCATGTCCGGCGGCCTCCACTCCGCCCTGCTCTCAGGCGGCGCATTGCCTCGGTTGCAAGGCGGCGACGTTCAACTGCCGACAGACGCGAGGCCGGCCCAATTCGGCCAGCAAATCGCGCGGGCCGTGCATCACGGCCTGGGTCAATGACGAATCACAACGGAGAATCATCATGTCTTTCAAATTAATCAAAGGCGCTTTTCACGTCGTCGGCTACTCGCCGGATGGGGATTCGGTCCGCTTTCAAGCCGACCATCCCGAAAACTGGGACGGGCTGGCTGGCCCGCCGGTCGAACTAAATGCACGTGGTCACGCGCAATTGCGGATCGAGGCGATTGACACGCTGGAGACTCATTATCAGGGACATCACCAGCCATTGAAACTCGCCAACGCCGCGCTGAAGTTTTTGCTGGTCGAGTTGGGCATCAAGCGCGTGAAGTTCAACGAGTCACGCACCCGCGTCGTTTCGGCCCAGGATGGCACGCGCGGTTATATTCTGTCGCGCAAGACCGAGCAGAATCGCCGCCCGGTCGCGTTTGTGTTTGCGGGCGAGGCCGCCGAGGAAGATGGCGCGCCGGTTTTCCTTGACCCGGAGCGCCTGGAAGATAGTCTGAACTACAAATCCGCGCGGGCGGGCTTGGCCTACCCCACCTATTACACCGGGCTGTTCTCCGACTTGCGGCAGAAAATGACCGCCGCCATCGCGCACGCCCGGCAAACGAGTGGTGGCCTGGGCGTGTGGAAGAAGGACAAAACCACCACGGGCTTTACGGTCTCCCGCATCGAATCGGTCACGACGAGAAACGTCATCCTGCCCAAACTCTTCCGGCGCATCATCGCTTTTATGGGGGATGGTGGCAGTATCGTCGGCTTCCAAGACTATCTCGCCGCCCATCCCGACCCGGTGCTGGAGTTGAGCAACTGCCATTCCACCCATCTCGATACCTTCGTCGAGGTGACGGGGAACAAGGTTAAGCTGACGGTTAAGCCTGAAAACCTGGTGTTTGTTGAGTAATAGAATACCAGTGGCCCGAGCGCATACCGAACCCGACCCATGACAGAAAAAGCGCCCACTCTATCCACGCAAATTTCGCCAAAACCTGTGAGTGGTCTGCTTCAGCGCCAGTGCGCCTGCGGCCAGCACACAGTTGCGGGCGGCGAATGCGCTGAGTGTCGCAAGAAACGCGAGGGCGGCCAACTGCAACGCGCGGCGCGCGACTCGTCTGCGGTGGGTGAAGTGCCGCCCATCGTCTACGATGTGTTGCGCTCGCCGGGCCAGCCGCTGGATGCGGGGACGCGGGCGTTTATGGAGCCGCGCTTTGGGCAAGACTTTAGCGGCGTGCGGGTTCACACCGATGCCAAAGCCGCCGAGAGCGCGCGAACAGTTAGTGCGCGGGCGTACACGGTCGGCCAAAACATCGCCTTCGACCGGGGCCAATACCAACCGCATACCCCGAAAGGCGCTGGGCTACTCGCCCACGAGCTGGCACACACGGTTCAGCAGGCGGGCCTGCGCCGCGCCTCCGCGGGCAACGGAATCAGCATCTCATCTGAGAGCGACGCTTCGGAACGCGAGGCAACGGACGCGGCCAACTCTGTCATGCAGGGCTTCCAGCCTGCGATCTCCGCGCGTCCGTCTTCGCTCTCGCTGCATCGCGCGCCGTGGGGCGAGTGTCCGGTTGGGACCAAGCGAACCTTGAATAAGGAGTTCGGGGAGCTGCTGAAGAAGAGGGCCGTTTCGGCCGGTGTAGAGGTTGCCAGCGAGAAGCCGGCCGGACTCTTTACTTCCCAGGTAGCCGAGGCGGCTGAAGATCACATCGCTGCTCATTTCAAAAGCGCGGTGGGTCAATACGCGCACACGAACAAGGATCCGTTGCTGCCGCAAGAAGCCGACCCCGAGCGTGAGCCGGAACAGTTCATGATTAACGCGGCTTACGATCATTTTCGTAGCGGCGGATCGGGCAAGCCCAGAAAGAAGAGGACCAGGCCAGAAACTGCTACAACAACCTCTCAACCGCCCTCCGTCACAATTCCAGTTTCGCCAGTTGATATTGACGAGGGACGAGCCGATGAGGCTGCGGTGCCTGGCCCGGCTGGGGCGCAACTGAAACCCGACTGCGTTAATTTCGGAGAATCAAGAGTTTACGACGTGACGACTCTGGATGGCGCAAGGGACAAGGTTAAAAAGCTCAAGGGCTACGCCAAACTCTATGAAACGATTCGCGTCGAAGCGGAGGGCGGGCCGATCGAGGTGCCAGAATGGGACGTCGGCACAGAATTACCGGCTCCTCCTAAGTTAACCTTTGGACTGCAAAACGAGTCAGACCCCATCAAGATTTGCTTCGGCGTCACTGACTTCACGAAGTACAAGGGCGTGCTGGCTTATGAGGTAGTTGACACGTCTACGGCCGCGGGCGCAGACGCTGGCGCGGCTGGCTCAACCAGCGAACCTTACGAACTCTCCATCGGCGGACAGACGCTCACGGCCTATGCTCAACCCGCGCCTTCCAGCACCGACCTGCTCAACAGTGGCCCGGCCAACCGGGTGGTTGCCGAGAGCGTCCCGGGCGTCATTCTGAGGCGACTCAACCGGAAGAAGGGGGCGGACACCATCGAAGCCGAAATCGAGACGGCGGGGAACTCCAAGTCTGAACACAAGTCCAAAATACCGATCGAAACCACGGGTGAGAGGGTGCAGGTTGTCTACCGGGTAAATGAGGAAACCCGTGAGCTAAAACTACAGTCCACGAAAGTTGACATCCCGGTCAACTACCCGAAACTCAGCGCCGGCGCGATTACGAAACTGGATCACAGCCAGGAAACGGGCCTGTCCGGCGAGGGCTACATCAAGCCGAGCATTCCTCTCATCGAGGGCCTCAACATCCACTTCGCCTTTGCAGAGGACTCGCTGGAAGTCACGGTTCCGCAGAAGAAACCGCGCAGCCCGATTCGCGGCTTCACCGTGACTGAATTCAACTTCGCGCTTCAACTGCTACCGGAGTTCAAGCCGTCAGGCACCATCGCTTTCACCATCGGCACCGGCAAGCGCGCGCTCATGAGCGGCGTTATCACCTTCACGGCGGATGCGGAAGGCCTGCTGGCGACGGGCGAAGTGCTCACGCACATCCCCGGCGTGGACGAGACAACGGGCACCGTCACCTATCGCCCCAGCCAGGGATGGTCGGGCATCATCACCATCACGACGAGCAAAATTCCCTATGTGCAAAACGCCAATGTCACCGCCGCCCTCAGCAATGAGGGGCTTGACCTCACCGGCGGCCTCGCGATCACGCTCCCCGGCGAGCAAAAGGTCTCGCTTAACGTCAAGAAGCGTAGCCCGACCTCGTGGGTCTACATTGGCAAGGGCGAGTTTCAAGTGCCGCGACTCAAGCCGGTCGTCATCAGCTTCGAATACGACGGTCAAGACGTCGAAGGGACGGCGACAACTGGCTTTGTGTTCAAAGGGCTGAAAGGTGATATCCACCTCAAGTACAGGAACAGGAACGGCGACGTCACTGGCGACGTCACTGGCGACGCTCACCTGGAGATCATTAAAAGCAATGGCAGGCTGAAAGGGTATCTTGACGTCACGCTCAACAAAAACCGGAAGTTCTCCGGCAAAGGCATGGTCAGCTACGCGATCAAGCCGGAGTTGATTGCGTCGGCTGACATACTGCTCGATAAGGATGAGAAGGTCACGGTCGTCGGCTCGCTGACATTCCCGCCTTACAAGCTTTTCGACCAGCACCCCAACCCGCCCACCCGGACCAATATCTTTAGATTTGGCCCGAAGAATATCCCCGTGCCCTTCCTCTCCTTTGGTCCCTTTGGGCTCCAGGCGGAGATCGAGGCCGGCCTTTTCGTGGCTTATGGCATCGGGCCGGGCCTGATCAAGGACGGCTTCATCAAGGCCAAGGTAGATCCACTCGAAGACAATCCCGACCCCGAATTCGAGCTGGGCGGGCGGCTCTCGATCCCTATCTTCTTCCGGGTCACCGGTTACGTCAGCGGCGGACTTGTCTTAGACGTCCTGATTGCGGAAGCCGGGGGCAAACTCATCGTCTCGGCCAGCGCCGAACTGGCGGGCGAAGCGGGCGCAAAATTCTGGGCCATATACTCGAAGGGTGAATTCAAGGCCGAGGCCGATGTCAGGCTGATCCTCGACCTGATTCTGAAACTCTGTGTTGATGCCTACGCCTGGGCCGAAGCGGGGGTCTGGAGATTCAAGGTGAGGACAAGCAAGACCTGGAACCTCCTCAATTTTCCGTATCGGCCAGGCCTGCAGCTTGGGATCGATGGCCTGAAGAAGCCAATCTCTTACTCATCAACATCAGGCTTTGCCCTGCCTTCGTTCAACGACATTAATTGGATTACACCGAGCCTTGACGCGAAAGACGCGCTCAAGCGCGGCATTGACGCCGCTGGCGGCGACGAGCGGGAGGGTAGCCCTAAGTCCAAGGCCCCTTGCCCGGTGATTACGGACGATTGAAACAGCGTAGCATCGGGCCGCCTGCCCCTGCAGAGGGGGGTGCTACGTTATCTATAGACGTTAAGAAAATGATTCTGAATCGCTGTCAACGAATGCTGAAACCGCTTCGCTTAAACCAATGCGCGCGAATTTGCCACCCTATTCGTTTATTCGCTGGTCATTCGTTGACAGCGATTCAATCCGCAAAAGACCTGGGCCACTCATCAACTTCCCACCCACCCCGCTCGGATATTTCCCCTCCACCCGCATTTAACTGAATAGCACACACGCCCAAAGATTCATTGGAGACCGCCATGACCGCCACTGCTCAGGCTGGGTCAGAGCCTTACGACGCCCTATGACGACCTTCCCCCGCTCCCCCCGCCTGCTCCGCGGCGGCCTGGTGCTGATAGATCCGGGCACCGGCCAGGTGCAACGCATCATCGCCCTGCAATACAACCCGGACACGCTCACACGCACCTTGCAAATCAAAGGCGTGGGCGTAGAGAGCGGCGACCGCTCCGAAGCCTTGCGCCTCAAAGGCCCGCCGGTGGAGACTCTTAAACTCGACGCGGAGATTGACATCACCGACCAACTCGAACAGGCCGAGGCGCAAGCCACCCAACTGGGCCTGCATCCGCAACTCGCCGCGCTGGAGGCCATAGTCTATCCCACCAGCGCGCATCTGAGGGAGAACAACACCGCGGCCAAGTCGGGCACCCTGGAGATTGCGCCGATGCAGGCCGCGCTCACGCTGTTTATTTTTGGCCCCAACCGGCTAATGCCGGTGCGCGTCACGGAGTTTAGCATCACCGAGGAAGCCTTCGACATTAACCTCAACCCCATCCGCGCCAAAGTGAGCCTGGGGTTGCGGGTGTTGAGTGTAGACGACCTGGGCTTTGACCACAAAGGCGGCAACCTGTTTATGGCGTACTTGCAACGCAAAGAGCAACTGGCCGCGCGGAGCGGCAACGGAACCTTTAGCCAACTTGGACTCACGGGCCTCCCATGAACATCTCTGCCTTTCCGGCCACCAGCCGCTACCACCTGATTGAAACCGCCACCCTTGAAACGGCCAGCGGCAACGTCATCGTCTATGTGCGTCGCCGCTTTGTCCCGTTGCCGGAACGGTTTGCTTTGCTACAGGAGCATACGGTGGAACAGGGTGAGCGGCTCGACCATATTACGGCTCACTATCTCGGCGACCCGGAACAGTTCTGGCGGTTGTGCGACGCCAACGGCGCTCTGCGCCCCGCCGAGTTGGAGACCATCGGCCGCCGACTGCGAATCACGTTACCTGAAGGCGTGCCAGGGATGCCCGATGTTGCTTAAAGGGATTCATCTCACCTTGCTGATGGGGCCGGTGGTGCCGGTGCCAGCGCCGCAAATCGTCATGGACGCTTTGCAAAGCGTTCAGGTGACCAGCAACGCCGGTGAACCGAGCGGCTTTCAACTCACGTTTGGGGTCAACAAAAAATCGCCGTTGCATACGCTGTTGTTGTTGAGCGGCGGCAGTATCACCCCGCTCCTGCGAGTCATTCTGGTGGTCACGCTTAACGGCACGCCGCAGGTGTTGATGGATGGTGTGGTGACCAACCATGCCACCACGCCGGGCGGCGAGGGCGGCCAGGCCACCCTCACGCTCACCGGCCGCGACCTGACGGCCGTAATGGACTTGCAGGAACTGAGCGGCATTCCCTACCCGGCGATGATGGCCGAAGCGCGGGTGGCCCTCATCCTGCTCAAATATGCGGTGTTTGGTCTTGCGCCGGTGATTATCCCGGCGCTGTTCACCGACCTGCCCAACCCGGTGGAGCGTTATCCAACCCAGCAAGGCACCGACTTGCAATACATCCGGGAACTCGCTTCCGAGGTGGGCTATGTTTTTTATATCGAGCCGGGCCCGGCGCCAGGTGTCAACATCGCCTATTGGGGGCCGGAAATAAAAGTCGGCGTGCCGCAACCGGCGCTGAACATGGATATGGACGCGCACACCAATGTCGAGTCGTTGAATTTCAATTTAGAGACCGTTGAGAACAAACTGCCCATCGTGTTCATTCAGAATTCGTTGACGAAGTTTCCATTGCCCATCCCGATTCCCAATCTCAATCCGCTTCAACCGCCGCTGGGCCTCATCCCGCCGCCGCAACAGGGCCTGGAATTTCTGCGCGACACGGCCAAGTTGTCGCCGGCCCAGGCGTTGGCCGTGGGCGTGGCGGTGGCGGCGCGGGCGCAGGACGCGGTGAAAGGCTCCGGCCAACTCGATGTCTTGCGCTATGGTCGCCCGCTCAAGGCGCGGCAGTTGGTGGGCGTGCGCGGCGCGGGGCCGGCCTTCGACGGGTTGTACTTTGTCAAGCAAGTGACCAGCACGCTTAAGCGCGGCGAATTTAAGCAAAGCTTTGAGTTGACGCGGAACGGCCTCATCTCGATCACACCGCGCGTTCCCGCCTAAAGACCCTGATGCAAAAATCCAGCCACACCCCCCAGTTCTTTGGCAAGTATCGCGGCACGGTGCTCAACAATATTGACCCCTTAAACATCGGGCGGCTGTTGGTGCAAGCGCCGGATGTGACCAGTCTGGCCCCGACCACCTGGGCCATGCCCTGCCTGCCCTTCACCGGCCGCCAAATGGGCGCGTGGATGATTCCGCAAATTGGCGCGGGGGTGTGGGTTGAGTTTGAGCAGGGCCATGCCGATTACCCGATATGGAGCGGGTGTTGGTTTGGCAGTGTAAGCGAAGTGCCCGCGCTGGCGTTGGCGGGCGTTCCGGCCTCGCCGAGTGTGGTGTGGCAGACCACCGCCCAGAACGCCATCGTTATCAGCGACCTGCCCGGCCCGACCGGCGGCATCATGCTTAAGAGCACGACCGGAGCCACCCTCATCGTCAACGACACCGGCATTTACATTCAGAATGGGAAAGGCGCGAGCCTGGTGATGGTCGGGCCGACGGTGACGATTAACAATGGCGCGCTAGTCATCACTTAGTTGGACACTGCACTCGATCAACCGTCAGACCACGAAAGGCAGAGATCACATGAAAACCCTGACTGAAAAACCTCTGATTTACTCGTATCGGGATCATAGAACCGTGGTCGGAATTTTGGGCATGGCGCTCCCGTTCGTGTTGTTTTTGGGCGCATTGATAGTCTTTCAAACGGGCATGCAGGACTCGATTAGTAGTTATTACCACACTGGCATGCGAAACGTATTCGTTGGCGCGCTTTGGGCAATTGGGCTCTGTCTGCTGTCCTACAAAGGCTACGAACGCATTGATGACATGGCTGGCAATTTCGCTTGCGTGTCTGCCATGGGGATTACGCTATTTCCAACTGCGCCCCAGGTGAATCCTTCCATTGAGGCGAGCTGGATTGGAGGCGTTCACTTATTCTTCGGAGCGCTCTTCTTCCTCACGCTCATTTATTTCTCGCTTTGCTTGTTCACCAAAACACATCCAGAGAAAACGCCTACGCTAGGAAAACTTCTGAGGAATAAAATCTACCGGGGGTGCGGGTATAGCATGGCGCTTTGCATGTTGCTCATCTTAATCTATTTCGTCCTGCCCAATAAGGAAGGCTCTTTCCTCGAAAGGATTAACCCGGTGTTTTTGCTGGAGACCATAGCCATTTTGGCCTTTGGGCTCTCATGGCTTGCCAAGGGAGATGACATACAGGTCAGATTGAATCTTCAGTAGCACCTAAGCGGACGGTTTAGGAGAACAACATGGACAAACTCAAACTTGTTCAAGACATCGAGAACAAAGCTAAAGAGACCATCAAATTGGAAGGCAGTGTTCAGGCGCAGGAAACTATCGCGAAGGCCGCCGGGAGTGGCCTCGGTCTGGCGCTGCTTGTTCTGGTGGGAAGCGCACTGGGAATCATGTTTGCGCCCGACCTGTTGGGCCTATGGCTTGTGCTGGGCGGGCTGAGTGGCTGGAAATTGTTTGGTGGCCTGAGTCGTCGAGATATTGCACTCGATGAAGCCACGACGGCAAAAAACCAATTGACCGTGGCGCGAGGCGAGTTAAAAGGTTTGCACCTGGAACTCAAAGGTGATGAGAATCTCTCGGCCACCAAGAAATGAGAGCGATAAATGCCTGGCTTTCTACTACACGTTGGCGCAACCGTCATGTGTTCCCATGCCGGCCAGGCCCAACCCACCACGCCCAACCCACGCGTGCTGGTGAGCGGCCAGCCCACCATCACCCTGCCCACGCCCTATGTGATCGCGGGTTGCGCGTTTCCGCCGCCGCCCGCGGCCAATGGCCCGTGTGTCACCGGGCAATGGCTCACCGGAACGACACGCGTCACCTCCAACGGACAACCGTTGCTGACGAACCTGGGCTCGTCGGTGTGCGCGCCGACCGGCACACCCATGATGGCCGTTGTGACTCAGACCCGCGTGGTCGCAACCTAACAACCTATCTGTAAACCCTTAGGGTCTTTAAGACCCTAAGGGTTTGGCACTGAGGAAGCGTGAATGAACATTGACTTTCCATTCCACTTTGACCAGCGGGGCGTCACCGCCCTCACCAGCTACGAGGACCATATCCGCGACATGCTGGAGCAATTGATTTTTACCAGCCCCGGCGAGCGCGTGAACCGGCCCGACTTTGGCAGCGGGGTCTTGCAACTCATCTTTGCCCCCAACAGCCCGGAACTGGCCGCCACCTTGCAATTCACCTTGCAGGCCGCCATTCAACAATGGCTGGGCGATGTCATTGAACTAAACGCGCTAACGGTGCAGAGCGTGGACTCGACCTTGAGCATTGACGTGGCTTACACGGTGCGCCGCACCCAGCAACCCCAATCGGCCCAATTCACCCGGACGGTATGACGATGACTGCCTATTGCCGCGACGATGCGCGCCGCCCTCAGGTGCGCGCGCGCCCCGAACTTAACGGCCTGGACTACGTTGAAGTCGGCGACGACCCAACCACCCTGACCGTCTATTTTCTGGGCAAAGCGCCGTTGTCCATTAAAGACGGCGGCATACACTATTTTCAGATTGAAGGCGGGCGACGCATTCGTGACATCCATGTGATGGATGTAAAGGTCGAGCGCGAGCGCGACCCGGAGTTGGACGACCGGGCGCGGGTACGCGTGAATCAGCCTGGCGATTTTTCGACGTACACCTTGTGGCTGCTAGGCGTGGAAAACATTGACCCGCGCTATGACCACATTCAGTTCACATTCAAAGCCAATTGCCCCAGCGACCTGGATTGCGTTCCGGCCGCTTGCCCACCCGCGCCGCTGGTCGAGCCAGACATCAATTATCTCGCCAAAGACTACGCCAGTTTTCGTCAACTTATCCTCGACCGCCTGGCCCTCCTCCTGCCCCATTGGAAAGAGCGGCATGTGCCGGATATGGGCCTCACGTTGATAGAAATACTGGCCTATGTTGGCGATCACTTAAGTTACTATCAAGACGCGGTAGGCACCGAAGCCTATCTCGACACCGCCCGCCAACGCATCTCCGTGCGCCGCCACGCCCGCCTGGTGGACTATCGTTTGCACGAAGGTAACAATGCCCGCGCCTGGGTCTGCGTTGAAGTTGACACCGATCTTGCGCTTGACCCGGCTGACGCACAATTTGTCACCGGTCTAAAAGACGCGCCCGTGGTGGTGACGCGCGAGGTGTTGGAAGTCTTCCCCGTTCATACCTATCAAATCTTCGAAGCCGTGAGTCGCCAAACGATTCCGCTCCGGGTCGCGCATAACACGCTTTATTTCTACACCTGGGGCGAGCGCGAGTGTTGCCTGCCGCGTGGCACGACCTCGGCCACCCTGCGCGACGCCTACATGCGCCAGCCCGCGCCGCCGGACAATGCGAAAGCCTTGCAGTCTCAGCCCGAAAGCCTTCAAGACCATCCGCGCACATTGCGATTGCAAGCAGGCGATGTGCTGATTCTGGAAGAAGTCATCGGCCCCAAGACCGGCCATCCGGCCGACGCCGACCCGGCCCACCGCCACGCGGTCAGGCTTACGCGGGTCACATCCAACACCGACCCGCTTACGGGTCAGCCGCTACTCGAAGTGGAATGGGCAATTGAAGATGCGCTCCCATTTGCGCTCTGCCTATCCGCCACCACCACCGATTGCAAGTATGTCGAGAACATCAGCGTTGCGCGCGGCAATGTGATTCTGGTGGACCATGGCCAAACGGTTGAACCGGAGGAATTGAGCGTTGTGCCAACGGCGACCCTCACCGCCGGATGTGAGTGCGAAGGTCAGCCGGGCGACGCGCGTTATACGCCCGGCCCCTACTCACCCACATTAGAAAAAACGCCGGTCACGTTCCGCGAACCAGCGGCATTGGACGCGCCCGCGGCCAAACAGTTACGACAGAACCCACGTCAGGCCCTGCCGCAAGTCCGGCTCACCGGCGCGCACCACCAGCGCGAATCGAATTGGGAACCACGCTTGGATTTACTGGAGAGCGGACCCGACGACCAGCATTTCGTCGTCGAGCTAGACAACGCGGGTCACGCACACCTCCGCTTTGGCAACGGGGAATTGGGCCGCGCGCCCGAAGCGGGGATGACGTTCACCGCGCATTATCGGGTCGGCCATGGCGTCGCCGGGCATGTAGGGGCCGAAGCCATTCAGCATATCGTGTTTCGCAAGAGTCGTATAAGCGGCGGTCTCCGGCGTGCGCGGAATCCCTTCCCGGCGCAGGGCGGCCTTGATTCAGAGCCGCTGGCCGAAGCCAAATTGCTCGCGCCCAACGCGTTTCGTCAACAGTTGGAGCGCGCCATCACCGCCGCCGATTATGCCCATATCGTTCAACGCGATTTTGCCCCCCGCGTTGAACGCGCCGCCGCCGGGTTGCGCTGGAATGGCAGTTGGAACGAAGCGCTGGTGGCGATGGATGCCGCCGGGATGGACACGGCCTCGCCCACATTGCTCCAAACCGCCTTTGACCATCTGCGTCGCTATCGCCGCATGGGCCACGATGTGCGGGTGACGCCCGCGCGCTATGTCTCAGTGGATATTGCATTGACGATATGCGTCCGGCCCAATTACTTGCGCGGCCATGTCAAAGCCGCGCTGCTGGACGTGCTTAGCCCTCGCCGCCGGGCCGATGGCCGCGCCGGATTTTTCCACCCGGACCGCCTGACCTTTGGCGAGGGAGTCTATGTGAGTCAACTCGTCGCGGCGGCGCAGGCCGTGCCGGGCGTGGAGAGCGTGCGGGTGATGCGCTTGCAACGTCAATTTGAAGCGCCCAATCGGGAACTTGAAAATGGAGTCCTGCCGCTTGGCCCATTGGACGTGGCCCGGCTGGACAACGACCCGAACTTTCCCGAACATGGGCAACTGGAATTGGATGTGCGAGGTGGACGATGACGGACGAACAACTTAATGCCTGCGGTTGCTGTGAAGGCACAGAACCGGTCACGCCCAAACCCGTGGCCAACCGGCCCGGCCTGGATTCGCTGACGTACCGTGTCGGCACGCACGCCGCGTTTTTGGAAACGATGAAGGCGCGGCTCGCCTCGCAAATGGTGGAGGCCGACGCGCCTCTCTACCCATTGCGCGACCTGACCACCCGCGCCAGCGACGACCCGGCCATCGCCCTGTTGGACAGTTGGGCCATCGTGGCCGATGTGCTGACGTTTTATCAGGAACGCCTGGCCAACGAGGGTTATCTTCGCACCGCCACCGAACGCCGCTCGGTGCTGGAATTGGCGCGGCTGGTGGGTTATCGCCCGCGTCCGGGCGTGGCCGCTTCGGTGTTCCTCGCTTATACATTGGACGATCATCAACAAGAACCGGTGGTGATTCCGGCCGGCGCAAAAGCGCAGAGCGTGCCTGGCCCCGGCGAGCAGATGCAGACCTTTGAGACCAGCGAACCACTGGAGGCGCGCGCGGCGTGGAATGCGCTCAAACCACGCCTGACCCGGCCCCAAACACAAGCCAGCATCGAAGCGCGCCAAAGCCTGTATCTCAAAGGCATTACGACCAACCTAAAACCGGGCGACCCATTGCTCATTGGCTTTGGCCCTGGCACGCCCGACCTGTTTCGGGTGATGGAGGTAATACCCGAAGCCACCGCCGACCACACGCTGGTCACCCTCCAGGAGTGGACGACGCAAACTGCGCCCAAATCCATCGCGAGCAGGTTCTCAATCGAAGGCGACCCATTGGCCGCCATCCTGCCCGGCCTCATCAAATCGCCCTCGCGCCCGCCGCGCACCGAACACTATCTGGCCCGGAGTTTGGCCCAGGCCTTTGCGCGCGAAGCGGAGGCGGGCTTGCAGACTCTCAGCGCGCTCAAGCCCGAACTCAACGCGACCGTGAAGGCGGCCTTAGCCCATGCCCAAGTCACCGGGTCAAATTCGATCCGCGTTTATGCTCTGCGAGTAAAAGCCGGGCCGTTTGGAAACAACGCGCCCAAGCGGACGATGTACAACAAGAGTTCAGGGGAAGTCGAGGTGATTGGGGAATGGCCGATTGTTGAAATTGTTGACGACAATATCCGTATCGAGCGCGAAACATCCAACATTCTTTTTCTGGATACCAGCTACGACAAAATCTTACCGGGGAGTTGGATTGCCATAGACACTAGCGCCGTGCCTGTTGTGCCAGCCGATGACAAGCCAAAAGCACAAGTCCGACCTGCCGACCCGCCGCTATTAATTACCCAAGCCAATACCGTGCAATCCGACATTTCACGCGCCGATTATGGGATGAGCGGCAAAACCACACTCCTTGAACTGGCCACTGCATGGTTGAATATCACGCCATTTGTAAACCCACTCCTGAACGGGATTGTCGCACGCCCTTTACCTAATCCACAGGCCCCACAAGCTGTCCTTGACCAAGACTTTCAAGTGCTACGCCGAACCAGCATCTATGCCCAAAACGAGGAACTGGCGTTGGCTGAGGAACCCATCACCGACCCGCTCTGTATGCAAGCCGATGACGCGACCGGGTGGATCGAACTGGATGGCTTGTACAGCGATCTGAAATCCGGCCGCTGGCTGATTGTTTCGGGCGAGCGCACCGACATCGCCAACACCAGCGGCGTGAAGGCCAGTGAGCGGGTGATGCTGGCCGACGTTCAGCACTATGCCGATGACACCTTGCCCGGCGACAAAACCCATACCTTTATTCGTTTATCCGAACCACTGGCCTATTGTTACCGGCGCGCCGAAGTGACCATCAATGCCAACGTGGTCAAGGCCACGCACGGCGAAACGCGCGCCGAAGCGCTGGGCGGCGGCGACGCGGCGCAAGCCTTACAGACCTTTGCCCTGCGCCAGCCACCGCTCACCTTTGTGGCCGCGCCCACGCCCGCCGGGGCCGAAAGCACCTTGCGCGTCTACGTCAACGAGGTGCGTTGGCATGAAGCCGGGTCACTGTCCGCGTTAGGCCCCACCGACCATGGCTTCATCACCCACACCGGCGATGATGGCAAGACCCGCATCATTTTTGGCAACGGGCAACATGGCGCGCGCCTGCCCACCGGCCTTGAAAATGTTCGCGCCCTCTACCGCAACATGCTGGGCC
>Ga0247727_10011542_pt1 | contig 15389 bp, 14 predicted proteins | sample WisWelCaveWW1625_FD_202498 | JGI IMG/M metagenome (GOLD analysis project Ga0247727, IMG submission 202498) | Biofilm microbial communities from Wishing Well Cave, Virginia, United States - WW16-25 | ecosystem: Environmental > Aquatic > Deep subsurface > Groundwater > Cave microbial mat | place... | reverse complement strand
TTCTTTTTCTCTCACCCTGGCTGGAAGCGGCGAAGTTTCTGACCCTGCTCGCTTTTACCATTTCATGGGGCGCAACGGAATCACGTCTGGGCTGGCCGCGCGCTGTTCAGCGTCCCCTGGTGGGTGTTATGTGGGGGCTGGGTTCGTTGCTGATGTTCACGGCTGCATTCCTGGCACATCTATCCCTCTTTGAGAGCGTGGCCCTCGGGTTTGGTTTTGTGGTAGCCCTCAAAGGTGTGGGCGACTGGTTTGGGCCGCGCCCCAAATCATAATCGTTCCCTTGCGTGGCGCTGGGCTTCTCGCTAACGAGAAGCGCCCTCACCTATCACACCCGGCCCTGCCACCAACAGGGCCGGGTGTGTTTTTGCCTGGGCTGAGAAATCGCTCACCGGAGGACTGACCCAAAGTACAGTTCACAATTCGCCCTTCTCCATGCACAATTGGGCATTACCCATTAAGGAGTCTCTATGGATACTGCCCTCAAGAAAACCGTCCTGCGAATGTTCACCTATGGCCTGTACGCCATCACCGCCAGGCATGGCGATGAGTTGAGCATGATGACGGTGAACTGGATTACGCAAGCCTCGTTTGACCCGCCCCTGCTGGCGCTGGCCGTGGAACACGATAGCCACAGCCGCCAGGTCATCGAAGCCAGCGGCGCGTTTGTGGTCAATCTCTATGATTCCACTCACCGCGAACTGGCCGGGCATCTCGGCATGACGTTTGCCAAACACCCCGAAAAGCAGACCGAACTGGCGTGGACGCCCGGCCCGGTCACTGGGGGGCCGGTGTTGGATATTGCCCTGGGCTGGGTGGAATGCAAAGTGGTGAGCCAGACCCCGGCGGGCGATCATATTCTTTTTGTCGCCGAAGTTGTAGAGGTGGGCAAGCATCGCGACGGTCTGCCGTTGACATTGAAGGATGCTGGCTTTAAGTACGCGGGCTAATGCGCGAAAATTTTTGCTTTCATTGTGGCACAGCGTTAACCTCGCAAGCGCGCGGCGGGCGTGAGCGGCCCACCTGTCCCGAATGTGGGCAAACGGTCTTTGGCAAATTTAGTGTTGGGGCGGGCGGCCTGCTGATGCAGGCGGGCCGCGCCCTCATCGTGCAACGCGGCGAGAACCCCGGCAAAGGGCGCTGGACTCTGCCGGGTGGTTACGTTGAAGAAGATGAAACGCCCGATGAAGCGGTGGTGCGTGAGTTTCAGGAAGAAGTGGGCCTCACGGTGCGGGTGACCGATTTGCTCTCCGTCCGCAACTCCATCCGTGAGGCCGACCAAAACGCCTACTACGTCTTTCGCGTTGAATTGGCCGGGCCATTGGAGATTGCCATTGACGGCCACGAAACGGTGCGCGCTGAGTTTGTGACCCCGGCAGAGTGTGACGCCCTGGGGGATGTCGCTCCCTTTACCCGTTGGATCATTGAACATCAGGCGGAGGGCGTTGGCCTGCACCGGGTCCGCGATGAAGCGCGGCTTGTTCCGCTGACGGGTCAGCGGTGGGCGTTGTACGCCATCACGGGTTAATACTTTAGGACACGGATGCACACGGACGGTCACGGATTTTTTCTTTAATCCGTGTTTCTCCGCGCCAATCCGTGTACTCCTTAATACTGGATAACGACGGACGTCCCCACCTCCGCCCAATCGTAGAGCAACCGTGACTCATCCACCCCTAGGATGATGCACCCATACGACACTGGCGTTCCTAAATAGCCATCCCACAAACGTCCACCACCGGGCAATATCGGCAAGGCGTGAATGCCGTTCTGCAAATTTCCGGCCCAATAAATGCCGAGCCAATTGGGCATCCAGATGTTCCAGTTGCCGCCATAGGCATTAGGGATTTTGTTTTGAACGGCATAAGCGCCGGGCCGGGTGTCTAATCCCGGCGAGCCAGTGGAGGCTACAAAACTAAAGATCAGCGCCTCGCCTTCGTAGGCGTAAAGCTGTTGCTCCGAGATGTCAATCAAAATGGATTTGGCGCCGCCGGGGGAAGTGGGTGGTTGGGCTGGCCCAGATTCTACCCCCGGAATCACCAGAGTCTGCCCCGCATAAATCAGGGACGGGTTGAAGATTCTATTGGCATCAATTAATTGTGATAGGCTGACGCCAAAGCGGGCGGCGATAGAGGATAAGGTGTCGCCACGTTGCACAATGTAGGTGGTCGCGGATTCGGGAACCGGCGTTTCGGTGGGGACGGGCGTGGCTTCGACGGGCGGCTCGGATGTGGCTTCGGCCTGGCCCTCGCCCGGGATAATTAATTGTTGTCCCGCATAGATGAGGGTGTCGAGCAGGTGATTGATGCGCTGAATCTCTACCCAACTGACGCCGTAGCGCAGGCCAATACGATACAACGTCTCGCCCGGTTGGACAATGTGAACCACTTGTTCGGCACGAACAGCGGTGGTGGGGATCATCAGCACGACCACCATTGCCAAAATGCATGCACTTCGCCACAGCCATAAACGCATCGCTCACCTCCGAGTGTTCGCTGAACGCTATTGTACTGGAGGTGAGCGCGACGGGCGTTATAAAGTTGTCAGAGAATGGGATGGACTCGGTTGGAGTCGTCAGTTCTAATCGTCGTCGGTTATCCAGCTATCGGCCAACGCCTGCCATTCGGGCCGCCACACTTTCGTTTCGCCCGCGCTACAGGAGTTGCACCGGAAGATGAGATAGACTCGCTTATCGCGTCCAAAATCGGCGGCGTGGGCAAATTGGGTGGTGGCACCGCAGGCGGGGCAAGTGGGCAGGTTTTCGGTCACCGAATAGTGCGTTAGGTTTTGGCGCATAGAGACGCATCCTTTGGGAAATGGGGCATGGATAACGGCGCACCTTTGGGCGCGCCGTTACCTGCGGCATTGTACCCCGCCGCCCGCGATGTGGCAATCTCTTGCTTGACCCATTATCTACTCGCGCCTATCATGCGGTCTAATCAATTCAGGCGCTTAACACAAAGACACGCAGGCACAACGACACCAGGAACTTTGAGTCTGCGCGCCTTTGTGACCTTGTGCGATACACTGAACTGAAAGGACTTCGTGATGATTGACGCTGTAATTGTTGAAGCCGTGCGTACCCCAATTGGGCGGCATGGTGGCGCATTAAAAGATGTGCGCCCCGATGATTTGGCCGCGCTCGTAGTTAAGGAAGTGGCGGCTCGCGCCCAACTCGACCCCGCGCTGGTGGAAGAAGTGTATCTGGGATGCGCCAACCAGGCGGGTGAGGATAACCGCAATGTGGCGCGTATGGCGGTGTTGCTGGCGGGCTTCCCGGTGAGCGTGGCGGCGGTGACGTTTAACCGGCTGTGTGCCTCCGGCCTGGCGGCGGTGAACGCGGCGGCCCGCGCCATCAAAGCGGGCGAGGGTGAGGTGTACATCGCGGGCGGCGTGGAAAGCATGACGCGCGCCCCATACGCCGTCGCCAAAACCTCGCCCGAATGGTCTTTTGGCAATGCAACGATGTGGGATACCACGCTCGGCTGGCGCTTTCCCAATGCCAAACTCAAAGAGAGGCACGGCAATGACTCGATGGGCGAGACCGCCGAGAATGTCTTTGAGCAATGGAAAGCCGAGGGGCGGGTGATTTCGCGCGAGGAACAGGATGCCTTTGCGTTGGAGAGCCAGCGCCGCGCGGTGGCCGCCATTGAGTCAGGCAAGTTCGCCGAAGAGATTGTATCCGTGCCGATTCCGCAAAAAAAAGGCGACCCGATTTTAGTGAGCCGTGATGAGCATCCGCGCCCCGAAACATCGTTGGAAGGACTCGCCAAACTGCGCCCGGCCTTTCGCAAAGACGGAACGGTGACAGCGGGTAATGCCTCCGGCCTCAATGACGGCGCGTCGGCGGTGTTGTTGATGAGCGACCGCAAGGCCAAAGAACTTGGCCTGAAACCATTGGCCCGCATCGTGGCCTCGGCGGCGGCGGGCGTGGAGCCGCGCACCATGGGCCTCGGCCCCATCCCCGCCACGCGCAAAGCCCTGGCCCGCGCCAGCCTGACGCTCGACCAGATTGGCCTCATCGAACTCAACGAAGCCTTTGCCGTGCAATCGCTGGCCGTAATTAAAGAACTTGGCTTGCGGCCCGACATCACCAACGTCAACGGCGGCGCGATTGCGCTGGGCCATCCGCTGGGGAGCAGTGGCGCGCGGTTGATTTGCACCCTCGTCCACGAAATGCGCCGCCGCGCGCCGAATGAGAAGCGTCCCTATTACGGCCTCGCTACGCTGTGTGTGGGCGTGGGGCAGGGGGAAACGACGATTGTGGAGTGGGTGGGAGAGTGAAGATTCAAGTCGCAAGATTCAAACTTCAACGATTCGAAAGGACTCCGTATGCCTCCCAAAAAACCCTACACCTTTGAGCAATTCACCGCCATCCGACGCTATGGTTTGGGCGCGATGAGCTTCTCGCCCGATGGCGAGGAGTTGGCTTACACCGTCAACACTTCCGGGCAAATCAATCTGTGGCGGCAATCCACCACCGGCGGCTTCCCTCATCAATTGACGCTCTATTCCGAACGCACTGTGCGCGCCGTGGCCTGGTCGCCCGGCGGCCAACACATCGCCTTTATCGCCGACGAACATGGCGACGAATTCACCCACGTCTACCTCATCCCAGCGCAGGGCGGCCAGCCCGAACAGTTGACGGACGCCTCGCAGACTCAGCATTTCGTTGAAGGCAATTCATGGTCACCCAGTGGGCGCTATCTGGCCTTTTATGCCAATGACCGCGATGAGCATACCAACATGGATGTGCTGGTGCGCGACATCAAGGCGGGCGCGGTGCGCCGAGTGCTGGCCGGGAACGCACTGTATGGTTTCGCGGGCTGGTCGCCCAATGGCAAACGGATGTTGGCCGTGGATTTTCGGTCCAACACCAATCAAGACCTGTATGTGCTTGACCCGCGCGATGGCGCCCACCGCCTGCTCACCGAACACGATGGCGATGTGAAATATCAGCCTGGCCCGTGGGCGGCCAATAGCGCTGGTTTCTACTTCCTCACCGATGAGGGGCGCGAGTTCACCGGGCTGGCCTTTTACAATTTGCGCGACTACAGTTGGCGCTGGGTCGAAACGCCGGAGTGGGATGTGGAAAACGTCGCCGGGTCAGCCGATGGTCGCTATCTGGCCTGGGTCGTCAACCAGGACGGCTACTCGCGGTTGAACGTCCGCCATCTCAAAACCGGCCAACTGCTCAAACTGCCCGATTTGCCGCCGGGTGTGATGGTGAATTTAGTTTTCTCACCCAGTGGAGACAAGTTGGCGCTGATGTGGATGACGCCCACCCATTGCGCCGAGATTTTTGTGTTGAATTTGCGCCGGCGCACGCTTACCCAACTCACGCAGTCCATGCTGGGCGGCATTGATGAGCGCCACCTCGCCACACCCAAACTCATCCGCTATCCGACGCATGATGAGCGTAAGATTCCGGCCTGGTTATACAAGCCCAAAGGCGCGAGCGCCACCAATAAAGTCCCGGTCATCCTCTCCATTCACGGAGGGCCGGAAGCCCAGGAGCGTCCGCTGTACATTTATTCCGGGGCTTATCAATACTGGGCCAGCCGGGGCATCGGCGTCCTCGCGCCCAACATTCGCGGCTCCACCGGCTATGGCAAGACCTACCAAAAATTGATTCACCGCGATTGGGGCGGTGATGAATTGAAGGACATTGAGCAGGCGGCCCAATATCTGCTCGCGCTGGATTGGGTGGACCCGAAACGGCTGGGCGTGTTCGGCGGCAGTTTTGGGGGCTTTGCCACCCTCTCGGCCGTCTCGCGCCTGCCCGATTATTGGGCGGCGGCGGTGGACATCGTCGGGCCGTCGAACCTGCTGACGTTCGTTAAGGCCGTGCCGCCCCATTGGCGGCGCTTTATGGATGAATGGGTGGGCAACCCGGAGACCGACCGCGATTTGCTAACGGAGCGTTCCCCCATCACCTATGTAGATCAAATTAAGGCACCGCTCTTTATCATCCAGGGCGCGAAAGACCCGCGGGTGGTCAAACCCGAGTCTGACCAAATTGTGGAAAAACTACGGGCGCGGGGCGTGGAGGTGCGCTACGACGTTTATGAAGATGAAGGCCACGGCTTCACCAAGCGCGAGAATGAGTTGAAGGCCTGGCGCGATACCGCCGAGTTCTTTGAAAAGTATTTACTCAACGCCTAACCCGCTGAGTCTGGGAGTCTGAACCTTATGCACCTCACCCTCATCCCTTCCCCCTTCTATCTCGATCAACATCGCCAAGGCATGGGCCGCGCGCCGGAGGCCTTACTGGCCGCAGGGCTGGCCGGCGCTTTGGAAAGAGAAGGTCATTCAGTCACGGTTGCGGAACGTAATGTGAATTTAGGTGAGGGGGATCGGCTGACGTTGATGGGTCGCCACCTGGCCACACTCGCTGACACAGTGGCCGAGGCCCGGCGGGCCGGGCGCTTGCCGGTGATTCTGGGCGGCGATTGTACGATCTCCATCGGCGTTGTGGCTGGATTGCGCCGCGCCCTCACAGATGACTTTGGCATTGCGTGGTTCGATGCCCATGGCGACTTCAACACCCCCGACACCACCCTCTCCGGCTTCCTGGGCGGGATGCCGCTGGCCTGTTGTTGTGGCCGGGGACTCGAAACCTTGCGCGAGGCCGTGGGGTTGACTCAACCGGTGAACGAAGCGCACGTCGCCATCTTGGGCGTGCGCGACCTTGACCCGGCGGAGAAAGACTTGCTCGATACCACGCCTGTCCGCCGCTACGCGCCCAACGAACTCACAAACTTTCAGGCTGATGCGCGGCCCGCGTATTTGCATTTTGATATTGATGTGCTTGACCCCAGGTATGCGCCCGGCGTAAATTACCTCACGCCCGATGGCCTCACGCCCGAAGCGGCGCTCACCGCCGCGCGCCCCATCCGCCCCCATCTCGCCGCCCTCTCACTCACCGCCGTTGACCCGGAGATTGACCCAACCGGCCTGACGGTGAAAACGGCCATTGACTTGTTGCCCGCGCTCTTGCGAAGTTAAACAAGAAACCCGTTTTCGGCTTCGCTTAAGAAAACGGGTTTCTGTGATTCACCGATTCGCAAACCGGTATCCCACCCCACGCGAGGTGAGAATAAAATCGGGCCGATCCGGGTGGCGCTCAATCTTCTTGCGAAGATAGTGAATGTAGAGTTTCAGGCTCTCATTCGCGTCGCCATATTCCGGGCCCCAGGCCTGGGCAATGAGTTCACTCCGTGTCAGAACCCGGCCCGCATTGCGCGCCAGAAGTGAGAGCAGGGCAAATTCTTTGGGCGTCAATTCCACCAAATCACCCCGCACCTTTACCTCGCGCGAGAGAAAGTTGATGTTGAGATCGCCATTGGCAAAGGTTAATTCATCCGCCGCGCGATGGTCACCGCGCCGCATGTGGGCCTTAATCCGCGCCACCAATTCGCGGTTGTCGAAGGGCTTGACGATGTAATCATCGCCGCCAATCTCCAAACCTTTGACCACATCCTTCATGGCGTTCTTGGCGGTGATGAAGATAATGGGCACTTGCGAGGTCTCGCGCAAACGGCGGCACACCTCCCAACCATCCATCTCCGGCATCATCACATCCAGCAGGATTAAGTCCGGCTTTTGATCGCGGGCCAGCTTCAAACCTTCCAAGGGTGAAGCGGTCTTCAACACTTGAAAGCCGTGATGTTGGAGCAGAGTGCTGATGAGCCACAGGGTATGCTCATCATCATCCAAAACAAGAATTGATTCAGGCATCGTGCTACCTCCGACCCAAGTAGGAATGATGTTAGAAAATCTAGCACAGTCTTCCAACAAAGGCAAATCAAACGTTAGGATCGCAAAGTACGCGAAGGCCGCGCTTGACAAATTCCGCTTTCGCCGGAAGAACGCTTGTGCTACAATCGTCCTATGGCTCTGGAACTTAACAAACTCACCCATGAGGTGGAAACCCTCAGCACCAATGCGGCCAAACACGCTATTGAATTGGCCGCGCTTTTGCCGACCGTCACCGCGACCCTGGCGGGCCTCGGCCCGGCCGATGAAATTTTGCGCGCCAAGGTTGATAAGGCCGGTGATCGCTGGCCCGGCGCGAAGCCCACCGATGAAGCGATTGGCGGTCCTCTTCCACTGCCGCCTCATCCACCCGAGCTCAACGTCCTGGGCGCGGATGGTTCGCAGATTTATCCCGACCGGCACGGCAGCGCGCTCTACTATGTCATCAATGTTGGCAGTATCGCGTATCCGCATGGCCGTAAACAAGCGCCGCTCATTCGCTCGGAGCCGCACGTTTATTATGATGAAGAGTTGTATGGCGATGAAGGCGAAGGCCAAATCCCCGGTGCCATCATTGACGGGAAGCGGGATGTGGCCGAATTGGGCGAACTCGTGCGGCTGGCCCGCGAACGGGTCGGGCAACCCACAGTGGCGCTGGTGGACAATGGCCTGATCTTGTGGCTGGCCCTGCAATTGCAAGAAAAACATCGGCGTCAGGCGGATGTGGTGTTGAAAGATTACCTGGCCCATCTCGAAGCCTTGCGGGAAACGGGCGCGGCCGTGGCCGGATTTGTCAATCGCCCGCGCAATGCCAATGTGCTTGCGCTTCTGCATGTGCATAGTTTGCCAATGGCGCACATCAACGACGACACCCTGCGGCACAGTCCTTATCACGGCCTCACCGACCGGATGCTGTTTGAGCGACTCTTGCCGCCAGGTGAACGCAGTGCGCTCTTCATCAACAACTCCCCCGTCAATCAGCGCGACTTCCGCCATCATCAGATTCATTTCTTTTATCTCAATGTGGGCCGGGCCAATCAGCCCGAGATTGCGCGGGTGGAGGTGCCCAACTGGGTGGCCCTCAACCCAACCCTGCTCAACCTCGCCCACGCCGCCATCGTCGAACAGTGTCGCGTGCCGGACGGTTTCCCCTATGTCCTCGTCCGCGCGCATGAATTGGCCGTCGTCACCATGGAAGAGCGTGATGCCTTTGATAACATGGTGCAGACCGCGTTAGTCAAACATGGCATCCTGACTCGTATCTCCCAAAAGGCCCAAACCAAACAATGGACCAACACCCGCCGCCGCCACCGACTTTAGAATCAATACCTTTCGATTAGCGGGCCGGGCTCCTCGCGAAGCACCCGGCGGCGTCGCGCAAGCGGCCGCCTCCCCTGGCCTTATTCAAAAGGTATTGCCTTTAGAATTGTGTAGAGAGAAATTGCTTACAGCAGTTCCCAAGTTGATTTATGGGTTCAGGATTCGAGGCTTTAGCCGGGCCCCGGCTAAAGCCTCGAATCCGAGTCGTAAATGGACTCGGAATTTGCTATAACCGCTGAGTTCGCTGACGCGAAGCGCGCAGAGTTTCCTTTTTATTTTCTCCGCGCTCTCTGCGCGCTCTGCGGTGGGAAATATCGGAGTCGTTACCATGCCTTCCAAAATCATTGGCCGCGTTCTACGTTCTTCCACCGTTGGCTTTGCGGGCGCATGCCGCCTGCCCGAGCCGGACGTGCCGACCTTTGGGGGCTATGTCTGCGCCGCCATTCAGCGCGGCACCGCCAAAGTGCTGGGCCTGGTCTATAACGTCAACATTGATGACGATTTGTTTGCTCGACAACTGGCCGTGGCCGAGGACCTCTCCGAAACCTATGTGGCCGACCAGCAACAAAATCGGCAGGTGCCGGTGGAGTTTGGTGTGCTGGCGATTGGCTATCAATCCAGTGCGGGCTATGTTCAATCGTTGCCGCCTCAGCCACCGGTAACGCTTGACCCGGTGTATATGTGTGAGGCCGAAGAGATTCGGGCCTTCACCGCTTCGTTTGATTTCTTTCGACTGGTGCTGGCGACGATGGAAGTGCCAAGTGATGAACTGCTGATCGCCGCCCTGCGCGCCGCCGCCGCCGCCCGCCCGCCCGCCGAGCGCCGCGACTTTCTGGTGGATGCGGGCCGCGAGTGCGCCCACCTGCTCTCGCGTGACTTGTTGCGGTTGGATAATTTGATTCGGCGGTTGAAGTAGTGGTTGGGTGTTCTCGTTGTAACTCTAAGCCAATCCTTAATCTATCCGCGTTCATCTGTGTTTATCCGTGTCCCTTACTGCTGAGGATGTAGCCGATGACTGACCGTTTCCCTCTCGACTTTCCCTTCTCCACCCCACCGCAATCGCCGCTCGGCCTGGTGGTCGGCGGCTCACTCTCCGCCGGGCTGGATGTCAAAGTGGATTACACCCTCACCATCGAGAAGATGGCGGTGGGCCGCTATGTCGTCATTCACGGCAAACAGACCGGGCGCAAGTTCTTTGGCCTGGTCACCGACATTGCGCTGGACACCACCAATCCCGACATCACCAAATCCCCGCCCGATGTCAGCGATGAGATGGCGGCCAAAATCTATGGCAGTCAGGTGGCCTTTGGCGCGATTCACGTCAGCCCCATGCTGGCCCTGGACGATGGCGAGCCTAAGCCGGTCAAGACCATCCCCGCCCACTTCTCGCAGGTGTTCGAGGCCACCGAAGAAGATGTCAACAGCGTTTTTGGCAGTGAAGATGACACCCACTGGCACATCGGCTCCCCGCTCGATATGGAGTCGGTCAAGGTTAATCTGGATTTGAAGCGCTTTGTGGAACGGTCATCGGGCGTGTTTGGCAAGAGCGGCACGGGCAAGAGTTTTGTCACCCGCACCATCCTGGCCGGCATCATCAAAGCCAACAGCGCCGTCAATCTGATCTTTGATATGCACAACGATTACGGCTGGAGCGTGCGCGATGAGCATGGCATGGAGTTTAAGGGCCTGCGCCAACTCTTCACCGATGGCCGGGTGCAAGTCATCACGCTTGACCCGGATACCTCGCGCCATCGCGGGAGCAAGGTAGACGGAACTTTGCAAATTGGCCTTGACCAGATTGAGCCGGAAGATGTGGAGATGCTGTCTGGCATCATCGGCCTGAGCGAGGTGCAAGTGGGGGCGCTCTACTATCTGCGCCGCAAACTCGGCAAAGACTGGATTGCCCAACTGCTCGACGAACACGACACCTCGGCGGTGGATGAACTCGAAGAATCAGAGAAAGTGCAGAAAGGCACCCTGCGCGCCATCCAGCGCAAGTTCGAGATTTTCCGCCCCGAGCGCATGGGCTTTATCCGCAACGGCACGCCGCCCGACGATATGGTGGATTACATCTTCAACGCCCTCAATCGCGGCACGAACATTGTTTTGGAGTTTGGGGTGTATGGCAACACCCTCGCGGCCTATGTGCTGGTGTCCAACTTCCTCACCCGCCGCATCCATGCCAGATATGTGGATAAGAAAAACAAAGCCGCCGGGCGCGTGGGCGACGAACCCAAGCCACTCGTCATCACCATCGAGGAAGCTCACAAGTTCCTCGACCCGGAGATTGCCCAGCACACCATCTTTGGCAACATCGCCCGCGAACTCCGCAAGTATAACGTCACCCTGCTCATCGTGGATCAACGGCCCAGCGGCATTGACGAGGAAGTGATGAGCCAGATTGGCACCCGCGTCACCTGTCTGCTGGACAACGAAGCCGACATCCGCGCGGTGTTTTCCGGCGTCAGCGGCGGCCAACAACTGCGCGAGGTGCTGGCCCGCCTCGACACCAAACAGCAGGCCCTCATCCTCGGCCATGCCGTGCCTATGCCCGTCGTCGTCAAGACGCGCGAATATGGGCCGGAGTTGTATGCCGCAGTGGGCTATGCGGATGAGGACACCAAACGCAGTGAGACCGAGAAGAAGCGCAAGGCGATGTATGGGGAGGATGATTAATGGATGGGGTAAATGAGTAGTACAATAAGCGCCATTGGTATTGCGGAGGTAGCCTATGACAGCCCAATCTATTACCATTAATTTGCCGGAGAAAATTTATCGCCGCTTTCATCATCGCGCTCAGGAGTCACAACGCACAGTTGAAGCGGAATTGCTTAGTGCGGTGGTAGCTGTTTATGAGGATGATGAGCTTCCGGCCGAATTGTCAGAGCCACTCAATCAGTTGCGAGTGCTGGATGACGATGCCTTGTGGCAAGCCGCTCGAAGTGCCATGCCCCCTGAAAGCGCTGCGCGACTGGAAGACTTGCATTTCAAACGGCAAAGCGAAGGCCTGACATCTGACGAGGCATCGGAGTCGGCTCGATTGCTTGAAACGTACGAGCGTTATATGTTGGTGCGGGCGCAGGCCGCGGTTTTACTCAAAGAACGGGGACATGATGTCTCTGATCCTGCCAAGTTTCAACCTGCCGCGTGAGTCGGTCACGTATTTCAAAAATTCTCCGCGCGCGGATTACCGCGCAAGCCCGCCATCGGTGTGGCTATTGCTTGACCCCCGACTGGATTGTGGGGTCGCCGATGGAAATTGATCACCTCTTGCCCTTTGCGTTGGGTGGTCAGTCCACCGGAAACAATCTTTGGCTTGCTTGCTCCTTTTGCAACGACTATAAGGGCGAACAAACAGCGGCGCTTGACCCGCTCAGTGGTGAACTGGTTCGGCTCTTCAACCCCCGCACGGACAATTGGCCGGAGCATTTTACCTGGGAAGCAGAAGGCTCTCTCATCGTTGGACAAACGGCTGGTGGCCGGGCAACGGTGATGGCTTTGCGATTAAATCGCCCCCCATTAGTGCTCGCTAGGAAATTGTGGGGCCGGGCAGGTTGGCATCCACCGAAAGATTGAAGGAGACAAAGAAAGGAGTGAGCCGGGATGCAAACCGTAACACTCATTTCACGAACGGATGCGGAGGGTGTTTTGGGAAGCATACTGATTTAAGGAATGATGCTATGAACTGGCGCAATTACATCACCGTTGACCCGGCGGTTTGTCATGAACAGGCGTATATCATCGGCACGCGCATCATGGTTTCGGTAGTGCTGGATAACCTGGCGGCGAGCCTGGCGTTGGACGAAATTTTACGGAGTTATCCGATGCTGACCCGCGAAGCTATCCAAGCCGCTGTCGCTTACGCGGCTGATCTGGCGCGGGAGTAAAGGAGGTTATGCCCATGACAGTCCACCCTACCACTATTAACCTGCCGCCCGATGTTTACCGGCGACTCCAGCACCGCGCTCAAATCAATCAGCGCACATTGGAAGCCGAAATTATTGAGATACTGACTTCCGCCCTTGATGCGTTTCAACCTTCTGAACTTGCTATGACCCCAAAGGCGAAAACCTCAGAAGAGCCAGGCTGGCCGCTAGGCTTCTTTGAAGCCACAGCTGGGTCTATTCCAGATTTTCCTGACTGTGAGTCGGAAGGTGACTTTGAAGTCCGGGAAAAACTCGATGACGTGCTTGGCTGATGATCTTTGAGCAAGGCAAATCCAAAATAAACTCATGGCCCGTCTGCAACAACTTCCCTTCACATTTGAGATGCCCAACGCACTTACCTCGTTGAATTTGCTGCCCTCTCAGCGTTCGTTAGCCTCGTTCAGTGATAAGGGTTATTCGTCAACCGCTCACCCTGGCCTCGCCGAGTTTGTGGAGGCTAATCATTCCACCGACAGAGCCTATACTCTAAAGGCGTTGCTAGAAAACCTCGTGGCGGGAAAAAACACCTACGTCTACGATGCCCATACCTATCACACCAAAGTTCCGCCCCAAGCCATTGCCCGCCTAATTGAGCATTACACCCAACCGGGTGACTTGGTGTTGGACCCATTTAGTGGATCTGGCATGACTGGCGTAGCCGCTCTGCAAACCCGACGTAGGCCAATCCTAAGTGAGTTGTCGCCTGCTGCAACCTTTGTAGCAGTAAATTTCCTTACCCCCATCAATTCTCAAACTTACTTCCGAGCGATTGAAGATGTTCTCGTTGCCGCTCAAGCCGATGAGCTAAAGCTGTATGGAACTCATTGCCGTCGGTGTGAGAAACTTGTCCCAATGGAATATATGGTGTGGAGTTATGGGTTGCGATGTGAGTTTTGCCAGCACGAATTTGTTTTATGGGATGTGGCTCGTGATGAGCGGGAGGACGTGCGCGAAAGCAAAATTTTGCGTGAGTTCGATTGCCCGCAGTGTGGCAAACACCTGCAAAAGCGTAAACTACGTCGCACCAAGCTTTACCCCGTCCAAGTGGGCTATCGTTGCTGTGACTCAGGCCTGCGAGAGTCGCAGGCCGCTCCAGATGAGTACGACCTGAATGTTATTGAGGCCACTGCCAGCGTGAACGCTTCGACCCGCCTTGGATATCCCAAGACAAAACTCCCTTTCGGGGTTAACACCCGGCAGGCCATCGCGCATGGCCTGGATACAATTGAGGCTCTTTACACGCCCCGCAATTTGTATGCGGTTGCTTGGCTGTGGGATGTGGCGCGGCGCTGGCCGGAGGCGGATGTGAGTTTGAAACTCATGTTCACCGTTACCTCTTTATACCAACGTGTAACGCGCTTGTCTGAATTTAGATTTTGGGGCGGCAGTGGGAATATCGCCAATTACAACGTACCGATGATTTTCAATGAACAAAATGTATACAAGGTGTTCAGGCGAAAAGCGAAAACTATCCGCGATTATTTAGCGACATGGGCTGAGAAGCCGGATACGCCATTTTGCATTTCGACCCAAAGCGCGACGAACCTCAGCACAATACCGGACAACTCCATTGATTATATTTTCACCGATCCACCTTTTGGCAGCAATATCAATTATTCGGAAATGAACTTTCTCTGGGAAGCGTGGCTGGGCGTTTTCACGGATACCCAGCACGAGGCGATCATCAATCAAGTGCAAGGCAAAACAATTGACGCCTATCGTGAACTCATGACGGCGGCTTTTAGCGAAATGTATCGGGTATTAAAACCGGAGCGGTGGCTGACGCTTGAATTCCACAACTCCTCCGCCGAAGTTTGGTCCGCGCTTCAAACGGCACTGTCAGCGAGCGGGTTTACCGTTGAGCAAACTCAAACACTTGATAAGCGGCATGGCACGTTCAAGCAGTTCGTTTCTGAGAATGCGGTTGGGTACGATTTGATCCTTCACTGCGCTAAACGCACGGCGAGTCAGCCTCTACCGCGGCTTTTGCAGAAACGCCCAAGTTCTAATACGGCCATTTCTGAATTTTTAGAACGCACCCTTGAACAAAACCCGGATGATTTTGTGGTTCGTTATTTGCACGTCAAGCGCACTAACGAATTAGATAGCCGTAAGTTGTACTCGTTGTGGTTGAAGGAGCAAATGGAAGCCGGCCAACTCGTTGGTTTGGATTACGAAGAGTTTCGCGTAATTGTGGCGCAAGTGGCTCAGGCGAAACCGGGTTATTCGGCGGCGGTGGGTGACTGAAAGGCTTCACTTGAAAACATTGCCAGCCTTCTCACAAGCCGACTTCCTCAAAGCGCACGCCCTTTTGGCCTCCCGGGTGGCAAGCATGATGGGCAGAAAATTCGAGGAGGGGGATTGGTCTTACGTTTACCGCGCGGCTAA